>WNFT01001546.1_pt1 | contig 30318 bp, 23 predicted proteins | sample 5400191 | NCBI WGS metagenome assembly WNFT01 (sample SAMN13153359, study PRJNA577476) | soil metagenome | isolation source: 80 cm saprolite under Madrone tree | place: USA:California | collected 2016-06-14 | reverse complement strand
TCGCCCAGCTCGGTGCCCGCGGCGGAAGGCACGCGGGGGGCGGGGCGCGCGGAGGCCTGGCGAGCCGGCGACGTCCTGGCCCCCGCGTGCCTTCCGCCGCGGGCACCGAGCTGGGCGACGGGCGAGTGCGCATCCGCTACCTGATCAAGCCCGGCGACACCCTGGTCGGCATCGCCGCCCAGTACGGCACCACCGTCCGCGAGCTGCAGACCTGGAACGGCCTGCACTCGTCGCGGATCGCCGCCGGCGAGACCCTGACCATCTACGCGGAGACCGCGAGGAACTAGGGCGTCGCGCGGGCCGCCCTCCGGGCGACCCGCGCTTCTGGAAACGGACCTGCCCCGACGGCTCCCTGTCGTAAGCTGCCGTTCGCGCCGTTCCTCTCCCATTGAAGACCACGAGTCGGCCCGCCCGCCGTCTTCGGCGGAGGTCGAGGGAGGGGTGCCTTGCTCGCCACGTCGCTGACCGCGGCCGTCGTCGGGGTGGACGCTCACCTCGTGCGGGTCGAGACCGACACCGCCGCGGGCTTTCCGAAGTTCACCATGGTCGGCCTTCCGGACTCCGCCGTGAAGGAGAGCGAGGGGCGCATCCGGGCCGCGCTCCGCAACTGCGGCTACGCCTTCAAGTGGGACCGGCGGATCACGGTCAACCTCGCTCCCGCGAGCCTGCGCAAGGTGGGCTCTTCCTACGACCTCGCCACCGCGGTCGGCCTGCTCGCGGCCGACGGGGCGGTGCCGCCCGGCAACCTCGCGCGGCTGCTCCTGGTCGGAGAGCTGGCCCTCGACGGATCCGTCCGCGCCGTGGCCGGCGTGCTCCCCATGATGTTGATGGCCCGCCGCCAGGGGTTGAAGGCGGCGCTGGTGCCGGCGGCGAACCTGGGCGAGGCGGCGGTCGTGGACGGGATCGACGTGCACCCGGTCGCCTCGCTTCCCGAGGCGGTGGCCTTGGCGGTGGTCGATCGGCGCCCGCCACCCCCCCCGCCGCCGCCGGTCCGCTCCGATTGTCCGCCCACCGCCGACCTGGCCGAGATCCGCGGGCAAGCCCTCGCGCGTCGCGCGGTGGAGGTCGCCGCGGCCGGGGGCCACAACCTGCTGATGTTCGGTCCCCCCGGCTCGGGCAAGACCCTGCTCGCGCGCCGCCTGCCCGGGATCCTGCCTCCGCTCACTCCCGCCGAAGCTCTCGAGACCACGGCCATCCATTCCGCGGCCGGCCTCCCCTTCGATTCCCTCGTCACCCGTCGGCCCTTCCGCAGCCCGCACCACACCGCGAGCGACGCCGCGCTGGTGGGCGGGGGCGCCATCCCGCGGCCCGGGGAGGTCAGCCTCGCGCACAACGGCGTGTTGTTCCTCGACGAGCTGCCCGAGTTCCGCCGCCACGTTCTCGAGTCGCTGCGCCAGCCGATCGAAGAAGGCTGGGTGAGCGTCTCCCGCGTCCGCGGCACCCTGCGGCTGCCCGCCCGCTTCCAGCTCGTGGCCGCCATGAACCCTTGCCCGTGCGGCCGGGGAAGCAACGGGCCGGGCGGCTGCTTCTGCACGCCCCGTCAGGTTCGAGCCTATCAGGGCCGGCTTTCGGGCCCGCTGCTCGACCGCATCGACCTGCACGTCGAGGTGCCGGCCCTGTCGTACGCGGAGATGACCGGCCCCGCCGGCGAGCCCTCGAGCGCCGTGGCCGCGCGAGTGGCCGGGGCCCGGGAGCGCCAGGCCGCCCGACAAGACGAGGCAGGCGCGCTCACGAATTCCCGTCTCGAGCCGGCGGCGGTGCGCCGCCTGGCGGCCCTCGACGCGGCGGGCGATCGGCTGCTGGCGGCGGCGGTCGGGCGGTTCCTCTTGAGCGGTCGCGTGGTCGACCGCCTCTTGCGCGTGGCCCGCACGATTGCCGACCTCGAAGAAAACACGAAAGTTGAAGCCCGACACGTCGCCGAGGCGCTCCAATTCAGACGTTGCACTTCCGATACAAATTGAGGGCCGTCTCCAAGAAGTTGGAGCTTGTCTTGACGAGGTATGGCGTGGGTGTTACACTCCGCGGATTGTTCTTGATGGTCTGGGCACCCTCAGGAAGGCTGGTGTCCCTCTGTGTGTGAGGCCCGAAAGGGCCCTGAAACGGCTTGGAGTGGTCGATGGCCAACGAGTTCTACACCCTCATCGTGGTGCCCCACGCCAAGGCCCGGTTCCGCAAGTTCCAGGTCTCGGTCCGCCTGACGAAATGGGTCACGGTGGCTGCGGCGAGCCTGGCCCTCCTCCTTGCCGGAATCCTCACCCACTACACCTGGATATCGGTCGAAGTCGGTGAGCTCCGGCGCCTGCGGACCGAGAACATCGCGCTCGCCACCAAGGCCCAGGCCTACGAGCAGAACGCCGGCAAGCTCCAGACCAAGGTCCTCGCCCTCCAGAACATCGTGATGAAGCTCGGGGTCATGGCGGGGCTCGAGAAGAGCCTCCCCGATCCCCAGGTGGGCGGAGTGGGCGGCCTGTCGTCGATCGAGACCACGCCCCCCGCGCTGGACATCACCCAGTCCATGCGATCGCTCGACAAGGCGGTGAGCGACCTGACCGAGAAGTCGTCGAAGCTCCAGGTCTTCTTCCAGGATCAGAAGCTCCTCCTGGCGTCGACCCCGTCCGTCTGGCCGGTCCGCGGCTACCTTTCCGCGAGCTTCGGCAACCGCAACGACCCCTTCACCGGCCTCCGCGACTTCCATTCCGGGATCGACATCTCCACCCCGATCGGGGTGAAGGTACAGGCTCCCGCCGACGGGGTCGTGATCTTCTGCGGGGTCAAGGGCGGCTACGGCAACGCGATGGTGATCGACCACGGCTACGGCGTGGTCAGCCGGTACGCGCACCTGGCCAGCTTCAACGTGCGTCCCGGCCAGCGGGTCCGCCGGGGCGACGTGATCGCCTTCGTGGGCAACACCGGCCGCTCGACGGCTCCCCACCTGCACTACGAGGTCTGGGTCAACGACCAGGCCCAGAACCCGATCCAGTACATCCTCGACGAATACAAGAGCTTCGGGTAAGTCGCTCGATCGCCCTCCTCGGGGGGACGCTCGGGCGCGGCTCTCCCCCGCTCCGGGTGATCTTCGCTCCTTGGCACAAGGCGGTGAGGCCGTGGTATCCTGCTTGGATTACGAGCTCGGGTAGTCGCTTCTCCACGTCTTCCGCGCGCCCCGTTCGGCGTCGGCCCGGCTCACCCCCCCGAGGACGGATCGTCGTGAGGGGGCGCCGCCTGGGAGCCGTGCCGACATGATCAATACCATCCTCACCAAGATCATCGGGACCAAGAACGAGCGGGAGCTGAAGCGCATCCGCCCCCTCGTCCAGCGCATCGGCGAGCTGGAGCCCTCCCTCCGGCCCCTGACGGACGTCCAGCTCGCGGCGAGGACGGCCGCCTTCAAGGAGCGCCTGGCCCAGGGCGAGCCCCTGGAAGGCCTCCTGCCGGAGGCCTTCGCCGCCACCCGCGAGGCGGGCCGCCGCGTCCTCAACATGCGGCACTTCGACGTCCAGCTCATCGGCGGCATCGCCCTCCACCGCGGCATGATCGCGGAGATGAAGACGGGCGAGGGCAAGACCCTGGTGGCAACCCTCGCCGCCTACCTGAACGCCCTCGAGGGCAAGGGCGTCCACGTGGTCACGGTCAACGACTACCTGGCCAAGCGCGACGCGGAGTGGATGGGCCGGATCTATCGCTTCCTGGGCCTCGGCGTGGGGGTGATCCAGCACCACCTCGACGACCAGGAGCGCCAGGTCGCCTACCGGGCCGACATCACCTACGGCACCAACAACGAGTTCGGCTTCGACTACCTGCGCGATAACATGAAGTTCGACCTGGGGAGCTACGTGCAGCGCGGCCACCACTTCGCGGTTGTGGACGAGGTGGACTCGATCCTCATCGACGAGGCCCGCACCCCCCTCATCATCAGCGGCCCCGCCGAGGAGTCGACCGACAAGTACTACCGGATCAACGCCATCATCCCGAAGCTCAAGCCGGGCGCCCGCATCACCGGGGACAAGAAGGCCGAGGAGAGGGCGGAGCTGGAGAAGACCGGCGACTACATCGTCGACGAGAAGGCCAAGACGGTCACCCTGACCGAGCAGGGGATGGTCCACGCCGAGCGCCTCCTGGGAGTGCAGAACCTGTGGGACCCCTCCAACATGGAGGTGCTCCACCACGTGAACCAGGGCCTGCGGGCCCACACCCTCTTCCAGCTCGACGTGGACTACGTGGTCAAGGACGGCCAGGTCATCATCGTGGACGAGTTCACGGGCCGGCTCATGCCGGGCCGCCGCTGGTCCGACGGCCTCCACCAGGCGGTGGAGGCCAAGGAGAAGGTGAAGATCGAGCGCGAGAACCAGACCCTCGCCACCATCACCTTCCAGAACTACTTCCGGATGTACAAGAAGCTCGCGGGGATGACGGGCACGGCCGAGACCGAGGCCCCCGAGTTCGACAAGATCTACAAGCTCGAAGTCCTGGCCATCCCCACCAACCGGCCCCTCATCCGGGTGGAGAACCCGGACGTCGTCTACCGCACGGAGCGGGAGAAGTTCGAGGCGGTGGTGGCCGAGATCAAGGAGCTCCACGAGACCGGGCGTCCGGTGCTCGTGGGTACCATCTCCATCGAGAAGTCCGAGCACCTCTCGACCCTCCTGAAGAAGGCCGCGATCAAGCACGTGGTGCTGAACGCGAAGTACCACGAGCGCGAGGCCGAGATCGTGGCCCAGGCCGGCCGCTACGGGGCGGTGACCATCGCCACCAACATGGCGGGCCGCGGCACCGACATCATCCTGGGCGGCGTCCCCGACCACCGGGTGAAGGCTCTCCTGCTGGAGAAGCAGATCGACCCCGAGCAGGCCACCACGGAGGAGCGGCAGGCCGCCACCGACCAGGCCACGATCGAGATGGCGTCGGAGTACCGGCGCGCCTTCCAGGACAAGAAGCCTTCGGCCGAGGACCGCCGGACCCTCGCCCAGCGCTACCTCGGGCTCATGGCCTCTTTCGCGCCGGACCACCCGTCGGTACAGGCGGTGCGGGCCCTGGCCACCGAGGGCGCGGCCCTCGCGCAGTACCTCGACACCGTCCGCGACCTGCCCCGCAAGGACAAGGAGCGGGTCGCCAAGGCCTTCTACCCCGAGATCGAGAACCCGGTGGACTTCCTGGCCGTCCATCCCCTCAAGGCGGCCCTGGACCAGGTCGCCGCCACCCCCGACTTCGCGAAGGTCCAGTCCCTTCTCGACGGCAGCGAGCGGGAGAAGGTGGTGGCCCTGGGCGGCGTGCACATCCTGGCCACCGAGCGGCACGAGGCGCGGCGCATCGACAACCAGCTCCGCGGCCGGGCCGGACGCCAGGGCGACCCCGGCTCCTCGCGCTTCTACCTGTCGCTGCAGGACGACCTCATGCGGATCTTCGGCTCCGACCGCATCAGCGGCCTGATGCTGAAGCTCGGCATGGAGGAGGGGGTGCCCATCGAGCACCGGATGGTCACGCGCTCGATCGAGCGGGCGCAGAAGCAGGTGGAGGCCCAGAACTTCGCGATCCGCAAGCACCTCCTCGAGTACGACGACGTGATGAACAAGCAGCGCACGGCGGTCTACGACATGCGCCGCATGATCCTGGAGGGCAAGGACACCCGGAACCACGTGCTGGGCCTCACCCGGGACGTGCTCGAGTGGTACCTGGACAACTACTGCAACGAGGCCGACCCCGACGCCTGGTCCCTGGAGAGCCTGCAGACCGCGCTCAAGGAGACCTTCGGCATCGAGCCCACCCTGACCGAGCTCCGCACCATGGGCCGGCAGGAGATGCAGGAGAAGCTGGGGGAGCGCATCCAGGCCCGCTACGACGAGAAGGAACGGGCGGTGGGGGTGGAGCGCATGCTCTTCCACCAGCGGATGATCATGCTCCAGATCGTCGACACGCAGTGGAAGGACCACCTGTACTCCCTCGACCACCTGAAGGAGGGGATCGGCCTGCGGGGCTACGGCCAGCGCGACCCCCTGGTCGAGTACAAGAAGGAGTCCTTCCAGATGTTCCAGGCCCTCATGGACCGCATGGACGAGGAGATCCTGCGCTGGATCTTCCTCTACCAGCCGGTGCCGATCCCGGGCGACGAGGGCCCCGTGACCTCGGACGAGGGTGGCCTGGGTGCCCCCTCCCCGCACCCGAGCCGTCCGGCGCCCGCGGCCAGCCCGGCCCGTGTGCGCGAGCCCGAGCTCGCCCTGGCGGGAGCCCGGGCCGTGGCCCGCAACCTGACCTTCAACGACCCCTCCGCGACCCCCGGCGCGCTGGCCCGGGCCGCCCAGCCCCGCGAGGCCGAAGGTGGGAGCGACGAGGTGCAGACCTTCCGCCGCGAGGGCAAGAAGGTGGGACGCAACGACCCCTGCCCCTGCGGCAGCGGAAAGAAATACAAGAAGTGCCACGGCGCGGGCTAGGGTGGGGGGTCGATCAAGCGCGGAGCCGGACGTGCACCAGCGTTCCCTCCCCCCTACGTGGGGGAGGATAGGAGGGGGGGTCGATGAATGATTGACGAGCGGCTGCCCGAGGCGCTGACCTTCGACGACGTCCTGCTCGTCCCCCAGAAGTCCGACGTCCTCCCTTCCCAGGTCGACGTCTCCACGCGTCTCACGAAGGGCATCTCCCTCAAGGTCCCGATCGTGTCCGCGGCCATGGACACGGTCACCGACGCCCGCCTGGCCATCGCCCTCGCCCAGGAGGGCGGGATCGGCATCATCCACAAGAACATGCCGATCGCGGTCCAGGCCCAGGAGGTCGACAAGGTCAAGCGCTCCGAGTCGGGGATGATCGTCGACCCCGTCACGGTGGCGCCCGACGCCCTGGTGGCGGACGCCCTGGAGGTGATGGCGAAGTACCGCATCAGCGGCGTGCCGGTGACCGTGGGCACGAAGCTGGTCGGCATCCTCACCAACCGGGACCTGCGCTTCGAGACCCGCACCAACCTGCCGGTCTCCCAGCTCATGACCAAGGACGACCTGATCACGGTCCCTGTGGGCACCACCCTCGAGCAGGCCAAGGAGATCCTCCACCGACACAAGGTCGAGAAGCTGCTGGTGGTGGATCGGGACTTCAACCTGAAGGGCCTGATCACGGTCAAGGACATCCAGAAGCAGATCAAGTACCCGAACGCCTGCAAGGACTCCCTGGGCCGGCTGCGGGTGGGGGCGGCCCTCGGGGTCACCCCCGACGTGCTCGATCGCGCGGCCGCCCTGGTGGAGGCCAAGGTGGACGTGGTGGCGATAGACACCGCCCACGGCCACACCAAGGGCGTGCAGGACGCGGTCCTGGCCATCAAGAAGCGCTTTCCCGACCTCGAGGTGATCGCGGGCAACGTGGGGACCTTCGAGGGCGCGGCCGACCTGGTGGCCGCCGGGGTGAGCGCGGTGAAGGTCGGCATGGGGCCCGGCTCCATCTGCACGACGCGGGTGGTCTCGGGCGCGGGCATGCCCCAGATCACCGCGATCGCGGAAGCCGCCCGGGCCACCGCCAAGGCCGACGTGCCGGTCATCGCCGACGGCGGGATCAAGTTCTCGGGCGACGTGGTGAAGGCGATCGCGGCGGGGGCCTCCTCGGTGATGATCGGATCGCTCTTCGCGGGGACCGACGAGAGCCCGGGCGAGCTGATCCTGCGCCAGGGCCGCTCCTTCAAGAGCTACCGGGGCATGGGCTCGATCGGGGCCATGAAGGAGGGCTCGCGGGACCGCTACTTCCAGGAGTACGACGCGAGCTCCGAGAAGCTGGTCCCCGAGGGGATCGAGGGGATGGTCCCCTACAAGGGTCCCCTGTCCGCCATGGTCCAGCAGCTCGTGGGCGGGCTGCGGGCGGGCATGGGCTACTGCGGGTGCGCGAGCGTCAAGGACCTCCACGCGCGGGCCCGCTTCGTGAGGATCTCGCCCGCGGGGCTCAAGGAGAGCCACGTCCACGACGTCATCATCACCAAGGAAGCCCCCAATTACCGCCTCGAGTAGGGGCCGGGCCGCGCTCCTGCTCGCCCTGCTCGCGGCCGCGGGCTGCGACCGGAATCCCCGCGAGGTGCTCGTCACCTACTACAACGGCCAGTTCGGGCTCTCCCTGCGTCACCCCGCGACCTGGCGCACGGAGCAGGCGGAGCAGGACGGCGTGTGGTACCGCTACTTCCTCGGGCCTCCCGCCGGTCCCAAGAACAACCCGGCCGTGTCCGCGACCCTCCTCGTGGGCAAGCTGAACGGCAGCCTCGACGAATACGCCCAGGTCTACCTGGCCGGGAACACGCTCGCCTCCTCCAAGCCGGAGCAGCGCCAGGGCGCCACGGGCCACTCCTACCTCTTCTCCTCCCCCGACGGCGGCACCCGGCACTCCCTGCTCCTGCTCGAGGAAGAGGGCCGCGTGTACGGGCTCTACGCCCAGGGCGAGACCCCCCTGTTCGAGCGGCACTACCCGGTGCTGGAGGAGATGACGAAGAGCCTCACCCTGGAAAGGCCCGCCACCTATCCCGAGCGCAGGAACGACGACTTCGGGTTCTCGCTCCGCCTCCCTCCGTCCTGGAAGGAGAGCCGCCGCTTCTCGGGGGGCGGCACCCTGCTGCTGCAGTTCACGAGCCCGCCCCTGGCCGCGGACAAGGACCGCCAGACGGTCCACGCCTCCCTGACCCTGACCGTCGAGCCCCTCCCCGCGGCCGCCACCCTCGATTCGTTCTACGACGGCTCCCGGCAGAAGCTGGGGGAGAGCTTCCTGGTGCTGAACCACGGACCCTGGCAGAAGGGCTACGTGGACGTGCTGCGCACCGAGACCCCGGTGGCGGTCTCCAACGTGAAGCGCTTCTACCAGGTGGAGGGACGGCGCGGGTACTCCCTGGCCTTCGAGGCCCGGGACGACGTCTACCACCGGGTGGCCCGGTGGTACGATGTGATCGCGTCGACCTTCAAGACGATTCCGGAGGGCGCCAAGCCATGACCACGACCCTCGCCCGCCTGGGCGAGACCCTGGGCCGCATGCTGAGGGGTGTCGACCACCTGGAGATGACGGTCGTTCCCGACGGCCCCCGGGGCGACCTCGGGGTGCCCCGCGCGGGTGACGGGCTCTGGGAGGTGAGGACCGTCCAGGGCCGGGCCTTCCTGACCCCCGACGAGTCGTCCTACTACCTCTACTTCACGCTGCCCCCGTCCTTCCGGACGCGCGCGCGAAGCGGCTTGTTCGTCGAGGTCTCCTACCACGACGACCGCTACGCGCAGTTCCGCGTCCAGTACGCGTCGAAGGACCGCGCGGCCGAGCTCGACGGCCTCTACAAGCCGGCCGAGCAGCGCTTCAAGCCCGAGGACCAGGGGCTGCGCAAGCTCCGGCGGGCCGTCTTCCTGCTCCCGGACTTCGACCCCGCCCGCACCCAGAACGAGGGCGCCTCCTTCCGCATCGAGTTCCGACGCGAGGTGCTGGTCTCGAAGGTCGTGGTCACCCTCGAGCCCCCGGCCGACCTCGCGGACTTCCCGGCGGTGGCCCCCCTGCCGGAGCTCCGGAAGATGCCGGGGCGCTTCTACCCGATCAACTACCTCTTCATCGAGATCACCAACGCGTGCAACTTCAAGTGCACCTGGTGCCCGGACGACGTCATGGACCGCCGGCGGGGCTTCATGAGGAAGGAGAAGGTCTTCCGGGTCCTGGAGGAGGTCGCGGGGAAGCGCTCCTGGCTGGGCCCGCTGTACCCGGTGAAGCTCCACCAGATGGGCGAGCCCATGCTCCACCCGGACCTGGCCGAGATCGTCGCCTACGCGGAGAGCCGCGGAGTGGCGATCGAGCTCAACACCAACTGCGGGCTCATCACCCAGGAGAAGGTGGACGGCCTCTACCGGGCCGGGCTCACCAACCTGATCCTCTCCTACCAGACCCCCGACCTCGAGTCCTTCAAGACCCGGAAGGCCCCCCGCCTCGTCTTCGAGGAGTACCGGGCCAAGGTGCGGCTGGCCGTGGAACGCAAGGTCGCCCTCGGCGCGCGGACCAACCTCGAGATCGACATCATGAACACCAAGCACGCCGACGGCTACCGGATCGTGAGCGAGGACGAGCAGGCCCTGGCCTTCCTCGGCGACTGGATCGCGTTCTGCCAGGAATTGGAGAAGACATACGGCCTCCCTCCGCGCGCTCACGACTGGGACCGGATCCGCTCCGTCCACGTCCTCGACCAGGACGAGAACGGCAGCCGCTACACCCTCCTGGACGGCGTCCACCTCATCTGGAAGCGCTGCCACACCTGGGGCAACGTCATCGGAGAGCACCAGGTCCAGGGGTTGGCGGCCTCGGGCGAGCCGGGAGTCCACGCCGACGCACGAGCGGGGGCCCAGGGAGGCGCACGCGCGCAGGGCCCGCTCCCGGAAGCCTCCACGACGGACACCTATTGCCCCGCCCCCTACGACCAGTTCGTGATCCAGTGGAACGGCGACGTGGTGGCCTGCTGTACGGATTACGAGGGCCGCACCAAGACCGCCAACGTCTTCGCGAGCTCGGTGGAAGGCGTCTGGCGGAGCGACGTGCTCCGTCAGCGCAAGCAGGACATGCTGGAGGGGCGCCTGCTCGACGTCTGCGCCCGCTGCCAGGGGCTCAAGTAAGCGACGCCGTCACTCGGTCCGCATCCGAATGAATGGCCTTGAACCGCGTGACCCACGGAGGAGGTGTCGTATTCAGGCTGGCGAGTGAGGGGCCCCGCTACCTCCTCGTCGAGGCCAGGGGAACGCGCGCGCGGTGGGTCTTTCCGAAGGGACACGTCGAGGACGGGGAGACCGCGGCCGTCGCCGCCCTGCGCGAGGTGACCGAAGAAGCGGGCGTGCGTGCGCGGCCGATCCAGCGCCTGCGACGCGTCGAGCAGAAGAAGGACGGGGAGCGGATCCTCATCGCGTACTTCCTCATGGCCTACTCCGGCCGCGCGACGCCGCTCGAGAACCGGAGGATCCGCTGGCTGACCTTCGATGAAGCGACCCAGGAGCTTGACCTCGAGAAAACGCGGCGCGTCCTGCGTTCGGCGGACCGCCTGGTCTCGCTCGCGACGGGCGAAGAGCCGCGGCTCGTCCGTCGCGCCATCGCGAGGCTTGCCGAGCGGCTCTTGCTGGGAGCGCTCGTGCTGTTGTTGATGGCCCCCATCCCACCCCTTGCTGCGCTGCTCGCGCTGCCCGTCGGGATGGTCGCGAGCCTCGCCGTGCGAGCGCTGTTGCGCCCGTCAGAGGGCATGGCTTCCGGCGATCGCGAGATCTCGCTCCCCCCCGGGTTGGTTCGGCTCCGGCTGCTCGTGGGAGGAGAGGAGTGGATGAGGCGGACCGACTATCTGGGAGGTCCGGTCCGCGTCGCGGCCGGGATGGCCGTCCTTCTCCCGGGGATCCCCGCGAGGGGCGAGGCGTGGGTGGCGCCGGTGGGGCTCGCCCTCGCCGCGCTCCTCTCGTCGATCATGACGAGGAAAGGCCGCCGCCCGCCGCGCTCCGCAGCCACCGTGCTCTGCTTGCCCGCCCCCTGGCTCGCCCTCCTGCTGGCCGCGCACTCGATCGCCACTGCCGGCAGCGCGCTCGGACTCGTGGTCGCGTTCGCGCTCTCCGCCTCGTGCGCGCTCGTCTGGTCGAGGCTCGAGCGCCGGCGCGCCGGCCTCCTAGCGGCGGTGGGCGGAAGCCGCGCTTGACGGGCCCCCGGAAAGTCCTCGATCAGTGACGCAGCGCCTCTTCCAGGGCGGCCGCGGCGTCCGTCTTCTCGTCCCGGTACTTCACGATCACGGGCGTGTAGAGCGCGATGCCGTGGCGCTCCGCGAAGGGGTCGGCCAGTCGTCGTGACCCGGGCACCACGACCGCTCCTTCGGGGATGCGCAGGGGAGCCTGGGCGGTCCGGCGGTAGGTGGCTCTACGGGGGATGTCGTAGACGGTGACGGAGCCGGTGAGGATGACCCCGGAGCCCAGGACCGCGCGCCGGCCCACGATGGCGCCCTCGTAGATCCCGCAGTTGCCGCCCACCAGCACCTCGTCCTCGACGATGACGGGCAGCGCCCCCACCGGCTCGAGCACGCCCCCGAGCATGGCGCCCGCCGAGAGGTGGACCCGCCGGCCCACCTGCGCGCACGAACCCACGAGGGCGTGGGAGTCGATCAGCGAGCCCTCCCCCACCCAGGCCCCCACGTTCACGTAGGCCGGAGGCATCACCACCACCCCGGGCCCGAGGTAGGCCCCGGAGCGGACCGCAGAGCCGCCGGGAACCACGCGCACCCCCTCGGCCAGGGTGAGCTGCCGGGGCGGGAACGTGTCCTTGTCGAGGAAGCGCAGCGGACCGGCGGGGGGAGACTCCTTCACGCGACCGATGCGGAACCCGAGCAGGATGCCCTGCTTGACCCAGCCGTTGACGCGCCAGCCGTCGGGCCCCGGCTCCGCGGCCCGGATCTCGCCTCGCTCGAGCCCGGCGAGGAAGGCGTCGAAGACCGCGCGCGCCTCGGCTCCCAGAGCCTCTTCGGGCAGGGCGAACTGTGCCTCGACCCGCTCGGCGAGCGTCGGCCCGCCGGTCACGCGACCAGCCCCAGCTCGCGCAGGGCCGACCGCAGCGACTCGCGAGTCGCCTCCGTGGGCCGACACAGGGGCAGGCGGTAGCTCTCCTCGCAAAGGCCCAGGAGGGCGAGGGACGCCTTCACCGGGATCGGGTTCGACTCCACGAAGTTCAGGTTCATCAGCCGGAGCAGCCGGTTGTGGATGCGCCGCCCTTCCCCGAAGTCGCCGCGTGCGCAGGCGGCCACCAGGTCGTGCATGGGGCCCGGGACCTGGTTGGCGCAGACCGAGACGACACCTTCGGCGCCGAGCGCCATCATGGCCAGGGTGAACGCGTCGTCGCCGGAGAGGACGAGGAAGCCCGGCGGGCGGTCCTTGAGCACGTCCATGATCTGGCCGAGGTTGCCGGACGCTTCCTTCACCGCGGCGACGTTGCCGTGATCGGCCAGACGCCGCAGGGTCTTCGCGTCGATGTTGCTTCCCGTGCGCCCGGGGACGTTGTAGACCACGACGGGCACGCTCACGGCGTCGGCGATGGCCGCGAAGTGGCGGTAGAAGCCCTCCGGGGTGGGCTTGTTGTAGTACGGGCCCACCGAGAGGATCCCGTGGGCGCCCAGCGCGGCCGCCGCCTCCGAGCGCTGGATGGCGGTCCGGGTGTCGTTGCTTCCCGCCCCCGCCAGCACGGGCTTGCCCGCGGACTCCTCGAGGCAGATCGCGATCACGCGCTCCGTCTCGGCGGCGGTCAGGGTCACGCTCTCCCCGGTGGTCCCGCAAGGGACGAGCACGTCGATCCCCCCATCGACCTGCCGCTTCACCAGCCGGCGGAGCGCGGCCTCGTCGAGCGCGCCGTCCTTCGTGAACGGCGTGACCAGGGCGACCCCCGCTCCCGCGAACGATCGAGCCATCTTCGGTTCGTCCTTCCTACTTGCAGCCCTGCTGGACGTAGTTCAGGGCCTTGAGCATCTCACAAGCCCCGGGGCTGAGCTTCTCCTCACCCGACTGACCTTCCACCAGCCGGCGCGTCCGCACCCACTCCCCGTCCACTCGCCCGCGGAACAGCTCCAGCTCCCGCTTCTGGGCACGCAGGTCGTCGGGCCGCGCCTTCGACTGGTCGCGCGTCTCCCCGGGGTCGGCCGTGCGGTCGAAGAGCGCGTAGCTCGTCCGGTCACCGTCGGGCGTGGCCACGATCTTGAGCTGCCGGTCCCAGACTCCGATCAGGTTGCGGTCGTTCTGGGCCTGGAGGCGAGCGCGGTTCGGCCGGGAGCCGCCCTGGGCCGCGGGCCAGAGGCTCTCTCCCGCGAGTTCCGGCGGGTAGGAGACCTTCACCGCGTCGAGCACCGTGGGTACCAGGTCGAGGGTGGAGGCGAAGACCGCGCTCCGATGGCCGGCCTTCACTCCCGGTCCCGCCACGATCAGCGGGATGCGCAGCGAGGGGTCGAACAGGTTCTCGCCGTGGTCGAAGAAGTAGTCGTGCTCGCCCAGGCTCTCGCCGTGATCCGAGGTGAGGACGACCAGCGTCCGGTCCCTGACCGCGGAAGCGGCCAGCGCATCGAGGACGCGCCCCACCTCCTGGTCCACGGCCGCGATCTCGCCGTCGTACTGGGCGACGTAGTAGCCGAGGCGTTCCTGGCCCGCCACCGCCCAGCTCTTCGGGATGCCGCCGTGGGGGCCCGGAACGACCCCGAGGCGCGGTCCGCCCCTGGCATCCTCATCCAGGAAAGCGGTATCGAAAGGGGCGGGCGGCGTGTAGGGCGCGTGCGGGTTCACGTAATGGAGCCAGAGCAGGAACGGCTGCCCGGGGCGCGCGGCCGCGAGGTAGCGGACGCCGTCGCCGGTGATGGCCCGCGTCCGGTCCATCTCGGTGGCGAGGGCCCGCTCTTCCCAGGTCTCGCGGTAGGCGTCGAAGCCCTGGGCGTAGCCGAGCGCCTTCGCAAGGTTGGCGTTGTCCACGGTGGCGGCGGTCGCGTAGCCCGCGGCCTTCAGCACTCCCGCCAGGGTCGGGTTCATGCCGAGCAGGAGCGGATGCGTCTTGCTGTAGCCCGTCTGCGACGCGCGGCGGCCGGTGAGCATGGCCACGAAGCTGCCCCGCGTCTTCGGCCAATAGGTGTAGGCCTCGTCGAAGAACGCGCCTCCCCGGGCGAGGGCGTCCATGCGGGGGCTCGTGGGGCGTCGATAGCCGTAGACCCCGAGGTGATCGGCGCGCAGGGTGTCGATCGTGATCAGGAGGACGTTCAGCCGGTTGCCCGCGGCCACCGGGGGCGGAGGGGACGTCTTCGGCCCCGGGCACGCGGCGAGGAGCGGAGCCAGCGCGAGGACGACGAGACGCCTCACGGCCCCGCTCCTTCGATGCGGATCGTGCGCGCGTCCTCGCCCGCGTGCTCGAGGCTCACCCGCACCGGGCGCGGCCAGGGGACCAGGGAGAGCCGCTCCGCCCACTCGACCGCGAGCACCCCCCGGGGCCCCGGCAGCTCCTCGAGGCCGAGCTCGCGGTCGTCGCCGTCCCCGCGCAGTCGGTAGAGGTCGGCGTGGTGAAGGACGAGCCGGCCGGGGTGGGAGGTGAGCAGTACGAAGGTCGGGCTCGTAACCTCATCCGGATCGATCCCCAGTCCACGCGCGAGGCCGCGCACGAACGCGGTCTTGCCCGTCCCCAGCTCCCCCGAGAGCAGGACGACCTCGCCCCCCCGGAAGCCCTCCCCGAGCGCGGCCGCGAGGGCCACCGTCTCCCGCTCGCTGCGCGTCACGTGCTCGCGGATGGCCGACCTCCGACCGCGCGGATCGCCTCCGGGAGCGCGCTCGCCACGTCCCCCGCGACGAGCGATTCCGGACCGGCCGCCCCTGCCGCCCGGTCGCCCGCGAGGCCGTGCACGTAGACCCCGGCGGTGGCGGCGGTCCAGGGCTCGTGCCGAGCCAGCAGAGCGCCGACGATGCCGGCCAGGACGTCGCCCGTTCCCCCCGTCGCCATCCCCGGGTTGCCCGTGGGGTTGACCGCGGCCACGCCGTCCGGCCGGCAGACCAGCGTGCGCTGTCCTTTCAGGACGACGAAGGTCCCCGTGTCTTCCGCGATCCGGCGCGCGGTCTCGAGCCGGCGGCCCTGGACCTCGGCCGAGGACAGCCCCGCGAGCCGCGCCATCTCTCCGGGGTGCGGGGTCAGCACGGTGGCGGTCTCCCGCCGCAGCGCGTCGAGCGCCCCCGGCTCGCGGCCCGAGGGGGCGAGAGCGTTCAAGCCGTCCGCGTCGACGAGCAGGGGCACCGGGCAGCGCCGCACGAGCTCGCGGATGAACGCCCGCGTGCCCGGCTCCTGGCCGAGGCCGGGACCGATCACCACCGCGTCCCGGGCGGCCGCGAGGGCCAGGGCCCGCTCCAGGGCGCCGGGCGCCAGATCGCCCGAGGGCAGGATGGGCAGGGGCTCCGTCATCACCTCGGCCCGCCCCGCGGCGACGAGGGGCAGCGCGTTCGCGGGAGTGGCCACCGTGACCAGACCCACCCCCGACCGGAGCGCGCCCGCGGCGGCCAGGATGGCGGCCCCCGTCTTCCCCACCGCTCCCGCCACGATCAGCAGGTGGCCGTAGGCTCCCTTGTGCGCTCCCGGCGCCCGCGGGGGAAAGGCCCGGGCCGCGTCCGCGGCCTCCAGCAGGAAGAGCCGGGAGCCGCTTCGCTCGAGGGCCGCCCGCGGGATGCCGATGTCGGCCACCACGAGCTCGCCCACCAGGTCGCAGGCCGGGGCCAGGACGTGGCCATGCTTCGGAGCCGCGAACGTGACGGTGACCGACGCGCGCACCGTGGCCCACGGCACCTCGCCCGAGTCCGACGGCACGCCCGAGGGAAGGTCCACGGCCACCACGGGCGTCCCCGCCTCCGCCGCGCGAGCGATCTCGGCGATGGCGTCCGCCACCAGGCCGGTCGGCTCCTGGCGCAGGCCGGTGCCCAGGAGCGCATCCACGATCAGGTCGGCGCTGCGCACCCTGCCCCGGGCTTCTCGCCAGGCCGTGGCGTCCTTGACCTCGGCCACCGCGCTGCCGGATCTCTCGCAAGCCCCGAGATGCGTCTGGGCATCGCCCCGCACCTCGTCCCGCCGTCCGAGGAGCAGGGTTGTCGGGGCGAGGTCGAGCAGGCGGCGCGCGACCACGAAGCCATCCCCGCCGTTGTTGCCCTTGCCGCAGAGGATCACGGGCCGCCGGGCGGCGGGGTAGCGCTCGCGCACCGCGCCCGCCACCGCGGCCCCCGCGTTCTCCATGAGCACCGCGCCCGGCAGGCCGATCTCCCCGATCGTGCGTCGATCGGCGTCCTGCATCTCCGCCGCGGTGAGCACGGGCAGCACGGCTCGACTCTATCCCAGGTGCACCGATCGGGCCAAAAGCACGGCCCAGACGAGGATGGCGAACGCGAATCGGTAGACGACGAAGGGCCGGTAGTCGCGGGTGCGGACGTACGCGAGCAGGACCCGGATGGCCAGGAAACCGAAGACCGCGGCCGTGACCATCCCCACCATGACCGGCAGCAGGTCGGTCGTCTCGCGGAGCAGCTTCGGGACCTTGACCACCGCCGCCCCCAGCGTGATGGGCAGCGCGAGCAGGAAGCTGAAGCGGGCCGCCTCCTCCCGCCGGTGGCCGAGGAAGAGGCCCATGCTGATCGTGGCCCCGGAGCGCGACACGCCGGGGACGATCGCCAGCGCCTGGGCGAGACCGATGAGCAGGGCGTCGCGGGGAGGCACCTCGGGGGTCGCCCCCGCGGCTCCGCTGGTGGCCCGCCGGTCGGCCACGAACAGCACGGCGCCCATGAGCGCCATGGTCAGGCCCACCAGGCCCGGCGAGCGGAACGTGGTCTCGGCCCAGTGGTCGAACAGGAGGCCCGCCAGCGCCCCCGGGACCGAGGCCGCGGCCAGGAGCCAGAGAAGGCGGCTCTCCGGCTCCGCGAAGGGCCGTCCTCGCACGAGGCCCCGCAGCCCCGCCGTCCCGAGGCGCCACCAGTCCCCCGCGAACGCGGCGGCCACCGCCCCCAGGGTCCCCAGGTGCAGGGCCACGTCGAAGGCGAGGCCATGGTCCTCCCAGCCGAAGAGCCAGGGCGTCACGATGAGGTGGCCCGAGCTGCTGATGGGCAGGAACTCCCCGAGCCCCTGCACGAGCCCGAGCACGAACGCCTGCATGGCCGTCATTCATCGACCCCCCACCCTATCCCGATCGTTCATCGACCCCCCCTCCTATCCTCCCCCACGTAGGGGGGAGGGAACGCTGATGCGATTCTGGCTCCGCGTCATTGACTCGCGGGACGACCGTCTGCTAGTTTGGTTCGTTTGTCGAGGGTATCGAGCATGGGTTTCTTCGCCTCCGTGAACGGGATCGTGACGCCGGTGGAAGAGGCGCGCGTGTCCGTTCTCGACAACGGCTTCACCTTCGGGGACAGCGTCTACGAGACCCTGCGGACCTACCGCGGCCGGCCGTTCGAGTGGGGACGCCACCTGCGGCGGCTCCGGGCCTCGGCCGAGCGTCTGGGCTTCGGGATCCCCCTCACGAACGACGAGCTCCTGGCCCGTCTCGACGCCGTGCTCGAGCGGGCCGCAAACCCCGAATCCTACATCCGCCTGATCGTCAGCCGGGGGGTGGGCGACATCTCCTACCACTTCGAGCGGGTCCAGGGACCCACGGTGGTGATCGCGGTCAAGCCCCACGCATCCTACCCCGCCTGGCACTACGCCGAGGGGATCCCGGTCTCCCTGGTGTCGATCCGGCGCAATCACCGGCAAGCCCTCGACCCCGCCATCAAGTCGAGCAACCTCCTCAACAACGTCCTGGCGGTCCGCGAGGCCCAGTCCCGGGGGGCGGAGGAGGCGGTCCTCCTCAACCAGAAGGGCGAGATCGCGGAAGGCGCGAGCACGAACGTCTTCGTGGTGCGCGGCGGCACCCTGCTCACTCCCCTTCTCGAGACGGGCATCCTGGCCGGCATCACCCGGGAGGTGGTGCTGGAGCTCGCGGAGGGCCTCGGCATTCCCCGGCGCGAGCAGGCCCTCGTTCCCGAAGACTTCCTCTCCGCGGACGAGGCTTTCCTGACCAGCACCACGCGCGAGGTGGTTCCCATCCGGACGGTGGACGGCCGTGCCCTGGGTCGGGTCCAGCCGGGGCCGGTGACGCAGCGGATCCTGGAGTCGTTCCGCGCCTACGCCCCGGGCCACTGCGGCTGAGGCGCTCCTAGCCGCCACGCGGGTCCTTCCGCGCGAGCAGCCAGCCGGGCAGGAAGAACAGCACCCCCACCAGCATCATCCGGAGCATGGCGATCGTGCTGGGAGTGCCGAAGAAGGCGGTGGCGGCCACGAGCGTGATCACGAGGCCCGTGACCTGGAGGACCCGGCCCAGGAGGTAGAGGGCCCAGGCGCGGGTGCCACGGCTCATTGCCGTTTCCAGCCGGAGCGCCCGAACCAGCGGCTCACCTCGTCGCGCGGGATGCGCACGATGGTGGGACGGCCGTGCGGGCACGCGAGCGGCTCCTTCGTGCCCGAGAGGTCACGCACGATCGCGGTCATGGCGTCCGGGGTCAGCCCCTGCCCCGCCCGGACCGCGGAGTGGCAGGCCAGGGTTGCCGCGAGGCGGTCGCGCACCCCCGAGACCATCCAGGCCGTCCCCTCGCGCTCGTGAAGATCACGCAGGACCCGCTCGAGGGCGGGGCCGGGGTCGCGCGTTCCCAGGACCGCGGGCACGGCGCGCACCCGGGTCGAGCCGCCCCCGAAGGCCTCGACCTCGTAGCCGAGGGTCGTCAGGGTCTCGGCGCTCGCGTCCAGCACGGGCCGCAGGTCGGGGGCGAGTTCGAACACGAGGGGCAGGAGGAGGCGCTGGGATTCGACCGCCCGCCGTTCGAGCTGCCACAGCAGGCGCTCGAAACGCACCCGCTCGTGAGCGGCGTGCTGGTCCAGGGCCGCGATGCTCGGCGCCTCGGCCACCCGGTCGGTTGGAGCAGTGGCCCGCGCGAGGAACGCCTGCACCGCGGCCTCCACGCCGCCGGGGGAGCTCCCACCCACCCGCACCGCCGGAATCTCGGTTCCTGCGCCGCCGCCCGCCAGGGCCGCGCGCACCGCACGCTCCACTGCCGTCCAGGGCGTCCGCCCGTCCGCGAACCGCACCTCGGTCTTGGCCGGATGTACGTTCACGTCCACCAGGTGCGGCGGAACGTCCACGAACAGGATCGCCTCGAAGCCACGGTCGCTCGAGCCGGCGCCGCGGTACGCCTCGGCCACCGCGCGGGCCAGGGCGCGGTCGCGGACGGGCCGGCCGTTCACGTAGAGCCGCAGGGTTGGCCGGGCCGGCCGCGGCTGGTCGGGGCGCGAGACCAGGCCGCGCACATTCGCCCAGTCCGCTCCGCCCTCCACCGGCCGCAGCCCTTCGAGAAAGTGCGGGCCGAAGACCTGGAAGACGCGCGGCCCCAGCCCTGATGCGGGCGGCGCTTCCACCAGCGTCCGGCCGCCCGAACGCAGGAAGAAGCCGGTCTCGGGGCGCGCGAGGGCCAGCAGGGTCACCGCCTCCGCCACGTGGCCGGCCTCCGTCGACTCGGCCCGCAGGAACTTGCGGCGCGCGGGGACGGCCCCGAACAGGTCGCGCACCTCGACCGTGGTTCCCCGCGGGTGACCGGCGTCGCGCACGTGCCGGCGCCGGCCGTGGCTGACCGCAACCTCGGTGCCGGCCGGGCTCGCCTCGTCGCGCGTCCGCAGGACCAGCTCCGAGACGCTGGCGATCGAGGGGAGGGCCTCCCCCCGGAAGCCGTGGGAGGTGATCGACTGGAGGTCGCTCAGGGTGCGCAGCTTGGAGGTGGCGTGGCGCTCGAGGGCCAGCTCGGCGTCGGCGCGGTTCATCCCCTGGCCGTCGTCGCGGACCCTGATGAGCGACTTCCCCCCCTCCTCGATCTCGACGTGGACGCTGCGGGCCTCGGCGTCGAGGGCGTTCTCCACCAGCTCCTTGACCACGGAGGCGGGGCGCTCCACCACCTCGCCGGCGGCGATCTTGTTGACGAGGTCCTCGGGGAGGCGCTCGACCGCCCTCAGAGCCAACCCTGCTTCCGGAACCAGAGCACGATCCCGGTGGGGACCGCGAGCATCAGGAAGACGGCCCACAGGTAGCCGTAGCGCCAGTGCAGCTCGGGCATGTGCTCGAAGTTCATCCCGTAGATGCCCGTGATCACGGTCAGGCAGGCCAGGATCGCCGCGAAGACGGTGAGCCGCTTCATGGTCTCGTTGAGCTTGTTGTTGACGGCCGAGAGGTAGGCGTCGAGGGTCCCCTGCATCATGTCCTGGTACGAGTAGGAGGCGTCCACGATGCGGTAGAGGCTGTCGTAGATGTCGCGGAAATAGATGGCCGCCTTGGGGCTGATGACCTTGAACTCCCCGCGGGAGAGCCGGTGGACGATCTCGCGCTGCGGCGTGCAGATCCGCCGGAGCTGCTGCACGTCGCGCTTCAGGGTGAAGATCCGGTCCAGGGTCTCCCGGGTCGGCTGCTCGAACACTTCCACCTGCACGAGCTGGATCTTGTCCTCGACCTCGTCCAGGCTCGGGAAGTAGTGCTCGAACATCTGGTCCAGGATCTGGTGGAGGAGGAAGTCCACTCCCTTGGGCATGGCCGCCTGGAGGTTCTTGCCGCACAGGTCCCGGGCCGCGCTGATCGAGCGCATGGGCCCGTTGTGGTGCGTGATCATGTAGTTCGGCCCCAGGAAGACGTCCAGCTCGCGGGTGATGAACTGGTCGGTGGGGGCGTCGAAGCGGATCCCATGCACGATGATGAACAGGTACCCCTCGTAGTCGTCCACCTTGGGGTGATGGACCTCGGAGAGGCAGTCCTCGATCGCGAGGGGGTGGAAGTGGAAGGGATTCTCGAGGATCGTGGCCTCCTTGACCGAGGGGTCTTCGAGGTCGATCCAGTGCAGCGCCCCTTCGGGCTCGCGCAGGAGCTCGGGGGGGAGCTCCTGGTGCTGCTCGATGCGCCCGCCGACGCACCGGAAGTAGGTCAGCATCGGCGGGCCCTCGCCGTCAATCCCCGACGGGCTTCTCGAGCTGGGCCTGGGCCGCGGCTAGCCGGGCGATGGGCACCCGGTAGGGCGAGCAGGACACGTAGTTGAGCCCCACCTTGTGGAAGAAGTGGATCGAGGACGGGTCGCCCCCGTGCTCGCCGCAGACCCCGATTTTCAGGTCCGGCTTCACCTTGCGGCCCTTCTGGACCCCGATCTCCACGAGCTGGCCCACCCCCCCCGTGTCCAGGGACACGAACGGGTCCTTCTCCAGGATGCCGTGCTCCTGATAGTAGAGCAGGAACTTCGCGGCGTCGTCGCGCGAGAGGCCGAAGCCCATCTGGGTGAGGTCGTTCGTCCCGAAGGAGAAGAACTCGGCCTCCTTCGCGATCTCGTCGGCGGTGACCGCCCCCCGGGGGACCTCGATCATGGTGCCCACGAGGTACTCGACCCCCGAGCCGTCCTTGCCGAGGACCGCGGTCGCCTCTTCGATCACGATCTGCTTCTGGCGCCGGAGCTCCTCGACGTGGCCCACCAGCGGGATCATGACCTCGGGCTTGACGGGAATGCCCTTCCTCGACACCTGCAACGCCGCCTCGAAGATGGCCCGGGCCTGCATGCGGGTGATCTCGGGGTAGGTGATGCCCAGCCGGCAGCCGCGGTGCCCGAGCATTGGGTTGAACTCGTGCAGCTCCTCCACCGCGTGGAGCAGCTTCTCCTTCTTCGCGATCTCCGCCTTGCTCTTCGCTCCGCCCCGGGCCTTGAGCACCGCCACCTGCACCATCAGCTCCTCGCGCTTGGGCAGGAACTCGTGGAGCGGCGGGTCGAGGGTACGGATGGTGACCGGCGTACCTCGCATCTCCCGGAAGAGGCCGGTGAAGTCGGCCCGCTGCATGGGCAGCAGCTTCTTGAGGGCGCCCTGGTAGTCGGCGATGAACCTGCCGTACTCCTTCTGGACCCTCGCCAGGTCCTTGCGGATCTCGGCCGCCTGGTGCCCCCTGGCCTCCCGGAGCCGATCCTTCAGCCGGCGGGTGACGTCGAGGCCGCGCTGGCCGCGGGAGGCGGCCAGGATCATCTTCACCACGTGGGGCAGGCGGTCCTCGGCGAAGAACATGTGCTCGGTGCGGCACAGGCCGATGCCCCGCGCCCCGAACGCGAAGGCCACCTTGGCGTCGCGCGGGATGTCGGCGTTGGCCCTTATGCCCAGCCGCCGGATCTCGTCCGCCCAGCCCAGCAGCTTCTCGAACTTCTGGTAGAGCACGCTCTTCTCGGGCTTGAGCCTGCCCGCGACCACCTGGAGCACCTCGGAGGGGCTGGTGGGCATCTCCTTCAGGATCACGTCGCCCGTGGAGCCGTCGATGGAGATGGCATCGCCTTCGCTGACCACCTTGCCCGCCACCTTGAGCTTCTTCGTCTTGGCGTCGATCTGGAGGCCGCCACAGCCCACCACGGAAGGCTTGCCCATCTGACGGCCCACCACCGCGGCGTGAGAGGTCATGCCGCCGGTCGCGGTGAGGATGCCCTGGGCCACGCTCATGCCGTGGATGTCGTCGGGGACGGTCTCCATGCGGACGAGCAGGACCCGCTTGCCCTTCTGCGACCACGCGACGGCGTCGTCGGCGGTGAAGACCACGGCCCCGGTGGCGGCGCCCGGGGAGGCGGGAAGCCCCTTGGCCGCCGTCTCCGCTCTCGCCCGCTCCTTGGGGTCGAAGATCGGGTGCAGGAGCTGGTCGAGGGCCTGCGGCTCCACCTTCATCACCGCCTCGCGCGGGGTGAGGATCCCCTCCTCGACGAAGTCCACCGCGATCTGCACCGCGGCCAGCCCCGTCCGCTTGCCGTTGCGGGTCTGGAGCATGTAGAGCTTGTTCTCCTGGATCGTGAACTCGAAGTCCTGGACGTCCTTGTAGTGCCGCTCCAGGCGGGTGGTGATCTCCCGGAGCTGCTTGTAGGCCTCCGGCATCACCTTCGCGAGCTCCGCGATCGGGTGCGGAGTGCGGGTGCCCGCCACCACGTCCTCGCCCTGGGCGTTCTGCAGGAACTCGCCGTAGAACTCCTTGGCCCCCGTCGAGGGGTTGCGGGTGAAGCCCACTCCGGTGGCCGAGGTGTCGCCCATGTTGCCGAAGACCATGGCCTGGACGTTGACCGCGGTGCCGAGGTCGTGCGGGATGTCGTTCAGCCTCCGATAGGTGGCGGCGCGCGGGTTCATCCACGACCGGAACACCGCGTCCCGGGCCCCCGCGAGCTGCTCCCGCGGATCCTGGGGGAAGGGATGTCCGGTGTGCTTCTGCACCACGGTCCGGTAGCGGGCGATGACGTCGTCGAACGCCTTCTCGTCGAGGTCCACGTCGGCCACCACCCGGTTCTTCTTCTTGACCGCGCCCAGCTCGTGCTCGAAGGCGTCCTTGTCGATGCCGAGCACGACGTTGCCGAACATCTGGATGAAGCGGCGGTAGCTGTCCTTGGCGAAGCGCCCGTTGCGGGTCCTCGCCTTCAGGCCCTCCACGGACTGGTCGTTCAGCCCGAGGTTCAGGATCGTGTCCATCATCCCCGGCATGGAGAACTTGGCCCCGCTGCGGACCGACACCAGCAGCGGGTCCTGGGCCGCGCCCAGCTTCTTGCCCATGAGGCCCTCGAGCCGCTCGAGGGCCTTGCCGATCTCCTGATGGATCGCCTCCGGCAGCGTGCCCCCGCGCTCGACGAACAGGTTGCAGGCCGCGGTCGAGACCGTGAATCCGGGCGGCACCGGCAGACCGGCGTTCGTCATCTCGGCCAGGCCGGACCCCTTGCCTCCGAGCAGGTCCTTCATGTCCTTGTTGCCGTCGGCCTTGCCGCCGCCGAAGAAGTACACGTATTGGGTCACGACTGACCTCCGAGCTTGGAAATGTCCGCGATGCGATAGAAGAGGGACAGGGTCTGGTTCAGGAGCGCGAGCCGGTTCCCCCGCACCTTGGGGTCCTCGGCCATCACGAGAACGTCGGTGAAGAAGCGATCGACCGGGGCCCGGAGGGCCGCAAGGGACCTGAGCCGGGAGTCGTAGTCCCCGTTCAAGCCCCCGAGCGACGCCACCGCCCTGTGGAGCTCCCGCTCGGCCTCGTGCTCGAAAAGCCTGGGCTCGATGGCCGCGGCCGCGGTCTGCTCCGTGAGGATGTTCTTGGCCCGCTTGAAGGCGACCGCCAGGTGGGCGAAGTCCTCCTGCGACTGGGCCCGTACCCGGTTCAGGGCCTCCACCCGCACGAGCGCGTCCATGGGGTCCTCGAGGGCGTTCGCCCCTGGCGTCTGGAGCGCGGCCTCCACCTCCTCTGCCGGGAAGCCCCGTGCCGTGAGGAGATACGAGAGCCGGTCGAGGAAGAAAGCCTCGAGGTCCTTCGCCACCTCGGCGGCGGGCCGCTTGGCTTTCGGGTAGCCCGCCACCGCGGCGGCAATGAGCCGGCGGAGGTCGGGCCGCTTCTCACCGGCCTTGGGGCCCCAGAAGTCGAGGATGGCCCGGGTCGCGCCTTGAGCCGCGCGGCGCAGGCCGAACGGGTCGCTGCTTCCCGTCGGGATCAGGCCGAGCCCGAAATAACCGGCCAGGGTGTCGAGCTTGTCCGCCAGGGACAGCGCCGCGAACACGCGCGTGTCGCGGCCCGCCAGGGCCGCGGCGGGGACGCTGCCCTCCTCGACGGAGATCGGGTGGTAGTGCCAGCGCACGGCCTCCGCCACTTCCGCCGGGGCGCCTTGCGTCTGCAGGTAGATCCCGCCCATGGTCCCCTGGAGCTCCGGGAACTCGCGCACCATCAGCGTCGTCAGATCGGCCTTTGCGACGCGAGCCGCCTCTGCCGCGGCCTTCCGCTGTCCGTCCGTCAGGAGGCCCTGCTTGGCCATCGCCTCGACAAGCGTCGCCACGCGCTCGGCCTTGTCCTTGTAGCTGCCCAGGCCCTGATGGAATGTCACCCCCGCCAGGTCGGCGACGCGGTCGGCGAGCGGCCGCCTCCGGTCTTCCGCGTAGAAGAACGACGCGTCGCGGAGGCGCGCCACCACGACGCGCTCCATCCCGCGAACGATCTCCTTCGCGGCCGCCCCGTCTCCGTTGGTCACGGCCGCGAACCGGGAGAGCGCGCCATCCCTCCCGTGGAGCGGGATGTACTTCTGGTGATGCACGAGGACAGTCTCGAGGACCTCCCCCGGCAGCGTCCGGAACTCCGGCGGGATCTCGCCCGCCATCACCGCCGGATGCTCCACGAGGTCCCGCCATTCGGCGCGCAGGCCGTGGTCGTCGCCCAGGGTCGAGGAGCCGACCACCGCGGCCAGCCCCTGCTCGATGCGGGCCGAGCGCTCCGCGGGGTCGAGCAGAACGAAGCTCTTCCGCAGGGCCTCACACAGCTCGGCCAGCGACCGAATCGTCTGCGGCCGGCCGGCCGAGCCCTTCGGCAGGAACCGGTGACCCAGGGTTGCCGGCCCGCTGGCGACCCGCGCCTTGCCTTTGGCCCCCGCGTCGAGCTCGTAGATGACGAACGGGATCACGGTGCCGTCGAGCATCAAGATCAGCCATCGGATCGGCCGGCCGAATGGGAAAGCGCCCTTGCCGTCGTCGAGCCAGGCGTCCCAGCTCATGCGCTTCGGGAAGTTGAGCCCGCGCATGGTGGCCGCGGTCACCGCCGGCAGGACCTCGCCGGCGGCTCGGCCCGCGGTCTTCCGGATGAAGAGCAGGTAGCGCTCGTCGGGCTTGGCCGAGTCCTTCACTCCGTCCTGCAGCCCCTCGACGGCCACGCCGTTCTTCCTTGCAAATCCCTGGGCGGCGCCGGTCCACTTGCCCGCCGCGTCCTTCGCAGCCTTGAGGGACGGACCCCAGACCGGCTCCTCGCGGTCGGCCTGGCGGACGAGCACGTGACCTCCGAGGACCAGCCGGCGCGGGGTCTGGAAGACCTGGATGTCCTTCGGCTCGAGGAACTCACGGCCCGCGGCCTCTGTGAAGCGCCTGCCGAGCTGGTCGGCCAGGCCGGGCAGCCAGGGCGCCGGCATCTCTTCGAAGCCGATCTCGATGAGCAGCTCGCCCGAGCGCTCAGCCACGCGCGGCCTCCGGGGCGGGCACCGCCGAGTCCGTCTCGGCCGGGGACGCGTAGGCGGCGGCGATCGCGCAGGCCAGCTTGCGGATGCTCAGGATCATCCCCGCCCGCTCGGTGACCGAGATGGCCCCCCGCGCGTCGAGCACGTTGAAGGCGTGGCTCGCCTTCAGGCACCAGTCGTAGGCGGCGAGGACCGACCGGCCTCCCGGCGCCTCGAGGGTTCGCCGGCCCTCGGCCAGGTAGCTGTCGAAGAGCCGCCGGTGCAGGTCGGCATCGGCCAGCTCGAAGGAGTAGCGCGAGAGCTGGTACTCCTCCTCCTTCCGCACCTCGCCGTAGGTCGTGTCCGCGGACCAGCGCAGCTTGTAGACGTCGTCCACGTCCTGCAGATACATGGCGATGCGCTCGAGGCCGTACGTGATCTCGCCGGAGATGGGCGCCAGGTCGAGCCCGCCCGCCTGCTGGAAGTACGTGAACTGCGTGATCTCCTGGCCGTCCAGGAGGACCTGCCAGCCGATCCCCCACGCGCCGAGGGTGGGCGACTCCCAGTTGTCCTCCTCGAATCGCACGTCGTGAGACGCGGGGTCGATGCCGAGGGTCTCCAGGCTCTTCAGGTAGACGTCCTGAATGTCGGCGGGGGGCGGCTTCAGGATCACCTGGAACTGCTCGTGCTTGTAGAGGCGATTCGGGTTCTCGCCGTAGCGGCCGTCGGCGGGCCGGCGCGAGGGCTGCACATAACCCACACGCCAGGGCTTCGGGCCCAGCACGCGGAAGAACGTCTCCGGGTGCATCGTGCCCGCCCCCACCTCGGCGTCCCAGGGCTGGTGGATCAGGCAGCCCCGGTCGGACCAGTAGCGCTGGAGGGCGAAGACGATCTCCTGCAGGGTCACCGGGCCTCCCGAGCGACGTCCTTCATCACGCCGGGGGAGCGCAAGTCGCGCTCCAGGTGGCTCGAGATCAGGTCGTAGTGGAACGACTCCAGTATGGTGGCCTCCGGAGGCACGGGCCCCGCGAGGTCGGCGGGCGCCCGGCGAAAGACCTCGCCCAGGAACGAGCACGCCCCTTCGGGCAGCACCGGTCCCGAAGCGGGCCCGCAATCATCGCACACGAAGCCGTGGGACGCACGGTGGTAGCGGAGGGGGCCGGGGGCGAGCGGCCGATGGCACCCCGCGCAGTGGTCGAGGGGCGGGTAGATGCCGTGGAGCTTCAACAGCCACGCCTCGAGGTAGCGCGCGAGGAGCGGCCCCGCCCCCCCTTCCTCCGCGGCGTGGACCACCGCCAGGGCCAGCCGATAGATCTTGTCCTCGGCTTCTCCCTCGGGGGAGAAGGCATCCAGCAGCTCCGCCAAGTAGGACAGGAAGAGGGCGGTCTCGAGCCCCCGCTCCCCCGCTCGGAAGGCCGAGTGCACCAGCTCGCACTCACCGAGGCGCAGCAGCTCGGCTCCCTGCCGGCCGTAGAGGCCCACCCGGACCTCGCTGAGCGGCTCCAGGGCCGATTGGTAACGGGGCCGGCCCCCGCGCGCCCCCTTGGCCACCGCCCGCACCTTCCCCCGCTCCCGCGTGAGCAGGACCACGATCTTGCTCGTCTCTCCCAGCTTGTAGGTGCGAAGAACCAGGGCGTCCGACGTGAGATGGGCCATGAGGGGCGCGGCGTCTGCCAAGTGAACCCGCGTACGTTAGCACAGGGCCTCCCGCATTTCTTGCTGCTCCTCCGCGGGGCGTGCTACCTTGCGCGCATGGGTGTGCGACTGGTGCGGGTGGCCGCCATCGTGGTCGGGGGGATGCTGCTGGGCCTCGCGTGGAACGCCTGGAGCGGGCGCGGGTTCGTGCTGGGCCAGAGTGTCTTCGTGCAGGCGGGTGACGAGGTGATCGAGCCGGCCGAGGCCAAGGCCCGGCTCGACCGGGGCGCGCTGTTCCTCGACGCCCGGCCCCGGGACTTCTGGACGATGAGCCACATCCCGGGGGCGCTCTCCCTGGCCGAGGAGGACTTCGACCGCTCCTTCGCCGAGCTGGAGCCGAAGCTTCGCGCCACCTTCAACATCGTCGTCTATTGCAGCGGCTACGGATGCGAAGCCAGCCACATCGTCGCCCGCAAGCTCCGCGAAAAGGGGATCCACGCGGCGATCCTGAGCGAGGGCTGGCCGGCCTGGACGGACGCGGGTTATCCGGTGACAGGGAAATAGGCGCGGCGCCGGTCGAGCAGCAGCGCTCCCCTCCCCCCACGTGGGGAGGGATAGGGTGGGGGGTCGATGAACGATAGCAGGGGGGGTCGATGAACACTAGGGTGGGGGGTCGATAACGATCAACAACCATTGGCTCCACCTCGCCCTCCGGCTCGGGCTGGGTGGCTTCTTCCTCTACGCGAGCCTCGACAAGATCATCGCGCCCGCCGCCTTCGCCCGTATCGTCTACCAGTGGCAGGTCGTGGGCCCGGTCCCCGCGAACCTGGTCGCCGTGATCCTGCCCTGGGTGGAGGCGCTGGCGGGGGTGTTGCTCATCGCCGGCCTCTGGAAGCGCGAGGCGGCGGCGGTGATCGCCGTGTTGCTGGTGGTCTTCATCGTGGCCGCGGGATCGGTGATGGCGCGGGGGATCGACGTGGAGAACTGCGGCTGCGTCTCCACCGCCAAGACCGAGGAGCCGAGCTGGTTCAAGGGCGTGGGCTGGTTCCTGGTCGCGCGCAACCTGGTCTTGCTCGGGGCGGCCGTGGTCCTGATCCGCTCGAGTCAGCGCACCGCCTCCTGAAGGGCCTGGGTGCCGCCCTCGGCGGCGGTGAACGAGATGAGGACGCGGCCGCCCCTCTCCAGCGCCTGCCGGCCGGCCGGGTCCAGGGGCAGCGTCACCTCGACCGGCGGGCCCGGCGCGAGATCGCGCACGAGCTCGGCCACGCGGCGGGTGCCCGTCCAGGCGAACACGTGCGCCCGGCCGGCTCCCGTGGCCGACAGACCGAGCCTGAGCCCGGCCGCCGTCAGCGTCGGGGATGAGCTGATCCGGACGCGCGCGCCGGCGGCCGCCGCCGGCCCTCCCCCGAGCGGCACGCCGTCGAGGGCCGACTGCAGGATCGACTGCGGCGAATCCACGCTGAGGGCCGCGGTCCGCGGGATGACGGGGTCGGGCGGGACCGTCGGGCGGCCCGCCGGAGGCGCATACCCGGCCAGGCGCGCGCGGCCCCACCGATACGGGTCGCCCTGGACGCCTCCAAAGGTCGACCAGCCGAGGCGGGTCTGCCCGCTCAGGTCCTGGGTGTCGGAGTCGTAGATGAAGAGGTTCAGGCCGAGACGCTGGGGATCGACCGCGGACGGAAGGAGACCGAGCGGGATCTTCGCCTCGAGGGTATAGCCCGCGTAGGGCACGGCCGTCTTCGAGACGACCACCATCCCCGGCGCCGTCTCGTCGCCCGGTCCCTGGCGGTTGTCCGCGTCGCGCTCGAAGCAGGCGGGGCTGCCGCGGGCCGGATCGGCGGTGACCGGGAAGAGACCGGCCTTGAACGTGGTCGACGTGTTCTCGGAGGCGCCGCGCGGGTCGAGCGCGATCTCCACCGAGTCCGTGCGCCAGTGCCGCTTGCAGTCCGCGGGGGTTACGACGCTTCCGAGCACGTCGTCCCGGACGTTCACGAGCATGTAGAGGTCGTCGCCGTACCAGGTCAGCTTGGCGTTGCCGGAGCAGTCGGCCGCGGAGCCGCAGGGCGAGCCCTCCCAGACCCGGCCCAGGTCGAGGGACGGGCCAGCATATTCGCCCGGGCTTTCCGTCCCGTCGACGACGGGGGCCGCGGCCGCGCGCGGGATTGTCGTCACCGGCACGAGCTCCAGGCCGAAGGTCTCA
>WNFT01001321.1_pt1 | contig 30321 bp, 23 predicted proteins | sample 5400191 | NCBI WGS metagenome assembly WNFT01 (sample SAMN13153359, study PRJNA577476) | soil metagenome | isolation source: 80 cm saprolite under Madrone tree | place: USA:California | collected 2016-06-14 | reverse complement strand
CGTCGCAGCCAAGACCTCCGACGTGCGCGCAGCCGAAGCGCTCGTCCAAGCTCTCATGCGCCTTCATAACTACGGTTGTAGTATTAGTGCTGCGTTCGTTAAAAGCAGTAACAATATCGGATCAGCCACTAGAGCCAGTCTATGTTGCTTTCTCCAGGTTTTTGTTATCACCATATTTAAGGAACGCAGCATTAGCTGGGTGCCCTACACGGCGCTGCGGCTCTTGATCGGCTGCGTTTTGTTGCCTGCTGGCCTGCTTATCGCCAGGGCGGATGCGCTGGATCAGGGGGAGGCACTGCTGCCGCATATCTTTCGCGCGTTTGATTACTCGTGTTTTATGGTCCTGATGTTTGGAGGGCAGGTGGCGCTGGTGATTATGCTGGTGACGGGTCCGACGTTTCCCATGCTGCTCCTGTTGTTGGCGGTCATCGCAACTGCTATCTTCATACAGGTCTTCTCCGGCCTGATTGTGGCGTGCCTGGATCAGATTGCCTTTGCCACCTTCCCACAATTGCTCAGAGCCAGGGCCGAACTACACACAGTGGCGGATGCGCTACCACGCATCAACCAGGAACTGGATCTGGAGGCGCTTGATGAGGCCGAGTTCACACGGCTGACCCGGCGGGCGTTGAGCCATTTTGGCGATCTCGCGCGCCTGGCGGCCAATCCGCTCACTCATCTCCCACAGGTGCAGGCTCGTTTACAGGCTCGTGGGGCGAAGGATGATGCGCTGGAACGTGCCACGGAGTTAAAGACGCTGCTAACCGAGAGCGTGGGTCGGCTCAAACCGCGTGACAAGGGCGATTTTGGCACCTCTGATGAGTGGCGCTATTACAACGCGCTGTATTTCCCCTACATCGTTGGCCTCAAGCCCTACAGCCGTCGCTCGCAGCATGTGCCCGCCGACCCGGTAGTACGCGAGGCGCTTTCCTGGTTTCGTAGCCAGGTGCCTGAGCGTACGCTCTACAATTGGCAAGGAGCGGCCACGAAACTGGTTGCTCAGGATTTACGCGGGCAGGATGCTGTGATGGCTGTGTCTGCGAAGAAAAAAACTCGTACATCTTCTGGCGTCTTATGAAAACATTTTCCACACAATCCCTCGGTGCGCCCATTGGCCTGGCCTTCTTTGGCTTTGTACTCATCGGCCTGAACAGCGGCGCGAATGGCGTCCTTTTGCCCAGCCTGAGCGCGTTTTATCACGTCGGCGATGCCGTGATTGGCCTGCTTTTCCTGGTCTCTTCACTGGGATACTTTCTCTCTGCTCTAGGCAGCGGCCTCCTGACGGAACGGCTGGGCCTGCGCTGGCTTCTGGGACTCGGAACCGGCATCTTGCTGCTGGGAATGCTCGGCTTCGCCTTCCAACTGCCATTTGTGTTGCTGCTTGTGGCTCGCCTGTGCCTGGGCTTCGGCGTGGGCATTATGGAAACAGGCTTCAACATCTACGTCAGCGCGCTGCCGCGCCATACCGTGCTGCTCAACTACCTGCACGCCTTCTATGGAGTCGGGGCGCTGGTCGGACCGCTGCTGGCCAGCTGGATCCTCGCGCTTTTGTGGGGCTGGAACATCGTCTACGTCCTGCTGGCGGCACTGAGCCTGCCCCTGCTCATCGGAATCATCCTGCTTCTGAATACACCTGGAGCATCTGAGAGCAAAGATGAGCCATCCGCCAGGGGGAATGTACTCGGAGCGACTCTCAAATTGCCGGTTGTCTGGATGGCTGCGATCTTCCTGCTTGTCTATGTGGGCGTCGAGACGAGCGTTGGCAACTGGAGCTACAGCTTTTTGCTGGCCGACCGCTCTGAGGGGACCCTCGCTGCTGGCTGGATCGTGAGCGGTTACTGGCTGGGGCTCACGCTTGGGCGTTTTCTGATCCAACGCCAGGCCGAACGTATGGGGGTCGGGACAACAGCGCTCATGTACGCCTGCATTCTAGGCATTGTGCTCGGTGTGCTGTTGATCTGGCTGGTTCCGTTCGGCGTCGCGGCGGCGATCGGCTTCTGCTTCATCGGTCTCAGCGTGGCGCCCATTTATCCGCTGACGGTGGCTCTTGTGCCCCGGCTAGTGCCGGCACGCCTGGGACCAAGCGTGATTGGTGTGCTGGTGAGCGTAAGTATTATCGGCCTCGCGGTGTTTCCCTGGGCCGCGGGCATTCTGGCTCAGGCGCTGGGCATCTGGACACTGCTGCCCTATGTGCTCCTCCTCGCCACCATGCTGCTCGCCTTCTGGAGCTACCTGGCTCGGCAAACAGGCGTGTCCGAGGCAGCTCGCGAAGAGCAATCGGTCTCCTGAATATCAATCTATCAACATGTCATCTTCAGAATTCAGTAGGTCCATCTCATGCGCGCTCCTTTCCGCGTGACCCAAGGGCGCGAAGCAATCAGGGGAGATTCTCAATCTCCACCGGCTCGACCGCATCGGCGAGCGGGAAGCCGAAGATACGCGAGTAGAAGTACAACTCACCTTCGGTGGCACGCTTAATGTTTTCGGCGCGGCGGAAGCCGTGCTGCTCACCGGGGAAGGCAACGTACGCCACCGGCAAGCCTTTCTTTTTGAGCGCTTCAACCATCATTTCAGCCTGGCTGGGCGGAACGATCTTATCCTCAAGCCCCTGGAAGAAGATCACCGGACACGAGAGACGATCGGTGAAATGAATCGGCGAGCGTTGGTAGTAGAGGTCACGTCGCTGTGGATAGGGACCCACGAGCCGTTCCAGGTAACGCGACTCGAATTTGTGCGTGTCCTTGATAAAGGTTTCCAGTTCACTCAGGCCAAAATGGCTCGCGCCTGCCTTGAATGTGTCGCGGAAGGTGAGTGCACAGAGTGTCGTGTAGCCGCCCGCGCTGCCTCCCGTGATCGTCAGCCGATTACCGTCCACCAATCCACGTTCCACCAGGTAACGAGCACCATTCACACAGTCGTCAAGATCAACGACGCCCCACTGACCTTCAAGCCGCCGACGGTACTCTCGACCATACCCGGTGCTGCCTCCGTAATTCACGTCGAGCACAGCGAATCCGCGACTGGTCCAATACTGGGTACTAAGGTTGAAAACATTGGAGGTAGCCGCTGTCGGCCCACCGTGACTTCGCACAATGAGCGGCGGACGCTCACCAGTTGGTGCAACATAATCGCGATTTTGCGGCGGGTAATAGAAGGCGTAGGCCGTGAGACCATGCTCCGTTGGGAACTCGATCAGCGCTGGTATTGAAAGATAGCCTGCATCGACCATGACCGAGCTAGAGCGACGCAATACGCGGGAGCGGAATGTCGTGAGATCAAGTTCGACGACCGACCATGGCTCAGCTGGTGAGCCAGCCTCGAACACCACGCGACCTGGTACCGCATATAATGCCAAGATCGTGGAGTATGGCGTCTCAATCGGCTCAAGTTTGCCTGTGATCGTATTGAGGCTGGCCAGGTGGGAAACTCCCTGCTCTATATAGCTACAGATGATGTTGTCCTTGGCCACGAAACCGTAGGTGGACATGCCGAAGACCCATTGTGGCTGGCCGAACTCGGCAGCCATCTCGCAGAGTGGCTCAACGCGACCATCGCGCCAGCGATAGAGGTTCCACCAACCAGAGCGGTCGGAGACGAAGTGCAGGATGCCATCCGGCGACCATTCAGGCTGGAAGATCGATTCACCGGAACCGCCTGCAACACGCTCGGCATGGCCCAGCGAGCCGTCCGGCTGGAACTCACCCACCCAGAGTTCCGTGCCATCCCAGGGCATATTTGGATGGTTCCAGGTCAGCCATGCCAGGTGCGCACCGTCATGGCTCAGGCGTGGTGATGAATAGAAGTCGTTTCCTGAGATGAGCACGCGACCAGCATCACTGCCATCGAGCGCGAGACTCACCAACGTGTTGACTGCTTCACGGCCAGGCACGGTGTGGTCCTCGCGCACACAGATCAAGCGCCCCCGCTGACGGTCAACTATACTATCTGCGTAACGCATATTTTCGGTAGATGTGATAGGTTGCGGCTCCAAACCCGGGACCAGGCGATACACCTGCTGGTCAGCAAAGTTCGAGAAGTAGAGTGTGCCGTCGTTGACAGTGAAGTCGCCTCCGCCGTACTCATGGACGGTCGTGCGAGCATTGAAAGGCGGTGGCGTCATATCTATGGTCTGCCCATCCGATGTCCGCTGCACGATGACACTGCGCCCACCTTCAGCGATACGCACCTCAATCCAATACGTGTTTTGGCCATCGAGGGCGATTTGCCCAATTGCGACTCGTTCAGAAAGCATCAGGTCGGTTGTGATGGGCGATTTCCAGGAGCCGTATGGTGCAGGTTCAGTCACAGTACTTTTCTCCGTTCTGCAAGGATTGTTCCTAATGAGAGTTTAGCCGTTCCACGGCCCCGGTCAGTGCCTGTTTTCGCTCTTGTTGACATCGAGGAGAACCCGTTTGGCTTCATCAAGCCCTTGGGCAGCTAGCAGCTTGATGATTACATGTTGCAACACCTCTGGGTCTATGATCTTCTCGGCTTGTTGCTTTGCCAGAACGGTGATCTCAGGAAAATGCGCCTGGACAAAACTCATCAGCAATTCACGCTGCCCCTCTGCCCTTCGCTGGCGCTCTTCCTCTCGACCTTCCTCTCGACCTTCCTCTCGACCTTCCTTTCGTCCTTCTTCAAGGAACTGTTGTCCGATTTCCTGGTAGACCCAGGACTCGCGCAGAATATCTTGGAACATAGTGAACCTCCGTTTGAACCATTCCTGCTCGCGTTTAGTCTTGAAGGCTAAGCCTCCCACGAGCTGTGCCAGCGCCAATAAATCTGTTTCTCCCGCCACTGCCAGCCTGTCAATCATCACTTGCACTACTTCGGGTCGCTTACCGCCCCTGGTCAACGTCATCAGAGGCAGCAGACCTAGCCATTCCATTCGCAGAAATTCCTCTGCAGGAACCTCCCACAACTTGATCACCCGAAAATGAAAGCGGTGCACCTCTTCCCCATCGACTCCTGGACGAATAGACGGCGACGTCGCTATATCGGCATCTTTGCGTAAGTAGATCACATAGGAAGTGACCGGACAATGGCCATATTGACGTGAGGCTAGCATGTTGTATTCCATCAGGCGAATCTCCATATTGGGATCACTGTCGGTTTGGAACTCAATATGCAATAACGCTCGTACGCCATTGCCGATGATTTCTAACAAGGCATCGGCAAAAAGATGTTGCGCCTGCAATTCGACATCGAGTGCGCTGATGAAGGTGGCTGTCGCCATCAACCAGGTGGCAAAGTGTTGCGCATAGGCTTTCACCAGCCGCTTCATGATACTATCCCAGGGTCCTGCCAATTTTTCAATAACTCTCCCAACCTGCTATTCTGTGTGCAGTGTAGCATATCGGCAATAGCCTGTCGAGGCCGCTTCTCCTCTCTGCAAAGTACATTGACTCTGTGGTTCTTTCACGCTATACTGCACAGCAACGCTTATTGGAGAATAACTCTTCAAGACTCCTCGCCGCACGTGACGTGCTCGATAAATCGGCACTCTACAAATCGGCACTCTACCTACAGCGGCTCGCCTATGTATATGTGAGAGTGGACTGTGCCGCCTGCGGCGGCACAGTCCACTCTCACACGAAACCTCTGCGAACTGCCGGAGGCAGTGAGGAGTCTCGAAGAGAAGCGACTTGAATAGCTACCGAAAGAGTTATACATGCCTATACAAGATTCGATGATTACGCTGCTCATTTCATGCCCGGATCGACCAGGCATTGTGGCAGCAGTTTCCAACTTTATCTTTGAGCACCAGGGGAATATCTGCCAATCCGACCAACATTCGACGGACCTACACCATGGCACATTTTTTATGCGAGTCAGCTTTACAGAGGATAGCTTCACCCTGAACCAGTCAGACCTATTCAAGGCATTTGCTCCCATTGCTGAGAGGTTTCGCATGAATTGGAGCGTCCACTACTCCCGACAGCGCAAGCGAGCCGCTATTTTTGTATCAAAACTCGACCATTGTCTGACAGACTTACTGTGGCGTTGGAAAAGCGGCGAGTTGGCAATGGAGATCCCCTGTATTATCAGCAATCACCAGATCCTAGAGCCGCTGGCCCAGATGTATGACATTCCCTATTACTATTTTCCTGGCCGGAAAGAACAACGCAGCGCAGACCAACAACGAATGCTTGAATTCCTCTCAGAGAAGGTAGACTTCCTGGTGCTCGCACGTTATATGCAAATTCTGGAGCCTTTTTTCGTCAAGGCCTATCACCAGCGGATTATCAACATCCATCACAGTTTCCTGCCGGCGTTCGTCGGAGCAAAGCCCTACGAGCGAGCTTTCGAGCGTGGGGTCAAGATCATCGGTGCGACCGCTCATTACGTGACCGACGACCTGGATGAAGGGCCAATCATTGCTCAAGATGTGATCCACTGTAACCACCGCGATACACTTGAGGACCTGATTCGTAAGGGAAAAGATGTAGAACGGCGCGTGCTGGCGGAGGCCTTGCGGCTACATACAGAGGATCGGGTGCTGGTCTATAAGAACAAGACGATCGTGTTTTAGATAAGAGGAAACGCATTATAGTTCCCAAAGTCTAGCGAATCCTCGACTTTGAGCTTCGTACGGAGAGCCGTACTGGATGGACTACCAAGGAGGCACGCCTCCTCTTCCCATCCTCTACCCCCTTGCCAAAGGCGTCGGGGGATGCTTTGCGCAAGATGTTCAGACTGCCATTCACGTCGGCATTGAACTTGCGTCCATTGCCAGCTTTGTACAATCCTCGCTTGACCCGCTTGCCGCTGAACTTTGGCTCACCCTGCTCTTTGCCATAGATCGGAATGGCATCAGCATCTAGGAAGCTCGCCTTGCTGGTGTAGCTTTCCTCTTGCAGCACCACTTGGATGCCCACGAGTTTGGCCTTGTAGCAAAGCATGTCCACAAAGCGGGCATGCGGCAACTGGACAAAGTGTTGCTTGTCCTTCTTCCTCAACTCGCATTCCTGCTTCCAGAACGGGTTCTTGCCAATGATGAGCGTGCCGATCCCTTCTTGGACAAGGAGTTCAATGATGCGCTTGGAGGCAGCATGGAGGTAGTGGTCAATACGTCGCGTGCGTTTGATGGTCATGCGCTCCATGCGATTCGTGGTCCCAGTAGTTCCAAGTTGTTTCTGCAAGTCAGCCTTGCGCTTATTGTAGTATTGATTGACGCTCTTTAACGGTCTGCCGTTAACAATTCGAGGGACAAAGCCCTGCTTGTTTGAAGCTACAGCCGCTAGGTTGTTGACACCGATATCAATACTGGCCATCAAGGCAGGATCAACGGGAGCAGGCTGGACTTGCCGCTCGTAGACCACTTCCACCACGTAGTAGCCTTTGCGGGGCACAATCCGTACTTGATCCACATTCCTGTGCTGTGTGGGAACCGTGAGAGGCAAGCCCGATGGGCGAATTTCGCCACGTCGCAATGCAGGCTTGCTGATGGCTTGGATCGTGTAGATGAGGATGTTGCGCCCCTGCTGTTTGTCGAGGTAGTTGGGCAGTCCTGGACGTCCTAAGAACTTGGATGGGTCCTCACGCCACGCTTCCATGGCTTCTTCCCAGGCTTTCCAGTTCTTGTCCAGCAGACGAAGCACCTGTTGGGAGACCTTAGCAGGCAGACCTTTGTAGGCGGGATGTGCTTTCATGCGCTTGTCCATCTCGTCGTAGGTCAACCGAATGCCCTGGAAGATGAACATCTGGCGCATCTCATACAACGCAGCATTGTAGAGGTTCTTGGAAGCAAAAGCCGCTTGATCGATCACTGCGTAGCGCGGATCGCTCTTGCGGATGACATGCTGCTCAACTACCTGCATGCTCGGCCTCCAATTCCTGCACAATCTTCTCGGTCTTGCGTTTGGCCCGCCGTTGGCCATAGAGCCTGGCACAGAAGCTATAAATGATGCTGGTAAGATCAGCCAGTAGGTCCTCCGTACCATTCTCTGCCTGATTGACGACTTCAATGCTCCGTCCTTGCCCACGTAAGAGCGTTTCCAAGTAGCGGAAGCCAAAGCGGGTAAGCCGATCCTTGTGCTCCACCACAATGAGGGTGAGGCTTTGATCTTCCAACAGAGAGAGCAACTTGGGGCGACTATCAGTGATGCCAGAGCCGATCTCCTTGACGACTTTGGAGACCTGGTAGCCCTTAGCGGCACAATAGGCAGACAGCCGATCTGCTTGGCTATCGAGATTGGGCTTGTTCTCAGCCGAAGAGACACGGGCATAGATGACCACGCGTGCCTGATGTTCTGGGAGAGGAGTCTGCTCTTCCTCCACCAGAATGGTATGCACCCCGATACGTCGGCCTTTGATCTTGCCGTCCCGAAACCAGCGCCAGGCTGTTTCGTAGCGGACCCCTTGAGCTTTGGCGTAGTCACTTAACTTCATGCTCCTAGTATAGCAGAAACAGGTAAGGATTATCAAGGATAATCAAAGATACGCTATAGTTCTTACGAACGTTTATGATACTATACCAAACCCACAGTGTATCAACTGGTCTCCAAAGGATATCACTATAAGGAAGTAGTACCAGTCACAGCGTGAAAGTGCATGCTCCTTCGTTATACACAACAGTCAATTTCCGCCGCCCAGGAGAAGAAAGGTATGCGATATTGTGAATTTTGTACGAGGGAACTATTCGATCATGCCGCTAGTTGTGGATATTGTGGACGCACACCAACGTACGCAGCAGCATCGACGAGCGTGGGTCAACATCTAACAGCAGCTTCGCAGGAGTGGGATCAGATACTATTTCCTCAAGCTAGAGAGGACAAGGATTATGAGAAGGATGAGGAGGGAAAGCAACACCCTGATGTGCTGGCTGGTTTGGGGCTAGCACTGCTCGATGACGCAATAGCGCAAGGCCCTGGTGGAGGTATGTCGATGGTTCAAGGTACCCCTCAGGTCAGAGGAACTCCATCCTTCCAGGGCAACCCGCAAAGACCACTAACGCCTCCTGGATGGTATCCGCCCATGCAGCCCGGTCCAGCACCCGCACAGCCTATGTCGTATCCAGCATACACATCGGGCATTTCACAACCACCCCCACATCTCCTCCAGAACACCCCCAAGCGACGACGAAGTGCAAAAGGTTGTCTGCGAGTAGCGCTGGTGGTATTTGCCACCTGTATACTCGTTGTCGCCGGCTTCATCAGTGCGGGCCTGGTTATATTCAGTCCTGCCCTCTCATCGAGCGGGGGCATGCATGTGACCTGGGGACAGTCCCTCCTGCTCCACGGTAGCAACTTCATTCCGGAGAGCACCGTTGACTTCACCCTCGATGGCACTGTACCACTCTACTATGCCTCTACATCCGCAGGCGTACAGCGCAGTATGGAATTTCACTATTGAGCCATTAGCCACAGCAACGCCCACGCTTGCTCCAACCGACACGCCTACGCCCACCGTTATGCCCTCGCCTACTGCTACGCCCACCGCTATTCCTTCGACGACGGCTACTCTGTCAGAACTCAGTTGTGTCATGCCGTCCTCGATTACTTTAGCAGCTAATCCAAGCTCTAACCAGGCAAGCTCAAAGACGATCAGCCTGTGCACCAGCGGGTCAGGATTGCTCAACTGGACGGCCAAGTGGGATCAGAAGCAGGCTCCCTGGCTGCGGCTTGACCACAGTAGCGGGCAGATACAAGCACCCGCGCAGGGACAGGTGACGGTGAGCGCGCAGGCCAATGGTCTGAAATCAGGGAACTATACTGCGACTGTCACCTTTAGCAGTCAATCAGGTAACGCGACGGTCTCTCTCAACGTGACCTTCACCGTCCACTCCTGGTGTGTGAGTATTGCACCGCAAATGCTTAGCTTTACAGGGGTTGTGGATAACAACAACCCCGCAGGCCAAACCGTCACAGTGAAGAACTGCAGCGATCTAGTGGGTGATTGGTCTGCATCCAGCGATGCCTACTGGCTGACATTCGACCCCGCAGATGATACACTCAGTGCTGGGAATACAGAACAAGTGACTATCAATGCCTCGCAAACGGGGCTCACTACCGGAACATATAACGGGAGTGTCACTTTTCAGATTGGATCGAGTCATGCCACGGTGCAAGTCACGCTAACAGTGAAACTTATGAAATAGTTGTTGATAATAGCGAGGGGAAAAGGAGTATTTTCGTCCATCAGGATGACCGTACGTAAGTAGTACTAACGACAGTGCCTGAGCGCATATTCCTTCGTCATATTAGATAGTGATATAGCTGAATCTGGTGGTCCAGGAGAAGAAAGGTATGCGACATTGTGAATTTTGTACAGCAGCACTACCCGATCACACCCCTTTCTGTGGGTATTGTGGACGTGCACCAAGGCACTCAACAGAAGCACCGATAGGCGTAGGTCAACGCCCCGCAGCAAATCTGGAAGTGTGGGACGAGAAAGCATTTACCCAAAACATCCCGAGCACGAATGCTGGCGCGAACGAAGAAGAGGAAAAGCGACGTCGTGCCGCAGCGGTCAGTTTGCTTCTATCATTGCTCGGAGACTCGACGGTGCCTGGTGGAAACGTGCCGATGGTGCAGGGCACTCCGCAGATCGGTGGCGTTCCATTCGTCCAGGGCACGCCACAAACACAGCCCGCACCTCCTGGCTGGCATCCGCCCATGCAAGCGCCCTTGCAAACGAACCTCCCACCAGCACCAGTGCAATCTCTTTCATCGCCCGCCGCTACATCCGGGCTTCCGCATTCCGCACCTGCATCCGGCCTTCTGCAGGTTACACACACAGCAGGGCTTCCGCCGGCGCCTGCACAACCTATTTCATCTCCTGCACTCACATCTGGCCTTTTGCAGTTTATACATAAGGCAGGGCTTCCACCAACACCTGCACAACCTATTTCATCTCCTGCACTCACATCTGGCCTTTTGCAGGTTACACACACAGCAGAGCTTCCACCGGCGCCTGCACCCGCAGCAGACCTTCTGCCTTCTGCACCACCATCCGTGCCTTCACAACAACCTGCACCTCTCCTCCAGCCCCCACAAAAGCCACAACTAAGCGCAAGAGGCTGTCTGCGAGTAGCGCTGGTGGTATTTGTCGCATGTGCACTCATTGCCGTCGGTTTCATCGGTGCAGGTCTGACCATATTCAGTCCTGGCCTCTCGTTGAGCGGGAGCACACATGTGACCTGGGGACAGTCCATCCTGGTCCACGGTAACAACTTCATTCCGGGGAGCAATGTCGTCTTCACACTTGATAGCACTGTATCCCTCGACTATGCCTCTACATCCGCAGGTGTAGCGACGAGTGTACAGCCAAACAACCAGATCATGACGTCAAACAATAGCATTACGGTCAGTAGGAATGGAACCTTCAACGTGACCTTCAATGTCAGCCCAAACTGGCACGCTGGGGACCATACGATCCGGGCAACGGAGCAGATTAGCCGACGTAGCGCGGTGTTGAACTTCACCATTGAGTCATCGGCAGAACCTGCTGCAGCAACGCCCACGCTTGCTCCAACCGACACGCCTGTACCGACGGTCACGCCTTCTACAGCCACTACTCCTTCTACAGCCACTACTCCTTCTACAACAGTGACCCCATCGCCAACGAGTACAGTGTTGGGACTCAGTTGCGTCACGCCATCTTCGATTACCTTAGCAGCCAACCCGAACTCCAACCAGGCAAGCTCAAAGACGATCACACTGTGCACCGGCGGGTCAGGATTGCTCAACTGGACGGCCAGCTGGAATCAGAATCAGGCTCCCTGGCTGCGGCTTGACCACAGTAGCGGGCAGATACAAGCCCCCGCGCAAGGGCAGGTGACGGTGAGCGCGCAGGCCAGCGGTCTGAAATCAGGGAACTATACCACGACCGTCACCTTCAGCAGTCAACCAGGTAACGCGACGATCTCTCTCAACGTGACCTTCACCGTCCACTCCTGGTGCGTAAGTGTCACATCTGGGACGCTTAGCTTCACAGGGGTTGTGGATAACAACAACCCCTCAGAACAAACCGTCACAGTGAAGAACTGCAGCGATGCAGCGGGTAATTGGTCTGCATCCAGCGATGCCAACTGGCTGACATTCGACCCCACAGATGATACACTTAGTGGTGGTGGAGATAGAGAAGATGTGACTATCAGTGTCTCACTAACGGGGCTCAAACTCGGAACATATAACGGGAGTGTCACTTTTAAGATCGGATCGAGTCATGCCACGTTGCATGTCACGCTGACACTGAAGGCTCCATCGTTGTCCGTCACCCCGACCAGCCTTAGCCCTGGCACTAGCAATTGTAAGAGTACACAAGGTCACTGGGTCTGCCAGGTGACGGTGAGGAATAACGGAGACGTGCAAGGCAATCTCAACTGGTCTGCTACATCGAGCGGCAGACTGCCAGGTATTACTTTTACTCCGTCCAGTGGGACGTTGGGTCCAGGTAGCACAACGCCGGTAGAGGTCGATATACCCTCTAGTCCTTGTCCGTCCAGCGCTATCCTCACCTTCACGGGGCCGCTCAAGAACGCCAATGTCACCTGGTCTAATAGCGTTTGCAGCACACCTGGCACGTAGGCAACTAGTGGTGTTGGATAGTGTCACTGTAGTTTGACCTAACAATTTTTGTATTTTCTTGACTACTCAGCGCCTGCGGCGCTTCGCAAGCTTTTTCTGTTGCTGCGGGCCAGGCAGCCGCAGGCTGCCTGGCCCGCAGCAACAACAGAGGAGAGCCACCGCAGGTGGCAATGAACCGCACTCATCGACGTATAGGAGCGCATACATGGAACATGACCCACTGATTGGCAGACAACTGGGTGCCTACCTGATCCAGGACAAGTTAGGCGAAGGTGGGATGGCGCGGGTCTACAAAGCATACGACCCACGGCTGCGGCGCGATGTGGCCATCAAGGTGATTCTCTCACAGATTGTAGAAGAAGCAGGATTCCGAGAGCGTTTCGAGCAAGAGATACGTCTGAGTGCGCAGTTGGAGCATCAGAACATTGTCAGGGTCTATGACGTTGGTGAAAGTGGCAATCTCACCTACCTGGTGATGCAGTTCGTTAGAGGTGGGACGCTACGCGACCAGTTGCGCGGCGGGGGTCCGCTAGAGCCACGGCGCGCTGCGCACTACACCCTGCAAATGGCGCGAGCCTTGCACCACGCACACCTGCGTGGCATTGTCCACCGCGACGTGAAGCCACAAAACATGCTCGTCTCCGCCACTGATCCCAGCCAACTCCTGCTCTCAGATTTCGGCATCGCCAAAGTCTTCGATAGTAGCCGAGAAGAGACGATCACGTCGCTCATTGCCGAAAGGATGGTGAATAGTCAGGGGCTCACCAGCACTGGTCAGATCGTGGGTACCGCCGAATACATGGCTCCCGAACAGGCCAACATGCAGCCCGTTGACGCACGCACTGATGTCTATTCCCTGGGTGTGGTGCTTTTCCAGATGTTGACCGGACAGGTACCTTTTCAGTCTAGCTCGGCCCTGGGCCTGCTGTACCAGCATGTCCACACGGCCCCTCTTTCTGTACGCAAACTCAACCCTACCGTGCCAGAACTGTTGGCACGCATCACGGCGAAAGCCCTGGCGAAGGCTCCCGCGGCGCGTTTTCAGTCGGCAGAAGAAATGGCCCAGGCCCTGGAGTTCGCACTCAATCCCACAACGAACCCATTCTCTGTTGCTCCAAGGGATGACTACGTCACACACCCTCTTGTGCCCAGTAGCCTCCTGCCTCCATCCTCCCAGGGTCATCTTACTCCTCCTGCAATCTCTTCTTATGGGCCACAGTCTATCTCTGGCACGTCAGCAACAAGCGGCCCGGTCATGCGCACAACGACTGCCGGTCGCGGTGTGACACCTACGCCGATACGTTCGAGAAGAAACATCCCCTTGAGTTATATCATGGTTGCGATTGCCATGGTGGCACTGATCGTGTTTGGTATCTGGCATCCTTCCATACCTATACCTGGGCTTGGGTCAAGCCCAGGCTCTAGCGCACCAACAGTAAGCACCTTCACAGACGATTTTCATGACAATCACCTCAATTGGCTCGTTGGCGCTTACGATGGTGGGAATCTGATGGCGAGTCTTCCCAGTGATCACAAGTACGTACTCACCATCGGCAACGTGCACACGACCTACTTCCCCCACCCTGATCCAGCGATCGTAAAGCCTTTACCCAACACCTTTTCCGTGACGGCCCAAATCACGCAGAATACGGGTGACACCAGCGTGTTCTACGGCATCGCCTTCTATATGAGCCTCCAGTCGGATGGGCAATCCATGCAGCACTGCTATGCTTTTGTCATCGACGGCAGGGGCGACTACCAGGTGCTGAAGTACGATATAAGTGCTCCTAAGGCAGCAATGCCATTGTGGACTGGCAATGGCTTGCCAGCCATTCACCGCGGCCTCAATCAAAGCAATACCTTACAAGCCTTTGTGAAGGGGAATAGCTTTTCCTTCGAGGTGAATGGTATGGTTGTTCCGCTCGGCGCTGGCTATCAAAACATCACCGATTCGTCGTCACCCTATACAGGCGGTCAACTGGCAGTGCTGGTGGCCGGTCCAAATACGAGCTTCACAGCGACGCAGATGCGATTGGCGATACCGTCATGAACCCCTATTGCCTCGGCAAAAATCACCCGGCAAATTACTGCTTTTAGGTACTGTCTTGTCCCCCTGTTGTCAGCTACACTGCTTACAGACATCAGCGTGAGTGGGCTTCGACACTGTAAGGAGCAATATAGCAGGAAGGCCGAAAGACCTGGTAGCTAAGAAGAGGATTCTCCTGGGCAAGGCATGTTACCCAACGAGTGTGATACACTGTGGTAGGTAACAGGCTGTTGGGTAACACTCTAGAGCAGAGTTGCACTCTGACCCTTGTTCTACCCCTTGCTGATGGCTGATTTCAGCTATGAGGCGTTATTGTTTTCACGTTGTTCCATTGGAGGATTTTGCTATGCGAAAGTCATTGCTGTTACTCAACGCGTTCGTTCTGTCATGTAGCTTGTTCTTCGTCGCCTGTGGAGCCCCTGGCACGATTACCAACCCTGGCACGAGTGGTCCCAAGACGATTAAGCAGATTGGCTTAACCGTTCAGGCGATCAGTAATCCCTTCTTTGTGGCCATCCAGCATGGAGCTGAGGCCGAGGCCAAGAAAATCGGGGCACAAGTGATTCTGGAGGACGCCAACCACGATATCGGCACACAAAGCAACCAGATTGATGACTTCATCCAGAAACACGTCGACCTTATTCTCCTGAATGCTGTTGACTCCGCCGGTATTGCTCCTGCCGTCCAACGCGCTGTCAAGGCTGGCATTCCAGTGATTGCTGTCGACGTGGGAGCCCAGGGAGGTGTTACGGCTACCGTCGCGTCAGACAACGTCAATGCAGGGCGACTCGCCTGTCAATATATGGCGGAGCGACTCAAAGGACAGGGGAAAATTGCTGTCGTTGATGGTCCTCCTGTCACTGCTGTCATTGACCGTGTGAAGGGCTGTAACGAAGTTCTGGCACAGAATCCTGGCCTCAAAGTCGTCTCTCGCCAGGTTGGTAACGGTGACCGCGACACAGGACTCCAAATCGGAACTAGTATCTTAACGGCTAATCCCCACCTGGATGCGGTCTTTGCTATCAACGACCCCACCGGGTTGGGTGTGATGCTGGCGGCCCAACAGGCCAAGCGCAAAGACCTCTTCATCGTCGCGGTGGATGGTTCCCCTGATGCCGTCACCGCCTTGAAGGCCAAAGGCATCTTCGCTGCAACTTCTGCACAGTCGCCCTTTACGATGGCAGAGACCGCAGTCCAGGTCGGCGAGAAGGTTGTCGCGGGCCAAAAGTTGGGCTCGACAAATGTCGTCGTGCCAGTGACGCTGGTCACGCAAGATAACGTGGATAGCTATAAAGGCTGGCAGGAAGTTTCTTGACCATACTTCCACCTTCGTAGGGGCGTGGTTACACCTCTACGAAGGTGACGTGATAGAGCGCTTGAATTTGTCAGGCTGCATCATTAGGTAGATCGTCAAAGCAAAGTCATCCAGAGAGAGGAAGGCCAGTAACTACGATGACTGAGAGCATAGCATCCGAGCAGGGCGCACAGGCAGTTCCACCGATTTTACGTATGATGCATATCTCAAAGGGTTTCCCTGGCGTCCAAGCCCTACGGGATGTGCATCTGGAAGTGCGCAAGGGCGAGATTCACGCCTTGATCGGCGAGAACGGGGCCGGCAAATCGACACTGATGAAAATCCTGGCCGGTGTCTACCATCCCGATAGCGGCACCATCGAAATTGAGGGACAGCCCGTCACGATCGACAATCCCAAGCAGGCTCTCGCCCTAGGGATAGGCATCATCCACCAGGAACTCAACCTCGCCCCCAATATCAGCGCCGCGGAAAACATCTCCATGGGAAAGGAACCACATCTCTTTCCAGGCTGGGTCGACTTCAACAAGATGAACCAGAAAGCGGATGAGGTACTCCGCCAGCTCGGTGCCACCTTTCCTCCCTCCGTTCTCGTCAGTAGCTTAAGCACAGCCCAGCAACAACTCGTTGAAATTGCTCGGGCGCTCTCAGAGAACGCCCGCATCCTGGTCATGGACGAGCCAACGGCATCACTTTCAGAGCACGAGACGTTCAGGCTCTTTGAACTCATGCGTATATTACGCAGTCGTGGCATCACAATTATCTACATCTCGCACCGCATGGCAGAAGTCTACGACCTTTCCGACCGCATTACGGTCCTGCGTGACGGACTGTACGTCGATACGTTAGAGCGTGCCGCCTTCAATGACGAAATTGTCATTCAGCGGATGGTTGGACGTTCTCTAGGAGATTTCTACGACCGTCGTGGGAGCGAGGCCAAGCCCAAGACCAGTGGAGAGGTCGTGCTGGAGGTGCGCAATCTTTCCAATGAGTATGTGCAATCGGCAAACCTGTACGTGCGTCGAGGCGAGATTGTCGGCCTCGCTGGTCTGGTCGGGGCAGGTCGGACCACACTGGCGCGTCTGCTCTTCGGCACCCAGCGTCATCTGCAGGGAGAAATCTTCATCGAGGGCAAGCCCGTGAACATTCAACACCCAATAGACGCTATTCGTGCAGGCATTGGCCTGGTGCCCGAGAGCCGCAAGGAGCAAGGGCTCTTTCTGCAGATGTCCGTGCAAGAAAACATTGTGATGAATAGCCTCCCCAGCCTGGCAGCTGGTGGTTTCATCGATTTCAAGAGAGCCAGGCAGCTTGCAGAGCGAGAAGCGACGAATCTGCGCATTCGCCTGTCCGCGCTCCCTCAGCGCGTCATGAGTCTCAGTGGCGGCAACCAGCAAAAGGTGGTGTTAGCCAAATGGCTGACCCTCAATCCCAAGGTCTTGCTGCTTGATGAGCCAACGCGCGGGGTCGATGTCGGAGCAAAGTCAGAAATTTATGCCTTTATGCATCAACTTGCGCATAAAGGCATGGGCATTCTGATGATCTCCTCTGAGCTGCCGGAGGTACTGGGCATGAGTGATCGCATCCTGGTGATGCACGAAGGGCGCATCATGGCGGAGCTGCCGGGATACACCACCACACAAGAAGAGATTATGCTGCATGCCACCGGTCTGGCGGCCTAGTGCAAAGTCAGGAGACCTGTGAGGAAATGGGGGTCCAGGGGGCGAAGCCTCCCTGGCGGGGTTTGGGGTGTCCCCAAGCTTTTCCTTTTCCCGAAAAGGTTCGTTGAAAATGCACTAGCTGTCGTGCTGCTGGACTCGGAACACAAGAAGGCTTTCTACAGTAGATAGGAGGACAGTGCATGGAACTAAAAAAAACAACGCCGGAGCCTGTGAGCGAGACCTCAGCGAGTCAAGCCCAGGGGGCAGCGGCCAGCAGGGCCGCGGTACGGGCAAGAGTGTATCTGCTATGGCAAGAACTGGGCATGGCACTGGTTCTGGTCCTCTTATGTGTGTTCATGGCATTCTTTGCCCCTTACTTTCTCACCGTCAGTAATCTGTTGAACGTTGCACAACAGACTTCCATTAATGCTATTCTTGCCGCAGGCATGACGTTCGTCATTTTGACCGGCGGCATTGATCTGAGCGTGGGCTCCGCCCTTGCCGTCGCCGGCGTCGTAGCCGTGTGGCTCGCATCAAAGGGGGTTCCCGGCATCATCGACGTTCCTGCCGGTCTTGTGATCGGCAGTCTCTGTGGCTGGCTCAATGGTGTGTTAGTCGCCAAGTTCAAGCTGCTGCCGTTCATCGTCACGCTTGGTGCCTTGACGTATCTGCGTGGTGCCGCCTACGTCCTCACTGGTGCCTATCCGATCATCAAAGACGATCTCGGGTTCGGCTTCCTGGGCAATGGCTTCGTCGGCCCCCTTCCCTGGCCCGTCGTCATCGCCCTTATCGTCTACATCGTCGGCTATATCGTCCTGAAACGCACCATCTTTGGGCGTCACGTCTACGCCATTGGCGGCAACGCACAGGCGGCCCGCTTGACCGGGATCAATGTCGACCGGACCCTCATTTGGATCTACACCATCAGTGGTCTCTGCACGGGCATCGCCGGCGTGATCTTCTCCGCTCGCCTCCTGAGTGCGCAACCAACCGGCGGTCAAGGCTATGAACTGGATGCGATTGCCGCTGTTATTCTGGGCGGCACAAGCTTCGTCGGTGGCGTCGGTTCCATTGTCGGCACCCTGATCGGAGCACTCATCATCGGTGTCCTCAACAACGGCCTGGTCCTGATGAACGTCCCCTTTTTCTACCAGTTGATCATTAAGGGAGCTGTCATCATTGTGGCGGTCTTGATCGATCAGTTGCGCTCACGAGCTTCTGCTACGTAAGGCATGGTTCAAATGAAGGTGACAGCTCCTCATCAACAGAAAGATCCCGCCCTGTCATGCTGAGCGCAGCGAAGCATCTCACTGCCGGTCGCGACAGACCCAAAGCTCGCGCTCAGGCGTGACACGGTGCGACGGTTCAAACTCTCACGGACTCTTCTTCACCATTGAACCTTGCCTAAAGAGGCAGATGGGCACCTACAGCTTGCGCTGAACTACCCGTCATGCTATAGTTCCAAAAACTCTAGCGATCTATTGACCGTTTGCTTTTTGGGTTCAGCTACGCCTGTTTACGAAACAACCGACTAGGCGGCAGGTTGCACTACGGGCAACCTATCACAGCACAGAAGAGAACACGTCTCAGATAGACGCCGCATCTGAGGATTTCTCTCGCTTCCGGCGCTTCCCCAGGCTTGTGTTTCCTCTGCCCTGCTGCTGTTTCCATGCCTCATGACGCTGCATGAGTACGGCTTTGATGGCGGCTCGGTCACGGCAGGCACGTAATGCTCTATCCCCAACGCGCCGGGAAAGATTTACCGACGCATTGTAGTCAGCATGGGCCTCGAACCCGCACACCTGGCAGCGGAACGTCCGCTGATCAGGTCGATTTTTGCGGTCTGTGTAGTGGCACACGCTGCACTCCTGTGAGCTATACGCACTGATGACCGGGGTTGCCAGGACCCCCCGTTTCTGACTGTTCCATTGGATCTGCTGCGGAATGTGCCCCAAATGGGACGCCCGTAAATACGCATTTTGTGCTTTTGCCTTGAAGCGCATCGAAGCCACCGATAACTGCTCATAGGCAAAGTGGACGCCCTGGTGCTCTTCCTCGGCAAAGCACTGATTCACTGCACGGTTGATCTCGTGCTTGACGTGCCGCATGAGCCGCTGCCCCGTGCGACTGCTGGTGGAAGGCAGCTTCTTTGCTCCCTTTTTCTTGAGGCATGCCCGCAGTTTGGCCTTCCTGCGACGTTTGGCACGGTCTCGCTTGTGACGCGCACGCAGGTTTTTGTGGAAGGAGCCGTACTGCTTGCCCGTCGAGGTCGTTACAAAGTTGGCTATGCCTACGTCAATCCCCACGATAGGCGCATCGGGCGGCGTCTGCACGGGGACTTCCTCGTCGTAGGAGAGGGTGAGCCACCAGGTGCCCTCACGCTGGTGGAGTTGCACGCTGGTGTTGAGTGTTCTCCGCTGGTGGGTCTTGGGGTCTGTCAACTGTTCTTTGTGGTACTCTGCCAGTTTGACGGGGACCTGGATGGGCTGGCCCTTGGAGAGTGTGCTGATGGTGAGCCAGTAATCATAGGTCGACTCGCGGGAGGGCTCCAGCTTGACCACGTTCGCATTGGCCTGAATGCAGGGCTGTCGCAGGGTGGGCACGTTCCATTCACACCATACCGGCTCTTGTGCTTTTGCGTCTAAGGTGCCCTCGGCTACCCGTTGTTGGTATCGCGCAAGATCCTGCTGGTACTGCTGGTAGGCAGCGGCACGATTGGTGCGCCAGGATTGGGCAATGCCTGCGGCTTGCATGATGGCCACCCGCTGCCAGCGTTCGGAGAGGGGCGTGGGATAGCAGGGGGCACGGAGCTTGTCGGGTGCTTCCTGCGTGCAAAAGAGGGTGACGTATTGCTGACAGAGCGCGAGATACACGGGGGCCAGGGCGTCGAGGGCTGCCAGTTTGCCAGGGTTGACCTCGATGAGCCGGATCTGGGTCACGGCCTTGGTGATGCGTTGGGGTTCGCCTGGCTTGGGGTGCTTCTTGCGTCGCTTTTGCTTCTTCATGACTGCTCTTCCTCCCTTCGCTCAGGAGCCCTGCCCGCGAGGTAACTCTCTCGCTCGACGGTGAGCGGGGTGATGCCTGTACGGTAGGCTGACACCAGGTCGTCTCTTGAGCGTTTCACGGCTTCATAGACCGCTGGCATGGGCACCCCCTGCGCACTGAGGAACCGGGCGAGTGCTTGCGGCTCACGCAGGATGTGCTGTCGTTGGGCTTTACGTAACCGATGGCTCATAGGTGTTCTCCCTCCACGAGGAGCAGTAGGTGAATCTGGCTAGGATCCGTTGGGAGCTTTCGCGCCCCTGGTATGCCGCCTATCCTCGCGCTTTGGATACCTGGGAAGCTGCGTAAAAGCTGTAAGGCTGCCTGGACCGTTTTCCCTTTCACCAGGCTCTTGATGCGCTCCTGCTGGTGGGAAGGAATGGCGTACATCCAGGTGCTCCTGCTGGTGACAGAGAGCAGAACATGGGGGGGGTGTGAGGCTGCACGGTGGATGGTTATATGGAGTTCCTCTAGCGTGTAACTAGTTGCCAACTGCTTCACTGCCTGGGTAGTGAGAAGTTGTGCGACAGCTGCTCGCAGCGTCTGCTCGTTGTAGGCAACTGCGCTACAGGTGAGCGTGACCGTGACCGTGATCTGGGTTGCCTCTTCCCCGATGCCGTGATCGGCGGTAGTAGTCGGACGACAAGGCAGCAGGTATACCTCTTCACCAGTGGTGAGTTGCCCTTGGAACGCCGCTTGCATACTCTGTGTGACTACGGTGGTAAGGGGCTGCGCGGTGGTCGTGACATCTGTCTCTGCGACGATGCGAAAATCCCGCTCGTCTTGCCCACCGATAAACGGGGCCAGATTTTTCGCCAAGAGATCGCCTGAGAGCGCAAGGTGGATATCACCCGCTTGGATATTGCCGTGAGTGCCCACGCCCAGAGCATGAGCGGAAACGGTGATTTGTCCGTAGGTCGGCGGATTGCCTGGGGGGATGATCGCTCGTTGATCGGTCACAACTTGCACGCCGTCTGCACCTGTGAGGACGGTTCCTGCGGCAATGGCGACACCTTGAAGCTGACCGTTATACAAGGTGAGCCAGCCCGTTGCTGCTCTGGCGTCCTGGTGGCCGTGTCCGGTAGTGGTCACGGTCTGCGATTGGCTCAGTGTGATAGGGGTGAGGACTCTTCCCATTGGCAATGTATCATTACGAGTTATCTGTTGTGATGTGGGAATGATGGTGATGATTGCCGTTGGTGGGTTGAGAAGCAGAGAGAACTGCAAGCAAAGACACGTGCCGATGAGGAAGAGAGACACCATGATCATACAGCAAGCAAGGATAGCACTTGCTTGGTGACTCAGGAACGGCTTTTCGTCTGCATCGTTTGGGGGAGTCGGCTTGATCGCCTCTACGGTTGGCGGTTCTTTTTTGATAAAGGTGATCCGGTGCTGTTCCGGCTCAACATAGACATCGTACTCGACTTCTATCTGTGGCTGTATTGGTTGTTCGGTCGGTGGCAGTGGGGTCCTCTGCTGCTCGTCACCGTCTCCCTCAAACACCAGGGCCATGATACGGCTGACATCTTCTGGTGTTGTCTGTCTCATGCTACTCCCTCTCTTCCGTTGGAGGGGGATTGCTCCCCCCTGACGTGCTACAAGTGAAGATGGTCTTCTGGTCGTGCGGGTCGGAACTGTCCGTTCTCGTTGAGATACACCATGGTTTGCCCTGCGATGTGAACGAGCATATCCAGCTTGCCATTGCCGGTCACGTCCTTGAAACTCACGGTAACGGGGGTCAAGTCCTCTCCGTCGCCCAGGAGCGTGAGCACCAGGTACAGGTGAGCTTTTGTTGGGTCTCCCCCTGGCTGCTCGATCACCTCAATATGGCGGTTCAGGTTGACGGCGATAAAGTGGCTTGGGTTTGCGCTACTGTCGTGGTGCCCGACCACCGCATCACACTGGAACGTGCGCGGGCGTCCATAGTGCAGATCGTCCTGGGTCACTTGGTACCAGTTGGCAACAACGGTCAGTGCCACCCATCCTAGCACTATGAGGAACATGGTCAGCCCAACGAACACCAGCCAGTGAGGGCCACGTCTTTCTCGTTCCCCAGTGGTGCGCTCCTGTTGCCGCTGTGTCTGTGGTGGGTGCTTCGTCGTGGGGTGCGCTGGCGGTGCTTGATGATACACGTTCATCCGGGTGGTGCCTTGGGTATAGGTTCCTGGGAGCAGCTGATCGTAGCGGAGACTGCTGGTTGGCAGCCGTGGCGGCTCATACTCCTCGTCGTCCACGTCGTCGAACTCAACCGTTGGTGCCTGAGAGGGATTGCGGAGGTGGGTCGGGACAGGGGTATCATACGCGCTGGCGTTGCGCTTTGGCAGATCTGCTGTCTGGTACGGCATGCTTTCATCGTGCAGTCCTGGGTGATGCCCCGCGCGGTGGGGTGATGCGGGCTGCACTGCCGGACGCCATGGTGGGACCTGGAGACTGCTCCGCTTGGGAATAGGCCTGCCGTTGTTCGCGTAGCCGTGATAGGCATACTGCTCGACGAGCTTCTCTCGTGTCATACGGCTCCCTCCGCTCTGGTGGGTAAGCTCGGCTGGCGGTGTCTGGCGCACGTGACCAGCCGCAGGGTGCGGGCCTGCTCGGGAAAGAGGGGGACACAGGACGGACACACGGCTTTGGCTCCGCGGGTGGGACACAACAGTTCACTGTGAGCCCAGGCGGGCTGCCACGTGTGACCACCCGAGAGACAGGCAAGCCGGGCGCTGCTGTTGCGGTTGCGGTCCCGTGCGGTCCTTCTCGGCTGGTTCATGAGAGGATCCTCCCCCTGCTAGCTGGCGGCCCATACGTGAACGTGGTGGGGGACGGTGTGCCGCCTCTCTCCTGCTCTGTTGCTGCTGCGTTCGCTCCCGCATCATCCTGTGCAGGCACCACCTCTCGCGGCGCGGTCCGTCCTTCCTCTGATACCAGGGTGACAGAGAGCGCACAGGGCACAAAGGACCTCTCCCTGCTACGCAGCAAAAGCTGCTCCACCTCCAGGCAGACGCGCACCAGTTCGGTATGCACCTGGGACTGCAAGAGCCACAGGCGGGCGACTTGTTCCCTGGCCTCTTTTAGCAGGCAGGCGCGGGTTGCTTCTGCGAGAGGTAGATGATGGCCTGGTCTGCCTGCCAGCCAGCCCACGACGCCGTCCCAGGAGTGGCAGGCCTCGACGAGGTCCCGCGCCGTGTGCAAGAGGTGCCTGGCACGGCCTCGGCGGGGGTGCTGTCCCTGGTGGTAATGCGAGAGGGCGCTGGCCTCGGAGGCCAGACCCTGGAAGGCCAGGGCGCAGACGAGGAACACGGAGCCAGTGGGAACGTCTGCGGCTAGCTGTCCCCAGGTCTGAGCCAGGGCATCAGGGGGAATCCACAACGTACTCAAGGAAGAGAGTGACGACACGGCTGGAAGAGCGGCCTGCTCTGGCAGCGGGCCGTCTGCGATGTCTTCGGAATGGGAGGGTGGTGTGTGTGATGAAGGGAAAGCTGTCATACCGCCCTCCCTTCCACGAAGCGGCGTGCTTCTTCTTGGCCCAGCAGTCCCTCCTGGACGAAGGTGGAAACCTCTTCTAAGGCGTCCTCGTCGCAGCGGCAGGGACACGATGGATCGGCGGTGCCGCAGAAGGGGAGCGCTACGGTATGCAGGAGCACATCGATAGGGATGACAATGGCGGCCGAATCAGGGTCGTGAGACAGGATACTCATGGATTCTCCTTCGCATCGGCTTGACACCCAGCGTCCCAGGCAGGCACAATGAGCCTGTTGAGGGTCTAGGTGTTGGTTTAACTAGCTAGACGCTTAACAGCTTGCTGGCATCTGAGACATGCCAGCAAGCATCGCTACGAAAGGGCACGACAGGGAAGCTGCTAAGGAGACGCTGCCACGAAACTTTTCTACGATTGGCTTTCGTCTGAAATGCTTAAGGAATCATACAATACTGTATGAACTAGTATGATTCTAGCATGCTTTTGTCAGAAAGTCAAGAAGTATTGACATGAATTGTATGGTGCTGTATGATTAAGAAGAAACGTCCAGGGAGGTGAAATCTTTGCCTGTTGAGATGAATGGCGAAAGATATTACACTTCCTCAGAAGCTATCGATTATCTTGGCATTTCCAGAGATACATTCTATCGTAGGGTGAAAAAGAAACTGCCAGTTTATCACTATGGTGTTTTGAGGAAGCGCGAGTACTTTCGAGAATCAGACCTTGACCAGTTTCGAGGCTTCCATCCCGCAGAAGAAAATGAACCAGACGGTCAGTAAATGACCTAACGTAACCTCCCGATAGCTTATAGAGCCTCCAGGAGAAGTAAGTGCGTTATCTAAGGTGCATTTTCAAGTGAAGCAATACTCCCCCTGAGTTCTCGTAACTCGGGGGGATCTGCAATAAAACGCTATAAAAATCTATATTTCGCTATATTTTTGAATATTAGTTTCTTATACTCGGCATTGTTGAGGCCGTCTTAGAAACTAGAGCAAACGAGATGCAGCAGCGCAATATTCGTCGTCGGCAACCACAGCGTCTTATAGGGATAGGACTGATCATTCTTGCACTCGTCATCATCCTGGGTGCAGGGCTCTACGGCTACAGTGTACGCCAGAAGGTCTTACCGCCTGGAGTATTCCCGCCAGGTAATGGTAACACTTCGTGGCTACCGTGGGGCACTCAGCCAGCCATTACGTGCAAGACACCAGGACATAACCCAGGCGACAGTGATCTGTCCATGCTGTCCGCGGGAGTGAGACGTACATTCATTTTGCATCTGCCGCCATCCTACGGCAGGCAGCCGCAACCATTGGTGATCAGTTATCACGGCTATACCTTCACCGCCCAGAGAATGGCTCACTACACTAATATGGCGGCAGAGGCGGATAAAGCAGGTTTCATACTGGCCTTTCCGCAGGGGCTCGATAACCCCCCATCATGGAACGCGGGCATTGCAACGGGCGATGCCGACGATGTGCAGTTTACACGCGATCTGATCAGTTTTATCCAGAAAAACTACTGTACGGATGCCCACCGTATCTATGTCACGGGCTTCTCACTTGGGGGTGGCATGGCTTACCGTATCGCCTGCACGCTGACCGACCAGATCGCCGCTATTGCAACGGTCGCAGGAGCCTACTATCACGCCCCCGGCGGATGTCACCCATCACATCCGCTGCCCGTTCTAGAGATTCATGGCCAGGCTGACCCGGACGCCCCCTACGATGGCAACCCCGATGCAGGCATGGCGGCTGTACAGGTATACCTCAATGCCTGGCTTGCTCACGATGGCTGCGATGGCACAAGCAAAATCTTTTTCCAGAAGGGTGATGTTACGGGCATAGAGTGGACAAACTGCGCTACCGGTAGCGTTGTTATACACTACCGAGTGAGTGACGGTGGACATAACTGGCCCGGGGCAGCGACGAATTTCGCCGGTTTTACGACTCATGTCATTGATGCAAATGTGGTAATCTGGGACTTTTTCAGTCACTACATGGATGGTCGGAACTAATTCCCAACTAATTCCCAACTAATTCCTAAAATAAGGAGCACAGTCATGCCTGCATACAACGGACGCATTGCCATCGTCGGCGCTGCCGAATCGGATTATGGTCGAGTTCCCTATTTGACTGAGATGGAAATGCACGCCCAGGCGACCTGGCGTGCGCTGGAAGATAGCGGTCTGCGCAAAAATGACATCGATGCCCTGTTCTGTAGTTCGCATTCACTGGGCATGCCTACCGTCATGCTCGGGGAATATTTGCTCATATTTCCGCGCTACACTGACAGCACATCCATCGGCGGCTCCTCCTTTGAGGCCCATCTCAATCACGCCATGATAGCCATTCGGGCGGGCAAGTGCGAGGTGGCACTCATCACCTACGCCAGCAACCAGCTCTCCAGCCGTGGACGTATGATAGGCACGGGTGGACGACCAGCCACGATTCCCGAAGCGACCTATGAGTCTCCCTATGGCAATGTACTCGTGGGGGCTTATGCTATGGCAGCCCGCAGACATATGTACCAGTATGGCACGACCTCCGAGCAACTGGCCGAAATCGCCGTCGTCACCCGGCGTCACGCAGGGCTGAATCCACTCGCTATGTACCGGGACCCTATCACTGTGCAGGATGTGGTTAACTCGCGTATGATCGCTGACCCACTACACTTGCTCGACTGCTGCGTTGTGAGTGATGGTGGAGGAGCCATCCTGGTGACGACCGAGGAGCGCGCACGCGATCTGAAGCAGCCACCAGTATTTGTGCTTGGGGCGAGTGAGAGCCACACTCATGCGAACATCTCACAGATGCCCGATTTAACGGTCACGCCTGCCGCCATGAGCGCGCCCCGTGCCTTCGCCGAGGCGGGTGTGACACCAGGCGATATCAATATGGCTATGATTTACGATTCGTTCACGATTACGGTGCTGCTCTTGCTTGAAGACCTGGGGTTTTGCAAGAAGGGTGAAGGTGGTGCGTTCGTGCAGGGTGGGCGCATTGCTCTGGGTGGACAGTTGCCGATTAATACAGATGGGGGCGGGCTTTCCTCTAACCATCCTGGCATGCGCGGTATTTTTCTGCTTATTGAGGCGACTCGGCAGTTGCGTGGGCAATGTGGGCCACGGCAGGTTGAAGGAGCGAAATTGGCGGTGGCTCATGGTAGCGGTGGGTTGTTGTCTTCGCAGGCGACAACGATTTTGGGCAGGTGAGAGCTAATCTCTTCGGTGCTTCACAAGCAGTTTGTGCTGCGGGCCTGGCAGCCGGCGGCTGCCAGGCCCGCAGCACAAACTCAACACCCCTTAAGCGGTCTCCATTGCCGCTGCACTCTGTAAGCCCAGTTCCTCGATCGACTGGTCGCGCATGAGAAACTTCTGAATCTTGCCGGTGACCGTCATGGGGAAGGCATCGACGAACTTAAAGTAACGGGGGATCTTATAGTGGGCAATTTTGCCCCTGCAGAAGTCTTTGAGCTCTTCTGCCGTCAAAGTGAAGCCGGGTTTGGGCTTGATCCAGGCCATAATCTCTTCGCCATATTTAGCATCTGGTATGCCGATTACTTGCACGTCGCTCACCCCTGGATGCGAATACAGGAACTCCTCGACTTCACGCGGGTAGACATTCTCGCCCCCGCGAATGATCATGTCTTTGATGCGACCGACAATGTTGATGTATCCCTCGGCATCCATCGTCGCCAGGTCCCCGGTATGCATCCAGCGGGCCTGGTCGATGGCCTCTGCCGTGGCGGTGGGATTGTTCCAGTAGCCGAGCATGACGCTGTAGCCTCGCGTGCATAATTCGCCGGGTTTGCCAATGGGGACCACCTGCCTGGTTGCCGGGTTGATAATCTTTATCTCCTGATGAGGATGGACCTGGCCAACCGTGCTGACCCGTTTGTCCAACGGGGCATCAATGCGCGTCTGCGTCGAGACGGGGCTGGTCTCGGTCATGCCATAGCAGATTTCGACTTCGCGCATGTTCATCAGGGTATTGACCTTTTTCATCACCTCGACCGGGCAGGGAGAGCCGGCCATCACGCCTGTGCGCAGACTGCTCAGATCGAACGAAGCGAAGTCAGGATGGTCCAGCTCGGCGATGAACATGGTGGGCACACCATAGAGCGCAGTACACTTCTCATTTTGTACGGCCTGCAAGGTCGCCAGTGGCTCGAAGCCTTCCGCGGGATAGACCATCGTCGCGCCATGGGTGACACAGCCCAGATTGCCCATTACCATGCCGAAGCAGTGATAGAGAGGCACAGGAATACACAACTTGTCCTCGTGGGTAAAGTTCTGCAAACGGGCCACAAAATAGCCGTTGTTCAAAATGTTATGATGACTCAGCGTTGCTCCCTTGGGAAAACCCGTCGTACCACTGGTGTACTGAATATTGATGGGGTCGTCAAACTCCTGCTCGCGCTGGTGTTGCGCAAGCTGCTCATCGCTCACGGCGTCACCCATCCTCATCAGGTCGTCCCAGCTCAACATGCCGGGCTTCTTGTCGGAAGCAAGACGGATAACGGTGGTCAACTCTGGCAGTCGCGCGGATTTTAGCTTTCCAGGCTCGCTTGTGGCAAGTTCGGGAGCAATATCATACAGCATCTGCGTGTAGTCGGATGTCTTGAAGCTGGGAGCGATGACAACGGCGGTGCATCCAGACTGCTTGAGGGCATACTCAATTTCATGCAGGCGATACGAGGGGTTCAGGTTCACCAGGATGATCCCGATTTTGCTCGTGGCGAATTGGGTCACACACCATTCTGCGCGGTTAGGCGACCAGATGCCGAGACGCTGGCCCTTCTGTAAGCCCAGTTGCATCAGGCTCTTCGCACACCGGTTCACTTGAGCCTGTAGTTCGCTGTAGGTCCAACGAATGTTCTGCTGGCGTGAGATAAGAGCAGGATTGTGGGGATAGCGTTCAACGGTTTGATCAAACAGGTCGCCGATGGTCAGGCCCAGGAGCGGGGTGTCGCTGGTACCGCTGGTATAACTCCATTGTCGCTCGACTTGCTTCGTGTCCGCGGCGGACGGACTCTTTTGCGTCACTGTCATTGTGTTCTCCTCTGAGATGATCGTAGTAAAGAGAGCCAAGGACCATGTCTTTACTCTTTACGTTATAGAGTAACCAATTTTCAGCATGAAATCAATGACCCCGTCACTGGAGGTTGACCTTAGCCGCTTTCCTTGCTATTATACAGCCCAGAAGATGCATGGACTTCAGAAAATGTGAAAGGGATAGTGGATACGATGTCAGATGCAGCATCACAGGGTCAAACAGAACAATTTGAGCAAGCCCTGGCTACAGCTTTTGCATGCCGCAGCATTATCAAGTACAACTCGTCGTTGGCTGAAGAGCAAAAAAACGAACTCGTGGCCGAGATCGACACAACGGTGAAGTTCTTGCGTGGTTGCCTGCTGGCTCATGCATCCCCGCTATCATCACTACGGCAGCAAACGGGGAAACGCTCCAGCAAAATGCCTGGCAGCGATGGCAAACCAGCAAGCAAAAGTGGCCAATCGGACAACGAGAACGATAAACACAAGCTAGGTGAATTATACCGCATATCTCAGCTCTACCTGGCTACGAATGATGGTCATGGCATCAGTGAGTTTGGAATTCGTTTCAACAAAGCTATGAGCATCCTTGATGAGGTGCAAGCCATCGCTACGAACAGTTCCGTTGCCAATCTCTACCCGAACCCACATCATGTAGAAGACCTGCTTCATCGCGTGCGAGGCTTGCTTGCTGATATGTATACGGTGTTCATTGAGCTTGCGCGTGCGATATCCAATGTGTTGCAAGGTAGTGGCATCTATATCGATACCGAGGAATTGTCCTCTATCCAGCAACAGCGTTCTACAGGCAAGGATAAGCCCTGTATACAGGATATCGGGCCTCTTTTGAGGATCTACGAAGCGCATGTGCAGTTTAATGAGAAGAAGGGTACGATAGCAAGCCGTATTGATGATGCGACGGCGTTCCTGCTCTTTTTGGAGGAGAGTCTTGGTAGTGATGTGAAGAGGCGTGATATGGTGGTTGCCCAGCTCAAGAAGGTTGCCAAGTTATTGAATGATTTGTCGGATTTGCTGTCAAATTACGAGAGTACGATGGCGACTTTGCTGCGGCAGGAATAGCAACCAGAAGATTGCTTCACCACCGTTCCGGCAACTCGTAGCTCAGGGGCACCGTTTGACGATGCCCCACGCTCGAAATCCCCACCGGGTCCTCGGCACTATATACCCCTTGCTGCTGAAGTAGCAT
>WNFT01002311.1_pt1 | contig 30331 bp, 22 predicted proteins | sample 5400191 | NCBI WGS metagenome assembly WNFT01 (sample SAMN13153359, study PRJNA577476) | soil metagenome | isolation source: 80 cm saprolite under Madrone tree | place: USA:California | collected 2016-06-14 | reverse complement strand
GTAACCAACGATGGCAAGACCCATGCTCATGCGCTGCTCCGGCCCGTCGCGAGGAGTTGTGTCGCCATGCGCGCGTAAATATCGACCGCATCAGACAATTCCCTCTTGGAGATGCGCTCCTCCGCGGTGTGCGCCACGTGAATGCTGCCGGGCCCGATGAGGAACGGCTGCCCCCAGGTACCTTCGAAACTGGGAATGTCCGTCGTAAAGGCCACAACAGTCGTGGGCAAACCGTCGAGCTTCGCCAATTGCACGGCTGGCGTGTAGAAAACTTCGCCCGCCACCGCGCGGCCAGCAACTAAGGAAGAAACCGCTTCGCGAATCTTTCCCGGATCGCCAACAGTCCGAAACATGATTTCCGCTTCAGCCAGATCGGCGACGACGTTCGGTGCGCGGCCGCCTCGGATGGTGCCGATATTCAGCGTGCTCGGCCCCAGCAACGCATCATGCGGCAGCGGAATCTGGCGAATATCGTGGAGAACATCGAGCAGCGTGTGAATGGCGGAATGGCCGAGTTCGGGATAAGCAGAGTGCGCGAGTTTTCCGTGCGCGGTGATTTCGTAGCGCAGCGCGCCTTTCGAACCGAGAGCGAGGCGATTTTCAGTCGGCTCGCCATTGATTAGGAATCGCGAGCCCCGCGGAGTTGCGGCGGCAGCTCTTGCCCCCGCGCTGTTGCGTTCTTCACCGACGACGAACAACAAGCCAAAGTTCCGCGCGCCGGCCGCGAGCGATTTTCCCGCGGCCACAATCATCGCGGCGATAATGCCCTTCGCATCGCACGAACCGCGGCCCCAGATGAATTTGTCGTCTTCGTGAGAAGCGAAGAACGGCGGCACCGTGTCCATGTGCGTGGAAAGGGTCACGACGGGCTCACCCCAGTACGCAAAGATATTGTCGCGATCAGGTTCGGCGGGGATGCGTTCGACCTGGCCGTTGTGCTGTGCCGTAAGGGCGGACAGATGCGCGAACAGGTAGTCGCCCACATTTTTTTCGTGGTTGGTGGTCGACTCAATGTCGACAAGCGCGCGCGTTAGCTCGAAAAGATTCATTCGAATCAATCAATTCTGGATGAGCGAAGCGAAAGGAAGGAACCGCGAGGAACAAATCGAGGCTGCTGCCTCTCGATAGCGCTTCATCCCTATGAACGGATGACAGTGAACCGGCCTTAGACCTGTTCCCCAACCACCGCAGTTTCAGCTACCGCGGCAATTTCGGCGGACGACAAAACGCTCCCTCGGACCTTACCGGTCGAAAGAAGAGCCCCTTTCGCGCGAGCCTCCAAAGCTGCTCGGAATTGCCGGCCCGGCTACTGATGGCCTCCGCACCTCTACCAAGACAATACAAGTTTAGAGTAGAAAGCCTTATCGCTGCAACGAAAATTCAAATGAACCGAATTCAAGAAACGATGGATCTCGAGGCACCTCCGCCAGGAAAGCCCATGCAATTGAACGCGCCCGGTGAGTGTGAGACGATGCAAATGAGAACACCATGACCGAAGACCAAGAAAAACTCGCGTTGCATCTAATCAATAACCCTCCGCCGGGGAGCGAACTGGCCAAGGCGAAGGAATTCGGCGTTGACCTGACTTTGTTCATTGCAACTCTGCGCCGCTCGCCTACCGAGCGGGCACGCAGCCTTTCCGAGGGCGCTCGCATCTTCGAAATCGCCAAGCAAGCCCCGTCTAAGTGAGAAATGAAGCTCGAAGAAACGATCCGCATTCTTTATGACGCGGGTGTTGAGTTCGTGGTCATCGGCGGGGCGGCGATGGGGCTTCAGGGTTCCGCCCATCTCACCAAAGACATCGACTTTTGTTACGCCCGTACACCCAAGAACATGGAGCGGCTTGCGAAAGCCCTCGAACCCTACCATCCGGTCTTGCGTGGAGCGCCGCCCGGTCTACCCTTTCGCTTTGATGCCAAGACGATTGCGAGTGGGCTGAATTTCACCTTGACCACGGATTTGAGTGATCTCGATTTCCTCGGCGAAGTATCAGGTCTGGGCTTATTCCAAGAAGTACTGACCGCCTCGGATGTGAAAAATGTTGGCGGCGTGGATTGCAGAGTTCTCTCTCTCGAAGGACTTATCAAGTCTAAAGCCGCAGCTGGCCGCCCTCGAGATCTGTATGTGCTGCCCGAATTGCGGGGGCTCAACGAATTTAAGAAAAAAACTGGTTTGGAATGATTGGAAAGTCGTCCACGCGTTGAGAGGCATGCCTCACGCCGCGTTCGTCCGCCGACTCACAGCTCGAGCGGCCTAAGCGGCACGTGCTGGGAGGCGACCAACAGTTCGCCCGTGAACGTGGACTCAGCCGGGCGGCGCATCAAGGCTTCCTCGGCGGAGATGCGGACGAGATCGGGATTGTTGTTTTCCTGTGAGACGTGGGCCAGCACCAGATAGCGCGCCACAGCATCGAAGCCGTCAGGGTCGCAAAGATACTCGCTCACCGCATGATTCGAAAGATGCCCCGTGCGGCTGAGCACGCGCTGCTTCACCACCCAGGGGTAAGGGCCCACCTTGAGCATGTCCAAATCGTGATTCGATTCCAGGACGAGGCAATCCGCTCCGCGCAGATGAACTTTCACCAGCTCCGGCATGTAGCCGAGGTCGGTTACGATAGCCATCTTTGCGCCATTCGAACGGAAAGTGAACCCGATAGGATCGGCGGCGTCGTGCGGAATAGCAAACGCATGAACGTCAATATCTCCGACGCTGAAATGCTGGCCCCGCTGAATCGTTTCGACGCGTTTGAGCCGCTTGCCAAACGTTTGAGGGAGGATGCGCTGCATCGCCTCCATCGTGGGTTCGGTCACGTAGAGCGGCGCCTTCCATAGTCCGAGCATCTGCGGAAGACCATTGCAGTGATCCGTGTGTTCGTGGGTGATGAGGATGCCATCGATGTGCTCGACGGTTCTTTCGGCGGCGGCGAGGCGAGCCAGCGTTTCGCGCTTGCCGAGCCCGGCGTCAATGAGGAGGCGGGTCCGCTCGGTCTCGAGCAATGCGATGTTGCCCGAGCTGCCCGACGCCAGGATGGATACCCGCAAGCCGATCGTTGACTCCTCGCCGGAAAAAACCTCAGGCCCAAACGCCCGAGCCACAGCAAAACGAATTTTCAGAATGATGGCAGAGCGTCCGGCGCTCGTCAATAAGGACTCCGTGATTCCATCAATGATATACTCCCGCGGCGAACCATGGAAAAGTACGATCTCATCGCGGTTGGTTCCGGGCCCGCAGGCCAGCGGGCCGCGATTCAGGCGGCCAAGTTCGGAAAGCGCGCCGCGCTCATCGAAAAACTGGAGGTGATCGGCGGAACCGCCATCAATACCGGCACCATCCCCAGCAAGACCATCCGCGAAGCCGTCTTGCATCTTTCCGGCTATCAATATCAGAGCATCTACGGGGTCAACTATCGCGTCAAGGAACAGATCACCATGGCCGATCTCTCCTTTCGCGCGCTCAACGTCATCAAGACGGAAATCGATGTGACTCGCGCTCAACTGGCCCGCAACGGCATCGATGTCCTCACGGGAACAGCTAGTTTTATCGACCCTCACCACGTGCAAGTGACAAGTTCCCGCGGTCAATCCGAATTCGAAGCCGGCAACATCGTGATCGCCACCGGCACGAAACCCGCCGTTTCTCCCCTTGTCCCTTTCAACGACAGAACCATTATCAATAGCGACCAAATTTTGAAAATGCCAGAGATTCCCAAGTCCATGATGGTCGTCGGCGGCGGAGTCATCGGCGTCGAGTACACCTGCATGTTCGCGACGCTGGGCGTCCGCGTGACGCTCATCGAAAAGCGTCCGCGCTTGCTGGAATTTGCCGACGCGGAAATGGTGGAAGCGCTTTGCTACCACTTGCGCGACCGCCGCGTGACCCTGCGCCTCAACGAGGAAGTCGAAAGCGTCGAAGAAACTCCGGAGCACCTCGTCGTAGCCAACCTCAAGAGCAAGAAAAAAGTCTCCGGCGAAGCGCTGCTGTATGCCGTGGGCCGCCAGGGCAACGTGGACGAACTGAATCTTGCAGCAGCAGGCCTGGAGGCCGACGCGCGGGGACGAATCGTTGTCGATGACAATTATCGCACCACGCGACCACACATCTTCGCCGTGGGAGACGTCATCGGTTTTCCCAGCCTCGGCTCGGTCTCCATGGAGCAGGGACGCATCGCTGCTGCCAGGGCCTTCGGCGTGCCAACCAATTCCAACCGCGCGAATTATCCCTACGGCATTTACACCATCCCTGAAATTTCCTTCATCGGAAAGACGGAGGAGCAACTGACTGACGAGGGCGTTCCCTACGAAGTCGGAATGGCTTTCTTCCGCGAAATCGCCCGCGGCCAGATTCGCGGCGACACCACGGGGCGCCTGAAGCTCATTTTCGATCCTTCTTCCAAGGCATTGCTAGGCGTGCACATCATTGGCGAAGGCGCTTCCGAGTTGTTGCACATTGGGCAGGCGGTGTTCGCCCTGAAAGGCACGGTGGAATATTTCGTGGATACCGTTTTCAACTATCCGACGCTGGCGGAGTGTTACAAGGCGGCGGCGTTCAACGGTTTGAACAAACTGACTAGGACGTAGTCACCTCCAGGGGAGGAGTCGAGTGTGTGAATTCCCGGCTCCTTAAGATTGGCAGGAGCAAAATGCGCAGGACAGTTGGTGTACTCGTGATGGAACATATCGCCGCGGGCCTTGTGGATGGCCACAAGGTGACCGGTGCGCTCAATATCTTCCCGGAAAAACCCCAATTGCTCGACCCATTGCAGTCCATGCCGGCGGAGAGCATGGTAGAGTGCATCCGGCAACAGGTTGAGAAAGTCGCCCGCGGAGAAAAAATCGAAGCCATTGGCATCGGCTTTCCCGGCATCATCCGAAACGGTGTCATCGAGGATTCTCCAAATCTGCATCAGGCCAAGGGATTTCCATTGCAGGCCGCCTTGTCCTCCGCGCTCAGCGGCAAGCTTGCGGGAACCCCGGTTCGTCTGTTCAATGACGCTGACGTCATGGCCGCGGGAATCGCGGCGACCCAAGGAAAATTGAACAATCTTATCCGCGTCTGGACCCTTGGAAATGGCGTGGGATTCGGCCGCTTCCCTTCCAGCGAAGGGATTTGGGAAGGCGGGCACTCCGTCGTCACTCTCGACACCAAGGAAAACTTCTGCGGATGCGGCGGTCGCGGGCACCTGGAAGGAATCCTCGGACGCCGCTCCATGCGTATGCGCTTCATGGATCTTGAACCGGATGAAGTTTTTGAAAACGCCCAGACAGGTGATCCACGATGCACGGAATTTGTTTCGCTTTGTCACCGCGCACTAGCCGCTGCCACAGCCACCAGCGTCCACATGGAAGGCCCGGGAACATTTTTCATCACCGGCCCGGACACGAAATTCATCGACATCGGACTGCTGGACAGGCTTTTGCACGAGATGGTGAAAATGAGTCCGCTTCAAGGCAGCCGCTTCGAAGTGGTGCCGACCTCCGACGAGATGGGCATTATCGGCGCCGCCGTCAACGCCGACCGCGCCACGCAAAATTAAGAGTTACACCTTTCCATTCGCCCCGCGATTATTGTGCAATGGCGTAGATAACTGTAACCGTGGCTTCCCGCTCGACCTTACTCGGATAAAGCATTAAGTTTTGCGTTGGTGTTGCCTGCACTTCCACCACGGCCATCTTTCTCGCCATGGCTAGCTTTGCAAAACCTTCTGATTCTTCGCCGTTGATGATGGACACAAGCTCTCCGAGCTTGACGCCCGCTTGAGCCGCAGCTTGCTCGGCCATTTCCCGAGCTCGCGTCAGTGCTGCCGCGTACGCCTTGGCACGCAGAGACTGCGGATCCGAGACGTTCCATTCCACGCCTTGCACGGTGTTGGCGCCCGCAGCAACGGCGATGTCGACCACTTTCTGGGCGTCACCGGCGACGACGTGAACGCGCCATTGCTGTTCCGCTGAATATCTAGTCTTCGTGGGTGATCCCGCGCCGCGTTGCGCTTCTTCTTCCCTGCCGACCATCAACGACTCTGTTTGTATTTCTTCCGTTGGGATTCCGGCGCCGGTCAAGGCTTTGACAATCTTGTTCCCCATGCGGACGGTCTCGTTATAGGAGGCATCTTTCGTGTCCGCAACATGATTAAATCCGACCTTTACGATCGCCGAATCGGCAGGAACGCTGATTTTTTCCGTGGTCGTGGCCTCGATTGTCCTTCTACTGTCCGATCCTATTCTCAAAACCTGCGCATTCGCGCATCGCGGAACGAATATGACCAACACAATTGTGAAACAACGAATCATTCGCATGGGACAACCTCCTGGCGGTCAGCTTCACACGAAATGCAACACCCTCAATAGCGTGTTGCAGATCCTCCGCGGTTTCAATCTTGCCGCGCTGAGATGTATATAAACCGATACGTATCGAGCAAAGATTAGCAGGCGAGGCGGGAGCGGTCGAGGGTGAAGCCGTTGAGGGGGCCGAGGACGGTGACGGCGATTTGGCTGGCCTGAAAATAGCGCCGGGAGAGAGTCTGGAGCTCTTCGCGCGTGACGGCTTCGATGCCCGCGAGGATTTCGTCGAGCGAATAGAACCGCCCAAAATAAAGTTCCTGGCGCGCGAGGTTGGACATGCGCGAGCTGGTGGATTCCAGCGAAAGCATCAGCGAGCCTTTCAGGTGATTCTTCGAGCGGCGCAGTTCTTCCTCTGTGACAGGTGATTCCTTCAAGGCGCGAAATTCCTGAATCGTGAGATCGATGACCTGGCCAAGTGTTTCCACGGCGGTACCCGCATAAACCGTCATCATTCCGGCGTCGGAATAGGGCGTCAGCTCGCTGAAAACCGCGTAGGCAAGGCCTCGCTTTTCGCGAATATTCTGAAAGAGGCGCGAAGACATGCCGCCGCCAAGAAGATTGTTGAGGACGGCGACTGCGAAGCGGTCTTCATGGCCCAGTGGAACCGATGGGACGCCGATACAGAGATGCACCTGTTCGAGATCTTGCTTGGCTTCGAGATGAATGGGCGCTTCCGTGCGCGGAGCGCCATCGTCTTCGGCCGGACCAGTCGGCTTCATGTGGCCGAACTCGCGCTGAACCAGTTCCAGCACTTGTTCGTGCGTGACGTTGCCCGCAGCGGTCACTACCAGATGATCCGGCGCGAACCAGTCCCGGAACCGCGTAAAGAGCGAATCGCGATTGAATCCTTTAACGGTTTCTGGCGTGCCCAGAATCGGGCGGCCCAGCGAATGACGCGGCCAGAACCCGCTCGTGAAAATCTCGTGCAGGAGATATTCGGGATTGTCCAAGTCCATTTTTATTTCTTCGAGCACGACCTGGCGTTCCTTTTTCACATCTTCGGAATCGAATTTCGGGCGGAGCACGAGGTCGGCGATGACGTCAAAGGCGATGGGCAGATGCTCGTCGAGAATTTTGGCGTTGAAGCAGATCTGTTCCTTGGAGGTGAAAGCGTCGAGCATGCCGCCGACGGAATCCATTTCGCGCGCGATGGCTTCCGCGGAGCGGCGCTCCGTGCCCTTGAAGACCATGTGCTCCATGAAGTGCGCGAGGCCGTTCTCTTCGGGAACCTCGCGGCGGGACCCGTTGCGGACCCACACGCCGACGGAAACGGAGCGCACGTGGGGCATGGTCTCGGTGATAACCACGAGGCCGTTGGGCAAAACGTGCTTCTGAATGTCGCGCGTCTCGGTGGCCATGCCTAATTGTGACATAGGCGAGGAGGAAAGGAAAAACGGAAGCGATCGAGTCGCTCAATTCGGGCTCACAAAAAGCAAAGAGCAAAACGCCGGCTGGAAGCCGGCGTTACAAGAGTTTTTCGGCGGGATTCGGCTTGCCGTATTCGCTGGTGTAGTGGAGCGGGACGTCGCCGTAGGTGCCTTTCTCGCGAAGGTAGACTTCGCAAGTGTCAAACGGTTTCGAGTAAACGTGGATGCTGACGGCGCGCTGGCCGAATTCGGCGAGATTCAGGACCTGATGGACGGGCTCGAGGGGGTTGACATAGGCGGGATGGGCGGCGTCCATTTCGTAGATGTCCGTGGGGACAATGCGGCAAGTGCCGCGTGCGGCGTCGCGATCGTCAACGCGGAAATTCTGGACCTTCAGCCGGCCGATGGGCGCGGACATCCAGCAATTCTGACCGCGATGGTTGTGAACGCGGCTGGCCTGGCCGATTTCCCAGCAAATGGTCATGCACTCGAAGACTTCGTTCTTGAAGATGAGGTTGCGCGTGTAGTTGCCCTTTGAGAAATAACAATATTTATCGAGCGTCTCCGGGCGCGCCGAGTGGCGGAGGATGTAGTCCTGGACGTTTTCGAGCGTGAAATCGCGCGCAGGAATGGCGGCCAAGCCCTTGACCCAATCGGCGATGCTGAGTTGTTCGGCTGCGACGTGCTGTGCCATCAGGCGCCTCCGATTTTTATGCGACCGCAAAGCTGCCGGGTTCAGGGCATGCACGAGGCGGTCGATCTCGCAATCCGTGGAGAAGTAAGGATTGCCAGGGGATTATAGCGCCATTTGCGGCACGGGTGCAGCGGAGCGGCCGAGAGCCGCGTGTTAAGATGAAAACGAAGGAATTTTCACTTGCTGCCGAAACTCCCATGATTACGGAACTCCTGGGCAAATCGAAAGAAGAGTTGCGCGCATTCTGTGTTGCGCTGGGTGAGCCGGCGTTCCGTGGGGCGCAGATTTATCACGCGCTGTACGCGGAGAGAAAATTTGACGTGGCGCAAATTACGAATTTGCCCAAGGAGCTGCGGGAGCGGCTGTCGAAAGAGGCGCGCGTCGCTTTGCCAAAGGTGAAACAAAGATTTGCTTCGGCGGACGGATCGGTGCGGTATTTGTTCGGGTTGGACAACGAGGAAAAACACAAAAGATTTAACGCAGAGGGCACGGAGAGCGCAGAGTTCGCAGAGAAGAACGGAGAAGAAAGAGTAAGCCGTCTGCAAAAATCGGCTTCGGTGGAAGCGGTGTTTATGCCGAGCGAAGGGCGGCAGACGATTTGCATTTCCACGCAGGCGGGTTGCGCGGTGGATTGCCATTTCTGCTTAACGGCGCAGCTTGGATTGATTCGCAACCTGACGGCGGGAGAGATCCTGGCGCAAGTTTTGCTACCGCTCGAAGAAGCGCACCGAGGCACGCGCATCGAAAAGAAAGATGGCGGGCTAAAGCCCGCCGCTACGAAGTCTGGGCTGGCGCCGCAGACGAATATTGTGCTGATGGGGCAGGGGGAGCCGCTGCTGAATTTTGAGCCCACGATGGCGGCGGTGCGTATCATGCTCGACCCGGAAGGGATGGGGATTTCGCCGAAGCACGTGACGCTTTCGACGAGCGGGATCGTGCCGGGCATCGAACGGCTTGCGCAGGAGAAGGTGCGGCCGAAGCTCGCGATTTCGTTGAATGCGTCGAACGACGAACAGCGCGATGCCCTGATGCCCGTTAACAAGAAATATCCACTTTCCGTCTTGATGAACGCCTGCAAAGAATATCCGCTGCGGACTTGGGAGCACTTGACGTTTGAGTACGTGATGCTCGGCGGAGTAAATGATGCGGCGGAAGATGCGCGGCGCGTGGTGCGGCTGCTGGCGCCTTTGAAAAGCGTGAAAGTGAATTTGATCCCGTGGAATCCAGGAGAACTTCCCTACCGCGAATCGCTGGCGGAGCGGATTGAAGAGTTCCGGCGAATTCTGGTGGATCGCGGCGTGCCAGCGTTTGTGCGCTATTCGCGCGGGCGGGATGTGATGGCCGCTTGCGGGCAACTAGCGCTGCTGCAGATCGACGGGGCTCCGTTGTCGGTGGCCAGTCCTCAGTGATCAGACCTGCCGTCCGCAAGAAAAAACAGTACCCCTACCCCCCACCCAATTTGCATGAATATCAAAATCAAAGGCTTATGGAATTTGCATTTCGTAAATGCCAGATTCCAAAGCACAAATTAAAGAATTGTCAAGGGCGATTTTCTGGTTTTGCGAGGGGGAAATTTCATAAAACGTCGCTGACGTTGTGCAGCCCTAAAGAAAGGGATTCTGCACACGCAAGCTATTGAATCTTTGGCCATGCCGAAAATCCTCGCTGTAAAGAATGCCGCATTGGCCTTCGATGGCCGCGGCCACGATCAATGCATCGTACCAGGAGACGCTATGCTTTCCGAAAAACTGGAGCGCTTCCCCATATAGAGAAGGGGACGAGTGAACGGCTAGAAGCGGACGGAAAGTAACGGAGAGGTATTGTTCGGCTTCCGCAGGTGTCATGGGCGGCGCAAAACGGCGAAAGGCAACATTAAAGAATTCCTGCACAACCTGAAAGCTGATGATTCCCTTCCCGGATTCGATGGCCTCCTTGACAAGCCGGCTAGCAATAACTTGTTTTGAGGGAACACTTTTGCTCAAGGCGTAGACGAATACGTTGGTATCGAGAAAGATTCTATCGCTCATTCATCTCGTCGCGTGTGTAGGGCCCGCCCGAATCGATGTGCTTGAGCCGCTCCATTAAGGCCAAATGAGCCCGAAGGTCGCCGGCACGAGATGTGTAGTTCTTGAGCCACTCGCGGAAGGCGGCGTTTAAGGTCTTATGCTCGGACTTGGCAACTTGGCGAGCCTTCTCGATAAGTTCGGGATCGGCGCTTAGGGTGACGTTCTTCATACGATTTTAGTGTGCACTATTCTCGTGTGAGCTGCAAGTTGGGATTGTGCTTAGCCATCAACGACCTGCTTGCGGCCGCATGCCGATGACGGAGAGGAGGCGGCCGCTTTGGGGGCCTTCCTTGCGGTAGCTGAAGAGGAGGTCGCGGCGGCAGGTGGTGCAAAGATCGGTGACGCAGATGTTCGGGGCGCGGAGGCCAGCGCCGACGAGTTGGGCGCGGTTGGCTTTGCGGAGGTCGAGGAGGACGTTTTTGGGCGGGGGCTGATGGCCGGGGGGCATCATGTTCAGCCACTGAATGGGATTGGGCTCGTCGCCGGTGCGGAACTCGTCGAACCATTCCGGAGCTTCGGCAAATTGCGATTGAAACTGGGTAGCGACTTCGGTGCCGACTTCGTAGCAGCAGCCGCCGATGGATGGGCCGATGGCGGCGAGAAGGTCGGCGGGCCTGGTCTTGAAGTGCATTTGCATCTGGCCGATGGCTTTGACGACGATGCGCTGGAGCGTGCCACGCCAACCGGCATGGACGGCGGCGATGGCGCGCTTTTTAGGGTCGACGAGGAGAATGGGTACGCAGTCGGCGGTTTGGATTCCGAGGAGAAGGCCGGGGCGGCTGGTGACGGAGGCATCGCCCGCCACGGCGGGCAGGCCCTGGCAGGTTTCGGTGGGTAGGGCGTCGAAAAGATGGATGACGTCGGAATGGATTTGCTTCAGGGAGATGAGTTTCATGTCGGAGGCACCGAGTGCGGATTGAAAGCGACGGCGGTTTTCAAGAACGTTTTCCTTGGTGTCCCATTCGGTGAAGCCGAGATTGAGGACTTTCTCGGTATCTTGAGTGGAGACGCCGCCGGGCTTGGTGCTGAAACCATGGATGAGCCATGGGAGTTTTGCGAGCGCGGGAACTTGGAGAATTCGGATGCCTTGGACGTTGCGCTCGGTCCAAATGCTTTTGTCACCGGGGCAAGCGCTTGAGTTGCGCGGGCTGCGCCTGGCCGTTACTGTTTTCGTGGAAGCCACAACTCTAACAGTATAATCGGAGTGGGCTACAGACAGAGAAGGGCGAAAAAGCCTCACCCCTGAAGGGGTGAGCTACAGGGCGGGACTTTGATCGTTGGGATGGGCGTGGACATTGCCGAGGTGGAGCGCATTCAAGGGGCGATCGAGCGCCATGGGGAAATATTTCTGAGACGCATCTATACGCCAAGAGAACGAGAATATTGCGAGAGATTCAAGAATAAGTATGAACGGTATGCGGGGCGGTTTGCGGCGAAAGAGGCGGCGATGAAGGCGCTGGGAACGGGCTGGCGGCGCGGGGTGAAGTGGGTGGACTTGGAAGTAGTGCGGGAGACGAGCGGGCGGCCGACGCTGACGATAACGGGCGAGGCGGCGAAGATTGCGCAACAGCTCGGGGTGAAGAGTGTGGCGCTCAGCATCACGCATACGGAGAGTCAGGCGCTGGCGCAAGTGATTCTTGAGAGTTGAAAGTTCAAAGTCGAAAGAAAAGGCGAAAAGTTTTAACACGGAGTGCACAGAGAACGCAGAGAACACAGAGTCAGCGTAGAGAAAGACGTCGATCATCTGTAAACTAATAAATAGAAGAGTTTAGCGGTGGTTCGCTCTTCTGCAAAATTTACTTGCTGGCTAGCAATGGCCGAATTCGGTCGATGGTATCTTCGATAATCTTGAACCACTGTTCGCGGTTACGGAGAAGCGGGGCAGCTGACGGCCAGTTGCCATTTGCGTCAGCCACCCATGCCATTTTGCCGTCAATCCCTTTCTGTTCGAAGGGGAGCCACTTGGACCCGGGAATCAGCTTGACCAGGGCGTCGTAATAAGGCAGCCAGATACTTCTTGGCATTTTAAGCTTAACGGCTTTCCAACCGAAGCGCCCGCTGTGCAGCGTGCCATCGCTCCAAATCTCGCCGAAATTAAAGGTTTCTGAACTGTCTTCGTCCTCAAACTTGAGTATAGCGCTGGCTATTCTAAAATTGAAGTACAGGCCATGCGTGGGGGCTTCTTGAATCGTTTGCTCAGCGAGCGCAGCAAGATCGTCTCCTGCATTCTTTCGTAGCTCATCCAAGAACAATGTCAATGTCAGGGGCGGTGGACGCTTTCCTGAGGTCGCTGACTTCCCGACCCCTGCTTCCGGTGTGATGCACTTTACGTTCACATCGGGAACATTTGAACGTATCTCAACAATTGCGCGGATGACCTCCCGGGTGCGAGCAAGAATACGTGGCTGGACAAAGAATCCCTCCTTTGCATCTACCGCGAACTTGAAGAGAGCGAGCTCGACCAGGCCAAGTGTAAATCCGAGCTGGGGAGTACGTTGTAAGAATTCCACCAGACTCTCCACCCCTTCTTGAATGCCGTCGCCTACGATCAACAACAGAAACTTTCCACCGGCTAGGTTCCGGCTTACGGCGTCCGTAAATTCCGCTTCGCTGAATTCGTCTTCTGCTGCCCCTCGAGCTGCACTTATCAAGGGGTCTGAATCCTTCGAATCACTTGCGCCTCGAACTGCCGAGACCAATTCGATGTACGACCATCGCGAGAGTTCGGTGGCATAGTCGATAATTTGTGCAACTACTTGCCGCCTGGCCTCAGGATTTTTCCATAGCTTGGTCTCAACCAGCGTGATGTTGCCTTTGGCGTTGATAAAGAAAAGATCTAGAAAGCCGTGGGACGTCCGAAGCTCCCGAGCCATTGGAATCAGCCCATGAAAAGCGGGTTCAATTTCATGAATGGGAAGCAGACCCGGATATTTGAACAACAATTCTTGCATCCATTCTTCCGACTTACCGAATTCATCAGGGTTTGCTCTTTCGAGCAGCCTCTCGACGCCGTTGAGAATCAGCATCGGACGACTAAACTGTCTTGAATCTCTTGTCGCCATGGCCTCCTCCGAAATCACAGGAAAGTCCTGCTGAGTATCGCGCTCGAGTGCCCCGATTCTATCGCCTCGGAGCAGAACTAGTTCATGAAACTTCCGCGAGCATGTGAGTTCCCTCGCTCGCGTTCGCCGTCACGTTCAACCAGCGATTGCAGGGAAATAAACCTTTCACCAAGAGGCGGAGATAATTGCTTGATATCGCAGGCGTACGGCTGCCTGCGGGATCTGTGGAGGAACGGAGGGTGAGGACGCGGAGGGTGCGGCCGACTTGGGATTGGCGGAAGGCGGCGGCTTTGGATTCGCCGAGGGCGCGGAGTTCGCGGGCGCGACGCTTGATGGTGGCGCCGGGGAGTTCGTTCGAAAGTGTGGCGGCTTTGGTGCCGGGGCGCTTGGAAAAAGAGAAAACGTGGAGATAGGTGAAGGGGAGGCGCTCGATGAAGCCCAAGGTGGTGGCGTGGTCTTCTTCGGATTCGCCGGGGAACCCGGTGATGACGTCGGCGCCGATGGCGGCGTGGGGGAGGCGCTCATGGATAAGCTCGACGCGACGGTCATAGTGTTCGGCGCGATACCAGCGGTGCATGGCGGCGAGAATGCGGTCAGAGGCTGATTGCAAGGGCATGTGGAAGTGCTGGGCGATGCGATCGGTGGAGGCGAAGAGATCGACTAGGTCCTGCGTGACGTCGAGGGGCTCGATGGAGCTGATGCGGAGCCGTTCGACCGATGTTTCGTCGAGGATGCGGCGGAGGAGGTCTTCGAATTCGACGCGTGGGGAAAGGTCGCGGCCGTAGGTGCCGAGGTTGATGCCGCTTAGAACGATTTCGCGAAAGCCCGTTGCGCTGAGTTGCCGGATTTCCTGGATGACCGCATCGGGTGGGAGGCTGCGGCTTTTGCCACGGACAAATGGGATGACGCAGTAGGAACAGCGGGAGTCGCAGCCGTCCTGGATCTTGAGAGTGGGGCGGGTGTGATTCCCTTCTCCGCCGAGAACTGGCGCGGAGAGGAATTCGGTGCGGTCGAAGATGTTTCCGGTTAGGATCTTGCCAAAGGAAAGGGCGCAGCCCGCCGCGGCGGGCGCCCCGACAAAGGAATGGAACGGAACGGCCGAGTCGCAGGGAGCCGGCGTGATTGAGCCGGGATGCAAGCCAGCGGCGGGGAAAAAGTCGTTTGCGGATTTGGCGGGTTCGGCAGCGGCGGAGAGCGAATTGATCAGTTGAGGGATTTGGGGCTTGTGGGAATTGCCGACAACCCAGGACACGCCGGGGACTGCGGCAAGCTCTTCGGGGGCGCGCTGCGCATAGCATCCGGTGACGATGACGCGGACGGCGGGGTTGGCGGCGTGAAACTTGCGGATGGCGTCGCGGGCCTGGGCGTCGGCGGAGGCCGTAACGGTGCAGGTATTGATGACGACGATGTCGGCGGCGTGGGCGGGAGCGGGTGCGCAGCCGCGGTCCAGCAATTGGCGCTCAAGGGCGGCGCCATCGGCTTGGGTGGCGCGGCAACCGAATTGTTGGATGAAAAAAGTAGGCATGTAGGGCTGCTGCATTAAATCAAAAACATTTTACACAGAGTTCGCGGAGTACACAGAGTGCACAGAGAAGAAAAGACCGCATGCTGTGCCTAGCGCGAACTCACAAACGACGCAGCCCGCCGCGGCGGGCGCCGCTACAAGGATAGCGGGTTTGGGAGAGAGAAAAAAGATCGATGGGAGCCGGAAGCAAATCCGGGCAGGACTTGCCTTTACTCAGCGGAGGTCAGGCCGCTACAATCTTTGAACATTTATGGCCTATCAAAGACGCAACCCCTCCGCGCTGCACGATCCAAAGGTTTCGATTGTGATTCCTGTCTACAACGAGAAATCGACGATTGATGAGATCCTGCGGAGAGTGCTGGACACGGAGGTACGCAAGGAAGTGATCATCGTCGATGATTGCTCGACAGACGGAACGCGGCAGATCTTGGAAAACATGGCGGCGCGGCAGTCGAATGGAGATGCCTTCGCTCCGGCGCAGGATGGAAGCGACCCGATTGCGTTGCGAGACTTGAGATTCTTCTTTCAGGCACCGAACCAAGGCAAAGGCGCGGCGTTGCGACGAGGGTTCGCGCAAGCTACCGGAGAGATCGTGTTGGTGCAGGATGCGGACCTGGAATACGACCCGCGCGACTACCACGTTTTGCTCGAGCCAATCGTCGATGGGCGCGCCGACGTGGTGTATGGCTCGCGATTTCTCGGCGGGCCGCAGCGCGTGCATTACTTTTGGCATTACGTTGCAAACCGGACGCTGACGCTGCTTTCGGATATCTTCACGAACCTGAAGCTCTCGGACATGGAGACATGTTACAAAGTGTTCCGTAGAGAAGTGCTGGCGGGAGTAGAGATCAAGTCAGACCGGTTTGGATTCGAACCGGAGATTACAGCGAAAATTGCGAAGCACAAGTGGCGCATTTACGAAGTGCCGATTACGTATGCGGGGCGCACCTACGAAGAAGGAAAGAAGATTACCTGGAAAGACGGCATCCAGGCGTTGTGGTGCATTATCCGGTACAGCTTAGGAGATTGAAGCTATGCGGTTGCCTTTGATGCATACCCTTGGGGATGTTTCTGTTTCCACGCCCGAGGGCACGCTTGAGTTTTTCTTTGCTGGCCACAAGAACTGCAGGATCGCCGGGGCGGCGTGGACCCAATTTGCGAGGGATTTTGCGGCCGGTGATGCGTTCGGCGGCATCGATGACCTCCAAGATAGAGAAGCCGCGACTGTTGCCAACGTTGAAGGCTTCACCGGAAACCTCGCCGACTTCCTCAAGCGCGCGAACATGGGAATCGGCGATATCGAGCACGTGGATGTAATCACGGACGCAGGTTCCGTCGGGCGTGGGGTAGTCAGTACCAAAGACATCGACGTGAGGCAGGGCGCCGGCGGCGGCATCGAGAACGCGAGGAATGAGATGAGTTTCCACGCGATGATGTTCGCCGCGCTCTTTGGAGGCGCCGGCGGCATTGAAATAGCGGAGGGACACGTAGTTGAGTCCGGTGTAGGCTTTGTAATCCGCCAGAATCCCTTCGAAAACGAGCTTGGATTTTCCGTACGGATTGATAGGCGCTTTCCGATGGTCTTCGGGAATGGGAACGATTTCCGGCTCACCGTAAGTGGCGGCAGTGGAAGAGAAAATGAATTTTTTCACGCCGTGGCGAGTGACGGCATCGAGCAAATTCACGCCGCCGGCCACGTTGGTGGCATAGAAAATACTGGGCTCGCTAACGGATTTGGTTACGAGAGCTTCCGCGGCGAAGTGCATCACGGCGTCAATTTTGTGCTGCGTGAAGACGGCTTCAAGCGCAGGGCGATTTGCGAGGTCGACCTGGCAAAAGACGGTGCTCAGAGGCACGGCGGCACGGTGGCCCTCCACCAGGCTATCCAAGGCGATGACAGACATGCCACGCGAAACCAAGACTTCCGCGCAGACACTGCCGATGTAACCTGCCGCGCCGGTAACGAGAATATTCACCTGTAAATTCTCCTCGAATCAGGTAAAGCCCAAAAAGGACACGCGCAAAGTTGTGTGAACCAACGGCGCGGGCGGCGGAAACGAAGGGCGCACCGACCCGAAAAAATTCGACAAAATTAAGCCTGCGACAAGCGGCGCTGAAAGGTAAGAAGAATGAGGTCGGCACGGCGGCGCACGCCGAACTTGTTGAGTAAGTTCGAAACGTGAAACTTCACGGTGCGTTCCGCAATGTTGAGTTTGCTGGCAATCTCTTTGTTCGAAAGATTTTCCAGCAGAGAATCGAGAACTTCCTGCTCGCGGCGGCTCAGATTGGTGACGGAATCGGTTTTGAGACGGCGGCCCTGGCTAGTAAGAATGGAGTCAACGAAACCGGAGAGAAGCTGCCGTGGAACCCAGAATCCTCCCCCGGCAACGAGCGGAAGAGCGCGGATTAATTGGTCGCGGGCCTCGACATAGGTGAGGAGGCCTTTCACGCCGAGACGCAGGAGCGAAAAACTGTTGGCATCATTATGTTGCTCGCCGACAACGATGAGGCGGGATTCGGGAAAGCGTTCAAGAAGATTGGCCAAGAGCGCACCTGTGGCGGGCTTCGCCGCGTGAGCGTCAATGACGTAGACCTGGGCTTTGGGCGGCTCAAGAACACGGAGGTCAGGCGCGAGGGTAGATTCCAATTGTTTGATGATAACTTTGAATTGGGATTTGGCTAAAATGCGCTCGAATTCGCTCAGCACCAGGGGGTGCGGCGAGAGAATACAAACCGTCAGTTTCGTGGAGGTCCGTTTCGTAGTCACTGTCCGACAGAGTATTGAAAACTGACCTAAGGGGCAAGCCCTTTGGTGTTTCTGTTCACGAATTGTTACTGACAACTACGATGCATGTCCCCGGGGTACTTCCTTCAACAAAATTTCAACTATGCGCTCGGCAGCGTGGCCGTCCCAGAGAGGGGGAATCCGGCCAGCTTTGCCCCGGCCCGCCAGGGTATCACGGGCGGCGGCGACTATCTTACCGGGATCAGCGCCAACCAACAGATTTGTGCCCTGGGAAATGGTGATCGGGCGCTCGGTGTTCTCGCGCAGGGTGAGGCATGGGACGCCAAGCGCGGTGGTTTCTTCCTGAATGCCACCAGAGTCGGTGAGGACGAGCGTCGCCTTGCTCAGGAGACACAGAAAATCGAGATACCCAACAGGCGGAATGAGCCTCAACTGGGAATGATGCTTGTTGCCCCCTTGCGTCAAATGCTGCTGGGTGCGTGGATGCACGGGAAAGATTATAGGCATTTCGGCGGCAACGGAATCGATCGCTCCGAGGAGCTGGTTGAGTTTTTCAGTGGAGTCCACGTTGGAGGGGCGATGAAGGGTGAGGACGCCAAAGCGCTGCCAGCCGGCACCATTCCTCAATCCGAGCTCATCACCGATTCCGGACCGCTGGGCGATGGGCAAAAAGTGGCGCAACGAATCGATCATCACATTGCCAACCATAAAGATGCTTTCTCTGGGCAGGCCTTCTTTCAGAAGGTTCGCAATGGCATCTTCTTCCGTGACAAAGAGATAGTCGGCGAGCGCATCGGTCAGGACGCGGTTGATTTCTTCGGGCATGCTTCGGTCAAAGCTGCGGAGTCCTGCCTCGACGTGAGCTACGCGGATACCAAGTTTGGCGGCGGCGAGAGAAACAGCGATGGTGGAATTGACATCGCCTACAACCAGAACAAGGTCGGGCTTGCGTTCAATGAGAACCGGCTCAATGCGCTTCAGAATTTCCGCTGTTTGCGAAGCATGAGAGCCAGAGCCAACTTCGAGATTGACGTGCGGGGAGGGAATGCCCATCTGGCGAAAGAAAATGTCAGACAACTTTTCATCATAGTGCTGGCCGGTGTGGACGAGGATGGCATCGATTTCCGGATGGCGCTGCATCTCGTGCATGAGGGGCGCGATTTTTGGGAGGTTGGGGCGTGCGCCGACGATGTTCAGGATTTTCAGACGTTGGGTCATGAAGCGTTCGTTTCAGGATTCCAGAGCCAGTATAGCATCCGGGAAATCGCCGTTCGACGCCGCTAATCTGCCGTTCGCACCTAAAAAACACTAGTTCGCTGCGTGGAAGTAGGTATCCACCCGGAAACCTGGGTAAAATAGAGGTGTCCGGAAACGCCGGATTTCTGGGGGTATTTGGGCCACATTGGCCGACGAAACGGCAAGGAGCAGGACCTTCCAGAAGATGCGCGACCTGAACGAATCGGCGAGAGCCTTGCGGGAGTTGCTGGAGCAGCGGATCCTCGTGCTAGACGGCGCGATGGGGACGATGCTGCAACAGCGGGACCTGAATGCCGGGGATTTTGGCGGAGCTGCGCTCGAAGGATGCAATGAAAATCTAGTTCGAACGCGGCCGGATGTAGTTTTGGATATTCACAGGAAATATTTTGAGGCGGGATCGGACATCGTCGAAACAAACACGTTCGGCGGGGCGCCGATTGTCCTGGCGGAATACGGACTGGCCGCGGACGCACACTTCCTGAACAAACGCGCGGCCGAGTTGGCGCGGCAGGCGGCGGACGAATTCAGCGCCCAGGGGAAGCCCCGGTTCGTAGCCGGCTCCATGGGGCCGACGACGAAGGCGATTACAGTCACAGGCGGAGTGACATTCAGCGAGCTGCGCGAGGCTTATTACACCCAGGCAAAAGGACTGGTTGACGGCGGAGTGGATCTGCTGCTGGTGGAGACCTGCCAAGATACCCGGAATATCAAGGCGGCGCTCCTCGCGATTCGCAGAGTCTCGAAAGAAATCGGCAGCGAAGTTCCATTTGTCATTTCCGTGACGATTGAGCCGATGGGAACGATGCTGGCGGGGCAAACGGTGGAAGCGATGTGGGCATCGCTGCGGCATGCCAAACCGCTGGCGTTTGGAATGAACTGCGCCACGGGGCCGGAGTTCATGACCGACCACATTCGGACGCTAAGCCAGCTAACGGGCGAGTTTGTTTCTTGCTACCCAAACGCGGGATTGCCGGATGAAGAAGGCAAATATCTTGAGACACCTACCACGCTGGCGGCGCAGCTGGAGAAATTCGCGGACCACGGTTGGTTGAATTTCGTTGGCGGTTGCTGCGGAACGACCGAACAGCATATTCGCGCGATTGCGCAGATGGTGGAGGGCAAAAAGCCGCGGCAGCGGCCTCCGGAGGCGCACCGAGCGGTCTATTCGGGGATCGAGACGATTGAGGCGGAAGATAGTACGCGGCCATTGCTCGTCGGTGAGCGCACCAACGTGATTGGCTCTCGCTTGTTCAAGAATCTGGTGGCAGAAGAAAAATGGGAAGAAGCGAGCGAGATTGCGCGGCGGCAGGTGCGAGGCGGGGCGCATATCGTGGACGTTTGCCTGCAAAGCACGGAACGCGATGAGAAGAAAGACATTCCGTCGTTCTATGAAAAGCTGATTCGCAAAGTGAAAGCTCCGGTGATGATCGACACCACCGATCCGACGGCCATCGAGCTGGCGCTGACGTATTGCCAGGGCAAGGCGATTCTCAATTCTATCAATTTGGAGGACGGCGAAGAGAAATTCGAGCGTGTGGTACCAATCGCGCATGAGTTCGGCGCAGCGGTGGTGGTGGGCTGCATCGATGAGGACAAGCTGCAGGCGCAAGCGTTTACGCGCGAGAGGAAGCTGGCGATTGCGCATCGTTCGTACAAGTTGCTGACCGAAAAATACGGGCTGGCGCCGGAAGACATCATCTTCGATCCGCTCGTTTTCCCCTGCGCGACGGGCGACGAAAACTATATCGGTGGCGCGGTCGAGACGATGGAAGGAATCCGGTTAATCAAGCAGGCGCTACCGGATGCTCGGACTATCCTCGGTATTTCCAATGTTTCCTTCGGGCTGCCGGCGGGTGCGCGGGAAGTTGTGAATTCGGTGTTTCTGTATTACTGCACGAAGGCGGGGCTGGATCTCGCGATAGTGAATACGGAGAAGCTGGAGCGATTTGCATCGATTCCGCCACACGAAAGAGAACTCGCGGAAAACTTGTTGTTTTCGCATCCGCCGAAGGATGTGCCTGCGGATCATTCAAATGCCGCGTTGCTACGGAACGTTCCGGCGGACTGGCGCAGGCAGAGCAAGGAACAGCGCGCGGCGGTGAATCAATATTACATCGCAGCAATTGCCGAACACTTCCGGACAGCAAAGAAGAAGGAAAAAGCCCGTGCCGCGGACCTGCCACTGGATGAGCGGCTGGCGAACTACATCATCGAAGGCACGCGCGACGGCCTGATCACAGATCTGGAGAAAAAGCGCGGCGAAGGCGCGGCGCCTTTGGATATCGTGAACGGACCGCTGATGGCGGGCATGGCGGAAGTCGGACGGCTCTTCAACGCGAATGAATTAATCGTGGCGGAGGTGCTGCAGTCGGCGGAAGCTATGAAAGCGGCCGTCAGCCATCTCGAGCAATTCATGGAAAAAGCGGACACCGCCAAGCGAGGAAAGGTCGTGCTGGCGACGGTGAAAGGCGACGTGCACGACATCGGCAAAAACCTGGTGGAAATCATTCTGAAGAATAATGGCTATGACGTGGTGAACCTCGGCATCAAGGTTCCGCCAGAAGAACTGATTAAGGCTTACCAGGAACACAAACCGGATGCGATCGGTTTGTCCGGGCTGCTAGTGAAAAGCGCGCAACAGATGGTGACTACCGCAAGTGATTTAAAGGATGCAGGAATCGAAATTCCCATGCTGGTGGGAGGAGCGGCGCTTTCTGCAAAATTCACACAGACGAAGATCGCGCCAAGCTATGGGAGAGCCGTGTGCTACGCGAAAGATGCGATGACCGGCCTTAGGCTGATGAACGAATTGATGGATCCAGCGACGCGCGAGGGCGTGCTGCGGACTCACACAGCAAGCGGGAATGGTGTGAGCGTTGGCACAACCATGACAGTGCAAGAAATTCCAGCGGTGACGCGCTCGCCGCGTGTTCGAACGGACCTTCCGATTCCGCCGGTGCAATACCTTGATCGCAAGGTGCGGCTGGTTCCGGATTTGCGCGAAGTGTGGGGCTACATCAACCCGTTCATGCTTTTCGGGCGGCATATGGGTTTTCGGGGGGACTTCGAGAAGCGGTTTGCGGAACGCGATCCGAAGGCGATTGAGCTGTTCGAGCAGATGGAAGGGGTGAAGAACGAAGCCGCCGGGTTCATGAAGATTCGGGCCGTTTGGCAGTTTTTCGAAGCGGAAGCCCAGGGCGACTCGCTGCAGCTATTTGCACCGGGGGCGGCAGCGCCGCTGCACACGTTCCGATTTCCGCGGCAGCGGCAAGGCGATTTTCTGTGTTTAGCCGATTATGTGCTGCCACCGAGGAACGGACAGCGCGACCACCTGGCGTTGTTCGTGGTGACAGCGGGCGAAGGCATTCGAGTGCGCTCGGAAAAAGCGAAGAACGAAGGCTACTACTTCAAATCGCATGGCCTGCAGGCGCTGGCAATCGAGACGGCAGAAGCGTGCGCGGAATGGCTGCACCGGCGTATTCGCGAGGACTGGGGATTTCCTGATCCGCCGGAGATGACCATAGCGCAACGATTCACTTCGCGCTATCGCGGGAAGCGCTACAGTTTTGGTTACCCGGCGTGCCCGAATCTTGAAGACCAGGCAGGGATGTGGAAATTATTGAAACCGGACGAGATAGGCGTGCAACTTACAGAAGGCTACATGATGGATCCCGAGGCGAGCGTTAGCGCGCTGGTGTTTCATCATCCGGACTGCGCGTACTTCAGCGCCGGTGAAGACCGCGAAAGCTGATCTCGCCTGGGGCCGGAACCGAGAAGACGAATTGGGACGGCCACATCCACGGCCATCCCCATTCAACACAAATTAAGAGAAAACGTGATCCTGCTTGTGATACCCCTACGGGTGTCTCTTGATCGCCAGCAAGTGCATGAACCAACTCGTAGAGAGCGTGTTCGTGGCGGTGCCAGTGTAAGGACCCGCCGCGGTGGTCTGCATGCTCTCCACAAGGTTGCTGTGATACGTGGATAGGGTCGTGAAGCCGGTGCCGGCATTCGTGACGGCACTATCGTTAAACGCCACTGCGAACAGAAGATCGTTCGCAAAATTGGTGGTGACTGGTCCGCAAGTGATGGAGGTTCCGACTCCGACGGCGGCACACGTCGTATCGATCGGATTTGTCGGATCAATATTCGTGTATTCAAATTGATAGAGGTGGATAGAACTGGTGGAATTGCCGGTGAGGGTGGCGGTGATGGTGATCGGTGCGCCGCCTCCGACAATATTCTTCGCGTAGAAAGTCTGCGCACTCTTCAACGCTCCGGTCCAGTTGGTGGGCCCGAGGACACTGTTGTAAACGTTTCCCTGATTGTCGGAGATTTTGGAAACAGACAGCGCCTGATTGCCCCATTTCGCGGTAACGAGGATGAGGTCACCGCTGACACTGGCGGCGGGGAAAGTCTGGGAAATCGTGTTGGTACCGGAGAGCACGGAGGTTTCGGTGTGCTGGACGAGTGTGGCGGGCGGTGGAGGAGCGGCCGGCTGCGTGGTCGTCGTGGCGATGTTCGAAAAACCGCTCGCATTGTTGGCCGCATCGAGCGCTCGCACCTGGTAGCTGTAGGAAGTCGCGGCGAGCAATCCGGTGTCCGAGTAGCCAGGCGTGGTAGAAGTTCCCACTTGGGCAAACGCGGTACACCCCGCGCCCTGGCAGCGCTGGATTTGATATTGTGTGACGCCGACATTGTCCGTCGAAGCGGTCCAGGTGAGATTGATCTGCGTGCTGCTCGTGGCCGTTGCCGCCAAGCTGGTTGGAGCTGTCGGCGGCGTGGTGTCCGCGAGTGTGGCCGCGCTGGCGACGTTCGAATACCCGGAGTCCCCTGCGGCGTTCGTGGCCCGCGCACGATAATAGTAGGTGGTTGCCGGAGCGAGTGGGCTGTCGGAATAGACGGTTATCGTCGACCCCGTTGTTCCAATTTGCGTAAACGTCACGTTATCCGGCGAACGCTCGACTTTGAAGCCAGTCTGGTTGGTGGCGTTATTTGTCCACGATAGGTTGATCTGTGTAGCCGAAGCAGCCGTGGCCGTCAATCCGGAAGGCGCAGCGGGCGGACCGAGTAGAGTTGTGGCGGTGCCGATGTTGGACGGCGAACTGAGATTACCCGCCGCGTCGATGGCGATGATTTCGTAGCTGTAGCTGGTGGATGGAGTAAGCCCGGTGTCACTGAAGGTCGTGCCTGTTCCCGGAGGCGCGGCAATTTGCGCAAAGGTGGTGCAGCCGGAACTCTGGCAGCGTTGAATCTTATAGCCGGTGACGCCGACATTATCGGTCGAGGCGGTCCAAGAAAGATTGACCTGGGAACTGCTCACGGCCGTTGCAGTCAAATTGGTTGGGGCCGTCGGGGGAGTTGTGTCCGCTAGCGTGGTGGCGCTGGCGATGTTGGAATAGCCGGAATCGCCCGCGCCGTTGGTGGCCCGCACGCGATAGTAGTAAAGGGTCAAGGGAGCAAGAGGACTGTCCGAATAAGTTGTTATGGTGGCGGCGGTCGCTCCAATTTGGGTAAACGTCACGTTATCCGGTGAACGTTCGACCTTGAAACCGGACTGATTGGTGGCGTTATTCGTCCACGAGAGATTGATTTGCGTGGCCGAAGCGGCCGTGGCGGCCAATCCGGAAGGCGCCGCAGGTGGACCGGCGAGAGTTGTGGCGGTGCCGACGTTGGATGGCGAGCTGAGGTTCCCAGCGGCGTCAGTGGCGATGATTTCATAGCTATAGCTGGTGGAAGGCGAGAGGCCCGTGTCGATATAGGTCGTGCCAGTACCTGCCGGCGCTGCGATTTGCGTAAAGGCGGTGCAGCTGGCGCCCTGGCAGCGCTGGATCTGGTAACCGGTAACGCCAACGTTGTCGGTTGAGGCGGTCCACGAGAGATTAATCTGCGTGCTGCTGGCGGCCGTCGCCGTCAGATTGGACGGCGCAGTCGGCGGAGTGGTGTCCGGCAACGTTGTGGCGCTGGAAACATTTGTGTAGGCGGAGTCTCCGTAGGTGTTGGTGGCGCGGACGCGGTAGTAATAGAGCGCCTTCGGCGCCAGATTTGGATCCGAGTAAGTGGTGGCGGCGGTGGTGGCGATCTGGGTAAACGTGACGTTGTCCGGTGAACGTTCGACCTTGAACCCCGTTTGATTGATGGCGTTGTTGGTCCACGACAAGTTGATTTGCATGGCCGAGGCCGCAGTTGCGGTCAGAGCAGAAGGTGCTGCCGGCGGACCCGTGGTGATGGCCGTGACCATATTCGAGGGCAAGCTCTGATTCAAGGCCGCGTCCGTGGCGATCACCTGATAGTTGTAACTGGTGGAAGGCGAAGCTGTTGTATCGCTGTAGGTTGTTCCCGGACCGCCAGTGGTTCCAATCTGAGCGAAATTCGAGCATCCTGGCGATGCGCAGCGCCGAATGAGGTAGTTGGTGACGCCGACGTTGTCCGTCGAGGCCGTCCAGGTTAGGTTGATCTGCGTGTTGCTGACAACCGTAGCAGCGAGGTTGGTTGGGGCGGTCGGCGGGGTCGTGTCTGCCAGCGTCGTGGCGCTCGCCGGACTGGAAGGCGTGCTGAGATTGCCGGCAGCATCTGTCGCGACGATTTGATAGCTACACGTCGTTGAGGGGGCCAAGCTGGTGTCGCTGTAGGCCGTCGTGTTGCCCGGCAAAGAAGCTACTTGAGCGAAATTCGTGCAGCCGGCGCCCGAACAACGCTGAACAAAGTAACCAGTGACGCCGCCGACGTCCGTCGACGCGGTCCAGGACAGATTGACCTGGGTGGGACTTGTGGCGAGGGCTGTGAGGTTCGAAGGAGCGGTTGGCGGAGTCGTGTTTACACTGGCCGCTTTGAAGGTGGCCATCTGTATGAACCAGTTGGAGACGCCGGCGGCCGTGGCCAGTGCCGCGTAAGTTCCGGTTGTGGTGACGGTCATGTCTTCGACCAGGTTTCCACGGAAGGTGGACTCGGCGGTGAATCCTGGTCCCGGATTTACGGTCACGGAATCCGCAATCGAGAAGCCGAAGATCAGTTCGTTCGGGAAAGTGGTTGTGGCAGTGCCGCTGCTGACGGAAGTGGCGGTGCCAATGGCGGCAGAGACCACATCCAGAGGAGCATTGATATCGGCGTTCGAATACTCAAGCTGATAAATCTGGAAAGAACTGGTAGCGTTTCCCGTGAGCGTCACGGTGATGGTGATGGGGGCACCGCCTCCAATAATGTTTTTGGCGTAGAAGATCTGAGCGCGTTTGTTCGTTCCGCTCCAGTTTGTGGGGCCGACGGCGCTGTTATAGGTGTTGTTCTTGTCGTCACCGATCGAGGCGACGGAGATGGTCTGGTCGCCCCATTTGACGCCAACAACGATTAGGTCGCCGGCGACGCTGGGGTTGGTAAAAATTTGCGAGGCCTTGCTTACGCCGGTGCCCGCCGTCATGGCCACTTGCTGCACAAACTTGATCGGCGGCGGAGGTGCCACGGGCGTTGTTGCACTGGCAACATTGGAATATGGACCGATGTTCCCAGAGCCATCATTCGCACGGACGCGGTAGCTATAAGACGTCGTGGGCTGCAAATTCGTGTCACTGTAGGAAGTAATCGCTCCTAGGACCGCGATTTGCCCGAAATTGGTGCACCCCGCGCCTGCGCAGCGCTCTACTCTGTTTCCAGTCACGCTAACGTCGTCGGTCGCCGCCGTCCATGCCAGATTGACTTGCGTGCCTGATGTTGGCGTTGCCGAAAGGTTTGTTGGCGCGGTCGGTGGTTGCGTATCCACAAGTGGGATCACTGAAAGCACAGGGGTGACAGTATGGCTGAGCGCCCCGCTTGATCCGGTAACAGTCAGGTTGTAGTTACCAGTTGGCGTGGAACTCGAAGTCGTAACTGTCATGACCGTTGAACCGGAGGCGGTGACAGTGGGGGGGTTGAAGGAGACGCCTGCGCCAGAAGGAAGGCCGGAAGCGGAGAAGCTCACCGAACCCGTGAATCCTGGCCCCGGCACAACCGAAATCGTGTAGGTCGTGCCGTTTCCAGAGGCTACGCTCTGGGTCGATGGCGACAATGTCAGAGCGAAATCGGAGGTGACAGTGATAATGCGCGTTGCGGGGCTCGGGTCGGTTACACCAAGGTTGTCAGTGACGGTGAGCGAGGCAGTATAGGTTCCGGGATTGGCAAAAGTGACGGAGCCGGGATTCGCGGATGAGCTCGAAGCGGGATTTCCTCCCGGAAAGACCCAGGAATAGGCAGAGATCGTACCGGCCGGAGAACTCCCCGTTCCGGAGAAGGAGACGGATTGGCCGGGGCCCACTGCTACGTTGCCAGATGGGCTTGTGATTGTACCCGTGGGAGGGAGGTCCGTGGGATTCGCGGAAAGCTGAACAAACTGAGCGATGGATGGGACACCAGAAGAGTTCAAAACGAAGAGCATGTAGTAGCCCGGCGGCGCTATGTTGGAATTCGGTGGTGAAGTCACATTGAGAACGCCACTTCCGATCGTAAAAGATAGACCGACAAGCCGCTGCTCCATATCAAAAGCATGAGTTACCGCTCCAGGCCGCATCAGGACGGCGGAGGTGATTTTCGCGGCATCCGGGGTCTGCACTTGAAAGGCGCTGTTGTACCCAATGACTCCCGGCGTAACACCTGTAATGATCGGTCGCGTAGCGAGAGTGCCATTTACATTGAACAGGTAGGGTGGCGAATAAACCTCCATGTGCGGATCGTACGTACCTTGACTCGGATTGCTCCCAGCCAACAAGACGGTGGCATCAGGCAATAGGATACTGTTGGAATGATAGAGGCGCGCGAAGGCGTTCGAGCCCGCGGAGCTGAATGCCCCAGTTGTACCGACAGTGGGGTCGTAGAGCTCAGCCTTCAGGCTCGCGGTATTCTTGTCCTCGTCATACTGTGAGCCACCGGAAGTAAGAACCAAGCCGTTGGGCAAGATGGTGGCATTCATTTCGATGCGAGGCTGCACCATAGATGGGCCGTACACCCACGTTGGATTAGTTGCGGATACGTCGATGAGTTCGGTGGTTGAAGTGGCGGGGCTGCCACCACCCATAATAAATATCTTGGGTGTGTATCCATTTGCGGGTGTGAGTGGGAGTATCACAGAAGACCCATAAGTTCGAGTGCCCCCATAGTTTGTCGCGGGGCCCCCCGTCCAGCCATGGCTAATAGGATCAAATGTCCAGGACGGAACGGTTGAGCCAGAGAAAAACACTTTACCGTTGGGGAGCAAATGCATGCGGGGATATAAGGGTGGAGTAAAACCGCCTGAGAATTGCGCACTCCAACCGGAACCAACAGTATAAATCTCGACGGCAGTGTTCGTACTACCATTCTCGGTCAGCCCGGAACTCACCATGACCCTGCCATCGCCAAGCACGATCGCATTGGGGTACCAGCGGCCGTGGGCCATGAGGTGAAGGTCCACGAAATTTCCAGTTGCAGGATCGTACGCGGAGGACTTTGCCAAACCCTCAAAGGGATTGTAATTGAAAGTGCCACCTACCACGAATGGGCGACCGTCAGGGAGCACAATCATCCCATTGCAAAACATGTCCCAAGTCAGAGGCTGCGTTGACATCGTATCGGTTTGTGGGTCCCACACTCCCGCCTGGAAGAATGTGACTGTATGATCGTTGCCCGATCCCGACACTACCAATACCTTGCCGTTGTGCATTAAGGCCATGTGAATAGGATTGATGGGGGAAAGAGTTACGAGAGTTTGCCATTGACCTTGGACATTTGCCTGGGAGGCAGCGGGAGGGGCCGAAACCATGCAAGCTATGAGGCAAAGTAAGAAAACCAAGCCGACATAGTGACTCTGAGACGCAGCCGTCATTTGATACTCCTCGTGGAGGGAACTGCAAGGACACAGATAGAGATGACCCACGGATGAGCACTTCGATTGCCACTCGCCCGGAGTACTGAAGACAGCGGCCACGTGTGCTTTTGTTTGATTCCAGACAATTTAATCTGAGGTTCAAGCTGCTGAGATGAAGCACCACGTATGTAATGCCAGAAGGATTGCACAATTCATCCCATTCAGTACATCCATCAGCGCTGAAAGGCGGGATCCTTGGATGGTAGTGGTTGGTTCCAAACTGGTTGTTCGTCTGACAAGCAAAAAAGCAGACCGATGATCGGACGACGAGATTAGTACTGATAGTAATAAGCCGTGGAAATCGCTGTACCCATAGGGCGTGTGTGAGTAAGTATACATGAAGGGGCGGTCAGGCTGGAAGCAATGATCGCAAGAAGAAAAGTAGGCAGCATTTCCGCGTCCCCGCTGGAGATGCCGAAGGAAAAATAAAGAGTTCATTTCATTGAAACAGAGGAAGTGGAATGGCTTTGCCACTGCGGTCAGCCTAGCTGGCAGGCGCAGTCCGAGGCCAAAGGATGGTTTTGCGATGTCGACCACAGACTCCACCATCGATCCTGCCCTGAGAGGCCCCGCACGGATTTTCGCTGCGAGATTTCCGGACGGAAGCACTCTGTCTCCGATTCTGGCCGATGTAGTCGTATTCGGTCTATTCCTCACCATGGGTGTGCTGGCGGTTTTTTTGCACAAGAGTGCTGCTGATTTTCTGGGTGAAGATGTCTCTTATTTCGAAAGAGCACGTTCGCTACTGCGATATGGATTTGACGGCTTCAATGGCCGATTGGAGACTACGCAACCGCCCGGGTTGCCGATCATACTGGCCGCGATGTGTTACGCGGGCGCGTGCAGTTACGCCGCTATACTGAGTGCGATGGCGGTCTTCGAGACCCTAGGGTTCGCGGTTACTTACCTTTTGCTCCGTCGCGAAATCGGCCGTGCTCCCGCGGCAGCTATCTGCTTGCTGTTACTTGTGTCCTCAACGTATTTCTCAATGGCCACCCAATGGGTTGGCACCGCTTTGCCATTCTTTTTCGCAATCATGAGCGCGTTACTGGTGGCGAGAAAACTCGAAGAGTCCACGACGACCGCTGCACGCCTGGGATGGGGAGCTTTGCTGACGGTGCTCGCGACAGCCTCCTTAATGATAGCTTCCGCGGGGATCGCACTGCTGGCGGCAATCGTCGTCAAAATCGCAGCAACTTATCTGCGTGACCGGCGTCTCGCATTTAAATATATGAAGACCTATGCCGCGGTTCTGCTCGTGGGAATCGTCGCACAAGGTCTCTGGGCGCATCGGAAGCCGGCGCCATTGGAGTGGTCGCTCCAGGGATATCCACGTCCCTATTTGCAACAATTGCTCCTAAAGAGTGGCAACGAGCCGCAGCTAGGCTATGCCTCGTGGCGAGATGTC
>WNFT01001347.1_pt1 | contig 30331 bp, 26 predicted proteins | sample 5400191 | NCBI WGS metagenome assembly WNFT01 (sample SAMN13153359, study PRJNA577476) | soil metagenome | isolation source: 80 cm saprolite under Madrone tree | place: USA:California | collected 2016-06-14 | reverse complement strand
TTTTCATCGTAGACAATCACGTGATCCAGGATGGATCAGAGGGCGGAGGCGTCTATCGTCCGCTCGCCCTCGAACACCTGCCAGCGAGCCAACGAGCTCGCCGCGCGCGCGAGATGGTGCGGGGACTTCTGGCACGACTGCTGCAGAGGCCAGCGAACGGATGAACTCATGCACACGATGCTGAAGGAGCCACAATCTTGTCCTCGAATCTGATCCTCTCGCTCATTGCCGCGTTCGCGCTGTCCGTCGCCGGGGCCTCCGTGGCGCGTGCCCAGTCCGATTCCTCGGACGCATCGGCCTCGCAATCCCAACCGGAGAGCTCGCAGAGCACCGACTCGCAGAAGAAGAAGAAGAAGCTGCACAAGAAGCACCCTCCGCTGAGCAAGCTCGAGAAGCTGGAGAGGGGCAACCCGAACAGCGTGTATTACAAGCCCCGGAAGAAGCACGCCCACAACCCCTCGAACGCCGAGATCCAGGCGGCCGAGTCTGGGAATCCGGCCAGCGTGGATTACAACATGCGCCCGAGCAGCCCCCACAACCCGAGCAACGCCGAGATCAACGCTGCCGAGACGGAAAATCCGGCCAGCGTCGATTACGGGAAGGATCCTGCCGAAGTGCTGAAGGAGCACTAAAGGTCCGGCGACTCAGGCTGAAGAGCCGTGATCGAGGGGCCTGCAGTCCCGCGAGACGGGCCGGAGCCGCCATTACCCCTGCGACACCGCCGCGTGCGGCGCGCTGACGGCGAGTGTCGCCAGGTGTTCGTGCGCAACGCCGCGGCGCGACGTTCCAGTTCACGCTCCCGGCGATCGGCCCGGGACATCCGGCGCAGGATCGCTAGCCAGCCTGACGTCGCGGGGGCCGGACGTCGCGGCCGTGCGGGAATCCGTCACTTCCATCGATCTCCTCCGGGACAACCTGTCGATCCGCTGAACAAATCCGGATCGTCCCCTCGCTGGGGAGACCGGCGCGCCGGCCGGATTGGCGCGACGGCTGCAACGGGCACCGGCCAGCACGACGAAGCTGGAGGTCCAAATGACCCTGAAACGCGTCCCCTCGCTTCTCCTCGGCCTTGCGCTGCTCCTGGCGCCTACCGCGTCCTACGCGATCAGCGTACCGCTTCCGACGCACGACATGACGCTCAACCTGGGGTTCGCGCTGCAACCCCAGTTCCTCGTCACCGAGGCCGGCACGCCTGACGGATTGAACCCACGCTACGACTTCTACTTGCGCCGCGCTCGCTTCTACGCCGGCGGCGACGTCGCAAAGAGCTTCACCTGGTTCTTCCAGGTCGACGATCCCAACTTCGGAAAGTTCGGAAACACGACCGGCCGGTTCGTGGTGCAGGACGCCTGGGTCGGCTGGGCCCCGACCGGGATCGACGGGGGGACCGTCGTCTATCTCGACGCCGGCCAGCTCTACATCCCCATCTCCCGCCACTACTACACGACGCCGATGAACCTCGTCACGGCGGACCTGCAGCTCGATGCGTTCCGGTTCCCCGGCAACACCTTCACCGCCTTTCGCGACCTCGGCTTCGAGGTGAGAGGCTGGGCGTTGGACAAGAGGGTCGGCTTCCGGGCGATGGTCCACACCGGATATTCGCCCGAGTCCCAGCCAGCCGGGAGCTGCCAGACCGGAGGCAACGGCTGCATCACGCCGAACCAGACGCCGGGCTTCGGCGCGTTCGTCAACCTCGACGTGGTGGGCAGCGAGGAAGGGACCTGGCTGTACAGCGCCTACCACTGGGGGACGACTCCCGTCCTCAGCGTGAGCGGCGCGTTCAGCTACCAATCGAAGGCGCTGCGGAACGGGTACGGCAGCCTCGCCGACCAGAAGCTCTTCTCGACCGGGGTGTACCTCGATCTGCCGCAGTCGGAGCGCGCGGAGCTCGTCGTCGACGCGACCATGTACCTGAACCGCAACGGCTCGGGCAGCCCAAACAGCGGAACCGGGGTGTCCGGGGCGGTGGGTTACCGGTTCGACTTCGTCGCCCCCTATCTGGCCTACGACTACTTCCAGTCCTCGGGCGCCGGCGTCGCGCTGTTCTTCAACAAGAACCTCAATCATCTGAACATCGAGTTCGGCGACAACCACGGCCTGTCCGCCTACGGCCCCTCGGCCATCACGACGACGACCGCCGGCTACGTGCCGGCATCCCTCGATCCCGTGGCTCCCGGCGGACCGCGGCGGGCCTTCACAAACCAGCTGGCGAGCCCGGCGTTCAAGTCGCTGGTCGTCCAATGGACGCTCTACCTCTAGGCGGAGAGGCGCGCGCTGATCAGGCCCTGGACACGCGTCTCCAGCCCGGCAGGCACGGGCGCGGGCTGGTCTGCTCCGGTGCATTGTCCGTCTCTTCGCAACGCTGCCAGTCGGCGTTGGCGTTTCCGTCCGTCTAAGGCGCAGGCCGGTCCTTGTAGTCGGGGCTGTCCGGGTTCCATCTCTCCGCGGCGTTGATCTCGTCGTTGGTTGACCGAGAAGGAGTCGGCCGGTTCTGATAATCGGTGCTCGCCGGAAGGCCCTTCTCGGCGGCGTCGATCTCGTCGTTGGTTGCGCGGGGCGGAGTCATCCGGTTCGGATAGTCGATGCTCGCCGGAATGCCCTGCTCGGTGGCATCAATCTCGGCGGTCGTCGGTTCGGTCGGGGCGGCCTGGACAGTGCGACTCGCCGCGATGGAGAGGGCGAGCGCAGTCGCCAGTGGAAGGCTGAGCTTCGAGGACATTGTCGGTCTCCTTTTCGGCGCCGGAGGTTGGTCCGGCAACGCGGGTTGGAAGAACCAGCGCGCAGAGTGACTCGCCGGATCCAACCGGAGACCCTTCTGCGGGGACGAGCGCCGGGAACCCTGGACCCAGGGGTGGGACGCACGCCCGACGGGACGGCGTTCGGGACGTACACGACCGCCTGCGCCGCCTGGCCGATGGGAACGGTGGCGATGACCTTGTTCTCCAGCGTGTCGATGGCCGTGATGGTCTGGTCAGCGTCGCAGGATGAGACGCAGGTCGGTGCGGCCGATCTTCACGTCCTCCAGCCGCGCCTTCGGATCTGCCGGTGAACGGGTCGTGGGATCGCCGTCGGAGTCGAGGCGGGCCTCGATGAGGAGCCGATCCGGCAAGGGCTCTCCCATCATCGAGTCGGCCTCGGTCAGCTCGAACGCCGCCGGGAAGGTGGCGGGGAGTCGCTTCACGGCCACCGGCGGCCCGCCCGAGGCCCCGGTCTCGCGCGCGAAGACGAACAGGATGCCGCCGGGCGCGACGGCGCTCTTCAGCGACGCCTCGATGTCCACCGATCCGGCCACGCGACGTCCGCCACCTCGGGCGGGCGCCGGCGTGCCGCCGGTTCCGTCGCCGGGCGCGGCGAGCCCTTTGTGCGGGTCGCTCTGGCCCGGGGAAAGGCTCGCCTGCGCCGCCGCCGCTTCGCGCTTCTGCTCCTCGAGCAGTTGCCGGAAGTCGGCGGCGCGATCCGGGAATCGCTTCGATCCTCGCGCGACCGTCGCCTCGGCCTCCCGCACGCGCCCCATCCGCAATTGCCCGATGACCAGGTAGGCGTAGGCCACGATCAGGTCGGGATCGGCGGCGACCGTCTTGGTGAGCATGTTCACGGCTACGTCGGTCTGACCAATGACAAGCCGCACGATCGCCTGATACGCGAGCGCCTCCGGCTGGCCGGGCGACTGCTCCAGGACTCGCGCGCTCTCCTTCCACACGCGCATCCAGTCCTGGCGATCGGCGGACGCGCGGACCAGCTCGAGACGGGCGTCCAGGTTCTCCGCCGTCGCGCTGCCACCGGCGGTGCGGCCTTCCATCGGCACCTCGCCGGTCAGCGAACCGCCCGGATCGCGCGGCTTCGCCGACTGGTAGGTGAACAAGCCGAGCAGCACCAGGGCAGTCGCGCTACCAGTGCCCCAGAGGAAGCGGCGCAGACCGGCCCGCTCCCGACGTGCGGGGGCGACACGTCCCGACTTCGCCGCGGCACGCTGGTGCGCCAGCCTGGCACCTTCCGATGCTCCCCGCTCGTCGAGCGCGAGCAGGACGCGGGCCGTCTCCAGCTCGAGGGCGTACCGCTCGCGCGCGAGCTGCTCGGGCGTGCGCTTCTTGGCCGTGTCCTCCATCTCTCGCAGCTGCCGCAGCAGGGCATCGCGCTTGCCCGCGAGGTCGCGCACGTGGAGGGGAACGCTCGGACCGGCCCGCGCCGCTCCGCGCGAAACGGCGAACAGGCGCAGGATCACCAGCGTGCCAGCGACGAGCCCCACCGCGAGGACGGCGAGGGCGGGAACCCAGTCGACGCTCTGGCTGGCGTTCATGATGGCGAGGACCGCGGCTCGGGGGGAATGCCGCCCGGCCAGCCGTAAGCCAGCTCTCGCGTCCGACGCACGGCGCCAGCGAGACGCGCGTCGGCCGGCAGCGTATCGCGCGAGGGCAGGCCGGAAGGAATCGAGTCCGTCCCCTCCGCATCGGCACCGCCGAGGTTGCGCGACGAACGCTTGACGGCCCAGGCGACCACGCCCCCTCCCCCGGCGAGAACGGCGAGCGGCCCGAACCAGACCAGCCAGTTCACGCCTCGCATCGGCGGCTCGAGGCGCACGAACTCGCCATAGGAACGCTCGAAAGAGGCGAGGATCTGCTCCTGGTCGTAACCCGCGGCCACCTTGTCGCGCACCTCGGTCTTCATGTTGCGCGCCATCGAGGAGGGCGAGTCGGCGACCGAGAGGCCCTGGCACACCGGGCACCGGAGCAATCCGCTGATGTCGTTGGTGCGCGCCTGGAGCTCCGCTCCCGAGAGCGCCCGGCTGCGAGGCGCGTCGATTGCGCCGTCCGGCGCGGGGGAGGACTGCGCCGCCGCCAGCGACGGAGCAGCGACGAGGACGAGCAGCGCGAGCGTGGGCTGTCTCACGGCGCGCCACCTTTCGCCCGCGCGATCAGCGCGGCGATGGTCCCCCGGTCGAGCGCACCGACGTGCTTCTCCACGATGCGCCCAGCGCCGTCGATGAAGAACGTTTCCGGGACCCCGAAGACTCCGTAGGCGATCGCCGTCCTGCCCTCCGGATCCAGGAGCGCGGGATAGGAGCTGCCCCGCTGGGCGAGGAAGGCCTGGGTCCTGGCCTCGTCGTCCTCGTAGACGACGCCCAGGAACTGGACCTCGCCGAAGGTCCGGGCCGCGGCGGTGAGCGCCGCATGCTCCTCGAAACAGGGGACGCACCAGGTGGCCCAGAAGTTGATGAGCACGGCTCGGCCGCGGAGGGACTCGAGGCTGACGGGAGCGCCGCCGCCCACCGGTGCGAGCGAGAAGGCAGGCGCCGCCCGCCCGACGAGCGGCGAGCGGATGGAATGCGGATCGCGGTCGAGGTTCATCACCAGGACGGCGAGAAGCGGAACCACGACCGCCAGGCCCGCGCCCAGCACCCACGGGTTGAGTCGCGACGCGCGCGCCGGCGCGGCATCGGGAACGGGCGCGGTCGCCATCAGCTCGAGCCCTCGGGAGAACCGGCACCGACCGGCGCGCTCCAGGTCACCGGCACGCGCGCGCCGCGCCACGACGGAATCAGCGCCACCAGGCCGCCGAGCGCCATGATGGCGGTCGCGATCCAGATCCAGCCCACCATCGGGTTCACCAGCACGAGAAGGCCCAGGGTCCCGGAACCGGCGTCGATGTTGTGGATGGACAGATACAGGTCCTCCGTCAGGCTGGTGCGCACCGCCGGTGTGCCGATCGGTTCGCGCTGGCTCTCATACTGGTTCATGCGCGGGTACAGCGAACCGATAGGGCGGCCGTTCTTGCCGACGTCCATCCGGGCGAGGGTCGACTCCCGGTGCGGCTCGGAGACCCGCTCGGCGTTCACGAAGGTCAGCGAATAGGCGCCAACGGTGATGCTCTCGCCCTGCCGGAGCTGGACTTCCTTCGAGGTGCCCATCGTGCTCGACACGCCGATCGCCACGATCGCGAGCAGGGCGCCCGCATGGACGGTGTACGCGCCGAAGCGGCGCCGCCCGCGGCGCTGCGCCTGTCCGAAAGCCTCTACGAAGCTCTCGCCGTGCGATCGCATCCGCTGGCGCACGGGCAGCAGGAGCTCGGACGCGGTGACGTGGGCGGTGAAGCCGCCGAAGAACAGGGCCAGCAGCGTCCAGGTGTTGCGGACGTCGAGCACGAAGCCGAGGACCGCCAAGGCGGCGGCGGTGAGCAGCGGCGGGAGCAGCGCGCTTCGCAACTGCCGGCCGGTGGTTCGACCCCAGGGGAGCGCGGGCCCCACCCCCATCACGAAGAGAAGGCACACCCCGATGGGCACCGACATCCTGTCGAAGTAAGGCCGGCCCACGCTCATCTGCACTCCGCGCGCGGCTTCCACCACCAGCGGGAACACCGTCCCCAGGAGCACGGTGAAGGTGAAGAGCACGAAGAGCAGGTTCTGCAGCAGGAAGACGACGTCGCGTGAGAGACCGGTCTCCAGGCGGCCCTCGGGGGCCAGCGTGTCGACGCGCAGGGTGAGCAGGATGACCGAGGAGATCAGCGCCGCCGCCAGGAACACGAGGATGGTGGGCCCGATCGCGCTCTGGGTGAAGGAATGGACGGAGTTGAAGACCCCCGAACGGGTCATGAAGGTGCCGAGGATGGTCAATAGAAAGGTCCCGATCACGAGCGTGACGGTCCAGGCCTTGAGGATGCCCTTGCGCTCGACCAGCAGCGCCGAATGAAGCGCGGCGGTGGCGGTGAGCCAAGGGAGGAAGGAGGCGTTCTCCACCGGATCCCACGCCCAGTAGCCGCCCCAACCCAACACCTCGTACGCCCACCACCCGCCCAGCACGATCGCCACCGTGAGGAAGATCCAGGGCAGGAGGAGGAAGTTGCGCAGCGGCCGGATGAAGTCGTGGCCGAGCCGGCCGACCAGCAAGGCGGCGCAAGCGAGCCCGAAGGGAATGGTCATCCCAACGTACCCTGAGTAGAGGAACGGCGGATGGATGACCATCAAGAAGTGGTTCTGCAGGAGCGCGTTGGGGCCCGGCCCGTCCAAGGGCGGGCCCGGTACCGTCGCGAACGGCTGCGCCGGACCGGCGAGAAGGAAGCTGAAGAAAGCGCCGCAGATGAGCCACACGCCGACCGCGTACGGCATGTACTCCGGATGCCTGTCGCGGTTCTGCCAGGTCGCCGCGGCGACGTAGACGCCCATCACCAGGCCCCAGAAGAGGATCGATCCCTCCAGGGACGACCAGAGGCTGACCACGGAGACCCAGGTGGGTACCGAACGCGAGCCCACGTGGGCCACGTAGCTCACGCTGAAGTCGTGGGTCAGAAGCGCGTACTCCATCACTAGATTGGCGAGGACCATGAACCCGGCGAACGAGTAGGCGAGCCGGCGCGTCCAGAGCCAGCCGAGGCCGGTCGGACGCACGCCGCTTGCGAAACCAACCAGCGCGCCCCCGCTGGCGGCGAGGAGCGCGAGGAGGATCAGCGTGCGGCCGAGCGTCGGGATCATCTGGATTCAGGCTCCGGCCGACGGCTCGACGGGACGGAGGGCCCCGCCACCGCGGGGCCCGCGGCGGGAGCGTCGTCCAGGCCCTGCGTGGAGCGCATCAGCATCTTCAAGTCCACGTCCTTGTCGGCGGGAGCGCGATACTTGTTGTCGTGGGACACCATCAGGCGCCGGCTCTCGAATGCGCCTTGCGCCGTCATCGTCCCCTCGACGACGACTCCGATGCGATCGCGGAAGAGCTGCGGCGGCACGCCGCGGGAGACGACGTGGACGGTGGCCGTGCCGTCGGTCACGTCGAATTCCAGGTGCGAGACGCCGTCGCCGGGCTTCACCGAGCCGGGCGCCACCTGCCCACCAAGCCGGATGGTCGCCCCAACCGCCTTGCGGCCGGCGGCGCGCAGCTCCTTCGGGCCCCAGTAGTAGACGAGGTTCTCGCCGATCCCGCCGAGCGTGATGAAGAGGAATGCACCGGCAGCGACGCCGAGGGCGCCCATGGCGAACCACTTCGTCTTCCCCGGCTTCGGTGTGGGGAGAGGCGTTTCGGGACTGCTCATGGCGTCCTGGCCCGCCCCGCTTCAATCGCGGCGCGGTTCCTTTCGTTCCTCCAGCGGAGGAAGACGGACGCTGCGTAGCCGCCGAGCACGGCGGCGGTCATCAGATAAGCCGCGGCCACGAAGCCCCAGCCGCCTTCGACGACGCCGCTCACCGGCCACCTCCCACCGTGCGCGCATCGGACATGGCGCGGGGCCGCTCCGGCAACGGAGGCGCGATCTCGCTGCGCAAGCGCAGTGCCGCCATCCGGGCGCGCAGCGCCAGAAGCCCCGTCCACAGGAACAGGATTCCGAACGCGTTGATGCGCAGCGGCCAGTGGAACGCCTTGGAGACGGTCTCCGGCGTCGACTGCGCCTGGTGGAGCGAATTCCACCACTTCACGGAGAAGTACACGATGGGCACGTCGGCGAAAGCGACGATGCAGGCCACCGCGGACCAGACCGCCCGCTTCATCGGATCATCCACGAACGCCCGCAGCGCCAGGATTCCTCCGAAGGCGAACACCATCACGGCGGTCGTGGTGAGGCGCGGGTCCCAGTCCCACCACACGCCCCAGGTGGGCTTGGCCCAGATGGCTCCCTGCGTGCAGAGGAGCAGCGAGAGCACCACACCCACTTCCATCGCCGCTTCCAGCCGGTTGTCCCACTTCCAGGAGTTGGTGAAGAGGAAGAAGACGGCGCACACGAACGCGAACGTCAGCGCCAGCATCGCGTTCCAGGCGGTGGGCACGTGCACGTACATGATGCGTTGCACGTCGCCCATGAAGACTTCCGCGGGCGCCTTCGCGAGCCCCCAGTACGAGCCGATGCAGAGCAGGATGGCGCCGAGCGCGACGAGCGCGACGAGCGCCTGGGGAGCCGGACGCTGCGAAGCTTCCGCCATCAATCCTCCACGACGCGCCCGAAGAACAACCCTCCGAGTGCCCACTGAACGACGGCAAAGGCCCCCAACAGGGAGGCCCACGACCCGAGCTGGCCCATCGGATCGCCCAGGATCAGCAAGGAAGTCGCTTTGACGGCAGCGAGGAGGACAGGGACGACCAACGGGAAGAGAAGAAGGGGGAGGAGCGTCTGGCGCGCGCGGGTCTGCGCGGTCATCGCCGCGTACAGGGTGCCCGGCGCCGAAAGGCCGGTCGTCCCCAGGACGATCACTCCCAGGAGGGAAACGAGGCGAACGGTGCCGGCGTCGTACAGCACCACCATGAAGGGGACCAGGGCGGCGCCGATCAGCGCGAGTTGAGCGCAGTTGGCGATGGCCTTGCCGTAATAGAGAGCGCGCGCGCTCGCCGGGAGCAGGAGCAGCCCTTCGAGCGCTTGCTCTTCCATCTCGCGCTCGAAGCTCTCCGCCAGGGAAAGCGTGGAAGCGAGCAGGAGCCCCAGCCAGAGGAAGCCGGCCGCGTGCTGACGGAGGGCGACGGAATCGGGGCCGATGGCGAAGCTGAAGAGGAGAAGGGTCGCGGCGCCGAAGGCGAAGATCGCCACGATCTGCGCCCGTCCGCGCCACTGGAGCAGGAGGTCCTTGCGCAGCGCGGCGAGGAGGGCGGTCACGCCCCCTCCGCAAACCCGGACCCGTCGGTGCCGAAGGTAGATGAATCAGGTATCCCCGGATCTCCGGCCGGCTCCGGCATCATCTCGGCGGTCGCGCCGGCGAAGACCAGGCGACCCCCGTCGAGGACCAGAGTCCGATCGCACAGCGCCCGGCCGCGCTGCAAGAGGTGCGTGGCCATCAGCACCGTGGACCCGCGGGCGCGCAACCGGCGCAGCACGCCGTCCACCAGGAGGAAGCCGGGGGGATCGAGGTGCCCATACGGCTCGTCCAGGAACACGATCCGGGCCTCTTGCTGGAGGACGCGGGCGAGCGCGAGCCGCTGGCGCATTCCGGCGGAAAACGTCTGCACCGCATCGTCGGCGCGGTCGGCCAGGCCGACCTCCTCGAGGCGCGCGAGAAGCGCCGCCCGCCGTCGGTCTCCCGCGAGTAAACGGGCGACCAGCGCCAGGTTCTCGAGGGCGGTCAGGGGCTCGTAGAGATGCGTGCGGTGTCCGAGAAGGGCGATCTTCTCTCGCACCGCTTCCCGATCCGCGCGCAGGTCGTGCCCGAGGATGAGGGCCGTCCCCAGATCGGCGCGGATGGCGGTGGCCAGGAGCCGCAGCAGCGTGGATTTCCCCGAGCCATTGCGGCCGCTGATCATCGCCAGCGCCCCCTCGGGCAATTCGAAGCTCACCTTCGTCAGCGCCCAGCGGCGCCCGTATCGCCTGCTGAGACCCGCCGCAGCGACCGCGATCATCGGGCGGACGCTACGCCCGCTCGCGCATCGACCGGGCGAGGCGAGCGGATTTTCATCCTGTATTGCCCGGGAGACCGTCCGGTGTGGACTCGAAAGACCCGGGAGAGATGGGAGCCGTCCACGAATCCAGTCATTTCGGCCACCCGATCGAGCTTGTGATCCTCGTGCATCAGAAGCTGCTTCGCCACTTCGACCCGGACGTCGCAGCGAAACGAACGCAGGTTCCGCTTCGTATCGTGCAAGAACACGCGGGCCAGGTTGCCGGGAGACACGCCGACGGCGGAAGCGAGCGTGTGGAGATTGAAGGAGTCCGCGTAGTGCGCGCTGAGGAAGTCGAGGACCTTCGCGCTGGAGCGACTGAGCGCGAGGGCTCCGCCCTCAGGGGCATTGTCGTCGGCCGAAAGCGAGGAGACCCTGGCAACCAGCGCTCCGAAGTCGACCGGCCGCGTGAAGAAGCCGTAGACGTGGAGCCCGGCCAGGTGATCCGCGATCCCGGCGTGTTCCGTCGAGCCGATGACGATGATCTGGCAGTTTGGCGAGCGCGCCGCCAAAGCGCGGATTGAAAAGGCGGCATCCAGGTCCCCGTGGGCGAGGTCAGCGATGATCAGGCTCAAGGGCTCTCGTCCGACCTGCGCCAGCGCCTCGGCTCCGGTGATGCCCGTTTCAGTCTCGAATCGGGGTCGCAAGCCAACCGCGATGACCGCCGTGACGCCTGGGTCACGGCCGACGACGAGCAATCTTTCGACAGGCGGCCTGCCTACCGCAGGCGTGTCTGCGGCCGGTCGCGAGCTCATGGCGGACCTCCAACTCTCCTTGCGAGGGGTCGCCAAGTAGATCAGTCCGACGGGCGAGGACAATATCCCGCTCTGCCGAAATAAATGTACTGGTCTGCCCCGTGGGTGCTGCGCGCGCGCCGCAGCCTCGCGCTCTCGATCGGACGTGCACCGGAATCGATAAAACCGCATACACGGAATTCGGCGCAATGGCGGAATTTCACTGGCCGCTGTAGCAACGAAACCGGCCTATAACAAATACCGCCTCAGCGTGGACGGACGATTCCCCGTGGGCTCCGAGAGCAGCAGGAGAGGAAACCACGATGCGCGTACGGCCGCGAGGCGCAGGGCCGCGCATAATGTCGTCGGACTTGCCGCATGATGATCAGAGCTGATCAGCCGAAGCTGGTTGCGAACCGCCCGGTCGTACTGGCCGTCGACGACGACAAGGCAGCGTTGGAATGGATTGCAACGGTCCTGAAAAAGTACGAGGTGTTGACGACGACGAACGGCGCCGATGCGCTCGACGTCGTCCGTTCGCGGCGAGTCGACTGCGTGCTGCTCGACCTGCTCATGCCAGGCATCGACGGCCTCCAAGTCCTCAGCCAGATCAAAGCAGTCGATCCTGATCTGGACGTGATCCTGGCAAGTGGTGTGGTCCAGCCCCAGGCGATTTCGACGGCGATGAAGCGCGGCGCCTTTGAGTACTTGGTGAAGCCCTTCGCCAAGGAGGACCTGCTCGGCCTGGTCGCCGAAGCGGTCGGCCGTCGCCGCGCAAACTTCGCCACGTTGCTTCTCATCAGCGCGGATGCCGGCGTCATTGCGTCGATCGCCGTCATCCTCGAGCCGCACATGACCGTCGCAACGGCAGTCCCGCGACTCGATGCGCTACCTGAGCCTGGGCGGCACGCGCCGTCGGTGGTGGTCTACGACACCGGCCTTGCCACGCCCTCCGCCGCGAATCTGGTCGAGCGCCTGCGCGAGCGATACTCCCGGTCGAAGATCCTCATGCTGATCGATCCCGATATTGGCCGACCGGCCCATCCGAATATTACCGTGATAGCCAAACCGTATCAGCTTCACGATGTCCTTCAGCACATCACCACACTCGCTCCCGGTCTCAGCGGGCTGTCCGTTCATTCGTCGCGTCTTGGAGCGCCTCTGCTCCGACTGATGGACTTCGTGGCGAAATCCTATCGCAAGCCGGTTCGCGCTCAGGACCTCGCCCGCGCCGTGGGCTGTTCGGTCCACCATCTCGGGCACATCGCGCACGAGCGGCTGGGCATTTCCCTGATGGAGTATCTGACGCGTTTTCGACTCGAAGTCGCCCGGCACCTCCTGACCGCGACTCGTCACACCATCGATCAAGTCGCTGGCGAGGCCGGATTCTCGAGTGCCTCACATCTCTCGCGCGCGTTCCTGGCCCATTCGGGGTACCGGCCGGGCGACTACCGCCGCCGGGTCCGGATCGCCGGTATGTGGCCACCGCAGACGATGCGCCCCCCAGAGCGCTGACGCCTTCCGATCGCCAGTCACGCGCCTCGCGAGCCCGACGCGAGAACGCACATTGAGTCGGCCAGAAGGTACATCGGGCCGGGCCTGATATACAAAATCGCGACGCAAATCCTACAGATCAATTGCATACCAATGCATTGCTGGATCTGTTGCCTCCCCGTAAGGTTCATCACTCGCTCGCATCTCGACAGATCAAGGAGCGGGCGATGAAAGCCGGTACGCCACGAGGTGCTGGTCGGAAGCACGGCAGTCGCAGTTGGCCCCTGACAACCAAGACAGTTGCAGTGGAGGCGAGGAGGGAACAGCGATGCGTAGAGGCACATGGATGGTGGGAGTAGCGGTTCTGGGGCTGCTTCTCGTTTCATCCGCCGGGTTCGCCAAGCAGGAGGGCAGAGACGACCGCGAAGGCAGAGAGGAACGGGAAAGGCGAGAGGACCGCAAGAAGCACGAAGACAACGCCCCCGCCTGTCGACCCCGAACGCCTTACAACCCGTATCCGCCTGGCATCCTTCCGTTCGATCTGGAGCCGGAGCTGGACAGGGTCCGCCGCGAGGTTCGATTCATCTTCGATCAAGCCCTCGCAGAGATGCGCGCATTGCCGCCCCTCACCCGGACGAGCAATCCTCCGACGATTCACGGCAGCGGATATGCGGCGGTCCGGACCCTCGGCAAGCTGATGAACTTCGACGAGAACATGTCCCCCTTCAGGAACGAGGCCTGCGCTTCCTGCCACATGCCGTACGCCGCGTTCAGCGGACCGATCCCCTCCGTCAACCTCACGATGGTCGCGTATCCCGGATCGTTCCGTTTCCGGGCGGGGAAGCGGACCGCGCAGCGGTACACGTATTCACCCAGGTTCCCGGTCCTCCAGTTCAACGAAACGCAGCAACTGTTCTTCGGCGGAAACTTCTGGGATGGGCGCTCGACCGGGTACCTGCTGCAGAGCGCTGACGCCGAGCAGGCCCAGCATCCTCCGGTCGACCCGCTGGAAATGGGCAACCCAGACACGGCTTGCATCGCATTCAAGCTTGCCCAGTCCGAGTATCGGAAGCTCTTCGAGGACATCTGGGGGAAGGGGTCGTTCGACATCGACTTCCCGCGAGACACCGAGGAGATCTGCTGCACCCCTGGAGGGGCGGCGAGGTTCGGCACGAACGTCACCCCGGTTCGCCTGAGCCCGGAAGACCGCACCAGGGCGAACAGGGTCTATGACAACTGGGGACAGTCCATCTCCTTCTACGAAAGCTCGAACGACGTCAGCCCGTTCACGTCGAAGTTCGACGCCTTCCTGAAGGGGAGCGGGAGCGTGACGCTGACCGCGGACGAGATGGCCGGCTACAACCTGTTCAAAGGCAAAGGCAACTGCAATTCGTGCCATCTGGACGGACGAGGGACCACCCTGACCCCCGGCCAGACCGACACCAGCATGGCAGCGGATGTGGCGCCACTCTTCACCTGCTTCGGCTATGCCAATCTCGGGGTGCCCCTGAACCCGAGGGTTGCCTTCTTCTATGAGACCACGCCGGACGCCTTCGGGTTCACGCCCAATCCCCTCGGCTTCGCCTTCAGGGACTTGGGACTGGGCACCTTCCTCAGAAGCGGCTTCGGCTCCGCGGACAGTCCGAATTCGGACTGGACAGCGCTCGCGCCGATGCAGGACGGCCGGATGCAGACGCTCACCGTGCGGAACGTGGCCATGGCGCCTCCGCAGTGTCCGACCACCGAGGCGCCAGGGCCGTACTTCCAGAAGGAGTTCTTCCACAACGGCTACATCAAGAGCCTGAAGCAACTGGTCCACTTCTACAATACGCGCGACGTGTTCCCGTTCGCGGTCACGTCCGGACATTGCCCGCCGGGAACGACCGAAAAGGTGGACTGCTGGCCGATGCCCGAGGTCTCGAACAACATGGACCGTACCGTAGGTCATCTCGGCCTGACGGATCACGAGGAGGACCTGATCGTCATCTTCATGCAGACGCTCACGGACGGCTTCACGAAACCCTACCCCAACCAGAATACCTTTACGGGTAGGTGCATGACCGGCGGGAGGGCATCGACCCAAGGGAACGAGTTCCTCATCCCGACCCCACCTCTCCCGCCCTGCTCGGCACAGGTGTGCGGTGTGGCGCCGCTGCCCACGATGCCAATTCCTTGAGCAGGATGCGGACGGCGCAGGTGAAAGCGGACGAGCCGACCGAGTCATGAAGGCATGGGGGCGCGCGCGCCCCCTCCCCTTTGCTTGAGTCCTTCCTAGGAACCCCTCACCTGGAGTTTTCCATGATTGGACCGCTTCTGAAACTGGCGATCGCGACCGCGGTCGTGAGCACCCTCTTCTCCAGCCCGACCGCCGCTCAGGTCCTTCCTCCGGCGAAGAAGGCCGCGCGCGTCGCCATCACCAAAGGGCCAGTGCTCGAATTGGTTAGCGACTACCTGACCTTCTTCAGGTGGGTCACCACCAACCCTGGCGGGTCGGACGTTCACTTTGGCATCGTGCATTACGGTACCGATCCCAACGACCTGAGCCAGACCGCGAAGTCCGAGGTCAGGGTCAACCGGGGGCATCCGGAGACGATGTTCCGCGTGAGCGTGCAGGGACTGAAGCCGCGGACGACCTATTACTACAAGGTGACCTCGATCGAGAGCGGTGGGAAGAGCGACGGGGTGGAGAGCCCCATCAACAAGTTCACCACACCCGGCCCCAGAGAGCGGATCGCCACTTCAAAGCTTCCCTGGCCCAGCTCGCAGTAGCCGTTCCGTCCTCCGATGGCCGCCGGGTCGCGTGCCGGTCAACACGGTCCCACGCGCACTTTGACGGATTGGCCGAATCCGGACGGCTGGCCTTTCAATTCCGGCTGCGCGGCCGACGCGCGATGCGCATGGGTTCATCGGCGTCACGATTTCGCGACGCCTGGGTGACCCGAGGCAGGCGCCTCGAGGGAGCGCAGCGCGATGACGTCCGTTCTTTCGCCGCCGTTGGCCGACCGACTGTTCAGCATCGTCCTCTTTCTCGCCGGCGCCGGCATTCTCTCGGCGCTGATCGACGTCCAGGCATTGATCGTCCCGAAGGGGAAGGTCTTCAATCTGTTCAATCTGAACGCCGAGAACACCATCCCCGCGTGGTTCTCGTCCGGCATTCTCCTGATCGTCGCGATCTTCGCCTATCTGCTCGCACAACAGGGCACGGCACACACCCGGAAGTATCGAAGGCTCTGGCAACTGCTCGCCGCGCTGGCCTGCCCCGCAGGTAGCTGCGCACGTGCGACGCCACGCGCTCGCCCTTGTGAAACAGCTCCATGGTGGTCGCGGTCATCCGCGCCTCGACCTGCTCGTGCACGAGCGGGTACGGCGCCGAGTAGTAGTGGTGGTCGATCTCGGCGTGGTAGTCGATGTTGAGACGCGCCGTCTTCCACTCGGCGTAGACGAATGGCTCGGCCGGGAGCGCCTTCAGCGCGGGCTGGTCGAGCCGCTCGAAGAGTTCCCGCCGGCTCGCCCCGTAGACCCGCATCTTGCGCTCGTTCAGGTCGAGCAGCAGCTCGGCGATCCGCTCGTTGAGCGCCTCGAGCGAGAAAAAGGTCTCGTTGCGCAGCCGAGCCAGGATCCAGCGCTCGACCACCTGCACGCCGACTTCCACCTTCGCCTTGTCCCTCGGACGCAGCGGCCGGGCCGGCAGCACCGTCGTTCCGTAGTGGCCCGCCAGGTCCTCGTACGTCCGCTGGATACCTGGCTCGTAGCGGCAGGCCAGCCTGCGCGGCGGGTGGCACATCCCTGCCGCGCTCTGCTAGCCTGTTGTGCGCGCCAGATGGTTGATAGCCCGGAAACGGACCACATGGATTGGTCCGTCGATTCCCTTTAGTGCCGCGTCGTATCGCTCGGTGGCGCCCGTGTCCGTGAGCCAGCTGCTGGCGGCGATTGCGTTAGCGAGTTCCTCGGGAAGGATGAGATCGCCCGCCTTTGCTTGCCCCTGCAGACGCGCCGCGATGTTGACGGTTTGGCCGAAGTAGTCGAGGACGCCATTCGCGGTCACGGCGAAGCACGGGCCTGAGTAGATCCCCAGCTTCAGGTCCACGTCCTCGGCGTAGTGGTACCGCCGGATGAAATCGGGGAAGGCGCGCTGCATCGCGACGGCCGCGCGGACGGCGTCTTCGTCGCTCGTGAACGCCGCCATGATCGCGTCGCCGATCGTCTTCACGACCACCCCGCCGTTCTGCTCGACCGCGGCGCGGAGCACCTCGAAGCTGTCGCGCACGAGCCGGAAGGCAGAGGCGTCGCCAGCGCGCGCATAGAGCGCCGTGGACGCTGACAGGTCGCTGAAGAGAAGCGCCATGCGGCCGACCTTCAGCGCGAGCCCGGGCGCGAGCACCTCGCCGGAGAAGAGGCGGCGGAAGTCAGGCAGGGCGCCCACCATGGCCGCGGTTGCGGCGCGGTTGACCCATTCGCTCCGCTCGAGCTTCAGGTGCGTCTCGACCGGAAGGGCGCTTCGCACGGCTAGCGTGCCTCCGGGCCGCACGGCCAGGGTTGCCGGCGTGACCTGCTCGCCCGCCTCGGCGCTCGCTACCGCCGGACCGTCGTCGCGCACCTCGAGGCTCGCGGTCGCGCCGCCGCGGACGAAGAGGCGCAGCCGGCCGGTCCGGCGCGGCACCGGGAGGGCCACTTCGGAGAGGGCCGGCAGGAACGCCTGCATCACCACGTGCGGAGTGCGCGCCGGTCCGCTGATGCAGTACGGTCCGCCGTCCACGTCGCGCACCGGCCGCGGTGGCCGGAAGGTCGCCTCCACCGCCTTGTCCAGCTCGAGGCCGAACGACAGGTCGCAGAGCTGGCAGTGGCCGCGCTCGCCCAGGTTCGCGAGCGAAGGAGTCCGCTCCGCGGCCGTGCGGCAGCTCGGGCAGACCAGGTCCCAGGACAGCTCGAGCAGTCCCGCGACGACCGCCTGCAGGCAGATCGACAGCAGGTCGCGGCGCGGCGCCGCCCAGGAGTCGGCCAACTCGAAGGGCCGGATATGGGAGACGGCCACGTCCGGACCGCTGCGCACGTGCTCGATCAGCTTCTCGGCGAGCGCGCGGAGGTCCTGCGCGACGGCAGCTCGCAGCGCCTCTGCCGCACGTCCGAATGCACTCACGTCTGCCGGTGTGGCCCCGCCAGCGATCTCGATCGGTCGGCCACTCTGCGCCTCGGAATCGATGCGCGCGACCTCGCGGGCGAAGGTGCGCAACGTGCGCCAGCCGTTGAAACGCGCGGTGAGCCCGGACAATGGCCATCGGGGAATGATGCGGAGCGAGAGCACGACGTCGGTGGCCTCGCCGCGCGGCCGCAGCTCGAACCCCGTCTCGATGGACCGGACCGGCCCTCGCCGCAGTACGCGGAGGAACTTGAAGCGCTCGTTCTCCACGAACTCGGCTGGCCGCTCTTCGTACTCGACGCGAAACCCGCCGAGGGTGGTGGCGATGAGGAAGCGCGCTGCGCCTGCGCCTTCCAGCGGCTGCAGGGAGATGCGCGAGAGCCCGACGGCGCGGTTGAACCGCTCGGTGTCGGCGAGGATCGGCCAGAGCACTTCGGGCGCCGATGTGCACGCGACTACGCGGCTCAAGCTGACGGTGATGAGCGCTCCGGCGGTGCGAGGAAGCGCGCCACGACGTCCTTGATCAGCGCAAAGACGATCCCGGCGCTGATGAGCAGGAAGGCCCCCAATCCGAGCCATCTTTCGATGCTCGCGCCGTGGCGGAAGTTTTCGCCGAACAGGAAGGCTCCCACCAGCCACACGACGGTGCCGGCGCCGGCGACGATCAATCCCACCTTTCTCAGCGGATTGTCTGCGCTCACGATTCCATGAACGGTCCCACGAGCAAAACTCGAAGGCAAAAAAGAAGGTCCAGTCAGTCCAGCACACCCCAGCTCGTCGAGCCAGGCATCCAGCCGCGGCGTCCCGGTACACGCGATAAGCGCCCGCGCGGATCAGCTCGTCCTCCCCGTAACCACCGCTGAGCACACCCACGCTCAGCATCCCCGGCCCGCGGCGCGCAGGTCCCGGACAGCGTCGCCGACCACGTAGCAGTCCTGGGCGGGGACGCTGCTGGCGGGCGACGCGAACCGCCCTCCGCCGCAAAGCGCTGACTCAGGGCCCAGCTTGATTCGACGAGCCCAACCGGCCATTTCTACTTGGCTGGAGACCGGCCATTACATGGGCGCTCTGGGCAAATCGAAGCACTGGCAGCTCCTTTGGGTTGGCGGTTACCTCGCTATCGGGGCTTTCTTTGCGTATGTGTTCTACGTCCCTTACTGGAAATGGCGCGACTGCATGGCTGAGGCGCAGTCGAGTTGCATAGCCGCTGATGGGGATAACCTTATTGCCGGCGCCTCGTACCCGCCCGCCTTGCGCCTGGGAGCGTAGTAGACTCCCACGCGACTGTGTTACGCACCAGCCGCGCAGGCGACCGAGAGACTCAACGCCGGTCCCGGGAAACGGCGCGCCCTTCATCCGAAGTCTTCTTTCCCGCGACTTCTGCCCCTGGACAGGGAAAGTGCAGCTTGTCGAAGAGGTCGTTGACCGGCAGGGCGAGGTCGATGTTCAGCACGTCGGCCGACCCGCTGACCTTGGCCAGCTCGGCAAGCGTCGCCAGCTCGACCTGGCTCGGGTCGAATTGCTCCCGCGCGAGCGCGATGGCGCCGCGGGCCATCGCCGCGAGATCGGTCACCCTGCGTTCCGCCTGGGGCTTGCCCTCGATCGAGACCGCGACCATGTCCCAGACGTTGGCGCGCACGGTGACGCCGCTCAAACCGTCGAGGATCGCCCCCATCGCGTCCGGCTTGCCCGCCTGATCCCCGGAGCCACGCACATCGGACAGGTCGCTGCGCATGAACACGTCGCCATAGACGTCTTGCGGGTCTGAGCCCTCCGGCGCGGGATCCAGGGCGCGGTCGAGCAGCCGTTCCATCGAGTCGCGGCTGCCACCGACCAGGAGGTTTCCAACCTGCGCGATCCCCCCGTATTTGGAGAGCCAGATCGTGTGCCCGCGGTATTCGCGCTCTTCGAGCTGGGGCCAGTTGCGGGCAATGTTGCGCGCGATGGGCTTCCCGTCGAAGAACCCGCTCATGGCCATCCCATCCGGCGTCACTGCCAACCGGTCCACGTCGCGCTCGAGGTCGATGCCGATTCCCGCCGCCCCCTCAGTGAACTGTCGCCACTCCGCCGGCATGCACTCCTTGATCCGATCGAACAGAGGCGTGTTGAAAAGGGCGTTCACATGGACCAACGCGACGTTGTGGGTGGGCTTGAGCACGAACGAGATCATCGGGTCCGCTTTGGCGGGTCGCACCGGCTCGACGGCGGGCGGCGGATCCGATTGGCGTGGCGCCGGGGGCCGTGAGGCGGCCGAGGCCGAGACGCCGCGCACACGCCATTCCTGGCCGCGCGTAGGAAACGCAGGCACGCTGGCAAGAGTGTTCTCGCGCCGCTCGGCGGCGCTCTTCGACATCCACACCCAGACGGCGCCCGACAGGGCGAGGACGCAGGCGGCGACTCCCAGCGTGCGCAGATCGCGCACGGTCCGTTTCCGCGGGATGAAGATCCTGGGCGGCGCGACGTTCATCGTTCGCTCCTGGACGCGACCACCTGCACCAGGAGCAGCACGGCGATGGCGTACCCGATGGTCGACGCGATGGGAAAGACGCCGACTCCTGAGCCAGCGCCAAGCCGCATCGCCTGGTGATGCAGCCCCATGATCTTGGGCAAGAGACCGAAGAAGAACCCGCTCAGTTGCCGCGCATTCGCCGGCAGTGCCGCATCGACGTTCCCGGCGATCACCAGCGCGAGAGCGCTGGTCGCCCCGGCGATCGCCGCGAACAATCCGTTGGGAAAGACATAGGTGACGAGGAGCACGCCGCCGTAGATCGACGCGAAGGCGACCGTGGTCATCAAGGGGACGACCAGGATGGTTGCGGGAACACGCAGGCCGAGACTGCGCACCCCGACGAACAATGCGATGCCCGCGAGCACGCACACGGCCGCGGCGAGCATGCACACGGAGACGAAGATCCCGCGAGCCACGTCGGCGCGCGACACCGGCTGTGCGAGCAGCAGGGTGCTCCGGCGGCTGTCGAGCAGCTGGGGCGCGAAGAGCGCCGAGAGCAGGATCCCCCCGAACAGCAGCGACCAGTACTCAGTGGCCGCCGCGCCCCGTCCGATCATCCGCGCCATCTCTTCGTCGTCGAGAAGGCCGCCGGCCCGGAACTGACGCGCGCTCGCGGCCACGCCCTGGATGACCTGGTTGCGTAGCGCGAAGAGCATGATGGCGAGCATGAGCGCAGCCCCGGCCGCCGCCACGTGGACCATCTTGCGCGCGATGAGATCGAGTCCGATCTCCGCTGCTACGCGAAGGGTCGCCAGGACAGCCCGCAGCGGCGATGACGGCGGCGGCGGCGCTTCGACCAGATCGCCGGCATCCACCGCGGTGAAATCCTGGGCGGCAGCGGTAGCGACCTCCGTGAAGGTCTCTTCCAGATCGCGGCGGACGCGGCGGACCTCTACGACGCGCACACCGGCGGCCCGCACGCGATCGATCGCGCTGTTGAGGGCATCGAGGTCGTCGTGCTCGATCAGGTAGACGTGCGCGGAGCCGGTCTCCGAGGCGGGCCGGCGCGCGGCGAGGCTGACTTCCAGCTTCGGGTCGAGCCTGGATTCAAGCACCAGCGCGCTGGCGGAACGTTCCGTGTCAACGCGCTTTCCGAGCACTTCCTCCCGCACCAGCCGGCCGTCGTGGAGGATGCCGACACGAGTGCAGATACGCTCGGTCTCGGAGAGGAGATGCGAGTTGATGAAGACGGTCCGGCCCGCGGCGCATTCGTCGAGGATGACCTTTCGCACCAGCGCGCGGCCGAGCGGGTCGAGCCCGTCGGTCGGCTCGTCGAGCACCAGCAAATCCGGTTCGCCGAGGAGCGCGAGCGCCACCAGGGTCCGCTGCTTTTCCCCCTTCGAGAAGCCATGCGCCTGTCGGTGTAACAGGTCGCCCATTCCCAGGCGGCGCAGGTGCGCCTCGCCCTGCGCGACGGTCTCGCACAGGGGAAGGCCGCGCAGTCGCGCCCAGCGCTTGACGAGTTGGAGTGGGGATGCGCCGCGAGGGAGCTCTGCGGCTTCCGGCACGAATCCCACCTGCCGCCGGATCTGAGGCAGGTCCGGACGGACGCCGAACACCCGCGCCTCGCCCGCGTCGGGCGCGACGAGGCCGAGCATCACCCTGATGAGGGTCGTCTTTCCGGCTCCATTCCGGCCGGCGAGACCGTAGCACTCGCCGCGCGCGATCCGCAGGCTGACGCCGCGAAGCGCAGGCCTGCGGCGGATGAGGCCGTACGCCTTCTCGACTCCGATGAGCTGGACGGCGGGAACGGAGCCGTCTGGCCGCAGCGCGGCTCCGGCAATGCGTTCGTCTCGGGTGGCCGTGGCTTTCATGGGGGACGCAAATGCCGGTACCCCGTTCCGACCGGTCGTTCCCGCAGTTTGCGGGTAACAGCGCGGGAACGGCAAGATTCCGCGGTCCCTTCCTTTCCCCACCCGCAGATCGGCGAGGGTGCGCCTGAAGACTTCGTGCCACGTTCGCTGGATCCTCCTGGGCTACACGGAAGCGCGCGCCGCGAGACCAGCTCGGCGGCGGCGGTCTACAAGTGGGCCGCGCAGGGCGTGCTTCCGCACGTCCGCATCGCGAACCTGGTCCGCCTCCGCCCCCAAGACCTGGCGGCGTTCGTTGCGCGTCATGGGAAGGGCTAGCCACCGCGCCTGCTCATTGTGGCTCATGATACCGCTGCATCCGCGAACGCTGGTTTGTGCCGCCCCGGAGCGCGGCGATCGCTCTCGCGTCGAATGGCCAGAATGGACCGCGTCGGGGTCAGAATGAGACCCCTTTCGGGCTCGTTTCGGACCCCTGCGCCGGATCCGCTCGGAGCAGCTACCCCGGCAAGCTCGCCTGGCCCGGTTCGTGAACATGCCGCTGCCGGATGCACGGGGTCAGCGATGGGACAGGCGCGGCTCCATGCATGGACTGCACCGCCAGCGACTTATTCCCCGCGGAATGACGCGGCGGCCGCGCGGTCTCGAAACCCGACAGGGAGGATGACCATGAATCGCAAGATGAGGATGATCGCGGCAGCAGGGCTTCTGGGGTTGTGCGGGTGCGCGGGAATGGCGCGGGGGACGAAGCCTGTGCCGGAGGAGCGCCTGGACGAACGCGGCGTCAGCGCACCCGCCATCACCGTCAAAGCAGGCAGCGCGCTCCGGTTCGTCAACGCCGACACACGACCTCACCAGATCTACTCCAACGACTGCGCCGAGCTGTCGTCCACCGTCTTGAACCCGGGAGACGCCTGGTCCGCCACCGTCGGCGACGGGATCAAGGTCTGCCATTTCCACGACCTGCTCGCGCCGCTGGCCATCCCCTACTCCGGCACCGTGGAGGTGCACGACGATCTGGCGGAGTGGCGCATGCGATCGCCGGATTGAGGTCCCCCTCGCAGAGTCGGCGCGAGCGTGTATGATCGAAGCGCTCGAGGATCGCGATGAGATTGTTGACACAGCAACAATGTTGACTGCGTGACTCCGACTCCCGTCGCTTTAGCCAGCGACGGCGAAGCGTCTAGCATCCGCCGGCCGCCATCCCCGGACGGCGGTGAGGAGCCATTCCATTCATTGTCGCAGCCGCCGCGCAAAAAACGCGACATCACTGCGGGAGGCGAACAACATGAACCGTCCCGATCTGCGCATTTCGCTGCTGCTTGCGCTCGCGGCGCTCGTCTTGCCGGCCGTCGGGCATGCTCAGGCCCGCAGCAACTTCAATGTCGTCGAGACCACCATCGCCGATCTCCAGGCCGCATATCGGGCGGGGGCCGTGTCCCCACAGGACGTGGTGGACAAGTATCTCGAGCGGATCAAGACGTTCGATCGGAGCACCGATCGGCAGCCGCTCAACGGCGGATTCGGCAATCAGCCGCTCAACAGCTTCATGCACGTCAATGAAAACGCGCTGCGAGACGCGCGCCGGCTCGATGACGACGGCGACGATGCCGATGAGAGGCCGCTCTTCGGCATCCCGGTCATCCTCAAGGACAACGTCGCGACCAAGGACATGCCGACGACCGCCGGCTCGATCGCGCTGGGCGGCTCGCACCCGAAGAAGGACGCGACGATCGCGAAGCGCCTGCGCCAGGCGGGCGCGATCATCCTCGGCAAGGGCACGCTGACCGAGTTCGCGAACTTCATCGCGGTCGGCATGCCGGCCGGCTTCAGCTCGCAGCTTCGGTTCCAGGTCTTCCTCCAGGCGCCCGGCTCCGATCCCGGGAAGGTCGGGTACGGCTACAACCCGTACGATACGCGACTCGACACCGGCAGCAGCCCCGGCGCCTTCGACGGCCGGCCCGCCGTCACGCCCGGAGGCTCGAGCTCGGGTCCCGGCATCGCCGTCAGCGCCAACCTCGCCACGGTCGGCGTCGGGACCGAGACCTCGGGATCGATCCTCAGCCCCTCGAGCGCGAACATGCTGGTGGGCATCAAGCCGACGGTCGGCCTCGTCAGCCGCCACGGCATCGTGCCGATCACGGCCGATCAGGACACGGCCGGTCCGCTCGCGCGGACGGTGACCGACGCGGCGAAGCTCTTGGGCGTGCTCGCCGGATTCGACGAGAAGGATCCCGCCACCGCCGAATGCCTGAAGCCCGGCAACTGCCTGAGGGACTATACGCCGTTCCTCGACCCGAATGCGTTGAGCGGCGCGGTCATCGGGGTGCCCAAGAACCCGTACTGGCAGGTGGGCTTCGGCTTGTCGCCGAACCGCCGCGCCGTGATGCAGCAGGTCATCAACGACATGACCGCGATGGGCGCGACGTTCGTGGATTGCGACATTCCTTCGCAGACCGCGCTCAACAACTTCGGCACCTGCAGCAGGATCGCCCAGGTCGCTGCCCGGCGCGCGAACACCTCACCGACGCCGGCCCCCTGCTCGACAGTCCTGCTGAACGGGTTCAAGAACGATCTCAATGCCTATCTCGCCGACAAGGACTTCGGTCCCGGCGTGAGCGTGTCGAACTCGACCATACCGGTGCGCACCATCCACAACCTCTCCGACATCATCGACTTCAACGCTCACCACCCCGACTTCGGCCTCAAGTACGGACAGGAGACCGCGATCGCTGCGGACTCACTCACCACCCAGCAGGACGTGGACGACTACAAGGCCGACCGCGCCTTCGACCTGCTCCTGACGCGCACCTGCGGCCTGGAGATCATGTTCACCGGTCACGTCCCGACCGGACAGAACGGCGAGGTGGACTGCAGGCCGTTCATCCAGGACTGGCTCGACGCGAACGCGGCGCTGCCTACGGACAAGAACTGCGTGGGAAGGAAGTTCCACGCCCTGCTCTTCCCCGCCAACTTCGGAGCGAACCCGCCCGCGCGCGGCGGCTACCCGAGCGTGGCGGTGCCGGCGGGCAAGTTCCAGTTCACGACGGTCTTCCCCGGCTTCCCCACGCCCCCGACGTCGCCGATCGACGCGACCTTCACCGGTCCGCGCTTCAGCGAGGGGCGGCTGATCGGCTTCGCCTTCGCGCTCGAGCAGGGCGTCCTTCACGCCCCGGCGAGCCACCGGGTGCCGCCTCCGGATCCGAACCTGAACTGACCGCGTTCAGGGGCTGGCGGAGGTCGGACGCTGCAGCTCGACAGTCCTCCGGAATCGCGCGGACGGGGCGGATCGTCCCGTCCGCCGGCGCGTTGAAGTAGACGGGGTGTTGCCACCCCGATGCGCAGGGTGGCGACGATTTCCAGAGGAAGACAGCCAGACCGCAGAGGGATGACGGTTGCCGTTTCGCTTTTGATTTGCAGCGTTGCGCGGATCTTGCGGTCCGCTTCGGGCCTAACAGGCGTATTGGTTTCGAGCCGCACTGCCGGATTCCTGGGCTCTTGACGGCACTCCCCGACCGATGGCTTTAAGGGCGGTCTTTCCAAAGCGGAGGGGTCCGTTTGACCAAGTTCGCGAACCTGACGGTGTTCCTCGCCCTTCTCTTCGCGGTCGCAGCATGCGGCGGAGGCGGCGGAGGAGACACGACCTGCAACCAGGGGCAGTCGTGCACCTCATCGACACTCTGCCGGAGCGGGGCCATCTCGTGCTCGAGCGGAGCGCCCGTATGTGTCGACTCCGGGAACGCGCCGGACGGTTCGCCATCGGGACTAGCCGATCCTCCTGCCGTGCCGACGGCCCTCCTGATCCCGGACGCGAGCGCTGCCGGTTATACGATGTCTCCCCTCACCCTCGACGCCGATCAGAGCTTCGCGGTCGCGGGAGTGCCCACCGGTTCCTATTTCCTGGAGCTCAACGCGACGACGACGCCGTTGGTGCGCTGCGGCCAGGAGCTGAAGCTGGTGCCGATGCAGATCCTGAACCTCTTCGAGCTGACGGCGAATGCCCCCGACCTCGCCTACGTCACGAGCACCAGGCCGGACGCTATCGTGCCGCAAACGCCACCGACCGTCACCTTCGACATTTCAAACCTGGATCCCTGGGTGCGCGGGGACAGCATCTTTGCATCGAGCTCGCAGGCGCAGTCTACTCAGCAGATCCTTCCCTCTCCCTTGCCGGGAGAGACGTCGGTCGCGGCCATGTTCACGTGGATCGGGGAGCTTCCGGACGCTTCGAAGGGTGACACGGTCTACGTGTACCACCGGCATTTGACATCCATTGGAACCGGGCCGACGGCGGGATTCTTCACCAGCGCTACCAAGTCGCTGAAACTGACGAACCTGACGGTGTCGACGACGGCGCCTAATTCCGCGACGGTGGCCCTGCAGAGCACGCCGCAAACGGGAGCGTTCGCCACGGCCATTCGGAATTCGCAGGCGGCGTCCCTCGCCGCGGACATCAACCCGACCGCCACCTTGAGCGACTTCGCCGTAATCGTCGCCGCCACGCCACATTCGCTCAGCTTCCCGGACATGCCGTTGATGGACTTCACAAACGTCTTCTCCCTGCATGGCACCAGCAACGCGGACGTCGATTACGGCACGATCCAGTACGGACAGTTCTTCGATGCAGTCTGGAAGGAGGAGCTCCGCGTCATCTGGACCTACAACGTGTCCCCAACCAACTCGGGGGAGTTGTCGGCGGTCTTCACTTCAAATCTCCCAATGCCTCCGCCCGGAGGAGCGATCGCGCCGGTGATCGGTCCCCCGAAGTCGCCGCGAATCAACGGTGCCGACGCATTCGCCCTCCACACGGGCGTCGGCTCGCAGCCTACGATTTCCTGGTCGGTGCCGTCATTCGGTACCGCAACGTCCTATGTGCTCGACGTCATAGCCGCCGACCCGTGTGCGTTGGTCGGAGAGATCGCCGGGTTCTCGGCCGTGATCCGCAGCGGCACCTCGTTCAAGGTGCCTCCGGGAATCCTCAAGCCCGGCGTCGGGTATCAAGTCACCATCACGGCCCGACAGGCGTCCTGGGATACAGCGGATGCCGGACCATTCCGCACGGGGACGACGCGACACTCCGCTCAGTGCGTGCCGGCAGACTTCATACCGTGAGCTGTCAGATCCCCGTCGTACGGGCCGGAAGTCGATGTCACGCTCGTCTCTGAAGAAACAACGGCTGCCCTCGCGAGCGGCCGCATTTGCCGTGGTGCATTTCTCGCTGCGCTGGAGTAGATCAGCGCGCGAACGGAGGACCATCCCATGGGCCGTCTGTTTGCCGCCGCCGCGCTTTTGCTCTTCGCTGCTTCTTGCTCGGAAGGCCGCCCGAAGCCGAGTGGCGATCAGAACAAACAGCTCGATCGCGCTCTCGCCGCAATGGGCGGAGAAGACAAGCTCCGCGCCATCGACGCCATGACCGCCAAGGGCACTGCGCGGCACTGGGAGCCGCACCAGTCCTACAAGCCGGACGGTGAGATGCGCCTCGCGGGCGATTCGACATTCGTCCTGACGCGCAGCTTTTCGGCCAAAGCAGCGCGCACCGATTGGGATCGCAAGCTCGTCTATCCTACGCCGCGCGAGTACCGATTCAGCGAAATCGTCACGCCGTCCGCCGGCTACGTGGAGGGAATCGACACCACCAGCCGCGTGAAGCGCGAGATCGCTTCCGACCCGCCGCGCCACACCATGTCGGGCTTTCGGCTGGCGGCCGCGCAACGCGAGCTCGTTCGCACATCGCCTCGCCTGCTTGCGATGATGAAATCCGCTCCGAATTCGCTGCGCGCGCGCGGCCCTGTGCTCGCGTTCCAGGAGGGCGATGTCGAATTCGCCGTCTCTTTCGACGACACGACGGGCCTGCCTTCGCGCATCGGCACGCGCGATGCCGACAACGTCGAGGGGGATTCGAATTACGAGCTCGTCCTCGCCGACTGGCGCGACGTTTCGGGCGTGAAATTCCCCTATCGGCAGAGCTACGAGCTGAAAGGGCGCGAGGTGATCCACATCGAGTACGACGAAGTGCAGCTCAACCCTCAGATCGATGCGAGCGGTTTCGACATTCCCGCCGAGCTGCGGGCCAGCGCCACTCGCCCAGCGACGGGCAAGGTGCCCTACCAGTGGGTCATTCGCCGCCAGTTCATCGGCACGTATCTGGACTCCGATGCGCTCGGCTTCGATCCCGACGCGACGCCGTCGCTGCGCCTGAACGAGCTTGCGCCCGGCATCTCGCAGGTCGTCGGCGGCACGCACAACGGGCTCGTGGTGGAAATGGCGGACCACCTCGTCATCTTCGACGCGCCCGTCAGCGAGGCGCAGTCACGCTTCACGATCGCTGCCGCGAAAGCGAAGTACTCGGGCAAGCCGGTCAAGTATCTGGTGCAGACGCACCATCACATGGATCACGCTGGCGGCCTGCGCACGTACGTCGCCGAAGGCGCGACGCTGCTCGTCGGAGCCGGCACTCGCGCGCACTTCGAAAAGGTGGTGAATGCGCCGCACAGGATCGATGGCGATCTGTTGCAAGAGAAGCCACGGCCCGCGCACATCGAAGAGATCGCGGACCAACGCACGCTCGATGACGGCACGCGCAAGCTGGAGATCCTGCGCATCGAAAATCCGCACGCGGAAGGACTGCTGATCGGCTACCTCCCCGAGGCGCGGCTCGGCTGGGTCGTCGACATCTGGAGCCCGGGCCGGGACAAGCTCGGCGACAAGCCCACGCCCGGCCAGCTCGCGCTCGTCAATGCGGTCAAGCGGCTCAGCTCCACGCCGCAGCGCTTCGCCGGCGGCCACGGCTCGACAGCGGACTACGCGCCTCTCGAGGCGCTGTCGCAACAGCCGCAGGCATCGAAATGAATCGGATAGAGAATGAACGACAAGGCTATCAGTGCGCGCGCGTGGAGGCGCTCGCGCCGCTTCCGCGCTACTTGAAGAGCGACTCCGTGTTCACCGCCCGCCTGGAGTGGAGAGCTATGTCCTCGCGTTCTCCATCGCGCACGGGCTCGCCCTCGGACAGACACCGCTGCAGTCGCCGAACATCACTCCCATTCCCGGCGTCGGTGGCTGAGCGCCAAGGTCCCTATTCAGCCCGCTCTTGGCACCGAAGGCGCGGGCAGGTCAAGGTACCGGTATCCTGAGACAGACGGGCCAAGAGGACGATCGCTTGCCCCCTGTCTTTGCGACGCGCGTCGTGGCGATGCAGCTTGATCGTCGGGGATCCGCATGCGCGTCAGCTTGCTTCTACCGTTGGGACTGTCGGTCGCGGCCTGCGGGTCCAACACCGGCGGCGGGGTATCCGGCTCCCGCGGCAGCGACAGCGGAACCCCACCCGCCAGCGATGCAGGAGCGCCGGAGGGGGGATCGCCGGACGCAGGGCCCCCTGCTCCCGGCGGCGGCGACTGGCTGCAGTACCGCAACAGCCCGCTCGGCGGCACCTCGGAGAACCCCGGCATATTCGCCGCCGGCGCGGCCGCCTCCGTCGCGACGCTGTGGTCGATCCCGGCCGATCGCTTCGGCGGGCCCGGCAGCTACTACTACTACTCGCAGCCGCTGATCGCCGGCGACACCGTCTACTTCGCGACCGCCTTTGGCCAGGCCGCCGGCGGCAGGGTCGTGGCGGTCAACGCCGCCGACGGCAGCACTCGCTGGGCGAGCGCCTTCCCCGGCGCAATCACCGTCGACTCGAACTGCTCGTCCACGCCAATGCAGCTGGGCTTCTGGTCCGCGCCCGCGCTCGCCGGCGGCACGCTCTACGTCGCGGCGGTGGACGGCAAGGTCTACGCGCTCGATCCCGCGAATGGCACCACGCTCTGGTCGGCGCAGGTCGCCGATCCGACCCCGGCCGGCCGCGGACAGTTCATCGTATCGTCGCCCGCCGTCTCCACCGCGCTGGGCAAGCTCTACGTCGGCATCGCATCGGCCATCTACTGTTCCGAGGTCGACGGCCGCGCCGTCTCGGTCGATATAGGCACGCACGCCGTGCAAACGGCGGCCTTCACCGATCCCGGCGCGCACACGGGCGCGGTCTGGACGAGCATCAGCGTCGACGAGGGGGCATCTGCGATCTACCTCTCCACCGGCACCGGGAAGCAGCTGCCCATCCTCACGCCAACCTCTCTCAGCCAGGCAATCGTGCGGCTCGACGCGAGGACGCTGGGCCCCGTCGCCCATTGGCAGAATCCCTGCCCCCTCAGCGACTGCGACTTCGGTGGCTCGCCTACGCTCTTCGCCGCGGGCGGGATCAATTACGTGGCCGCCACCAGCAAGGACGGCTGGCTCTACGTGCTCAATCGCGACGCGCTCGCGGCCGGCCCGGTCTGGAA
>WNFT01000592.1_pt1 | contig 30335 bp, 34 predicted proteins | sample 5400191 | NCBI WGS metagenome assembly WNFT01 (sample SAMN13153359, study PRJNA577476) | soil metagenome | isolation source: 80 cm saprolite under Madrone tree | place: USA:California | collected 2016-06-14 | reverse complement strand
CCGCCGTTCGAGGTACCGCTGTTGATCCAGGACCGCAATTTCGACCTCGACGAACAGGGCAGGCTGACGGGCCGCCTTGTTCACAAGACCGACCCCGACGTGATGGAGGCTTTCGCACCATTCACGGTCGTCAATGGCAAGGTCTGGCCGGCCCTTGACGTGCAGCCGGCCATCCATCGGTTGCGCGTGATCAACGCCTCTAACGCGCGCACCTACCGGTTGGTCCTGGTCCGTAACGGTGATCCCGAGCTCGATCGGATCTCGCAGATCGGAACCGACCACGGGCTGCTCCGCGCCGCAACCCGCATGCCCTCGGATGGCCTGGTGCTCGCTTCGGCCGAACGGGCCGACCTTCTGGTGGATTTTTCCGACCTCGCGCCGGGAAGCGAGCTGACGCTGTTCAACACGGCAAAGGCTCCCTTCGACGGCTCTCCGTTCCCTGCGACTCGGGCCGAAACAGCGGCCGATCTCGCCGGGCTGCTCCCGCATCCGGAGGTGATGCGCTTCAGAGTGGTCCCGGGCTCGTCCCAGCGCCGGGTCTTCCCGGCCGCACTGGCGACCGATTACAGCGCGCCCTCACCCGAGGAGCTTGCGAGCGCAAAACGGCGGGCGATTGCGCTCGTCGAGCGCGAGCTCGAAGGCGAGCCGAACATGCTCACCATGCGCGAGCTCGCACCGGTAGAGGATTCGGACAGCACCGGTCTGTTGACCGTCACCCACGATGGCATGACAACGCAGTATCGCGCCGTTGCGGCGCATTTCGAAGACGTGACGACGTTCTTTCCGGTGCTCGGCGAGTATGAGGTCTGGCAGCTGATAAACCTGACCGGCGACACCCACCCGATCCACGTCCACCTCGACCCATTTCAGATCCTGTCGCGACGCCCAATCCGCTACGAGATCGCCGAAGGGGGCATCGAAGACCTGGTGATTACAGCTGCGGTCACGCTCGGACACGACCCAGCCGACCAGCTCGACCACGCGATCGACGACAACGAGCGCGGACTCAAGGACACCGTGCGTGTCAACCCGAACGAGGTGGTCGAGATCGCCGTCCGCTTCACGAACTACAGCGGCCGCTACATGTACCACTGTCACATCCTCGAGCACGAGGACCGCGACATGATGCGGCCCTTTGTGACAATGCCGATGGAGCTGATGCCGTTCATGGCTTGACGGCGCGTCCGAACCTCATGCGAATCACGCTCCGAACACCCGATACGAGCCGACAATGGAAACGTCCTGGGCGACAGGGCCCTCGGCGCAGCGCCGCGGCAGATCCTTCTGGAACTCCTTAAATGCGGTGATGTTGCCGAGCGTTTTGGCGCCGTCGTCGGTGTCCGTTGTGAAGAGGTGCAGGAACGTCAATCCGTCAGCCAGCCGCAACGTGGCGTAATGCACACCGCCAGGGTCTACGGCCCTCAGCTCCTCATAGACCTTTTCGACCAATCGCTGGTTCTCATCGGCGAACTCGGGTTTGGTCTTGTAGCGAATCAGGCTTTTCATGTTGCGTCCTCCTCCGGGGAAGTGAACTTCAATATGTAATACTAGAGTTACGTGTCCCGAGCGTACTGCAAGCGGTGTGGAAGCTGAGCTCGACCCCGATGGCGGCCCGGTTTGGCTCGCCCTGTCGGATCCGACCCGGCGCCAGATCCTCGACCTGCTGCACGAGCGACCACGAATCACCGGCGATATCGCATCCCACTTCGAGGTCTCGCGCATCGCGGTCATGCGCCACCTCCAGGTTCTCGCGGCTTCAGGCCTCATCACAAGTCGGAAGCGTGGTCGCGAGCGATGGCATTACCTCAACGCCGTTCCACTGCAGCGGATGTATGAGCGTTGGGTCGACTTGCATGCCGCCGGCTGGACTTCCGGGTTGCTTCGCTTTGGCCGGCAGGTTGCGGGGCGAGCAAAGCCTATGAACGCCGAGAAGCCCGCCGTGGACGTTGCGCTTGACGTGGCCATTGCTGCTCCAAGGAATCGTGTCTTCGCGGCTCTGACCGAAGATCCAGGGGGTTGGTGGGGACACCCGTTCCTCAGATCGGAGACGACCGACCTAAAGCTCGAGCCCAAGCTCGGGGGGCTTGTCGTCGAAACGTGGGATGGCGGTGGCGCGGTCCTGGCAACGGTCACTGGCTGGACTGATGACCGGTACTTGCAGCTAACCGGACCCTTTCACCTTGGTCTCGCCCTGGGAACGGCCGAATTCCAGCTAAGCGACGGCGATGGCGGGACGAATGTCGAGTTTTCTTTCCGTGCGATTGGTGTCATCGAATCGCAACTCGTCGAGCGTTTCGCGGAGGGCTGGGGCGAGTTGGTCGGCCGGCGTCTGAAGACGCTCGTCGAGACAGGCAAGAGGCTCGGTATCGCACCCGACGCACCTGAGAGGAGGTAAGCGAATGACTGAACAGATCTATGAGGACAGGTGGGGCGAGGTATTCGATCGCCCATCCGCCGACCTGATCGAGCTGCGCTGGTTCGATACCACCGCCGAAATGTCGGCCGGCGAGTTTCAAAGCTGGCTGAAGAACTTCGCCGAATGCGTGGAGAAATGCGGGCGCAGCCGCGTGCTCGTCGATAGCACTGGCTTCCGGATGAGTCCGGTAAAAATGGACGGGCCTTGGCGGGACGCCAACATCATTCCGCGCTACAACGCGGCCGGAGTCAAAAAGTTCGCCTTTCATATGCCGGAGGGAATGCCGATGATCGGACAGCCGCCCGAAAACGAGGTGCCGGGGCGGTTCCCGACCGGCTACTTTGGCAAGCGCCAGGAAGCGCTCGCCTGGCTTGTCGGATGAACGGAATCTTCTCTCGCAGATTCGATCTGAGACGGACTTGATCCAAGGCTCCAGTCGTCGCGAACCGATCGGCTAGCCTCGACGCTTTCCCTCGGGCACCTCACGTGGCTGCGCGTCTGTTGGCGGCGCCCCCAACTCGTGGTCGGTGCAGCTTCGTCCACAATTCAAGCGATGCTGCCGGAGTCAGCCGACGTTTTCGGAGACCAGGTCGCCGGCTACCGCAGCGAGCTGTTCGTCCACTGTTACCGCATGCTCGGTACCGTCGACGAGGCGGAGGATGCGTTGCAGGAGGCGCTGATGCGCGCTTGGCAGGGCCGGCATACGTATCGCGAGCACATCTCGTTTCGTGCGTGGCTCTACCGCATCGCGACCAACACCTGTCTCAATGCCATCGAAGCGCGCAAGCGCGATCGGGTCGAGCCCGGCCCGTGCCCGGACGACCTCCTGACTGGCATCGCTTCGGCCGACTCCGGGCCAGAAGCTCGTTACGACAGTCACGAGTCGGTATCGCTCGCCTTCCTGACCATGCTTCAGGTTCTGCCCCCACGCCAGCGCGCAGTCCTGCTTCTGCGGGATGTGCTGGCATTTCGCGGTGCCGAGGTTGCGCATCTGCTGGAGACAAGCGTGCAAGCAGTCAACAGCACGCTCCAGCGGGCGCGCAGTACGCTTCGTGGCACCCACGTACGTCCGCGACTCGTCAGTCCTCCCAATCTGCTCGAGCGCTACGTCCGGGCGTGGGAGGCGGCGGACGTCGTGAGCCTGGTGGCACTGCTCCGCGAAGACGCTGTCCTGATCATGCCACCCAAGCCGGCCGTCGTCGGCGCGCAGGCGATCGGCCGCTTCCTCGCCGAGTCCATCTTTCCGATTGCGCTGATGCGACTGGTCGGGGCTCGCGCGAACCAGAGCCCCGCATTCGTCGCTTATGTGCAGGCGCGGCGGTTTGCTCTACTCGTCATCGACGGCGATGGCGAGCGCATGACGCGTATCCATGCCTTTACGGATCCGCAGGTATTAGCTCGGTTTGAGCCGGCCGGCTAGCCGGTTGACGTCCTCGGCCGGCGAAGGTGGATGAAGATCAAGACGCTACTGACCAGAAGCGCCGGCACGTAAGTCGTCACGATGACCCAGTTGACGCCGAGGGGATAGTTGAAGACGCTGTAGCGCATCGACTCGATGATCGCGTTCACCGTGTCGATCAGACCCACCAGGACAAACAACCACACCAGCGCGATCGCGTAGCGCACTCGAAGCCGCAGGGCGACCAGCGCCACCATCGCGAGCAGGGCGGTGAGCATGTCGCCATATCCGATCATGGTGCGAAAGTCCATCGGGACCGCATCGCCGACGGCGCCCGGCGCGAGGATGGTTCCACCGGCGATCCGGAGGACGTGGATCCATACGAGCGGCACTAACGCTATCTCGCGAGGCAGTCTGGCGAGGCGGGGCACCAGGTACCACCACGCTGCGAGCGCGTAAGCCACGAGCGAGAACGTGAATTGAAGCCCGAACAGGACGATTGGCTGCATGGTCTCGACATCTGTAACAGGGCGGCTGCCCGAAACTCATCGGTCGATCGGAAGTCTAAAGTCGGAAGCCGAATCACAGTTCGAAGGTTCAAACGAAGAAGCGATACTATCCTCGCTCGTTGGACAAGCCCGAGCTGATGCGCACGATGCGGGACGCATACCAACGCTTGGCCGACGTGATCGAGCCGGTAGCGGACGAGGATCTAATCGCCGTCGATCGCTGGCAGTGGTTGAGCGGGGAGGCGCTCGTTGAGACGATCCTGTGGGATTCTTCGCGCCACTACGACGCGCATCGCGAGCACCTCGAACGGCTTTCGCGCATAGCCGTAACTCAATCTCGTCTGGGCTCAACGTAATCCAGGAGGAGTCGTAGGGGCCGGGGCAGCCGCGACGGATCGATCGTCTCGACGATGGCCCGGATGTATCGGCTGTTGCGTTCCGACACGCTCCGGATGAAGCGGCGGAATTGTTGATCCGGCGGGCGGCCGTGCCACGCCTGCTGGTTCCGGAACGTACGCCATGGCTGCGCGTCGCCCTCGAGCTCGATGAGGCTTGACAGTATCGTTTCGCCGGCGGCCCGGATCAGCTCGTCCTCCAGGTCGGCGATACAGGCAAAGAAGCCAACCCCTTCCAGCTGGCCGCGATCAAGGTTTCGTCCGTAGCCAGCACGCTCCAGCGCCGCTCGGATGACTTCCTCTTCGCCCTCGTCATAAAGACCGGCGAGCTTGGCTCCAGGTTCCTCGGCAGCCAGCTGCCGCAAGAACCGGCTGATGGCGTGGGCGCCGTTGATCGGAACGACGGACACGCCTTCGGCCTTCAGGTCGCGTCCCGATCGCCGTGCGGCAAGCGTCAAGGCGAGCTCGTCGGTCACCCCCTCAACCAAGACGAGCGTGCGCACAGCGGAATACTGCCCTCGTCAATACTTGATGTGTTGTCCAGTGGGCCTGCATCTGCCTCCGGTCCGGCGACCAGTCGGGCGCTTCAACTTTTCAAAGACTGGTTCTGGCGCCCGCCGCGTGCGCATGGCGAGACGATCGTCGACCGTCGTGTCAGTCCTCTCGAGCTTCTCTACGACCTTGCCTACGCCACCGTCATCGCGCAGGCGGGAAATCATCTGGCGGCTCACCTCTCGGCGAACGGGCTTTTCGAATTCGCGGTCATCTTCTCGCTGACCTGGATCGCGTGGGCAAACGGTTCGCTGTATCTCGAGTTGCATGGCCGGCTTGACGGGAGGACGCGCACCTATTTCTTCCTACAGATCGGCATTGTCGCCATCCTCGCCGTATACGCGGCCGACGCAAGCGGCGGAGGCGGGGGCTTCGCGATCGCTTACACGGCATTCCTGGTCGCGATGACCTGGCTCTGGTACGAGGTCCGGCAGCAGGACGCCCGCGTGCATCCCGAGTTCCTGGTTGACACCGGGCGTTACGTCGTGGCGATGGCGGTTTCAGTCGGCGTGATCCTCGTCAGTGCCTTTTTGCCGGCCGAATTGCGACTCCTGGTATGGGCGATCTTCACCATTGCCTGGGTATTCCTGCTGATGCTTTTCGGGCGCTCCCCCGTCGGCCTGGGCCGAGGCATGACGCCCACCGACTCGCTGGTAGAGCGTTTCGCAACGATCACGATCATTGTCCTGGGCGAGGTGGTCTTCGGGGTCGTCGACGGGCTATCTCAGTCGAAACGCGATTTCACGGCAATCTCTACCGGCATGCTCGCGTTGGCGGTCGGCTTCGGGTTCTGGTGGATCTACTTCGACGTCGTCGGAGGCAAATTACCGAAGCCAGACGGTCGCGCCCTCGCCAACTGGATGCTTAGCCACTTCCCGATCACGCTTTCGATAGCGGCTGCGGGAGCTGGGATGGTCAGCCTGATCGAACACGCACGTGACGACAGCACCCCCGCACCCACGTCATGGCTCCTCTCAGGAGCGGTGGCTGTGGGTTTGCTGTTCTTGATCCCGACATGGAGAGCCCTCGCGGATGCAAGCCGGCTCCCATCCGTCTACCGACCGCTTTGGATGGCTACGCTCGCGGGGGCGGTGGCGAGCGTGATCATCGGGTGGATCCGACCGGCGCCGTGGCTACTCGCCCTTCTGTTGGTGGTCGTTCTGGGGCTGGTCTGGGCCGTCGCCGTACGCGGATTTGCACTCGCCGGTACGTGGAGCCCAGACGGACCGGAGGCCCAGAGCTAGCATTCCGACCTCCTCCCTGCGCCGGGTCGCGCTATCCGAGGCGCGACCCGCTGACCTCAGCTGAATGCTGACCTGGTCTGACTTCGACCGGCCTACCTGCGTCCCACTTCGCTGCTTACGCGGTCCAGCTGAGTGATCTGGATCAGGTTGCCGCAGGTGTCATTCGCCTGGGCGATGGTCGAGCCTGTCACCTTTGTTGGCGGCATCTTGAATTCGGCGGCGTCTTTCATCCTTTCGTAGTCGCGCTTGACGTCATCCGTGTAGAACATGGCCGCGGGCTGGCCCTGCTCGAAGAGCGCCTGCTGGTAGGCCTTGGCCGCGGGGTTGTCGTTGCGCTCGAGATGCAGCTCGGTGCCATCCGGCTCTTCAGGCGACGCCACTGTGAGCCAGCGATACCCCCCTTGCGAAACGTCCGTCTTCTTCACAAAGCCGGCTACCTGTGTGTAAAAGCGCAAGGCCTTGTCGAGGTCGTCCACGTAAATCGTTGTCAGCTTGATCTTCATTGGTTTCCCCCTGTGATATTCGCGACGTTGGCCGCGTCAATGGTTTCAGCCTAGGCCGGCCGGCCGGCGATTGCTTCTTCATTTCTGACCGTTTCTAAGCCTCGAATGAGGATCAGTCGGTAGGGTCGACTCGCCCGGTCTCGAACTGAACTGAGCAACCTGCAACGCTCATACTCGGCCCATGGCGGGGTGCCCCGCAGTCCTGAGCGCATTGGTTGATGATCGCCGAGCTCCAGCGCGAAAGGCTCGGGTGGATGACCCGGGGCGTCTAGCGCGATCCCTGTGATACTGCCTGGTGACTAGCGGTCGGCCGCCCGAACGATCGGGCGACGAGGAGGTGTCAGAGGGCGAGCGGGGCCAGCAGGCTTACGGTCTCGGGCGCATCCTCGCACTGAGCGATGGCGTCTTCGCGTTCTCACTGACATTGCTCGTGGTTTCACTGTCCGTTCCCACCGCCGCGAGCAACTCCGCACTGGCCTCGCAATTACTCGACCAGGCGCCGAATTACTTCAGTTACATCATCAGCTTTGCCGCAGTCGCCTCGATCTGGTATGGGCACCACGAAACTTTCAAGTACATCCGCCGCTACGACGGCCGGCTGATCGCGCTGAATTTTGGATCCCTGCTTCTGATCGCGTTCCTCCCCTTTCCGACTGCGGTCCTCGGGCGCAACCAACAGGAGTCGTTGGCCGCGGTCATTTATGCATTGACGCTAGCTGTGAGCAACCTGTTCTTCGCTGCAACCTGGTGGCACGCTAGTCATCGACGGCGTCTGGTCAGGAGCGACCTGTCGCCACAAGTCGTGCGGCTCCGTTTCTATCGGACCCTGGGCGGCACTTTCGTGTTTCTCTTGTCGATTCCCATCGCGTTGTGGCGACCGATTGCAGCTGAGATCGTCTGGTCCGTGTTTCTAGTGGCCATCTTTGTGGTGTTGCGTGGAGCGCCGCCACTAAAACACGGGCAGGACCGCTAGCTCGCTGTGGCACCGCCCGGAAGCGGTTCTCTGCTGGCGCCGTAAATCGGGGTCGCGGGGAACACGTCTGATCGAGGTACTGAAGGAGGATCGATGAGCTACGCAAGGCAGATGCTCGACAGTTATCGACGCAGTTTCAACATTGACGCCGGACTATTGGCTGCCACCATCGACGCGCTCAACGACTGCGCTCAAGCCTGCACCGCCGACGTTGACGCCGACTTGGGAGAGCAGCATGTGCCCGAACTGATCAAGTGCATCCGGCTCTGCTTGGACTGCGCGGATGTTTGCGCAGCCACCGCAACCATCACAAGCCGCCTGGCCGAGTACGACTCCAAGATTACAAAGCCGCTGCTCGAGGCGTGCATGGCAACGTAAAGGGATTGCGGTGACGAGTGCGAGCAGCACTCCAAGATGCACGAGCACTGCCGGGTCTGCGCCGAGGCGTGCCGGCGATGCGAGTTGGCTTGTCAGCAGCTGTTGGCTGCCATGAACTAGGCAGCATCGCCACTGACTGTAGAAGGAGGAACTCCATGGCGGGGCCGTTCATCTTCATCGCGACGAACAGATTGAAGACGGGAAAGCTTGACGCCGAGAGACTGCGCGTCCCGGGATTGGTCGACTTCATCGAAGCCAATGAGCCACGTCTCATCGCCTTCAATGAGTACGTCAATGACGAAGGAACTGAGGTTGGAGTCGTGCAGGTCCATCCTGATACGGACTCATTTGAGTTCCACATGGGAGTGGTCCGCGAACGCGCCGCTCGCGCATACGAAGAGACACTCGATGCCACAACGGGCATCGAGGTTTTCGGCGCGCCGACCGAAACCATCCTTGAAATGCTCAGGCGAGCGGCCGGCGGAGGTGTTCGATTCACCGTAAAGCAGAATCACCTGGGCGGATTCACACGATCAGCTAAGACATGAGTCTTAGCTGGCGGCCTTCTTCACGAGCGCGGCGATCCTTGCCTCGACGGCAGGGGTCACCTCCAGCACGGCGTAGGCGTTCGGCCACATGGCGCCTTCATCGAGGTGCGCCGCGTCGCTGAAGCCAAACGTCGCGTACCGCGTCTTGAACTTCTTCGCGGGCTGGAAGAAGCAGATTAGCTTGCCGTCCTTGGCATAGGCGGGCATCCCGTACCAGAGCTTCGGCGTTAGGGCCGGCGAGCTGGCCTTGACGAGAGCATGGAGCCGCTTGGCCATGGCGCGATCGGCCGGCAGCATCTCGGCGATCTTCGCGAGCACGTCGCTTTCCTCGTCCGCCTTGTCTCCGCGTGCGGCCGCCTTCAGCTCTTTGACGCGCTGCTTCATCGCGCCGAGCTCCTCGTCCGTGAATTTCGCGGCCGTGTGTTCGGTCGCGGTGGTGCTCTTGGCGGACTTCTGCTTGGCCTTCATCGGAGGTCTCCTCCCTGCGAGTATTTGATGGGAACGACACTCATGCTAGGGTCCCGACCGCGCGGCAGCTTCTCGAAAACTGACCGATTGCTTCGGCCGTCGCCAACCCCAGGTGAGCCTCGACCCGGATCAATCACATTGCTTGTCTAAGAGGGCACGGAGACTTGCGCGACCATTCAGCACTGCCGGTAGATAGCGCCGCCCAACCACCCCCTTCGCGATGGCGCGACCTCGTCGGCGAGGGCCTTCTCTCCGCGACCGCCGGGCTCTGCCTGGTGGAGATGACCGCGGGACTGCAGACTCTTCTTGTCGCCACCATTCTTCCGCGCGCGGTCCGCGACATCGGCGGCATCCAGCTCTACGGTCTTGTGTTCAGCGGATACATGCTCGCCGGAATCGTTTCGATTCCGGCGAGTGGTGCGGACGCCGATCGCCACGGCCCCGCACGGCCGCTCTTCCTGTACTCCGGCTATTTCCTGGTCGGAACCGTGCTGGCCGCTCTCGCGCCGTCCATGCCTCTCCTAGTCGTGGCTCGTTTGATCCAGGGATACGGCGGCGGCGCGATGTACTCCCTGGCGTACGGCATTGTTCCTCGCCTTTATCCCGCGCAGCTTCGGCCAAAAATGCTGGCGCTGCTGAGCGGCGTTTGGGTGGTGACCGGACTCCTCGGACCGCCTTTCGGCGCGTTGCTCGCCAGCACCGTCGGATGGCGGTGGGCGCTGGCAGTCGCGATCCCAACGCTTCTCCTCGGCTATGGCGTGCTGGCGGCAAGCGTCCGCCACGTGTCGCCTGAGAACGCGAGCGCAAACAGACGCCAGGGATTGAGCGCCGCGATCATGTTGATGGTCGGTTCAGCAGTCTTCTTGGCGGGATTGTCGATCGGCGGTTGGGGTTGGGTCGCAGCCCTCGCTGGGCTGGCGGTGGCGTTGCCTGCGGTCAACCTGGTGATACCGCCGGCGCTGCGGCGAGGTCTGTTCGGGACTGCGCTGGTGCTCTCCTTCGGTCTCAACATGAGCTTTTTTACCGCCGATTCGTTCTTGCCGCTGATGCTCACCAGCGTGCGGGGAACGTCGCTTTTGGTCGCCGGGGCTGCCGTCACAGCAGGCGCGATCTCGTGGTTCCCCGGCAGTTTGTGGCAGCAGTGGGTCGCGGAACGCGTCAGCGTCCGGCGTCAGGCTCTGATCAGCTGTTCGGTGTTGCTGGCGGCAGAGGTCACCGTGGCCGCGGCGATCGTCGGCATTCCTTTGTGGTTAGTGTTCCTCGGCGCCATCGCCGAAGGATTGGCAATGGGGGTCGCCTTCAACCTCGTGCTCCTCATGGCCATGGAACCGTCGAGCGATCATGGAGTGTCAACTTTGACGTCCTCACGCTTTCTGGTCGGCCGCCTTGGATTGGTGTTGGGCACCGGCCTCGCGGGCGTCTCCGTCGCGGCAGGTTCTCGAGGCGGCTCGGCTCTGACCGCGGGCATCGCCGGTGCTATGGGAATCGCAATCGTGGGTGCACTTGTGGCGTTGCTTGCGGCCTGGCGCATGGCCCGCGGCCCAAATCCCTCGCCCGCCTAACGCGCACAGCCGCCTGCGTACCATTGACGTCGTTTCCATGGACATCCGCGACGTCGTCAGGCTGCGCAAAGCGAAGGACCGCATGGATCGCGAGTTCGATCAGCCGCTTGACGTGCCGGCCCTGGCGCGGTCGGCTGCAATGTCGACGGGCCACTTCTCCCGCAGCTTCAAGGCTGCGTTCGGCGAGGGCCCGTACAGCTATCTCATGACTCGTAGGATCGAGCGTGCCAAAGCGCTACTCAGGCGCGGCGACATGTCGGTCACCGACGCGTGCTTCGCGGTCGGGTGTACGTCGCTGGGCTCTTTCAGCTCGCGCTTCACCGAGCTGGTCGGCGAGTCGCCTAGCGGCTACCGGGGGCGCAGCCACGCGCCCGTCGAATTCATCCCTCCCTGCATGATCATGGTGATGACAAAACCGATCAGAAATGAAGAAGCCATTGCGTCGCAACGCTCCTAAGGTGGTCGCATGAACAACCTGAAGCTCCACAACTGCTTCATCGCCGTCCACGACCATGACGAGGCGCTCGCCTTTTACCGAGATCTCCTCGGCCTCGAGATGCGCGCCGACGTCAAGTACGAGGGCATGCGCTGGACCACCGTCGGGCCCAGGGGCCAGCCGGACGTCAACATCGTCCTCGAACCGCCGCTTGCCGACCCGAACGCATCCCCGGCGGACCGCCAGGTCATGAAGGAGATGCTCGCGAAGGGATTCCTGCGCGGCGTCAACTTCAACACAGAGGATTGCGATGCGACCTTCGAGCACATCCGGGCCGGAGGTGGCGAGGTGCTGCAGGAGCCCATGGATCAGGCGTACGGCGTGAGGGACTGCGCGTTCCGCGACCCGTCCGGCAACATGATTCGATTCCAGCAGCCCAAGGCCTGACCGCCCGAGATCCCCGTACCAGTGCGGATTGAAGCCATGACGCCCGGTGAGGCGTGGATGGAGATCGCGGCGGCGATTCTGACACAAGGTGTCGTCGGGAGCTGGGAGGGACTGCCAATCCTGGAGGTCTTCCGCGCGACGCTCGATGTGCATTCACCGATGGTTGACGACCCGATCATCGCCCAGCACGGCGATCCCGAACGCATCGCCTGGATGCATGCGAACTTTACCGACCACTCCCGAGTGGCAGAGCTCGATGACTCCGACAGCTACGCGACGCGCCTGTACGACTACGCACACGCGGGCCGCGACCAGATTCGCTGGGTGATCGACCGACTTGCCGCCAACCCATGGGCGCGCGACGCGACGGTCACGACCTTCCAGCCACTGACCGATACGAGCTACATCCCATGCGTCAGCCTGCTCGACTTCTGGCTCGTCAAAGGCGAGCTACAGCTCGGCGTCTATGCTCACGCCATCGACTTTGGTACGAAGGGTTATGCGAATCTCATCGAGCTGGCGGCGCTACAAGCTCGCGTCGCCGGCGACGTCGGCGTCGGGGTCGGCACGCTGACGATGACGGTCAAGTCGGCCCACATCTATGAAACAGAGGTTGGCCTGATGCAAAGCATCGTCGCGGCGACACAGGCTTAACCAGCTTCAGTCGAAGTAGATTCCGCCATTCACGTCGATGACGTCGCCGGTCACATAGCTTGCCTCTTCGGAGGCCAGGAACAGTGCCGCGGCCGCGACATCTTCCGGTACTCCGCTTCGGCGCAGCGGCGCCGTGGCGCTGATGAGGCGATCGATCTCGCGCTCCTGTTGAGCATCGAGTGCCTTGGTCGCGATCCCGGTAAGAATGAACCCAGGCGCGATCGCATTGCTGGTTATGCCATAAGGACCCAGCTCACGCGCCGCCGCTTGGCAGAGCCCAATTACACCCGCCTTGCTGGCGGCATAGTGGGCGGTCCCAATGATCCCCCCTCCCTGCTTGCCGGCGACGCTGGAGATCCAAATGACGCGCCCCCAGCGACGAGCCATCATTCCCGCGACAACAGCTTTAAGGCAAACGAAGCCTCCCCGAAGGTTGATTGCGAGCAGCCTGTCGAAGTCATCGGTCGAGAGCTCCCAAACTGGCATGCGCTGCGTTACGCCGGCGTTGTTGACGAGGATGTCGACGGGGCCGATCTCATGCACCGCGGCTTGAACCGAGTTCTCGTCAGCAACGTCCATATGAATCGCTCGCGCTCCGGCTCCAATCGCCGCAGCGTTGCGGGTGGCGCCGTCGATGTCAATGTCGCCAAGCACGACCTTGGCTCCGGCCGTTGCCAAAGCGCGCGCGATCGCATTTCCCAGGCCAGTTGCTGAGCCCGCACCGGTGACCAAAGCAACCTTGCCGACGAGCGTCACACTTGACATCTTATGTGTCGCCTGCCATCAGCCTCACCCACTGCGACAGCGTTAGAACGGTGACGCAAGCACTACTCGACCGCCTGCGCGCGATCGTCGGTTCCGAGCACTTCCTCCAGGGTGAGCGCATGGACGAGTACGGTCATGACGCGACCTTCATGGAAGCCCCCGCACTCTGCGCCGTGCGGCCGGCAGACACCGAGCAGGTCGCCGCGGTTGTCCGCGAGTGCGCCGCCGAACGTGTGCCGGTCGTCGCGCGCGGTGGCGGCACCAGTCTGGTCGGCGGGCCGGTCCCCATCGCGGGGGGCGTCGTGGTCAGCCTCGAGCGGCTAACCAGGCTCGAGGTCGATGGGCCCAACACGGTTGCCACCGCCGGCGCGGGCGTCATAACGGCCGCCCTGGACCGGGCCGCCAACGAGCACGGTCTCATGTATCCGCCCGACCCGGCCAGTATCGAGATGTCGACCATCGGAGGAAACGTGGCCTGCAACTCGGGCGGCATGCGATGCATCAAATACGGCGTCACCGCCGATTACGTGATCGGCGCAACTGTGGTCCTGGCCGACGGGCGCGTCATGCGGCTCGGCGGCAAGCTCCGCAAACGCGCTTCGGGTTATCGGCTGCTGCAACTCTTCATCGGCTCCGAGGGAACGCTGGGCATCATCACCGAAGTAATCGTCAAGCTGGTGCCGCTGCCGCGATTCCGCGCCACGGCGATGGTCGGCTTCGCGAGTCTCGAGGATGCGGGGTTGGCCGTCTCGCGATCCCTGGCCGCGGGCCACTTTCCTGCCGCGATCGAGATCCTCGACCGCGGCTCGCTGGAGCTGGTGCGCGACAAGCTACCGCCCGGTTTCGAGCCACACCTTGAAGCTGTTCTTATCGTCGAGCTGGATGGCAACGACGAGGAGTTCGTGCAGCTCGACCTGATGCGAATGGTCGAGGTGCTGGACGGCAGTGACAATCGCATCGCGCAGTCATCGCTCGAACGCGACAAGCTATGGGACGCGCGACGATCATTCGGGAAGGTACTGATGGCGATGCCGAAGAACTTCTTTGCCGAAGATGTGGCGGTCCCGATCGCGGAGGTCCCCGAGATGATCCGCCGCGTTCACGAGCTGGCGCGCCAGACGGGTCTTCGCATAGTCACCGTCGGTCACGCCGGTGATGGCAACCTCCACCCCACGATCCTCTTCACAGACGACCAGCGTCACCTGGTCAGCCACGCGGCGGCTCAGATCTTTCGGGACGCGCTGTCGCTTGGCGGCTCGGTCTCAGCCGAGCACGGCCTGGGCGCTCTCAAGCGCGACTTCGCCGAGCGCGAGCACGGATCGATCGCGATCGAGCTGATGAAACAGATGAAGGCGGTGCTCGATCCGCACGGCATCCTCAACCCGCACAAGATATTTCCGGAACAGCCCGCCGACGACGAGTTTCTGAACGCGATGCCGGGCTGGATACCCGATCCCAATCGCCGCCCGCGAAGAGCCGAGCTGGGGCTATGACCGACAGGCTTTCAATCCTCACGCCCGATGGAAAGCTGGTCGACGGCGCAAAGCAGAGCATGACCGACACAGCTCTGATCGAGGCCCTGCGTTGGATGCTGATGTCGCGGATCTACGACGAGCGCGCTACAGCGCTGCAGCGCCAAGGCCTCTACGGCGTCTTCTCCCCCGCGCTTGGACAGGAGGCGTCTGTTGTCGGCTCCACCATGGCTCTCGATCCCGCAAGAGATTGGATCGTGCCGCAATATCGCGAGCTCGTTGCCCTCGTGCGGCACGGCTACCCGCTAGAGCGTCTGGCTGCGGTGGGAATGGGACGAGTCACGGAAGCGGCGCGAATCCCAGATGGAGTCAACGTTCTTCCGAATCAAGTCGCGCTCGCCACTCAGCTTCCACATGCGACCGGCCTTGCATGGGGCCTGAAGCTCCAGAAGAAGGACTCGGTTGTGATGACCTACGTCGGCGACGGCGGGTCGTCAGAAGGCGACTTCCACGAAGGGCTCAATCTCGCCGGAGTGCAGCGAGCGCCGGTGGTCTTTTTTCTGTCGAACAACCAGTGGGCGATTTCGACCCCGAGGCGCGTGCAGTCGGCCACGCCGAGCTTCGCCCTGCGGGCAGCCGGTTATGGGTTCCCCGGTGTCGAGGTCGACGGCAATGACGTGTTGGCGGTGTACTCCGCCGCCAGCGAAGCTGTCGAGCGTGCGCGAGCAGGCGAAGGTCCGACCTTGATCGAGTCGGTCACGTATCGGATGAGCTTTCACAACACGACTGACAACCCATCGCTGTACGAGGATCCGAAACAGCGGGACGATGCCAGCCGGCGCGATCCAATCGATCGGGTCGTCAGATATCTGACGCGGAGGGCGCTGTGGGACAAAGAGCGCGACAAAGAAACTCGAGCGAGTGTTCGTGCGGAGGTTGACGCGGCGCTAGAGAAGGCGGCCGCGTTCCCGGTCGTCACACCAAACCAGCTCTTCGACCACATCTATTCAGAGCTGCCCGAGCGTCTGCGCCGGCAGCGCGAAGAACTCTCGAGTGATGGGAGCCAAGCGTGACCCAGCGCAATGTTCTCGAGGCCATCAACAACGCGCTCGATGAGGAGATGTCAAGGGATCCCAGAGTCATGGTCCTGGGACTGGATGTTGGAAAACTGGGAGGCGTCTTCCGCGCGACATCGGGTCTCCTGGAGAAGCATGGCGCAGAGCGCGTGGTCGATACGCCCCTCGCTGAGGCAAGCATCATCGGCGCTTCATTGGGTCTCGCCATCTCCGGCATGGTGCCAGTCGCGGAGATTCAGTTTCTCGGCTTCACGGCGCAAGCCTTCCATCAGATCGGCCCCCAGCTGGCGCGGTACCGCGCGCGCTCGAGAGGCCGATACCACTGCCAGGTGACGATTCGGGCCCCGTTTGGCGGTGGAATCCACAGCCCCGAGTTCCACTCCGACGCGGTCGAGGCCCAGTTCGTTCAGTCACCAGGAATCAAGGTCGTGATGCCGTCAAATCCATATGACGCCAAGGGTTTGCTGATTGAGGCCATTCGGGATCCCGATCCGGTCCTCTTCTGCGAGCCCGATCGCCTCTACCGGCTAGGCAGGATGGAAGTGCCGGACGCCGCTTACACGATTCCCTTTGGGAAGGCGGCCATCGTCCGCGAAGGGCAGGACATCACCCTCGTCGCCTGGAGCGCTGCAGTCGAATCGTGCTTGATGGCAGCGGAGCAGCTCGCCGACGAAGGGATCTCAGCGACAGTCGTCGACCTGAGAACCCTGGTTCCATTCGACGTCGATACGGTTGTCGGCGCGGTCGCGAAGACCGGCCGATGCGTTGTCGTGCACGAAGCCCCATTGAGCGCCGGATTTGGTGCCGAGGTCGCTGCGACGCTGGCGAGCGAGGCTTTCTATGACCTCGACGCGCCTATTGCGCGCGTGACCTCCTGGGACGTGCCCTACCCCGCCGCACCGCTTGAAGCCTGGTACCTTCCCTCGGTCGAGCGAGTGGTAGCAGCGGCTCGCCGGACGGCCGGGGCTTGAGTTTGCAACTGTGAGCCGTCAGCCAGGAAGTCGACGTCGTTTGGCCGATCTGTCCGGCACGAGTCCGGATCGGCTGTCGGGCATCTCAGATGGAATCTTTTCGGTGGGCATGACACTGCTCGTCCTCGGGCTCGTGGTCCCTACGTTGAACGGATTGGCGACCACGGAGGGCCAACTGTGGGATGCGGTGCGAAGGCTTGGTCCGAACATCCTCGTCTATACGACGAGCTTCATGACACTCGGGATCTTCTGGTTAGGACAGGGCACCCAGCTCGGTCAGCTCGGCCGCAGCAATCGCCACTTCGTCTGGATCCACCTTGCGTTTTTGTTCGCGGTCACCATGGTTCCGTTCTCGACATTGCTGCTGGCTCGTTACTACTGGCTCAGGGTCGCACTGATCGAATACTGGCTCAACATCGTCCTGCTCGGGGCAGCCCTGTTTGCGGGTCTCGAGTATGGTCTCCGCGCGCACCTCTTCAAGGAAGAGACCACCCATGACCTCGCGGTGCTCATGCGCGGACGCATTCTGATCGCACAGTCCCTCTACGCCGGCGCGACTCTGCTATGCGTGATATTTCCTACATGGGTGAGCATCGCTCTGATCATCCTGATCCAGATCAACTACGTACTTGCACCTCGGATCCCGATCCTGGGCCGTTTTTGACGACACCGATGAATTCCGGGCGCCCGCGGAGTCTGTATGTGCGAAACCCAACTTCTCTCTGCTTGAAGGAGCATGACAATGAGCACCGATCGGACCACGCACGCGACGGGCACGGGCCAGTACGCCGAGGTCAACGGGATCAATCTTTACTACGAGACTCATGGGAGCGGGCGGCCGCTCATCCTGCTGCATGGCGGTCTCGGGTCGGGCGAGATGTTCGAACCTGTCGTACCTCAACTGGCGGAAAGCCATCAGGTCGTCACCGTCGATCTGCAGGGACACGGCCGCACCGCTGACATCGATCGACCACTCGACGCCGTGCTGATGGCCGGCGATATCGCGGCTCTTATCGACCACCTCAAGCTGGCCAAGCCGGACGTGGTGGGCTATTCGCTTGGCGGTGGGGTCGCGTTCCACACGGCGGCCAAGTACCCGGCCAAGGTCCGGCGGCTCGTCATGGTCTCAGCGAACATACGGCCCGACGCAATCTATGCCGAGATGCGGGCGCAGCAAGGGCAGGTCAACGCGGCGGCCGTCGAATTCATGAAAGACACGCCCATGTATCAGCTGTACCAGCGAGTCGCGCCACGGCCCCAGGACTTCCCGCGGCTGCTTGACAAGATCGGCGAAGCGATGTCCAAGGACTTCGACTTCACAGAGGAGGTCCGCGGTCTCCAGGTGCCTACACTGGTGGTCGCCGCCGACGCTGACATGGCTCCGCCGGGCCACTACGTCGAAGTGTTCAAACTGCTGGACGGCGGTCTCCGCGATGGAGGCTGGATGGGCGAGGGGCGGCCGAAGGGCGGTCACGCACTCGCAATCCTTCCGGGCCTGACCCACTACAACATCTTCAGCTCGCCGCTGTTCGCGTCCGCCACCCTCGCCTTCCTCGACGAGCAGCCTGTTTGAAACCTAGACCTCCCTGTGAACGCCGGTGGTCGCAAGCGACTCTCTGACCAGCGGCATCACTCTGGTCGCGTAGAGCTCGATGCTGCGCATCATCCTCGAGTGCGGCAGCGTGCCGTTGCTGTACTTCATGTCGAATCGTGAGATACCAAGCACCTTGACCGTATCGACGATCTTGGCGGCAACAGTTTTCGGTGCTCCAACGAAAAGTGCGCCATCCGGACCGGCCGACGCGTCGAACTGCGCACGTGTCATGGGAGGCCACCCGCGTTCCCCGCCGATGCGCGCGTGCATTGCCGAGTAGTGCGGCCACAATTCCTCGCCCGCGCGCTCGTCCGACTCAGCGATATATCCGGGTGAGTGAACAGCGACGGGGCGCTCGGAGTGTCCAAACTCGGCGAGTGCCCGGTGGTAGAGCTCTACGTATGGCGCGAAGCGTCGAGGCGGACCGCCGATGATCGCAAGCACAAGCGGAAAACCGTAGCGCGCCGCCCGTACGACGGACTCTGGGCTCCCGCCAACGCCGACCCAAGCGCGCAGTGATCCGGACGCCGTCGTCGGATAGGCGCGCTGGCCAGTCAGCGGCGGACGGGTCGTTCCGGACCAATTCACGGGTCCTTCCTTGAGTAGCTCGGCGAAGAGCTGGAGCTTCTCCTCAAACAACACGTCGTAGTCGTCAAGCTGATATCCGAAGAGGGGAAAAGACTCGGTGAATGACCCGCGGCCGAGGATGATCTCGGCGCGTCCGTCGGACACCGCATCCAGGGTGGCGAACCGCTCGTATACCCGAACGGGGTCGTCGGTGCTCAGCACCGTCACCGCCGAGCCGAGATGGATGCGCTGCGTACGCGCAGCGATTGCGGCGAGCACAACCTCTGGCGCAGAGATGGCCAGGTCCGGACGGTGATGCTCGCCCACGCCTATGAAGTCGACGCCGAGCTGGTCTGCGAGGACGGCCTCCTCGACGACATTGCGTATTACGCGCGGCTGCGGCAGCACGCTTCCATCGTCGTCTACGGTCACATCACCAAAGGTGTCGAGCCCGAGTTCAACCCGTTCCATCACAGACCCGAACGTACAGGATTGGCCACCGATTGCCGTGTCTTCCTCCGGAAGGAACCCGATTCTCGGTAACCTCCTTTCGATGGATGTCACCGAGAGCAACTTCGATGCGGCGGTTCTCGACCGCTCCCACTCCCTGCCCGTGGTGGTCGACTTCTGGGCTGACTGGTGCGCGCCCTGCCGGCAGTTGGGCCCCATCCTGGAGCGCGAGGCTTCGAAGCGATCCGGAAGGCTGGAGCTTGTAAAGATCGATGTCGATGCCAACCAGGCCATTTCGCGGTCCTACGGGATTCAAAGCATTCCCGCGGTCAAGGCCTTTCATAAAGGCCGAGTCGTGGCTGAGTTCGTGGGTGCCCAACCGGCGGTTGCAGTGGAACGCTTTCTCGATTCACTTCTCCCGTCCGAAGCGGACGTGCTGGCACAGAGGGGCGATGAGGAGTCGCTGCGCGGGGCCCTGGCGCTCGAGCCGTGGCACGCAGATGCCGCCATCCAGCTGGCCCGGATTCTCCACGGCCGCGGGCAGAAAGATGAAGCCCTCGAGGTCCTCGGAAACGTTCGCGGAAGCTTCGCGGCCGGCGGGCTGGCTGCGCGGATCCGGCTCGAGCGGATGGCGGCAGTGGATCTGAGTGGGGCATTCGCGGCAATCGACGCTGGCGACAACAAACATGCGATTGATGTGCTGATCGAGGCGATTCCCAGGGCCCGCAGCTCGCGCGATGAGATTCGCCGCATAGTCGTGGGCATCCTTGACGAACTGGGCCATGATGATCCGCTCGCGGCAGAATCGCGGACGAGGTTGGCCTCGGCCCTCTACTAGCTGCCTTGAGCTTCGCTGGCTGCGACCCTGAACACGACGCGGTTCGCCGACGGGTCCACTGCGGCGAAGCCGTGGTCTTCCTCGGCGACTCGAATCTGGGCACGCTCGAGGCGGCCGACCACATCTTCGAGATCGGACTTAGTCGGAAGCTCGACTGTGAAGCGGCGGAGACCCGCCGATCCCGTCGGCGCCGGTCGAGCGCCCCGTCCAGCCCACTCGTTCAGACCGAGGTGGTGATGGTAGCCACCCGCCGAGACGAAGCCCACGCCTGGGACGTGGCCCATGATGTCGAAGCCGACGAGGTCGTGGTAGAACCGCAGCGCCTCATCGACATCCGACACGTGGAGGTGGATGTGGCCCATCTTCGTTCCATCAGGCATTGGCGCATCGAGGGGATCGCCAGGCTGGAGGTGAGTGAACAGCTCCTCCAGGTCGATCGGGTCACGACCTGAACGTTCTCGACCGTCCTTGTCGTGGGCGACAAAGGTTCCGTTCGCGAAGCCCAGTGTCCCGTCTTCTGGCGACTCCGTGTAAATCTCGATCCCGTTGCCGTCCGGATCCCAAAGGTAGTTCGCCTTGGTCATCACGTGGTCTGTCGGGTACTGGTCCCACTGCAGGCGCGCAAGCCTGCCGATGACGCGCGCGAGCTCGCGCCGGTCTGGGACAACGATCGCAAAGTGGTACAGCCCAGAGGTTCGTGGAACGACCCGCCGCCGCGCGCCGGGATGCAGAACCAGGAGCTCGCGGCCGGCGGCGGCCATGCGGACCTCGGGCCCATCGCCAGGCACCGGCGCGAGGCCGACGTAGTCGCGGTAGAAGCGCAGGGCGCGATCGGCGTCCGTGACGGTGAGGTCGACCGCGCCCATACCGGTGGCCGTGGCGATCGACTGGGCTTTCATCTCAGTGCCCAATGCTATTGACTCCGATCAGAAGGGATATGGACCGAAGCGGGCGATGGCGACCACCGCGGCCAGGACGAGGAGTACCAGGTTGACAGCCACCATCTGTGGCTCGCGGCGGCGCACGTGGGTCGCGATGGCGCCACCCATCAAAAGGATCAGGCCTACGGCGGCAAGGGGCGTCAGAAAGGTGGCGATATGCAGCACTGGCGGGACGATCAGGCCGACTGCAGCCAAGAGTTCGAGGGTGCCGATGCCTTTCACCTGGCTGTCGCTGAAGTCCGCGACGTAAGGCAATCGGCCGACCAAAGCGAGGCGTGGGCGCGCCAACTTGGTGATACCTGATCCCAGAAACGTGATGCCCAGCAGTATCTGGATGATCCAGAGGACGATGTTCATGGGAACCTCCCTTCAAGTTGAAGCTTCAAGTTGATAGACTAGAAGCACTTGAAGCGTCAACTTATTCCAGGCAAGGATCGCGGCACCTCATCAGCCCAGCCGCTGCAATCGCTGCACCATCGCGAGTGGAGCGCCTGGCTACAGCTCGTCACCACACCTTCACCCTCCTACCGGCAGCCCTCGACTCCCAGCTGCAACGAGACGCCGGGATGAGCCACTTCGAGTTCGGGGTCATGGTTGCGCTTTCGCGTCAGCGGAACCGGCGGCTTCAACTCAAAGATCTGGCCGTGCTCGCCAACGGCTCCCTGTCTCGCCTATCGCAGTAATGTCGCGACTGGAGGCGCGGGCGTGGGTAAACCGGACGAGCGGGACAAGAGGTCGCGCAACCTACGCACAGCTGACCGATAAGGGCTACCAAAAGTTGATGGAGGCGGAGCCGATCCACCTCCGGGAGGTCCGTCGCCTGGTATTCGACGTGCTGACGCCGGAGGAGGTGAAAGCGCTGAAGCGAGTAACCGGTCGCATTAATGCCGGTCTGCTAGGAGAAGAAATCACCTTCGGCGCGCTGGCGCGGCGGACGCGGGAGCGGTCGACGCGCCAATCAAGCTAGCTCAGACGCCCAGGATTCGGTGCAGCACCTCGCTGTCTCGAGCCCGAGCGGCCGGAAGGACCTCGACGATGCGGCCCTTCTCGATGAAGGCGGCGCGATCGGCGACGCGCAGGGCCATCTGGTGATTCTGTTCGGCCAGGAGGATTGACACCCCGGTCGACTTGAGCGTCCTCAGCAGCGTCCCGATCGCCTGCACCAGTACAGGCGCAAGCCCTTCCGTCGGTTCGTCGAGCAGCAGCACGCGCGGATTGCTCACAAGCGCGCGCCCGACGGCCAGCATCTGACGCTCCCCGCCCGAGAGGCCACCCGCGAGGTTGTTCTTCAAGGGTTCGAGCTTGGGAAACAGCTCCCAGATCCGCTTCTTCGTCCAGCTGCGATCGCTGCCGTTGGGGTGGGATGCGATCTCGAGGTTCTCGTCCACGGTCAGGTTCTGGAAGCAGCGCGCGCCCGAGGGCACGTAGGCGATGCCTCCCCTGGTTCGGCGGTGGGCGGGCCAGCCGCTCATGTCGCGATCTCCGACGCTGACCTTTCCCGAAGCCCCTGGGAGGAGCCCGACGATGCCCCGAATTGTGGTCGTCTTCCCCGCGCCGTTCCGGCCCAAGACCGCAAGCAGCTCGCCATCTCCAACCTCGAGGCTGAAGTCGAAAACTACATGGCTCTTGCCGTAACGAACGTTCAAGCCCTCGACTTTGAGCACGGCTAAGCCCCGAGCTCCTCTTGCTCGAGCTCACCCAGGTAAACCTTTTGCACATCAGGATTCCGCCGAATCTGTTCGGGCGTGCCGGCGGTCAGGACACGGCCCTGGTGCATGACCGTGACCGTGCGAGCTGTGCTGAAGACGACCGACATGTCGTGCTCGCAGAAGAGCAACGTCAGGTGTCGCTCAGTGGCGAGCCGCCGCACCAGCTCCATCGCTTTGTCCGTCTCATAAGCAGACATGCCGGCAGTCGGCTCATCCAGCAACACCAGCTTCGACCCGAGCGCGAGCGAGATAGCGATTTCGATGGCGCGCTGGTCGCCATGGCTCAGCTGACCGGCTGGGAGGTCTGCCCAGGTCCCCAGGCCCACCGCCTCGGCGAGGTCCTGTGCCTCTGCTGAGAACATGCGATTGGCAATCCCGAAGGGTCGCTTCGTGTAGCCGCGGTGGGCGAGCATCGCGTACTGGAGGTTCTGACGAACCGACAGCTTCGGGAAGATCGTGGTGATCTGGAAAGCGCGGCCAATACCCGTCCGGGCGATCACATGGGGCGGCTTCCCGGTGATGTCGCGGCCGTCGAAGATCACCTTGCCGGAGTTCGGCTTCAGCTGGCCCGTGAGGAGATTGAAGAGAGTGGATTTGCCGGCGCCGTTCGGACCGATGATGGCGTGACGGTCGCCCTGCTTTACCTCGAGGCTCACATCATCGACCGCCCGTAAGCCGCCAAAGCTTCGACTCACGCGCTCGATCTTCAGCAAGGTTTGGTCCGAGTGCACCTCCTCGGTCTGGATCGCCTCACTCGCTAGCGCCTTGCGTACGTCGAACATGCGAATCGCCTCGCCTGCGCTTTCCGCCGGCTGCGCCTCATCCTCCTCGCCGCGACGAAAACGCTCGCGCAGGCGCAGGAACACTGAAGGCACGTCCGAGATGCCGCCAGGCACGGCCAGGACGACGCCCAAAACGATGGCGCCGAGGACGATGTCGAACTGATAGGGGAATTGCTTAGAGATCGAGTTGTCCAGCAGCACGTAGATGAAAGCGCCGATGGCCGGCCCGAGGAACGTTGTCGTGCCACCCAGAAGGGAGACCACCACCGGCTGCGCGTTGGCCGTCCAGTACAGCATCTCCGGATAGGCCTGCTGCTGGTACATGACGAACAGGCCTCCCGCGACGCCGGCGAAGAGTGCGGCGACGGTATAGACGGCCAGCTCGTAGAGCCTCACGTTGATGCCGATCGCGGCCGCGCGCTGCCTGTTCTCACGGATCGACAGCAGAGCCGCGCCGAACGGCGAGCGGACCAGGATGAACATCAGCAACAGGCAGATGCCGACTATTGCAGCGGTGAAGTAGTAGAGCGTCGTGTAATCGGTCAGCTGGTCTGGCAGCGTGATCGCGATGCCGTTGTCGCCGCCTGTGAAGTCATATGACGAGTAAACGAGCGAGAAGAGCAGCTGAGAGATCGCGAGGGTGAGGAGGGAGAAATAAAGTCGGACCGCCCGCTGCGCCACCAGGCCGGTGACAAAGCCAACAGCAGCTGCGACAAAGGGCGCCGCGGCAAGACCCAGCAGGATGGGAAGGTGATAGCGCTTGAAGATCAGGGCGACGGTGTAAGCGCCGACGCCGTAGTACGCGGCGTGCGCGAAAGAGACCATGCCCGTGTACCCAAGCATCAGGTTGTACGAGACTGCCCATAGTGCGAGCACCAGCGCCGTAGTGCCGAGGAAGATCTGGAACCGCGAGCTGGCGTCCGGATTCAGGTTCTCGTAGAGCCCCGCCAGTGGCGGGACCAGGGCCGCAAATACAAAGAGGGCGAGCACAACCCCCCACCGGACACGGTTGCCACCGCCGCGGCGAAAAAGCCGGATCAATTCTCGGGGAGGCCGAACAGGCCTCGCGGCCGGACGATCAAGACCGCGGTCATGATGATGAATACGAAGGCAATCGCGAACTGGTTGGTGCGAGGGTTGACGAGGCCGTACGAGACCACCATGCCCACGATCAGCGCGCCGACCGCGGAGCCGATGATGCTGCCAAGTCCGCCGATCACGCTGATCGCAAAGGCCAAGACCAGCACGTCGGTATCGATGCTGGAGCTAATCGCCTGGCTTGGCGCGACGATCGAACCTCCGAGGCCCGCCAGCCCGGCGCCGATCACAAAGACCGTCGTGTACAGCCGCGTGACGTTCACACCGGTGGCGTTCAATAGGTCCGGATCGGCGACCGCGGCCCGGATGTTTCGGCCGAGATTCGTCCGGTAGAGCATCGCCCACACACCCGCTCCGATCAGGATCGCGGCGGCGATCATGAAAAGCGAGTAGTTGGCGTAGCTGTAACCACCCAGGTCGATATGGCCCGGGATCGGCGAGGCGACGGTTCGATAGTTGGCGCCGAAAACGATTCGCACCGCGCCGGCGACGACGAGGCTCACCGCGTAGGTCCCCAGGAGCTGTACGAGGTGCTCCCTCCCGTAGACCCGCCTGAGCACCAGGACTTCGACGATTCCACCGATGGCACCAGTGACCGCCACCGCCACCAGCAACCCACCCCAGAAGCCGAGCTGGGCCCCGATCTGGTTGGCGATGACGACGGTCACAAAGGCGGCGATCATGTAGAACGAGCCGTGGGCCATGTTGATGACGCGCAAGGCTCCGAACACCAGGGACAGCCCCGCCGCCACGATGAACAGGTAGGCTGCATTGGATAGCCCGCCCACCGCGAAGAGTAGGAGCTGTCCCGGCGTCATTTATTCAGTTGTTGCTCGAGTTCTCGCTAGCTCGCTTTCCACGAGGGACAGAGCGCGAAGTTCGCGGTATTGGGTTGGCCCGCCGTCTTGTCGCACTGGTCGCCCTTGATCTCGTTGATCATCTGCAGCGGCATCATCAGGTCGTCACCCTTCAGGTTCACCGAGTCCTTGAGAATTGGGAACGGGTAGGTGCTCGAGGATGTCGTGGTGCCGATCGTCTCGCCGACGTTGGCCTGCAGCTCGTTGGGGCGAATCGTGATCTTGTAGCCACGCAGGCTGTCGAAGGTGTGGCCGGAGATCTGCTTGACGACAGCGTCGGCGTCGAAGCTCTTTGCCGAGTTGGCAGCCTGGGCCCACAACATGAACGCGTCGTAGTCCATGACCGCCCAGTCGGATGGATATTCCCCGTTGTATTTGGCGCGGTAGCGGGTGATGAAGTCGGTCAGCCGCGGGTTGTTGTTCTGCAACGCGAAGAACGGTGCGCGCATGTAGGCGTGCATGCCTAGCGGGTACTGGGAACCGAGCGTGTTGAGCTCGTCGACTGAGACCAGGGTCGTCATCGGGTACTTGACGAAGAACTGCGGGTCGACGGCCAGCGCCTGCTTCACGAAGTTGATCTGATCGGCGGCGAAGATGTTCGAGTAGACAAGGTCTGGCTTGTCCGCCTGGATGGCGTTGATGGTTGAATCCCAGCGCGGGTTGGTGGGAAATGGCACGTACCAGGTGCTGGGATCGTTCACGATCTGCACGCTTGCGTTCGCCTTCTTCAACGCAGCCACGAAGGCGTTGGTCTCAGAGATCCCAAACAGGTACTTCGGCGAGACGATGAAGATCTTGTTCACGCCCAGGCCGGCGGCCAGCCTGCCGGCGGCAGTCCCTTCCATATAAGTGTTGGGGACGATCGACACCCAGTAAGGGTTGACGACGTCAGACTCCATGGTCAGCTGCCAGCTGTTGCACGTGGCGTCGATCGTGATGATCTTGTTCTGCTTCGCGATCGGGCTCTCGGCAAGGCATTGGGCGGAGGTGACAGACCCCATCAAGGCCACGACGTTGTCCTGCAGGATCATCGACTTGGTGTTGCTCACCGCCTGGGGGACCGTGGTGCCGTCGTCCTGAATGTCCATCTCGATCTTGTAGCCGTTGACGCCGCCCTTGGCGTTGATGTCGTCTGCGGCCAGGTTCAGTGCCTGGCTGACGGCATGACCGTAGAGCGCCGACTGGCCGGTCAGAGGAGCTGAATACCCGACCTTTTTCGTGCCCTTGAAGGTCACGGCTGTGTTGCCCGAGGGCTGGCTGCCACAGGCGGCGACGATCATAGTCGCGGCCATGACCAGGCCCAGCCAGAAACGTGGCCTGACGATGCGTGGTACCAAGTTCATACCTCCACTCCTGGTTGGCGGCACCCCATCTCAAATCCGCAGCCTGCCGGTGCCCCCGGCTGACGACATATGGTAATTCGCCGTGTGCAAGGGTGCTAACTGCCGTTCGGTAGCCCCCTCGAGCCCGTGACTGAAGCACAAAAGACTCCAAACACACATGCGCTAGGCCGCGAGTTCGCGAAGTTCTGGCTGGGCCAAAGCGTTTCCATGCTCGGGAACCAGTTCACCCAGCTAGCGCTGCCTATCGCCGCCGCGGTAGCCCTTCACGCCAGCGCCATCGAGATGGGGTTCTTGGGAGCTATGCGTTTTGCGCCCGCCATTTTGATCGGGCTGCCGGCCGGAGTTTGGCTGGATCGAACCAAGCGGAAGCCAGTTCTCGTCGTATCCCAGCTTGTGAGCGCGGCAGCCTTGGCAACGATTCCGGCAGCCGCAGTCCTCCACGCGCTTACCATCGGCCAGCTATACGTGGTCGCCTTCCTGGCCGGAGGAGCGGCGACGTTCCAAGGGATCGCGCAAACCGCATTCGTGCCGTCGATTGTCGGTCGCGACCGGCTGGTCGAGGCCAACAGCAGGATTCAGTCGAGCTTGACGGTGGCCAATTTGCTCGGTCCCGGCGTCGCCGGGGCCGCGGTCCAGGCGCTGACGGCACCGGTGGCCATTACTTTCGATGCATTCAGTTTCTTGGTGGGCTCCCTGACATCGGCGTGGACGCGCGCCCACGAGACGGCACCCTCCGGCCCGGGCCACCGGCCACTCGCCGAAGCGATCGAGGGCCAGGTCTGGCTGTGGCGACAGCCATTGGTACGCGCGATCACGCTGACGATCGTGTTGAACAATGGCGGAGGCAATGTGACGTTTGCGGTCTTCATCCTCTACTTCGTCACTCAGGTTGGCATCACCCCTTTCCAGCTCGGACTGATCTTCGCGATCGGGGGCGTCGCTTCCTTGCTGGGGGCGCAGCTCAGCCGCCCGCTCGTTGCCAGGGGATGGCTGGGTCCGGTCATGGCCGTCGGCGCGGGACTCGTCGTCCTTGGTCAGGCAGGAACCCTGGTCGCGGCCTTCGCGCCGCGACATGAGGTTCTCGCGATCCTGATCGCCTTCAGTGCTCTGACTGGGATCTCGCTGATGGTCTACAACATCAATCAGCAGTCGATCCGCCAAGCGGTGACTCCTGACCGGCTACTCGGCCGTGTTCAATCGGGCGTTTTCGTGCTGGTGGCACTCGCGCAAGTTGCCGGTTCTCTGTTGGGTGGCACGATCGGGCAGTTGGCGGGCTTGAGGACAGCCATCGCAATCGGCGTCGTGATCACGCTGACCAGCGCCCTGCCCAGTATCTTGTCGCCGTTGCGCAAACTACGCCGGGTGCCCGTTTCTTGAAGCAGGTCTGAACCGGGCGCTCCACCACATACGATGCCGCCGTGAAGCGGCTCGTCGTCACGGCGATCATCATCCTTGCGCTCGCCGAGTTCATTTTCTGGCTGCTCGCGGGCTTGGTGCAATGGATGTTCGCCGGTTTCTCGCTCGGACCCGTCTACTCGCCTCAAGTTGCGGAGGGGGCGCGCATCTCTCTGACCGAGTTTGCTTGGGCCGCTCTCAACCTCGTCTGCCTCGTCGCGTACGTCGCGCGGCGCTGGGGCCGATGGCTGATGGCCGCAATCCAGCTCGCCAACCTCGCGGTGACAACCTACCTCGGCTTCGTCGCGGTGTTCCATTCCTGCGGTCAGGACGGATGGGAATGGTTCTGGTTCGCCGCCATCCCAGCCGGCTCGCTTCTACTCCAGTACCTGATCTTGCGGAAGATCGATCACCACCCTGGACTTTCACCACCACTCGCGCGGCTCAGGACCATGACCACTCTTGCGTTCGTCTTCGGCGGCTTGGCGGTCGGCGCGGTCCTCCTTGGCGCCGGTTGGCGCCTAAGCCTCCATGCCATCGAGTCCCACACCGGAGCCGTACGTACGGCAGTCGCCGAGTCGGAAGGGCTCTCGGTGACGATCGACTCCTCGTCGCGCGTCTACTTCTTTGCCGGTAGCTTGTTCGAGCCGCTTCCACCCCTCCATGTCGGCGAGCGGGTCGTCATCTTGACCGGCGAGGCGTGCGATTACGGCACGCCGCTCGCCGTCCAGTCGAGAAACGGCCTTTGGATCGAATCTATCTACGGAGAAGCCGTGCGCCCATATGCTCCGTTCACCTGGCAGGAACACGAGAGCCGCCGCTGGCTGCTTCTTTCGATCGGGGTCATGATCGAGCTCGTTGCGGTCGTGGGCCTCGCCCTCTGGATTGGCTGAGACATGACAAGAAACGCCGGAATCGCGGTCGCGTCGGGAGTCGTCGGGGCGGTCATCGGGGCGGTGGTGTACACGACCGTGTTGATCCCCGCCATCGCAGCGAGGGCCTACCTGCCCCACGTCTACACCGCCAAGGAGCTGCTGGCCACACCCGAGGGCCAACTGATCTATCCCGGTTCGACCGTGGTCCGTGAGCGCCAACAGGACCTTGTGCCGCAAAGCCTCTCACCCGAGCAACCGGCCCTTGTGGAGCGGGAGCTGGCAATCACCGGCTCCCCGTTTGACGTCATGCCTTGGTACGGCGGCCGGCTGGAATTCAATGGCTGGACGCGACAGGCCAACACACAATCAGGTGCATACGAATGGTCGAAGGGACGTCTGACCTTCATGCTCGCCGTTTGCGGAGACGGTGGTGATCACTACTTCTACCCGCCGCCTTGCACGCAGCACGTCATCGCCGGCCTCTGGGCATTCTGATCTGCCGCCAACTGATTAACTTGAGTAGCCGTGAAGTTCAGCGAGCTGGCCGCGAACCTGGATCGCATGGAGGCCACGAGCAAGCGGAACGAGCTGGTGAGCATCCTGTCCGAGGTATACCGCGCTTCTGCGGTAGACGAGCTCGAGCCGATCACCTACCTGATCCAGGGACGGCTCGCGCCTTTCTTCGAACCGATCGAGATCGGTCTCGGCGAAAGGCTGTTGATGACCGCCATCGCGGCCGCTTACAGCGCTCCGAAGGAGGAGGTCACCAAGCTGAACCGCCAAACTGGCGACCTCGGCGTCACCGCCCAGCGCCTTGCGCCGGCTTCGAAGCGCAAATCGCCTTCCGTTGTTGACGTGCACAAGCGGCTGTCCCAGATCGCTGCCGCATCCGGCGACGGCAGCCAGCAACAGAAGCTCGATGGCTTCACCAGCCTGCTCAGCGACCTCGATCCCATTTCGGCCAAACACCTGGTCCGAATCACCCTCGGCAAGATGCGCCTGGGAATCGGCGACCCGACCGTCCTCGACGCCCTGTCATTCGCGAAGAAAGGTGACCGCTCCTTGCGACCGGTCCTGGAAGCTGCCTACAACCGGACGTCCGACCTGGGCCTCATTGC
>WNFT01000778.1_pt1 | contig 30343 bp, 31 predicted proteins | sample 5400191 | NCBI WGS metagenome assembly WNFT01 (sample SAMN13153359, study PRJNA577476) | soil metagenome | isolation source: 80 cm saprolite under Madrone tree | place: USA:California | collected 2016-06-14 | reverse complement strand
AACCAATTTCATAGGATTTCTCCTACTCCCAAGGTTTCGGGCTTACCTTGGCGCGAGCACGCATTTGCTTGGTGCGCCGCGGATCGTGCAGAGCGACGACGTGCTCCCGGCTGGTCTGGTGGGCTTCGACCACGCACCAGGCCGTGAGCGCGTAGCGTTGGGCCGGGGCGAAACGACGCAACACCCGGCCAGCGTACCGTGGCGCGACGTCGGCCCAGGCGCGCATCATCGGCGGGGGGAGGCTGCGCAGGTCGATGGGGCGCACCCCGAGGGCACGGAGGCAAGGCTCGCGCGCACTGGAGCGGACGCTCACCGCAGTGCGCGCCTCGGGCGGGTCTGCTTGCAGCGCCAACACGGTGGAGCGGCGCGCTCCACTCGGCCCCTCGCGGCGGGCGTCCAGCGCCCGCTGCAGCGCTGGGGGCAGGCTGGGCGCGCGCCGGGTATACCCCTCGTCGTGGACACGCGTGCTGAGCGCGGCACCGCGTTCTTCCCGTGTGGAGCGCGCGGGCCGGACTCCATGCCACGTCCGGCGTATCGCCGCCGCCCGGTGGACGCGAGCCCTGGGCAGCCAGGCATCGGTGGCGCGCGGGGTGCGCCCGTGGGGCAGCCGGGCCCGTGTCGCATCATCACAGGGACGCCAGCCCAGGGAGGGGCGGAGACGCGGCAAAGGCGCTGTTGCTGTGGCGAGACGTTCCGGGACCTCCCCCAAGAGCCCCAGGGGGAGAGCCCATGGGCGGGCCCGCGAATGCGTCATGATGCCGGGCGCTGGGAACGCCTCCGGCAGAAAGCGCCCGGAGGTCCGCAGGGGACAGAGTTGGACGGCAAAGCGGCGCCGCGGCGCCGCGCTGCGGCAGCGCAGGCCTTCCGCGCCGTCGCGGGCGGCAAGTGTCCACTACGGCGCCAATGCCTCCGGGCTGGGGTCGGCGGGCCAGCAGAGGGACGGGCGGCGGCGTCCAGACCCGGTTGCCTCCTGCGCCGGCAGCGTGCGTGGGGGCAACAGGGCGTGGACTCCTCTGCTGGCTGATGCGGCTTGCCGCCGCCGGGCCGAAAAGTATCGTTTGCGGCCCGGCGAAAGCACGGCGCGCCGGCCGTGGACAATGCAGGCCGTGGCGTGTGGATTCTCGGAGGGTTGTTGGCCAGGATAGCACCAGAGGCAGGTCGGGCTCGACGCCAGAGTGTCCACGCAGGAGCAGCAGACGCTGGTGCGGCAGCGCGAGGCCATGGAGGCTGACGTGCCGCAGCGTGCCTGGGAGATGGCCGTCATCGTCGCGGAGAGCGGTTCAGGAGGCCGCGAGCGCTGGCCGCGTGCGGCCCTGCTGCGTGCGGCGCGCCGCCGCGCCATCGCTGCCATGGTGGTCTGGCGCTTGGAGCGCTGGGGCCGGTCCTTGGCCGATCTCGTCGGGCCCCTGCACGCACTGCAGGGGCTCGGGGTCGGGTTTATCTCCCTGCGTGAAGCCTTGGATTGCGCCACGCCGACCGGGCGAGCGCTGGCGGGGCTGCTGGCAATCTTGGCGGCATGTGAGCGCGAGATCTGGCGCGAGCGGGTGAAAGCGGGCATGGCGCCAGCCCGGAAGCGGGGCACTCCCCATGGACGACCGCCGACCGTGGTGCACCACGCGGCGGCCGTGCGGCAGCTGGCTGCCGCAGGCCGCAGTCAGTCGGCCCTCGCCAGGCAAGTAGGGATGAGTAGAACCTCGGTGCGCCGGTTCCTGCGTTGCAGGAGACCCACCAATGGTCAGACATTGACGGTTACAGGGAGGCGACAAGAAGCGCTTACCGTAAATGTTCCGGCGCTCGCTCCTGGAACCCCAAACTCCACGATATTTTAGACCCCAGCGACCCCGGTGAACCACTGGACATGAATCAAACACCGTGGACACCGAAGTTTCGGCAGGGCAACCGTCGCTTCTTAACCAAACGGCTGTGGGGTGCCGCCAATGAGCCGCCGTTCTTCCATCACGGTCTCTTTACTACCTTGCGGCAATCGATCCTGGCTCATTCTGGGGAGGCCCTCCAATCACGGAGGGAATTTGAGCATTCCAGTGAGTACGACCAAGATTCGCTGATCGAGTTTCTCAAAACCCTGCAGGTCCTTCCGCCTGAAACCCGGCACGTCATTGTGGATGAGCATTTCCGAGAGAAGCCATGGCCGCTGCGATCTTCGCTTGCCGGTAGTCATGCAGAAATGTGTAGCGATAAGCCAGCTTGCGTGTTTCCATGACAGATGTTGTCTCATTCATCTCTGCTGCTAACTATTGATGAGATGCTGTTTATTGAGATGAGAAAGTGGGACGCCTGAAGAAATTTTTTACCTCCGTGTGCGCCCGTTCCTGCGTATCTCACTTAAGGTCGTTTTCTGAGACACCGAAACTATCATTGATAAACCAGCACATTGCGCATTAGCGCAACAATTTGTTCCATTGATTGTCATATCCCCCTCCCCCCTGTAGCCACTCATGGTCCCTGCTGTGTCTCCGACAGCGGCCGAGCCAGGTAAAGACACCGTTCTACTCCCCAACATTTCGGCAAGAGCATGAAGCCTTGGGCACCCTGAGGACACCGCATAACCTCCCAGCACCACTGCCCTGGCGCCGGGGCGCTCCCGAGGGGCCGAGAAAATGCCTTTTGAAATTCTTATCCGCGTACAATGCCCCATTCTGGGTAAATGCTCCAAGCTCCCCGCAGCGCTCCAGCACCCGCAGCGCACGTCTACGCCCGCAGTGGCACCTCTCGCCGGCATGCGGCGTAAGCGCTCCTAGCCTACCCAACTCGCTCAAGTTGGACGCCCTCGCAACCGATAAAGCCTGTGAGGGGGACGCAGCCCCCTCGTGTGTGCTTCCGCGGGGGACGGCCGTTGGGTCGCCATACCAACGGCCGTCCCCCTCGTCTCCCCTCCCACGCATCAGCCTTGCAAGACCTCGTGGAGCCAACCACAGCGTTGACGCCGCGCTGATACGCTCTATGCATCAGCACACGCATACCACGCAGACACAGTACAGTGCTAACGACGTTGACAACACTCCGCTCCCAACGTTGTTACGTGCTGTCTGCCAAGAATGATTTTACGTCTGCTCCATTCCTCCCGGCTTCCCCTGAGCCGCTCCACCCGCCTCGCACCTGGCAATCCTTCCATACCCTGTACGGCGGGCGTGGCGCATGCCCGGGGGCGCGTCAGCCCAGCCACCACCACAGCACCACGCCCCACGCCACCCCCAGCGCCAGGCACGCCAGCCCGTAGGCCAGCCCACGCGCTAGCCGCCAGCGGGTCATGGCGGATCACCCTCGGCGCCCGGCACCCGGTACGCGCCGGGCAGCGCCAAGACGGTCCACACTGCGGCCTCTCCGTCGCCCTGGATCAAGTGCATTTGGGGCTCGCTGCCGAGCTCGGCGCTGACCGCCCCCGCCAGCAGGGTCACGACGCTAATCACCTCGGTTTCCGGCATCTGGGCCGGTAAGATCCCCTGATACCAGGTCGTGGGGTCCCGCTCCCCGCGGGGGACCCCTGGCCGCGGCTGCCAGACGCTCATGCTGAACCTCGCTTGAGATAGCGGGAGACGGTGCGCTTATCGACGCTCAGCGCCTGGGCGATTTCGGGCAGCGTCATGCCCTTGTCGCGCAATTCCCGTGCTCTCTGCGGCTTTGCCTTCGTCGCTCCAAGTTTCCGGCCTTTGTAGATGCCTCGTTGCTTCGCCACGGCAATACCTATGGCCTGGCGCTCCTTGACGTGCTGCAATTCGATCTCAGCAATGGCAAAGAGCACCCCGGCGACAAGATGCCCCACGGTGCCGCTCAGGTCGATCTGCTGCGTGACGGAAACCACGCGCACTCCACACTCACACCATCGCGAAAGCGTGTTGATGCCCTCCCGCATCGAACGGGCAAGACAGTCGAGCTTCCACACCACCACCATTTTGACCGTGCCTGCAAAGATCGCCTCTTGCAAGCGTATCAAACCGCTACGCGTGAGCGTCGCGCCTGTTTCCGTGTCCTCGAACCATTGTACCGTCTCCAGGGCATGGCCGTGGGCACGCAACCAGCGCTGAATCTCGGCGTACTGACTGTCGCTTTTTTGAGTATGGGAAGACACCCGGATGTAGACGCCTATCATGGACAGTTAGCGTAGAGGCTAATTGTCCCCATGTCACGAGATTTTTACTACATGGTTTTAGGCGCCTTTGAGGCATGCGAAAATGGGGGACTCTCATTGTCATCATGGTCTATGGCGGTTTCGATACGTTTGTTTCAACACACCCAGGAATCAACCATGTCTCTCATTCAGCGGCATCGCCCTTGCCCCGGTGTGCGCACCGCGTCTTGCCGCCCGGCGCGAGCGCCGTCTTGCCCCCCAGCCACCACGCGACCGCCTAGCAGCCGAGATGTGACGCAGCGGAAAAAATGTGCTTTATTCTTCATAAGCGGCTGGAGCCCGCCCTTGGAGCGGCGGACGGCAGCGGGGCAGGTCCACGGTCGTTGGACAAGACAAGGGAGAGCAAGATGAGCATCCCCGAGTTCGACATCACAGGGCAGAAAGTGCTGATAGTAGGAGGAGGACGCGGCATTGGCAAGGGCATCGCCCTGGCCTTTGCCGAGGCTGGCGCCGATGTGGCGGTCAGCGCCCTGACCCCCATCGGAGTCAACAAGGTGGCCGAGGAAGTACGAGCCCTGGGGCGGAACGCCCTGGCCCTCACCGGTGACGCCACCAGGACAGCCGACATGGACCGGGTGGCGCGGCAGGTGCTGGAGGGGTTCGGCCATCTGGACACCCTGGTCACCTGCGTGGGGGACTCTATCCGCAAGCCAGTCGTGCAGTTGCCAGGGACCGCCACGGCGGGCATGACCGAGGACGAATGGCGCTTCATTGTGGACATCAACCTGACCGAGGCCTTTCAGGGCTGTCGCGCGCTAGGTCCCCACTTGCTGGCGCGTCGTCAGGGCTCGGTGGTGAACATCTCAGGCTGGGCTTCCTTCCGGGGCCGAGCCGGGTCGGCCGCGTACGACGCGGCCAAAGCGGGGGTTATGCGGTTCACCGAATCCCTGGCCCAGGAGTGGGCCCCCTTTGGCGTCCGGGTCAACGCCGTGGCGCCGGGCTCCTTCCCCGACCCAGAGCAGATGTCGGCGGAGGCCTACCAGCAACGCAATACCACCGCCGCCAAGACCGTCCCCCTCGGACGGGTGGGGCGCTTGAAGGAGGTGGGATATCTCGCCGTGTTCCTGGCCTCGCCTGCGGCGGCCTATGTCACCGGGCAGACCTGGGCCGTAGACGGCGGGGTGAGCATCCAGAGCGCGTGAGCGACCCGACACCCCGGCTATCGCTGTAAAGCAGAATAACTGGCGACAGAACAGAGGCTCTTGGGGTACCATATTATGCCTTGCGTCGTCATGCCCTGGTGCACAGGTGGGGGCAGATACTGCCTTCCGTGCCCGGCGCCAACCAGAGTGTGGCGGCAGCGAGGCCTATGGGCAAGCGCTGGTTGTACTTGTACACGGCGATGACGGACGATCTGATGCAGCAGGAAAGCATATGCAGGCAAAGATGACCCCACGCAGGAGCTTCCCTCGACGCCTGACCCCACCCGGTAGCATGCTGGCCATACTTAAGCAGCACTTCGGGAAGACTCGTGTGGAACCGCCCCAACAGTGCGAGAGCATTCCCTACAACAAAGGTCGATTCACCATTATCGGTGATGTGCAACCTACCTCAAGGGTGGAGTTCTGGCGCAAGTCGAACGCCCGGGAGCGCGTGCAACTCATCCAGCAGATCACCATGGAGGCCCCAGACTTTCTGGCGATTGTGGGGGACCTGGTTTTCTGTGGTTCCTCAGCAACGAACTGGACCGCGTTCGACACACTGGCGACACCTCTGTACGACGCATGTGTGCCAGTCTTCCCACTTCTGGGTAATCATGACTACGGGATTATGCGGCACGCGGCTCTGAGGCACTTCTTTACACGTTTCCCACACCTTGAGAGGTGCCATTGGTTCTCGAGAACCTACGGGCCGCTGGGGCTCATTTTTCTCGATTCGAACGCGCGTCGGCTACCAGTGGCACAATGGCGTAAGCAGGTCCGCTGGTATAAGCAGGAGATCCAGCGCTTCGAGCAGAGGCCTGACATCCGCGGCGTCCTCGTCCTGATGCACCACCCTCCTTATACCAACAGTATCCTGGTCTCGGACGATCTCGCAGTCCAGCGCGCCTTTGTACCGCCCTTTATGCAGGCCCGTAAAACCCTGGCTATGATTTCTGGACATGTGCATAGCTACGAGCGCTTCACCCGCGTCGCGAAGACGTTCCTGGTGACTGGAGGAGGCGGAGCACGGAGCAAGGTCTACACGGACTGGCGGCGGCGCCACCTCGACGATTGCTTCGATGGGCCACCCCTCCGCGGCTTTCACTTTCTCCTCCTCACGCCGTTGTCGACGCGGCTGGAGATAGAGATGCGAGGACTGCAACAGCGCCATGGGGGGTTTGAGACGCTGGACTCCCTCGCCATACCCTGGGCGTCAAGCCCTGTCTAGAGAAGCGTATAAACTACCTGGGGTACGCCAACCCATTTTATCACCTTGGTCGCATTATTCGTGGGTATTACGCAGCATGACGTCCTCTGGCGATTTGGGCGCCGCTCAGACTTCCTTGAAGAGATACGGCCTGAGGATGTCAAGGCGCTCGTCATAGGTGTGAGGATCGAGCAGCCACGCGGCCGCCGCGACACTACTGAGGAGCGAATTGCCGTCCTGTGGGGTGAAACAAAAGCCCGTGATCTCATGCCCATCGCGCACGGTGAGCGTCGGGATCGATACCACCGTCTGGTTGAGCAAACGTCCAAAATAGCCATGATCGCGCCCGAAGGAGAAAATCGGCCCCGCCATGACTTTATGGGTGAGGGCCACATAGGGGTTGGCCGACAACTTCTCGATAACGTCATCGAGGGTCACGGGGCACTGCACACGGAGGTTGAACCAGAGACTGTGCATGTACTGGGTATTGAGCTTAATCACGGACGAAAACAGATTCAGGTCGAAGCCGCGCGTTTGGAAGAGATGCCAAGCATCGCGGGCGTGGTGGGTACCAAATTGTCCGTCCTTATGGGCGCCGGCCTCAGGCGCCGCAATAAAACTCTTCTCCTGGCTGATATCACTCGAACGCCGCATACAGACAAAGCGCCCTTCAAGAAGGTTATCGGGCGCCTCGTCGTGCAAGGCCAGGGTGGCAATTAAGACGGCCAGATTATGGGTATTGCAACTGACGACTTGTATGAAGCGATCCTCACCCGGTACGAGTGCCTCATCATTGATGCCGCGGGCGTACATCTTGCCAAAGCCAGTCTCACTGCCCTGGGCAATAAAGCCCTGCGCCCTGGACAAAGGCTCGTACCAGTCACGTTTGTGGGTGAGTCCCAGTCCATCCGAGGTACAATCGATCACCACCGTAGCCTGGGCCAGGGCCTCCTCGGTCGTGTAGACAGGCTGCAGGCCTAACTTTTCAAAGTCGGTACGTTTTTCAGCATCAACGGCCAGTCGAGCCCCCCGGCGCATCAGGTTGGTGATTTTGGCCCGGTCTCCCAGGCGGGGACTGTGCTTATGAAACGTAATCTCATCGACTTCCAGCGCCTGCTGGGTGTGCAGGAGCAACCCCAGTAACGGCTCGCCAATGGTTCCGGTGCCTACCACATGAATCGTACGTTTCGTCGCCATACATGTTTTCCTTCGCACAAGTGATGTGTTGATGCGGTGTCTGCCCAGCCTAAGCCTGGGGGGCGGAGCGTGCGGCCTCCCCCGCAACAATCGGCGCAGGAGCCCGCCAGGACTCCTGGGCAACGCCTACGGAGGTTTGGGCCCGCCGTACCGCACGGACGTCATGCAACTCCCGCTGGACCACCCGGAATGCCGCATCCGCGGCAGCATCCGGAGTAGCTCCACGCTGGGTCACGTGGAGGCTCTTCCCGGCGACCAGGAGCTCAATGCATACGGCATCACGCCGTCCTTGTTGCACAAAGGTGACACGCACCTCATAGATGTCGTCATATGGCGTGTTGAGGCCCTCCAGTCGCTCGGCAATCCACCCCATCAGATGCGGGGCCAGTGCCATGTGCTTGCCCTCAATGTCTAAGCGCATTGGGATTCCTTCTCCTGGCTATGGCGGCCGTGACGGCGAGCGGAAAAGAGCAGGGGCGCCACGGTGCTGCAGGGCGACAACTCGGCACACCCTTCGCCTGCCTTCCCGCAATGAACATCCTAAGCAAAGAGAGCGAAGAGCAAAATTTATACCAAAACTGGCTGACCTACATATAACCACACAGATGCGGTATGGCAGTACACTGGATGATAACTGAGATAATAGGCCATAGAACTATATTTCTCCCAACTCTATTTGGCATGGATATTGCTTTATTTCTCTCTTGCGTAATTTTCATCCTGTAAAAATGCCTGGTGCATAGGGAATCTCAGGGCACAAATGAGTTCTCATAGCTCATTTATTGTTGAAAAAACATTAAGATGTAAAGGGTTTAGTGTGGAAACGCTGTTACAGAACGTGGCAGATACGGTAATGTCGCAAGTCGCGAAAATTCAGACAACTTTGTATGATCTGGTTGCCACCCTCAACGCCGAGATCAGCCCAGGCCAGGACAATGTTGTCACAGCGACTGTCGTGCACCTCTTAAACACGCACCGGGTGACCTGTACTGGAGCGCTGCAGGGATACCGGCTGGTCTGTAATGACAGAGCGCGCCCGGCACAGACCCCACCAAAAGGGTATGGTTGTAGCTCTCAATTTGAGAGCTACGATGCTCATTGTGAGAGACCTAGTCACAAGGCCATACCATAAGCTCCATAGTGCCAGGCGCGTGCCTGGCACCTCCCCTGGCTCTCGGCTCTCTCCTCCAGCCTCGATACAGTACCCCGCCTCTCTCAGCAGACCATTGGTTGTCCATGACCGTTATCCCGGCGCAGGAGGGTCTATGCTACGCCGATTGCTGCCACCCACCACCCTGAGATCGTGCACTGACTGCACCAGGCGAAGGACGAGCGGTGGGATATGCACCCATCGACGCGCTCCCAACCCACGCAGCGGTCTTCCCTGACCGTTTGCTCCCGTTTGTTGTGAATACTTACAAGTGATTATTCATAAAGGCGATACGAGTCTAGCGTACGAAATTTCTCCGATGTACCGGGAAAGCCTTCAGGTCAAGTGCAGGCGATACAATCAGCCCATTCACGGCTGAGCTCTTCTTCGTCTAAGTGTCGTCCAATCAATACCAAAGCGGATGTGGCCGGCGGCTCGCCAGCCTCCTGTCGTACCTCGAGCCACTGGTACACCCCCTGAATCACCACGGCCTGGTCATGCGACTGGCACTTGAGGATGCCTTTCAGGCGCATCAAGTCGTGACTCCTGCGCGTGGATAAGCGCAGCAGCCACCGTGTGAGCCGAGGCAAATCCATGGAGGCCTCGGCGAGCAACGCCAGCGTGCCCACCCCCTGGGTGTGGCGGTGAGCGTGGTCGTGTGCATGGTCATGGTCGCAGCCCAAGACCCCGTGCTCGAGGGCTTCTTTCACCCGCGCAGAATCCCACGTCTGCTTGTTGAGCAAACGCACCACGTCGACCTCTGCCCGGGTGGCCCGCTCGATGTCCGCTTGCGGATTGCAGGCGTGTATGGCGGCTTCCGCGGCAGCGAGTTCGTCGTCCTCGCACTGATCACAGTGATTCAAAATAATGTGATCGGCATACGCCACTTGTTCCGAGGCCTCTGGATGATCCTCAAGCTGCTGCACAATATGCTTGGCATGCGCCATGGTGATCACGCCATCGACTTGTACGTGCGCGTGCAGCGAGGGATCCACCAGCATCCCCTGGAGCACCGGTCCTGGTGATGCAAGGCCCGAGGCCTCTATCATAATGCGCTCGAACGGCTTCGCATCGACGGTCTGACGCCGTCGCACTAACAGCTGCCGCAGGGTATCGGCCAAATCACCCTGCACGGTGCAACACAGACAGCCATTGCTCAGTTCGACGACGTTGTCATCGACGCCCACGATAAGCTGTCCGTCAATCCCCACGTCGCCAAATTCGTTGACGATCACCGCAATGCGTTGGTCGTGTTGCTCGGAGAGAATGCGATTCGCCAAGGTCGTTTTGCCACTTCCCAAAAACCCAACGAGCAGAGTCACCGGCACGGGGTCGGCAGTGACCTGCTGTGATGTGTCTTGTGCCATTGTCAAGCCTCTGCACAATGAAAGTTGGTTTCACCAAGGCGCACAGTGCCACTCAAGTGCGCCTGCATCATAGGTTACTGGCGATGCAATATCCAGATGCCTGCCTCGTGGTCTGCTTGTGGATATCGTACGCATGAGCCATTCGTTTCGCGATTTTCCGCCCGTATTGAGGATTCAGCACCTACACATGCCACGGCAATAGCGATTCCCGTACGATAAGTCACCCATGCGGTCGTGATGGCGCCACGTCGAGACCCCTATCGACGTGAGGTGGCGTTGGGCGCGTCGGATTCGTAAATAGCCACTGGTGGAAGGACCACTTCCTCGCCTGCTTGGGCGCGGCGCCGAAATGTATCGACATGATGTGGCGTTTGGCACGTCTGATGCGTCGATAGCCATTTGATCGTGAGAATGTCACCGTCAATCTCAAACTCACCATCGCTCGGGGCGCCTCGTTCTGGTGCGGTATCAATAAAGAGCCCAGTCATAAGAATCCGATTGCCCTCCACAGCATACGTACCTTCGATTCCTCTTCGCATATCCTCATTTCGTTCAATAACAGCAATGATCTTCGTCTCTTTGAAGATCAAAAAACCTTTTTGAGATGGCCATGGACTAGACTCATCCGCCATGAGATCCCACACACCTACTAAGCTCAGCAGAAAACCAGAGCCACGAAGAAAAGTGAGATTGTGCTCGTCTGGCGATGCCATGAAACGCCTCCCTCTCACCACGGGTAGAAGTTGTCTGTTGACCTCCACGGCATCGATGGCGCTTTGGCCAACAATAGCACGGAATTGGCATGAGAGCATAACATGAAGTGCCCTACCCACTCATGAGCCACTTCAGGGCCGGAGCCCCTGGATCGCGGGAACCAACACCCCCGCGTGTTGTGAGTTGAAAGTATGCCTGCGAGGCAATGGTTGGATGGTGTCCCAAGCATTGCCCTGGGCGCCAGCACCCCTCAGACCAGGGCTCTCGCAGATTCTTAGGCACGGCGAGAACCTCGCCTGCAGGCGATGCCAATGACGTTGCTACCCGCAGGCAGACGACGCGCACAAACGTCATCGCGTCTGAGTTTCGGCTCGACTGCTGACCGCATAACTACTGCTCTCCTCAGCCCGTTTTACAGCGTACCCCAGGTAGAGAATGCCCGTGTAGCGCACAAGTCGGAAACGCCAGCCTTGTCTTGGAGATAACCAGACGGGTAACATGCCACGGATGGCACCACACTGCATGTCGTAGATGGTAAGATCGTTCACAAACCCCTCTTTTTCTGACAGCGTTTTGGTCTTTTTGACTCAGGGTATGGCATGGAACATCCCAGTGACGACAGATGGCACAGCGTTTGCTCGTATAGAGCGTAAAGTATCACACGACGCCAGCCCGCATCAGTACGGATGATGCCACGCCGCACGCCTATGTCATGCCGGTGGACAAAGCCCGCATCATTGCCCGAGACACGGTCCGCTGTCTCGGGGCCTGATCCATTACTCCACACTTCTAGACTCAAGAGAGATTGAGGAAACGCGTATGTCGTAGACTGAGAGCACTCAAGCCATCCGCATGCACGAGCGGGTAGCCCTGTACCGTCATCACCACGCTGCAGCCAACCGGTGGGCCACCGGCTATGGACCCATTCAACATACCGTGGAGACCCAAGACCGCGTGTTCGCTAGTGCGACTTATTGCTCCAAGCATGCTTGGAGCATGGCTTTGTGCTGTTTGAGCTTATCGAGGGCTGTTGTCGTGATCTGCCGGACACGTTCACGGGAGATATTCAAATCGCGGCCGATCTGTTCTAATGTCTCGACAGGACGGTCACCCAGGCCAAAACGCCGAGAGATAACAGCCGCCTCCCGCGGTGCTAAGCATGCCAAAGCGTCTTGCGTGTAGCGCTGGAGGGTATGTTGCACCAGCGCCTCATGGCTGCTGGTTAAGCGCGTGTCCGGGAGCAGCTCACGGAGTGGCCACTGCTTTCCGGGCAGCGGGTTGTCGATAGAAATTTGCTCTGGGGTATGCTCCAGGCTCCACGCGACGCGTTCCAGAGGAATATCGGTACGCTGTGCGATTTCTTGAGGTGTTGGAGTCCTACCATGCTCCACAATGAAGGCGTCAAGAACCTGGTGGACGCGTCGCATGTTGTCGCGACAATATTCTGGAAGACGCATAAGGGATTGCAAGGAGCCAGCACGGTGAATAGCCTGTCGAATCCACCAGATGGCATAGGTGCTAAACTTCAGATCGCGTCGATAGTCAAAATTGTCGACCGCCCGCATTAACCCAATGTTCCCGTCTTGAATCAGGTCACTGAGCGGTATGCCAGTATAGCGAAACTTGTAGACGACACTAATCACCAGACGCAGATTATGGTTGACCATCTCTTGTTTCGCTTGTTCCATCACGGTGTAGACGCGGCATAAGTCGTGCCACAGCAGGCATAATGCCTCCATACTATAGCCAAGCGGCGCGACATAACACGCGGCGCGCCGGCACTGCCCAGCGACCGTGGCACGCGTCATAGCGGTATGAAATTTACGCCAGGCCTGATGCAGAAACTCCGGATGCCAATCCAGACCCTGGAGTAACTCCCGCATGGTGGCCTGCAACGGTGCAACGGTATGGGCCTGCGGTATGACCTGCTCTTGGATCATATGACGCATCTCGTCGCGCAGAGCGCGTAGACGCTGCAGCGTGGCCTTAAACTCAGTAATAGTGGGCGTAGCTCCTTGGCGGCACAGGGACGTCAGGCGCACTGTACCCTGACATATACGGGGCCTCCACGCCAACAACAGGGGCATATGCAAGAGGTGCTCCAGAAGCTGCTCCTGCCACTGCGTGCGGCTTTCCATAATTTGCTTGGCGAGAGCACGTTCGCTCGCGCGCGAGAGCACGCTGTAGTGCCGCACATCGCGTAGATATCGTTCCAGGCACTCGTTGCCGTCAATACGTGCAGGTTGTTTCTTGTCGGTCTTCATGCGTCTAGAGCGAGGCGACGATACAGTTGGCATGGATGCAGCTTCCTCCAGGATTGGAATCCTTACCCCGTCTTCTCTCCAAGCGGGGATAACACGCTGCCCGTATGCTTCCCCAGGAGCTGCCCTGAGGATACACCAGGGAGCAGGCAGCTCCTCTGCTGTGGCGATGAGCCTGGGAGCCTGTCATGCTTGGCGCGAGTGGCCAGGTGCCATCACACGCACAGTGTGATTGTGGTTCTTACGACAGTGTGTGACCTCTAACATCGACCCTGGTAGCATAGCGCACATACTTGCCTGAGCAACTTTCATGCCATGATGGATACAATAGCCTCGGGCGTTGTGATAGACCCGGCATTCCGCACCACCCTATGTATAATTGAGGAATTTTGGGGTGTCGATACACTCTCCTCTCCAAAGGAGGAGACTAGGCGACCATCATACCGTCCTGACATCCCGCCGCAGCCGCAACCATCCCGCACGCAGGTCTTCGATCACCTGGGGCTGGTCGCGGGCCTGTTGGAAGACCGCGGGATCCCCGCGGTCTTCGACACGGCGACGCGGCAAGACCCTGCAAGGCGCATGGTGACCGCCGGCCCTGCGGTCACAGCCCTGGGACGCAACGGTCTGGGCTTCGTCCATCCACCGCGCGACCTCGTACCGCATTTTTTTCCGCATACACCGAGCGCGCGACTCATCGCCCCGGCCCTGCAAGCCCGTCCTCTCAACGCTGACCCGCTCGGGCGGGCCCAGCCCCCGGGGCTCCAGGCGGGGTCAGCGGCCCGACCTGCACCACGGCATGCGGGAGGTGCTCGTCGAGCACCAGGCAGGCATGCCGCTCCTGAGGCACCCGCGCAGGGGCCAGAGCAGCGAGGCGCACGAGTGCGGCCCGGGGCTCCAGGCGCACCGGGCGCAGGGGCCGACGACCTACGGCCGGACCGCCCGCGTGGCTGAGAGGGCCTTCGACAGCGCCGACAATCTCCAGACGTTCGCAGAGACCACCCGCAAAGGGATCACCCGCGTCCTGGCCACACTCCGTGCCGCGCCACAGGGGCGGGCTCAGGCCGGTCCCCAGCGACAAAGGCCAGAGGCAGGCCGAGCGTGGGGGCCGTTTTTTGACAGACCCACCGGTTTTCGCCGCCTCGCCAGCGTGCATGCCACCCGGGCCGCCTGCGAGGCAGTGGAACTCGCGTACCACGCCGCGGGGAGTGTCTCGCTGTTCGACGCCAGCCCGCTGCAGCGCGCGCTACGCGATGTCCATGCCGTGCGACAGCACATGATGGTCGCCGATCGGTACCGGCAGGATGTGGGGAGGGTCCTGCTGGGTCTGGAGCCCAAGGAGGCTCTGTTTTAGCGCGCCTACGGCAGTTCACCAGGGCTGGATGTGGCAGTCGTTCTCCTGTGCGCACGCCGTGATGGCCCGCGGGCGGTTGCCTGCCTCCGCGTCTCCTACGCCTCGCCTGGCGACACCCCACCCGGGCAGAGTCGAAGACCATCCATGCGCTTGTTGCAGAAATCCCTTGCCATTGTCGTGGATGCTGCAACAGGTTTCTGCACGCGGCAAGCGTTTCTGCGACGTCACGGCCTGCATCATTGCTCAAACAGGCGTTTGTGTACGGGCAGATGTGCAGCTACTGTCACACGACTAGATGTCTGTTTCGTAAGTCCTGTGCCAGTAGGGGCAGGCCTTGTGCCTGCCCACCCTCGGGCAACCACAAGGGTTGCCCCTACCACCGCTGGTCGCGTATTTATGAAACAGACATCTAGCAGAATTTGCACAGTTCGAGGCAGAACAGCCGACCAAGTCCACAGCTTGCGGAGGCATTCCTGAGCGGTGCAAGCCAATCTTTCCGCCTCACCCTTTCCAGGGGCTGCTAGAGAGCCCCTGGTGAGCCTAGAGCCCCGCATTGACAGCACCTCGAAGGTTGTGCCAGGATGCATGCACCAGAGGAACAAAGACAAGGCTCGCTCGCAGTCTTTACCGAAAGGACCGTCTGATGGCCATTACAAAGGGGACAGCTCTGCTCATGGTATGGTCCGAGGTGCCGGCGGAGCAAGAAGCAGAGTTCAACCGCTGGTATAACGAAGAGCATCTGGCCGAGCGGCTCTCTGTACCTGGATTCTTGAGCGCAGCACGCTACGAGGCCGTGAAGGGTGGGCCCAAACACTTGGCGTACTATGAACTCGAACATGCTGCCGTCATGCAGAGTGAGGCGTACAGATACGTCTCCGCGCATCCGACGGAGTGGACGCAGCGCTGTTCCCCGTCCGTCATTGGGACCACATTTATTCGGAATGTGTATACCATGATTCACCCCGCCACTCTCCCCCCGAGCGTGGCCCAGAGTGGTATGGCCCCGGCTGTGCAAATTGGCCGGATGGACGTGCCGCCCGAGATCGATGCGGAATTCAACACCTGGTATAACACGGTCTACATCCCGAGCTATGAACGCGTACCCGGCGTGATGCGCGGACGGCGCTATCGGGCTGTTGAAGGCGCTCCTACCTACATGACCCTCTATGAGTTTGCGCATCAGGGCGTGTCAGACAGTCCGCAGTGGGAAGCTCTGCGTGATACGTCCCCTGCGACCCAGCGCATACGACCCCAGATGCGGCATGCTACAGGCTCGCCGGGCGTCTGGGTGAAGACGTTTGAGTTGGCAAAATAGGCTACGGGTCGTGCAGCAATGCCCGGTGAACCTATTATGTGGTGCTCATAGGCCGGAGCCGAGAAAAAGTTTCGCTCAATGTATCGGAGTGTGTCGTTGGTTGCAGTTGATGTACATGTGCACGAGTGGACCGTGATACGGCTCCCCTCTTTTCACGAGATTGGCGCCGTACCAGGGAGGAGATACGCAGCTTTTCCGCCAGTGTTGACGCGCGACACAAGGAGCTTGGCAAAACTTTTGGTGGTGTTCATCACTCCAGCCTTGGTGATCCCATACCAAATGTCCGGATGCCCGATCTGCCCCGCAAGGGAGGCCACAGTGATGATCCGGCCCGCGTGCCGTTGCACCATGCCCGGTGCAAACGCTTGGAGCAAGGCCACAGGCGCACGGAGATTGACCGCGAGGATGTCGTCGACGCGGTCTGCGGGAGAGTGGTCATAGGGCAGCGCCAGCAGGATCCCCGCATTATTCACGAGGATATCAACATGATACCATGCATAACGCTCTCTCACGCTCTGCTACATGCGGGAAAGGTGTAGCAGCACTGTGGATCGTGGCGATAGCCGTCATGGACCCGCCCCGGTGGCGTGGTGGTGCGCGGGTGTGCTATGCTGCTCCCCGCAGCCGTTCTGTGGTCCTATATCCATATGGAGCAATCGATAGCGGAAGGAAGACACGCATGACCGAGCCTACCCTGTGTGTCGATCGTCTGACCCCCGCCATTGGCGCGGTGATTGCAGGGGTCGACTTAAGCCGGGAGTGCAGCGCGCCGCTGCTCAATCGCCTCTATGAGTTGCTCCTCGAGCATCTGGTGCTGTTCTTACCCGATCAGACGCTGACGCCTGACACGCTCCTCGCGTTTGCCGCCACCTTTGGCGAGCTCGACACACCGCACCATGTCTACCCCCACGTGCCGGGCTACGAGCGCATTGTGTTGCTGGAAAACGATGGTGACCGCCGGCCCAATACTGATGTCTGGCACACGGATCTCACGTTTAAGCAAAACCCACCGTTTGCCTCGATTCTGTATGCCAAAGCCATTCCCGCCAGTGGCGGGGATACGCTCTGGTGCAGTATGTACGCCGCCTATGACGCCCTGCCGGCCGGCATGAAAGCGGATCTCCGCGACCTCTGCGCCGTGCATGCGACGGGCTCGTACTGGAATCAATTTTTCGCCCAGGGCGGTCTTGAGCGTCTCAAGGAGGGCATGGCGGCCATGGGGGCGGCGGTGCATCCGGTCGTTGCCTGCCACCCGGTGACCGGGAAGCCGTTGCTCTACGTTAATCGCCATTTCACCACGCACGTGTTGGGGATGTCGAGCGGTGACAGTCAGCGCCTCCTGATGGCGCTGTTTGACCACATCAACCAGCCCGAGTTTCAGGTCCGCTTCCGCTGGCGCCGAGGGACGGTGGCGATGTGGGACAACCGGGTCACCCAGCATTATGCCGTTGCCGACTACCTGCCTCAGTATCGCTGTATGCATCGCGTCACGGTGGTCAACGATCGCCGAAGCCCCAGGCAGTGATGAGGCGTGACCCCGGCATGGCGGAGCGTCGCACGGCGAGAAGGTTTGCGCGCATGCACCATGCTCACGACCGCTGGCGTGGTTGATCCGTGCGCGCGCGAACCTGGGCGAGGGTGCAGGGGTGTGCACACGAGGGATTCATGATGCGTCAGACCTATACCCTGATGGCGGTGCATGCGCATCCGGATGATGAATCGAGTAGTACGGGTGGCCTGCTACGCTGCGCAGCAGAGCAGGGCCAGACCACCATTGTGGTCACCTGTACGAATGGTGCCCTCGGCGAGGTCAAGATTCCGGACATACGGCTGAACCCACGCCAGGACCCTGCAGCCTCATGGAGCTGGTGGCCGGGGAGGCTACCCACCGCCACAGCGGCGCGCCTTATGGCGCACACTCCTCCCCGCACGCGGCCTGCACGTGGAGTTCCACCAGGCCCTCGGCCCGCGAGACCTGGCGCTCGATCACGCGTCCCGCATACGTCTGGCCCTGATACGTGAAGGGAAAGACCTCCCCCACGGCAGACGCCCCATACGGCGTCTGCGTCACGGGATGCCTGGCGTCCACCGGGAAGCGCAGGATGGCCAGGACCCCGAGGCTGCCCGCGCTCCAGCGCAGATAGTACCGGGCGTCGAGGGACGGTGCGGCGGCCTCCTCCGAAGCATCAGGCGCGTAGAGCAGCTCGTCCTCGGCGTGTTGCAGCCAGCGCTCAATGGCCCGCAGGCGGTGGGACGTGTCGCGCCGCTGCGGTGCCGCCTCGTCCTCCGGTCGGCGTCGATGGGTCATGCGGGCGTGCTCCTCAGGTTGTCCTGGCCCCTACCGTCGTGCCGCGCCCCCCATGGTGATGGGGCTGAGAGACTACGCATGCTTGGGCATGCCCCAGGGAGGTCAGCCCCTGGGGCATGCGGGGTGGTGGCCTAGGCCACCACGGTTTTCACCGGCTTCGGCTTATAGACCTTCTGGTTCCTACACTGGCACGCCTCGTTGAAGGCGTCCACGTCCGACTGCAGCACGTAACCCGTGGCCTCGAATTCGAACTGCGGCATCGTGCCGATCGCTAACCAGCGGCGCAACGTGATCGGCTGCACCTTGATCTGTTTGGCCGCGTCCTCCACGGTGACGTAGCGTTTGTCTGGAAGCATTGCCCTTCCTCCTTTCCCCTGCGATGTCATGCGCCCTACCACTGGACACGAGTGTGCCTCACGAGCCTCGCATATACAAGCCCATTCTGCCTCTCACCAGGGCTCTGCCTCGTGCGACGGTCTCCCCCGGAGAGTAAGCAGGGTTTCGCATCGCCGTTCGCTCAATTTATCAGACTTTGTAGTGCGTCACATCGAGCGGAGGCGCGGTGTATCTCCTCGCTGTTCCAGGGCTCATCGCCTGCAAAGACACACGCCTCTTCGCTGCCTCCTCGTGCCCATCGATACCACCTTTGACCTTCTACACACTGCGAGAAATTGAGCGTCTTTCTTTGCTCATGGCAGGTAGAGCCGGCCCGTACCTCGCAAGGCACCTGGGTCAATCAGAATATCGAACAACCGTTCGACCACCGCTTCGGCATATTGGCAGTCGTGCTGGATGCGATCTGGATCCGCCAAGGTCAGGACCGGCAGGCCATCGGGGGTATTCCACTGCCGAATAGTCATTTCCAGCGATTCGGGCCCTTCCGCATTGCGGTTCCCGGTAATCATGAGGATATCGTAGTCTTGACAGGTTTGCCAAATCGTCGCGTCGGTAGCATCCTCAGACAGGTCGAAATCCTCGAACGTACAGAGCACACACTCCAGCTCACGCCAGAGGCCGACCCAAGGTGGCCTCTGGCAAAGGTCCATTAAACGGCTGACCTGTCCCTGCACGTCGTGGTCGGAGTGGATCCGTTGCATACGGATCGGCTAACGGCTCGTCGGCTGCAGTCGCGACAGGCGAGCGTTGACCTTTGCACGGTTGGCTCGCAGTTGCGCTTCAATAGGCAGCGAAGAGCTGGCGGAGGTCGTCCGCTGTCGTGGTCTCCGCAAGGTTGCCGACAAAAATGTCCATGCGACATGCCTCCGTCGCGCTTTCTGGCAGGAGCGACGCCAGCGTGACAACGTGTCGAAACACAGGCAGCACACGCTTCGAAGGTGGGCCTCTCTACCTGCGCCCCGGTGGCGCTACCTGAGGGCCTTGCTGTATTGTACTCCTAGCGTGCCCTGTTCAGCCAGAGCGGACGCGTTGGACAGCGTGCCCAGGATCGTTTCCTCCGCATGCTGCGGGGGACCTGGTCGGGGCAGACGCTCCGCAACCTGGCTTGCGCAATAGATCGAAGCTTAGAGAAGGTCGCAGGTGGTCTCCATCTGCAGTGTCTACGGAGCCGTCTCCCTGTCACCATCGTGGTGCACGCCTGTGCTATACTCGATCGCTGGTCGTGTGGGCCACGTTGCGTGAGGAGGCGTGACATGCGCATGGCTATTTTGGGTGCAGGGGCGGTCGGGGCCTATGTGGGAGGGCGTTTGGCGCAGGCCGGCGTGCCGGTGGCGTTCCTGGCCGGCGGGGACCATCTCCACGCGCTGGCCCGCGATGGGTTACGGGTGGACAGCCCCCAGGGGGACTTTAGCGATGGACAATCCGCCTCCCTGAGGCTACGATGCCCTCATGATGGCAAGCGAGAGCGTGCTGCGCCGACGAGATCGTCTGTCGGACCACGCGCAGACCAGAGATCAACAGTCGTGCGAGGCTATGCGGAGGAGCGCTATGGGAATCTATCGCGTGTTTGCGGGGAGCGACGGGGAAAGCCATATGGAGGAACTGCGTTTGGAGGAGCACCCGGCCTTGGGCGCCTTGACCAATATACACGAGGTCCGGGTGCAACAGTTTGACGGGACCAGAAAGAGAGACTTCCACCCCCTTCCCGAACGCCGGCTGATCATTCATCTGTCCGGCGAAGTCGAGATTGGCACCAGTGATGGCTCCCGGCAGGTGTTTCGCGCCGGCGACATTCGCCTCATGGAAGACGTGACCGGTCGCGGGCACACGCACGTCGACCGCAGCCCATCATCCGCCGTCTACGTCCTCCTCAAGGACTAGGACAGCGGATCGTCTCGTGCACGTGCGCAAGCGGTGCTGGGCATGAGGCTGCTAACGGAGCGGGTGCTGTCCCGGCGGGATATGCACAAGGCGGAGCTACCTCTGACAACAAATCCCCAGCCATCATTGGGGATGGGGCGAAGGCCTTGGCTGAGATGCACCATGAGGAAAATGTGTCCTATGACGTGGACTCGAGAAGGCATGAGCGCATCGGGAGGAGGGTGATCAATGCCATACTATATGTACGTTTCCCTACAGGACGATGACAAGATCGTGGTCTTCACCATGGAGGCCGGGACCGGCACATTAACGCCACAGGGCGCGGTGTCTGTAGCAGGTGGACCGTCCCCACTGACGATGAGCCCGGACCGGAAGGTGCTCTACGTTGGGCATCGCACTGTTCCAGGGATATCCAGCTTTCGGATTGACCCAGCCACTGGAGCGCTGACGCAGAGCGGGACGGTAGCGCCAGAGGCCGCTCCTACCTTTCTGTCCACCGACCGCACTGGCCGGTATGTGCTGTCCGCCTATTATCAAGGCGCCCATGCAGCGGTCCACCCTGTTGGGCCTGACGGAGCGGTAGGAGGCCCACCAATCGAATGGTTGGAGACGGCCATTGGCGCCCATGCGATGCAGACCGACCCCTCCAACCAGTTTGCCTTTGTGCCCCACATCGACAACCGGGGCGGACCCAACGCCATCTTCCAGTTCAAGTTCGACCCCAATACCGGGCACCTGACGCCCAACGCACCGCCTCGGGTGGGCCAGCTGCCGGGGACGGGACCCCGCCACTTCTGCTTCCATCCCAGCAAGGACATGCTCTATTTCTCCAACGAGCAGGGCTCGAGCGTCACCGGGTACCACTTGGACCCCGCCAACGGCACCCTGAGCGCCTTCCAGACCATCTCCACCCTGCCCCCCGGTTACGAGGAAAGCAATACCTGCTCCCAAATTCAGATGGCTCCCTCTGGGCAATTCTTGTACGCTCCCAACCGAGGCCACAACAGCATCGCGGGCTTCGCAGTCGACGCCTCCTCCGGTCGGTTGACGGCCATCGGGCACGTAGCAACCGAAGCTCGGCCCAGCGCCTTCAGCCTGGACCCGGAGGGCCATTTCCTTTTCGCCGCCGGTTCGGAGACGGACCGACTGGCATCGTACCGGGTCAACAGCGAGACTGGTGCTCTCACTCCCCTGGAGACTTATCCCGTGGGCAAGAGGCCCATGTGGGTCCTGATGACGCATCTTGGAGGCTAGCCTCGGACGCTCTCAGATGAGGGCATCAGCATCGCCTCTCTTATGGTAAAAGTCCAGATCGAGCACACGACCTCCCTTGGCCTTATGACTCCTTCCCGTGCAGGGCTTGCCAGATCTTTTCCGGGGTGAGGGGGGTGTCTATATGGCGCACGCCGACGTGGGCCAGAGCGTCCATCACGGCATTGGCGATAGCGACCGGGGCCGCCAGCGTGGGCAATTCGCCAAGACCTTTCGCTCCCATCGGGGTCAGGGGGGACAGCGTTTCCAGCGTATCCAGGGTCAAGGTGGGGGTAGTGCTGGCCCTGGGCAAGGTGTAGTCCAGCAACGTGCCCGTCAACGGCTGTCCCTCAGGACTATAGACCATGCCTTCCAGCAGTGCCTGACCGATGCCCTGGGCAATACCCCCATGGACCTGTCCCGCCGCCAGCAGGGGATTCATAATGCGGCCCGCGTCGTGCACGGCGACGTATTGCAGCACGCGTATGGCCCCGGTTTCCTGGGAGACCTCGACCACCGCCACGTGTGTGGCAAAGGCATACGGGCTGGTGCCGAGCGTATGGCTGCGGCTGAAATCCAGCCCCAGGGCGACCCCCGGTGGCAGCCGTGCGCGGTTGGAGGCAGCCGCGGCGAGTTGGGCCAAGGAGACGTGGTGCTCTGGGTGATGCCGAGCGCTGACCTGCCGGTCCTGGAAACAGAGCTCCTCCACCGGGCAATCGAGGAGATGGGACGCGATCAGGGCGAGTTTCTGCTGTGCCTCTTGGAGCACCAGGCACAAGACTGTGCCTCCGGCGATCAGGCCGCGGCTGGCGGCCGTCCCTCCCCCCATGGGCACTAGCGCCGTATCGCTGTGCACCACCTGAACATCTGCTGGCGTCACGCCCAGGGCATCAGCCACCATCTGGGCAAAGATCGTCGCGGTGCCCTGGCCGTGCGGTGAGAGCCCCGTATGGACCGTGATCTGGCCCGACGGCTCGATGATGACACGCGCGTAATCCGTCAGGCGCGGGACACGGCCGCCGGAGCCCTTGACGACCGTGGCCAGGCCGACGCCAATGAGCGGTGCACCAGGGTCTCCCTGCTGACGGGATTGCTCTCGCCAGTGGCGGTAGTCCGACAGTTCCAGGGCGCGGTCCAGGGTTTTCTCATAATCTCCAGAGTCGTAGGTGAGGCCCGTGGGGGTCTCGTAGGGGAAAGCCTCGGGTGGAATGAAGTTCCGCCGCCGCACCGCCGCCGGATCCAGCTGCAGGTCTCTGGCGATCAGGTCTATCGTGCGCTCCAGGCAGAAGGCGGCTTCCGGGCCCCCGGCCCCCCGGTACGCCCCGGTGGGCGGTTTATTGGTGATGACCCCACGGACCTCCACGTGCATGGCCGGGGTTTTGTATGGCCCGGCGAGGCGATGGCTGGTGAGGATGGGCACCGTGGGCGTGGAGAGGAGAAAATACGCCCCGAGGTCCGCCACAATCTGCACCCGCAGGCCCAGCAGAGTCCCGTCCCGCTGTACCGCTGCCTCGACGTCCACCGTATGACCGCGACCGTGGAACGCCAGCATATTCTCCCAGCGCTCCTCCACCCACTTCACCGGACGGCCCAGGCGCATGGCCAGGTACGGGATGACAATCTCTTCGGAGTACATGCCGCCCTTTTCGCCAAAACCACCGCCGACGTCCGGAGCCACCACGCGCACACTATGCTCCGGTCGGTGCAACAACGTGACCAGCTGGTCCTTGACCTCATGCGGGTGCTGGGTGGAGTCCCACACGGTCAGCACATCATCCTGGGGCTGGTAATGGGCCACGACGCCGCGTGTCTCGAGCGGTGCTGGCGCCAGGCGCTGCACGCGGTAGCGCTGCCGGACCACGTGCTCGGCCTGCGCAAAAGCCGCTTCCAGGTCACCGCCGGCCGTGAGGAGTCGCAAGCCGATGTTGGTGCCCAACTCCTGGTGCACCGCCGCTGCCTGCAGCGCTTCCAGGGGGTCGATGACCGCCGGCAAAGGCTCATAGTCCACCCGGATCAAGGCCAGGGCATCGCGGACCAGGTAGCGCTCCTGGGCGACGACCACGGCAACGGGCTGCCCGGTGTAACACACCTTGCCGCGCGCGAGGATCGGGTGGACGGGAGGGCGCAGCTCCTGCGCCTCGGTCTCCCGCCTGGTAGGCAAGGGCGCGACCACCCCCTCCAGGTCCTCTGCAGTGATGACGGCGACCACCCCAGGCGCGTGGCGGGCCGCTGCCGTATCGATGGCCCTGATGGAGGCGTGGGCGTGGGGACTGCGCAGCACCGCCGCGTACAGCATATCCTGGAACGTGAGATCGTCGAGAAACGAGCCCTGGCCGGTGAGCAGTCGAGGATCTTCAAACCTTTTCAGAGACTGGCCTGTGTAAGCCACTGGGGCCTCCTTTCTGTATGCCAGAGCGGTGGCGAAAAAACCTTTATGCACTCGAAGCCAAGTAGAAGGCAGGGGCTAGCCAGCAAAAAGACTGGCCTCCGAAGAACCCTGATGCCGCGTTCTTGGGCCTCTGCAAGAGGCGTGGCCCTGGCCGCTAACATGCCTTAAGCCCTTCCCTGCCCTCGTGCTCAGCAGTGCTCATACGCTGTGTCTCTCCCCTCAGTGACGACGACATCATGCATGCGTATAATATGGCAGCTAGCTAGCGGCTAGCTATTTTCTTGCTGCTTCATACGCCTCAAGTGCCCGTTCCAGCACCTCCACGAGTTTCAGCCCGTCCCGCTGCGCTATACGACGCAACTTGTGGTCAAATTCCCAACTCACGCGTGTGGCCAATTGCAAGGTGCGGCCTGTTCTGCGCAAGCTACGGCCGTCAATGCGGTACTGGGCGTCACGTAGCTGTGGTGTGTCGTCCTGCTGTGCGCCCACCGGCTTCCGCACCGGTACGGCCTCGTCACGTGACAACACGGCTGGTGCGGTCACCACTGGCGCAATCTCTGGAGCCTGCAGGTTTTGGCTCGCCTCTTCAAAAGGCGGTGGCGCCCCGAGGGTGTTACGGCGTTTCAGTTTCGCTAGATTAGCCATGGGTGTCCCCTACCCGGTCGATTAAAGCCTGGATCAGCGCATCGGCTGTGTTATTGAGATTACGGAAACTGGTTTCCGTGACGGCCCGTCCGATGTTCTGGGCTTTCCGATAGGCCGGACGTTCCGGCAAGCACCCGTCGAGCACAGCATAACCGGCTTCCGCGATGTAGGCCCTCGCTTCGGTTTCTTCGGTCGTAGTCCCAATGCGATTAAGGGCAAAGACCAGTTTATCTTTGGGAATGCCTGCCTGGATGAGCGCGTGGAATTCGCGCACGGCAGGCGTCAAATCATCAACCGACGCACCGGTGGGCTGGACAACAAGGTCAGCTACCTTGGCAATGTCCAACGTCCCGCTGCTGGTGCGAGCTGGGCCGTCGATAACGAGTACATCATAGTGACCAGCAATTTTGAGGGCCTGGGTAGCGGTGGCAAAGGCTTCCACTGCAACAGCAGGCTGAAGGCCTGTATGCAGGCGGGTACGATGCCAGTCAACGGACGTGCCTTGTTGCGTGTCCAAGTCGGCAATCTTGACTTGTAGACCGCCGTACGCAGCCTCGCGCGCCAAAGCCCGCGCGAGTGTGGATTTCCCGACGCCGCCTTTTTGTGAGACGAAAGCAATGATAGTTGTCATAAATCTAGTTGCTAGATAGCTGTTAGATAGAAGGTATCTAGATGAAGACTAGCCGCAAGGTTTCTGCTAGTCAAGAGAAAAAACAAAAACTACCTATTAGCTATTAGGTAGTAGCTAGATAGTAGCTAGACATAAAGCAGGCAGCTACTAGGTAGTCGGTAGTCAGTGGCATTTTCAGGAAGATGTCTCACAGGTGTTGATGTGCTACTCTCTACGAGTGTCTCTGAAACCGAATACCCCCAACGTGATCGAGTGACATCATGCTTCTCCAGGTCTTGCACTGTCCTCACTGTCACGGGACCGACATCGTCCGCCATGGCCAGACCCGGCAAGGCAAGCAACGGTACCGGTGCCGAGAAAAACGCTGTGCGGGGCGTACATTCCTGCTGGACTATAGTTACCCAGGGCAATCGCCTGCGGTCAAAGAGCAGATCGTTGAGATGGCCCTGAATGTGAGTGGTACACGTGACACCGCACGGGTGTTGCACGTCAGTACCAACATGGTCATGACAGAATGAAAAAAAGGCCCTTGCGCTCCAGCACGTGAACCAGCCACTGTTACAGGTCCTGCATCCCGCGCAGGTGGAGGTGGAGGTCTGCCGCTCCGAGGCACTGGATCGACGGCGCGGACTGACCTCAGAGCTCGTCGAGATGTGGTTGTATGTCGCGAAGAAATCGCAGCCGCGTTGGCTGTGGCACGCCATTGATCATCACACGGGCAAGGTCTTGGCATATGTGTTCGGACGACGGCAGGACGACGGCTTCCTGAAGCTCCAACAGCATCCACGCCACTCATGGTAGCGGTCCTGTGGAGACAGGACCATGCCAATATTCGGTCCGCAGAGCACAATTGGGTGCATCGGAGCGAGAGCTGTCGGAAGCACCCTGGGCAGGCGGGCTATTGGGCTGTCGCCGTGTACGAGATGACTCCGCCCGACGTGCCCAGCAGTCCCAGATAGTGAGTGGCGGCTGACGCGAATGGTAGGCCAGACGTGTCGCTGGCCACGGCCGTAATGCTGTCGTATGGAAAGGAGACCACGCATGGCAGTGCAAGTCCCCACGCCTGCCCAAGTCAAGGCAGCGGCCACCGAGGTTGGGCTATCACTGACTGATGACGACATCCAGTCCTATATTGCGCTGATGACGCCCAACATCCACGCTTATAGCCTCGTGGATGCAATGCCCGACTATCTCCCCGTTGTGCGCTACCCTCGCACTCCCGGCTCCTTCCCACCCCCTGAGGAGAACACGCACAACGCCTGGTATGTGAAGACAGCCATCACAGGGGCTGCCTGTTCCATCCTGGAAGGATACGTGCCAGAGATTGATGCCACGGTCATCCAGCGCATCCTGGATGCTGGCGGCGAGATTGTGGGCAAGGTACATTGCGAATCGTACTGCATCTCCGGAGGCAGCCACACGGGCGCCAAGGGGCCGGTGCACAATCCCTACAAAAGGGGGTACGCGGCGGGCGGCTCGTCGGCGGGCAGTGGTGTCGTCGTAGCCCTAGGTGAAGCAGATATGGCGCTCGGGGGTGACCAGGGAGGGTCGATTCGTATCCCCGCGTGCTGGTGTGGCATTTATGGCATGAAACCGACGCACGGGCTAGTCCCCTATACGGGCATCATGCCGATCGAAATTTTTGTCGATCACACCGGCCCCATGACGAGGACGGTCACCGATAACGCCCTCCTGCTAGAGGTCATCGCGGGGCCAGATGGGTATGATCCACGCCAGTACGCCCCGCGAGTACAGTCCTATACTGACGGCCTGGAGCGCGGCGTCAACGGCCTGCGGATAGCTCTGGTGCGGGAAGGCTTTGGCCGCCCCGAGTCGGAACGAGCGGTGGACGAGAAAGTGCGGCAAGGGGCTGAGCTATTCAAGCAGCTGGGCGCTACGGTCGACGAGGTCTCGATCCCTATGCACCTGCTTGGCCCCGCCATATGGACGCCCATTGGTGTGGAGGGCATTACCCAAACCATGATGTATGGCGACGGCTATGGCCTGTCACGCCCCGATCTGTATGTGACGAGCCTGATCGATAAGCTCCATGGCTGGACGGCGCGCGCCAATGAGCTGTCGGAGACGACCAAGCTGATTACCACGCTTGGCGTCTATGTCAAGAAATATCACGGGAGCCACTACTATGGCAAAGCGGTCAATGTGACCCGCCGGCTGCTGGAAGCCTACAATGCAGTGCTCGCTACCTACGACCTGCTGCTCATGCCGACGCTGCCCATGACGCCAACCCCACTGCCGCCAGCGGACGCGCCGCGGGCACTCTACGTGCAGCGTGCCCTAGAGATGATCGGGAACACCGCCCCCTTCGATATTACCCACCACCCGGCCATGACGGTGCCCTGTGGGATGATCGATGGTCTGCCGGTAGGCTTGATGCTGATCGGCAAGCATTTTGACGAACCGACGATCTATCGCGCCGCCTATGCATTTGAGCAGGCCGGGGACTGGAAAACCCTGTGACGACCGAACCGAGGTCGTTCCATGTAGGAGGATTCGCTCAATTTATAGCAGTTTGTAAAAAGTCGCAGGTGGTATCCATACGCACGAAAAGGCCAAGGGGAGGCAGCGCGCGGCACGAGTCAACACAGCGCCCCACGTGCCTCACCTCACAGCCCCACAGGTGTGAGCAGCATGCGGCTGGCAGATCAATACAGCGTTCCTTGCGCTCGTCAACCTGTCGATGCGACAGCATGTAGCGGCAGTCGGACGACGGCTCAGCACCCTCTGCAAAGGCCCGGTGTCGAGGGCGTCACCAGGAGTGAGGGGCCCGCGGGGATGCCCTGAGCGCCCTCTCGTCTAGGCCTTTGTGCTCCTGTGACGGTCGGTGGGTGAGCCGGTGATATTTATCCGCAGGGTGCAGGTACACGACCGGGTGGCCGATGCGGTGCTCGAGGCCCCTGTGGTCAACGAAATCTACATCTACAACATGACCCAGGTACGGAGCGGGCCACCTAAAGGGCGGAGAGGACCGGGGAGAGGCACCCGCTTGCCTGCTGAGCGTCTCAGCTTCAACAACTTGACAAAACCCTTGACACTGTGCGGCGTTGAAGAGTTGGTGGATATGGGAGAGCACCGGCATGACTGAGAATCTCCTCGTGTCGTGCAATGGTTCTGCCACGGCTGGGAGATTCTCACATGTTCATGACGTTGTTACGCTCCTACAAACTGCGATGCATGGAGCGAATGCGCCCCGCGCGATAATGTGGGGAGTGCCTCGTGACCGCCCTGGTCAATCGGCAGATACGATTTTTCACTGGCGGATACGGCAAAGCGGTAGGCCTGACGCTCCTGTTTGTGACGCAAGGTTATTTGCACGACATACGCCGGTGCCAACAAGCGTTGCGACTTGCGCTTGCCCAGATCGAGATAACCGAATTGCATGGTCTGCGATTCGATCACATCGCGTGGCAAAGCGTCCTTGCTGTGCCCGAGCAAACTGCCGAGTTGCACTGATACTTGCCGCGCGGCAATTTCTGGATTCAGGATTTTGGCCTTGTCGATCGTTTCTGATGCGCTCGCGCGCACATGCACGGACATTGAATCGAGCGCACCGTTTCCGGCCAGCTTTAAGGCCACGGATGCACCACCGAGCACCGGAATGCCGCCGACGTAATGCCGATAGGCACCCACGATTCGACACAACACCGGTTCGGAAACGCTGCCCTGGCGGTCAGCCGCCTGCGCTTTCATTTGCCACAGGCGTTCAAACGCTATTGTATTGTTATCACCGGCCCATTCGTGAATGCTGAGTTTTTGCGCCGCGTCATTGACCATCTTGGTCAAGAATGCACGGCTTTCCACACGCTCGAACAGCGTGTCCATCGGTGCCAAGCCGGACACATATTTCATCGCACCCGATGCATGGTAAAAAATCGCGTGCGCACCTTGCGTCAGATGCACGACGGTGTGATCGTTTTGTTCGATCCAATCGCCGCGATCCAGCGAACGCCGCTCCTGGTCGCCCACCAGCGACAAAAACCGTTTGGTGCGCCGTTGCAGATCATCCAATGAGAAACGCTGCAACCCGATGACATCGACATGGGTTGGAAGGTCACCGACGCTGGACACCAATCCTTCGATCAAATATTTTTCGTTCATCGCCCTCTCCTCCGCGGCTTAACCTTCCGTCCAATACCACAAGATGCAGGCTTGTTGTGCCGGTGGCAAATCCGGCTCGACATTGCCATGCCCCCACAAGTGATCGCGATTCAAGTAGCTGCGCTCCCAACGAATATTGCCGTTGTTCCAGGTCGCTGCGTCACCGACGCAAACCGTGATCGGATGATTGTCGACAGCCCAATCGGAAACGCCGTCGTGCCACGCGTGACAGATGGTATCGCCGTGAATCAAATTGTCACCGACGTCTTCACCGCACTCGTCCGTCGTCCAGCCGTCCCACATCACGTCCCATGCCCCGCAGTATATATGCATGCCGGCAAAAATATTCCACAGGCCGGTTACTTTGTTGCGATCAACGGTTTCGCAGGAATATGCCATCACCCATTCGGCGTTCCAGTTCTCACCCAATTGCCATTGATCCGAATAGGTGCGCCAATGGGTTTGCGGCGTGTCGTACAACATACGCGCACGACCATCGGATTCGTGATTGCCATGTGTCTCGATCCAGAACAGATCGACATCGTCGGCATAACTGCGATCGTCGCCACCCTGGTCAGTATCGCGGATATCGGTTTCCCAACAATCCGTGTTGGCCCAATAGAAGGCGCGCGTATGTCCTGCCGATCGCAATTTCTGATCAATGCCGTTGCACCGGTTGAACGTGTACGTCAAATCGCCGGCAGTGCTGACGGCGGCCGCGCGTGCATGATTGAAATAGCGTATTCCTTCTACACCGAATCGTGCCATAGCGTTCTCCTGGCATGAACCATGAAAAGTTAGGCTTCGAGCACCGCTTCGGCCACTGTGGCCACTCACAAGGCTGTCTAAGTCCTCGAACACCTCAGTCC
>WNFT01000590.1_pt1 | contig 30373 bp, 27 predicted proteins | sample 5400191 | NCBI WGS metagenome assembly WNFT01 (sample SAMN13153359, study PRJNA577476) | soil metagenome | isolation source: 80 cm saprolite under Madrone tree | place: USA:California | collected 2016-06-14 | reverse complement strand
CGAAAGATTCCGCCGACATGAAAGGCGCAATCCCGGTCAAAGAGAGCGGGTGGTGCGTGTTGCGCGCATCGAGCGACAAGGCCGAGTATCCGGTTCTCGATAACTATGTGTATGCCACGACGAGCCCGATTTACGTGACGATTGGCGGAAAAGCACCGCGCTTCCCCGAAGACGCAAAATATTTTTCGGCGTGGATCGAACGCGTGACGGATACAACGTCACACTACTCAGACTGGAATTCCCCTGAAGAAAAGGAACGCGTCCTGCAAAAGCTTCGCGACGCAAAGCAAATCTTCGAAGCGATGCGCTAGCCTCGGTCTTGCTACTTACACGAACGAGCCGGCAGAGAACAATCCGCGCCGCGACACAAGAAACTGGTGGGCCCGCTAGGATTTGAACCTAGGCCGGCGGAAGTTTTTGAGAAAAGCTATGTTGTTAATTCGCTTAGCCTCTAGCTGCCCCATACACCAAGCTTTTAGGGATTCTAGCGGGTTAAGACGCCCCGCTCTAAAACTTAAGTTTCTGAATTCACAAGACTTGCCGGAGTTCGTTTTGCAGTTTTGTCCTTCCGAGATCGATAGTTGAATCTGGTCCTTGTTCGGGCTTGTCAGTCTTTAACCGAGCGCAACGGTATCCTAATGTGTATCAATTGTATATATTATATAATAGTAATAACTTCTCAAACGGCCGGACTTCGCTCGTCCTTCGTAAGCGCTTGGCTCACCGCGCCCACCTAAAGCGTGGTGCAAGAGCGTTCTCCTAACGCATTCACATTCGCTGATCCTCAGGACAGCGAATGGCGCACCTCGAGTTTGGGCAGGACCGGTTGGCCCAACCGCATCCGCTGCAGGCGTTCGAGCTGGGCTAGGGTTCTGTCGAATTCACGACTCAAGTGCGCCTCGTACCGTATGAGGCGATCGGAAACTTCTTGGGAAGGGACACGCGCCGCGGCAAGATTGTGGTCGTGTCTCACTGGTTCGACTGCCGCTGCAGCATCATGTAGCTTCGCGAGACGCATTATCTCTTCGCGGATCGCATCGACCACGAACTGCTTCACGTCAGACGGATCCTCACTGTCCTTCTTCCGCGGCTCAGCCGATGAGAGCAATTTCGATAGCGTTAGCGACATCTGACGCCAGCCGTAAGGCTCTGGGGCTTCATCCTGGTATCCATAGATCGATTTCAGTGTTTGCCGAAGCGCATCTCCAGACCGGGAATCCCCAGCCAAAAAAAGTTGATGAAGTAAGTTAAGAATTTCGATTGCATTCCGAAGTAAGAGGAGAGGATTGCTCTGCCCGAGCTTCGCATCCGAAGTGCCTTTTAGCTGCACGTATTCCAATTCGTCAACCTTCTTTCGCAGTGCAAGATCCACATTCAGGAACTGCGCCTTCTCAATTTCTGCGGTTTCTACCTGAAGAAGTCGACGCTTACGCCACAAAAGAGTTGCCAAGTTCTCCACGAGCACTATCTCCAGTTTCCCCTGAGGTTGGAGGTTCTCCATCAATCCGTTCACCAGTGCGTCATATCCAGGGCGCGATTCGTCCTGCAGGAGGACGGCCTTCGAAAAAAGGCCGTGCTTGCGTGCGTTGAACTTGCTCCGCTCTTTTCCCTGGGGAGTTCTCGGACCCGTGGCGCGACGAGGAAGGGAGGATAAAGTAGCAAACCTCGGTGCCGTCGCCGCGCCTGATTTATTGCCGGAAGAGTTGTTGCTCCCTGGTTTGGAGCTTTTGAGATTTTCGCTCTTTGCTGCTGTTAATATGTTCGTCATTCAAAACCTCTCCAAAAAGCAAAAAGCAGGCCTAATTTTAGCCTGCCCTGATTCAGCGCTGCAAGTTATGCGGTGCCTATTTTTCGATCAGCTCTAGATAGACTCGCTCGGCTTCACGCTTCCGCGAAACCACGTGCAACCCGGTTGCACGCTCTGATCTCCCTGAATATTTACTTCCCTTTTGCCACCGTACGCACAAAGCTTGCTAGAGTCAAGAAAAATGTACGCTGCCGCTTGAAATGTGGGCTTGATGATGTGTGGTGTTGGACGCGTAGCTGACGTTCGTTACTCTACTTTCTTTGTCCTCGTCCGAGTCGTGCCGGAAGCCTTCAGGGTCCAAAGTTCAGTTATGGCCGCCTCGATGTAATTCGTAACTGATCTCTTCTCTTTTCTTGCCTCTTCAATGAGCCTTCGCTTGAACTCCGCAGATACGCGAAGGTTTAGTGTCTCAGTCTTCAGCATTTAACCCTCAGACATAACCGAGCGCGATGCTACCGAAGCGCAATCGAAGCGTCAAGTGCGCTGCACTCAAAAGAAATATCTTGACCTGTAAAGCGTATAGCGTTACAATAGCGTTACATTGGAGGCGCCTATGAAAAGCCATTTCGGCAGACTAGCACGAAAAAACGTGAGGCTTGCTAAGGGAAAATGGGCTGGAGAGTTGAGCGGCTATCAGCTACAAGTTCTCAGGTCTCTCACTGAACACTACGGGTTTGCAGTCGCTCTCAGCGATCTGCTCCTTCTCGATGGGAGCTGGTACGTCACGCACGCTGGCCTTTTGCGACTGGCAGCACGCGGTCGGTGTAACGGCATTCGGGTCGAACAGGTCCGCCACTTCTGTGATCCAGTTGCTGGTCGTTGGGTCTTCAAAGCAACAGTCTACAAATCCCCCAGTTCGAAAGGTTTCGTCGGTTATGGTGACGCCGATCCCTCCAACGTGTCCCTCATGGTCCACGGGGCTGAGCTGCGCATTGCCGAAACGCGGGCTGTCAATCGAGCCCTACGAAAGGCATACGGGATTGGACTGTGTTCAGTCGAGGAACTGGGATCGCTTTCCGGGCCGCCTAAGCCTCCCCAAATTTACCGGGCACAAGAGAATTCTCACTCTTCCAATGGATCTAGCAATGGTCAGCCGCGGCTGCGAGACCGATTGTGTGTCTTGATTCGCCAGCATGGCCTTGATCCTACCCTGGTCAAGGCCTATGCGGCAGATTTCTGCGGCACACCGACCCTGAAGGAAGCAAGTCGCGACCTAGTTGAGTCGTTCATCTCCCACCTTGCGACCGCTGCAAAGGAAAACAGGGATGGCTTGGCCTGCAAACTCAATTCCTATGCTCAACCTGTGGAGGTGAAGCAATGAGGCGACAAATTCCGGGTCTGCATTTGAATCAGCATGGAGTCGAAGACAAGCTCGAAGGATTATTCCTAGTTCGCGTGGACAGGGCTCGCTACCGATGGCATCCACAGAAATCGTTCGTGGAGATCCGATTTGTTGTTTTGGAACCCAAAGCTTATGAATCCCGTTCATTCACGGGGCGACTATACTGCACTGAAAGAGCGCTCTGGAAACTCAATTGCTTCCTTCGAGATTTTGGCTACGACGCGCAGCTCCTAAAGGATGATCAGGTCGATGAAAAAGCGCTCTGCAAACTTCGCGGGGTCGTCCGCACCTCATATACAACTCTGAACGGTCGCTCCTACCAAAATCTTGACGCCTTCGCTCCCGAGGCGGACTGGGAGGCACTCGATTGCACCTCGTTGGCCCACGGCGATGGACTGGGAGGCAATGATGGTCTATAGCTACACGCAAATTAGCCAGTATCTCCGCTGCCCCCGCAGCTACCGCTACCGTTATTTGGATGGGTGGCAAGAAAAAGAGACGCGGGCAGCGATGGTCTTCGGTCGGTGCTTTGAGAAAGCTCTGGGCGCGTACTTTTGTCAAGAGGATAGCGCTGCTGTGCTTTTCAAGGAATGGGAAACATACCGCGATGCTCCCTTTGAATACCGCAAGGGAGAGTCTTGGGACCGCTTTTTCCACCAGGGAGTCCATTTACTCGAAATATTTGCACGGGATAATCGGATTCGGATTCGCAGTCCAAAGAAGAATCTACAAATCAAAATGCTGCGGGCACTGCCCGGCGGAAGTGAGTTCGTTGCCTACCTTGATGCCATCGGAGAGATCGATGGCCAGCACTGCCTGATCGACTGGAAGACCACAACCAGCCGTTATTCAACGGAACCCGAAGGATTGCTTTCGCTCGACCCGCAACTCGTCTGTTATTCGTGGATCAGTGGGATTCCAGAAGTAGCGCTGGTCGTATTCGTGCGCAAGCATGCTCCCGAAATTCAATATTTGAGGACGTCCATCTCGGAAGAGCGGCGACAGGAGTTCGGGCATCTGGTAGAAAACACGATCGGTCAAATCGAAGCGGCTCAGTTTGTTTCGCACAGCGGCATCCGCTTTCCCCAAAACGGTTGCCTGAGCTGCCCACATCTAGGACTCTGCCTAAACAACGAGCAGTTAGTAGCAGCCAACCTCATCCGCCGACCAGGAGCGAGCGATCTTGATTGGCTTGACGAGCTTGTGGATTAACGGACGTGCTGCCGTGGCACCGGAATTGAATCGTCGGCGGGCGGTCTTCGTCTTGGGCAAGATCGATGAGATCTTGAGTTGGGAAAAGACGAAGGAGCGGGAAAAGGACGTGCGGTTCGTCGAGCTTGGTGAGTTTTTGTGCGAGGTTCGAGCGAGGCAGTATTGGAGGCTCGAGAAATTGAAGTCATTCGACGAATTTCTCGAAAAGCGCTTTCCCGAATCGCGCCGCAAGGCCTACTACCTGATGGCCATTCACGAGAATCTGACGCGAGTGCCGAAGCAGCAACTCCGGGAAGTCGGCTGGAGCAAAGCGGTAGAACTTGTCAAGGTGGCGCGGAAGGACGGAGAAGGCTTTGACTGTGCAACCTGGTTGCACAAGGCAAGGGAGCTACCGAAGGAAGGTTTTAAGGGAGAGGTGGAACGGCACCTAGCAGGCAAGGAGACAGAGTCCTGGGAACTTATGTACTTCAAGGTCTATAAGAGCCAGTTACTCGTGGTCGAGAAAGCTCTCGAAACTGCTGGCCTAATGCTCGGAACCAACAAGTCGAGGGGTTACTGCCTGGAGATGATCTGTGCGGATTTTCTGGCGGGAGCAAAGCTTGCCGAGACTCAACCAGAAGTCTGACGATGCAAAGCTCTAATGGATTCGACGCGTCTACGCCAGAAACGGCCCCGACTCAAACTCGATGAGAAAGAATACGCAATCGTCCGGACAAGCGTGCTCGAGAGAGATGGCTGGCGGTGCCAAGAGTGCGGTTCCATGGAAGGCCTGGAAGTCCATCACATGAAACCCAGGAGCCGGCTCGGCGACGATGTGATGCACAACTTGATTACGCTTTGCGTCGGTTGTCACGGCAAACGTCACGGAGGGCACCGGTAGAAACCACGTACCCAACAGGACCAGCTCAAACCGCGTGGGGCGGGTGAAGCCCACCAGGATTTTGAACCTAGGACCAACGGTTGCTTTTAGAAAAGCTATGTTGTTGATTCGTTTGGCCTCTAGCTGCGTCATACATCATGGTTTTGGGGGTATTTAGGTGGTTCTGTTCTCGAATGGTTCTCAAATTCGAACTGTTCCCGAATTGTTCTCGACTTCGAGCCTGTACCCTAGTTCGAACCTGTATCCGAACCTTGTTCTTCCTGAGAGCGTTTCGGAGAGTATTCAGAGTCTCTGTTCTCATATTGCTCTCGGCCTCGAACTTGTATCAGAACCTTAATTTCCGGACGTCACTTCAAACATCTTCGCGCTAGAACCTGGCGCCGTTACGGGGGTTACCAAGTTAAGAGGCGCGGCGTGGCCTGGCGTGCGAAAGGGACAATGTGGAACTTCGGAACACCACTTTGCAGTTTGTTCCGAGTTTTGGGGACTTACTGAGGGACCAAGGACCTGCGAGATAGGCACCATTCGAGGCGGATTCTAGTGTGCGAGAAGATTGGCAGCGATACTTTCGGAAACGAAGCAGCGTTGCAGTTGAGTACGCCAGTCTGGCAGTGCAACACCGAACGTCTGAATTAGGCGGGAGTTCGAAAGAACTGAGTAGGCAGGGCGGTGCGTGGGAGATCGGAATTCTTCCGTGGAGATTGGGATGACGCGCTGTGCAACCAATGGGCGCCCGTGGGTAGCCGCGGCGAGCCAAGCTAGATCGGGCGAGGTGGTTCCCGCTTTCTCGAGGATGGTCTTGGCGAAGTCATACCACGTGGTTTGACCTGCTGCACTCATATGGTAGGTTCCGCTAGCCTCAGGAAGACCAAACGCGGCGTTGCTATTCTCACATGTGTCGGCCAGGATTTTGCTCGTCGCGGCCGCCACGTCCGAAGCGCAGGTTGGCGCTCCGACCTGATCACTTACAATTCTTAATTCTTCCCGTTCAGTTGCAAGGTGCAAAATCGTCAGCAGAAAATTGCGTCCTCGCGTGGCATAGACCCAGGCCGTGCGAAATATCAGGTGAGGCACACCGGAGCGGCGAATAGCTCGCTCACCGGCAAATTTAGTCTTCCCGTAAACGTTAATTGGATTTGCGGCATCCGACTCATCGTAGGGTGTTTTCTTGGAGCCGTCGAATACGTAGTCGGTTGAGTAATGAACTAGAGCTGCGCCAATTTTCTTGGCTTCCTTGGCCATCACTCCGGGGGCCTCCCCGTTGACGGCCTGCGCCATCGTCTCATCTGTTTCCGCTTGATCTACGGCCGTATATGCGGCTGCGTTGACGATAATCTGCGGTCGAATTTCTCGTATCGCCCGGCTGATGTCATCGGGTTTTGAAAGATCCAAATGCTCGCGGTCGAGCGCAACCACTTCGCCCATTTGGGGCAAGCAACGCAAAAGCTCTGCGCCAATTTGGCCATTCTTCCCAGTCAGCAAGATTACGGGTTTCATTTCACCGGATGTCCCGGCAAACATTCACGCGGAACTTGAGCGAGCATCGGAAAGTTTGCGTCTCTCTCGGAAACGATCGGTGCGGTAATACCCCAGTGTATTTTCAGATCAGGATCATTCCAGGCGATGCCGTGCTCGTCCTCCGGATCGTAGAAGTCACTGCATTTGTAAAGGAATTGAACTGAATCCGTAAGTGCCAAAAAACCGTGTGCGAACCCAGCCGGAACATAGATCTGATTTTGTTCTTTCGCAGAAAGAAGTACGCTCGTCCATTTTCCGAAGCTCGACGAGCCGACTCGTACGTCGAGTGCGATGTCCAACGCTTCGCCTTCCACCACGCGGCAGAGCTTCGCTTGCGGGTGATGTAGCTGATAATGAAGACCCCGCAGCGTTCCTTTGGCAGAGCGCGAGTGGTTGTCTTGCACGAACCCATCCGCGATGCCGAGGTTGGCGAACTTCGCTTTCTGGTAGGTTTCGATGAAGAAGCCGCGCGCGTCACGATGAACTACCGGACGCAGCTCAAACACGCCCGGAAGAGATGTCTCGATTCTCTGCATTAACCCCAAGGCTCGTCGGCTCGGACAAGTTGCACCGAGACGCGAAAGTTAGTCCTTGCACAGATCAATCAGAAGCTATTGATCCGGAGCGGGCAATAGCTTGAAGCGACCTCTCACGATTCTCGTAGTACTTCTCGTAATAGGAGAGGTACTCGCCACCGCGAACGCCGTCAAGCCACTGCTCCTCATTCTTATACCAGTTAATGGTCTGGCGGAGGCCATCTTCTAGCGAGATGAGAGGCTTCCAGCCTAATTCCGTTTGTATTTTCTTGCAGTCAAGGGCGTAACGTCTGTCGTGACCCGGGCGGTCCTGCACATAGGACAACAAGCTCTCGGGTTTCCCTGTGAGTTCGAGAATGCGCCGAGCCATCCTTAAGTTTTCCTCGAGGCCTAGTCCTCCGATATTGTAAACCTCTCCGATTTTGCCCTTCTCGAGCACGGTAAGAATCCCGCGACAGTTGTCTTCGACATGCAGCCAATCGCGTTGCTGTCTGCCGTCGCCATAAACCGGGAGAGCCTTGCTGCTGAGGGCATTTGAGATCATCAGAGGCACAAATTTCTCGGGGAACTGATAAGGACCGTAATTATTCGAAGACCGCGTGATGACGGCGGGAAACTTGTAAGTACGGACGTACGACCGGACCAAAAGATCAGCACCCGCTTTCGACGCGGAGTAAGGGCTGCTCGGCTGCAGAGGAAAAGTTTCATCAGCGAACGCACCTACGGGAATGTCACCATACACTTCGTCCGTGGATACGTGCACAAACCGCGACACCAAGATCTTGCGCGCCACTTCGAGCAAAATGAAAGTGCCGGTGAGGTTGGTCTGAATTACAGGAGCTGGTTCGTAGATACTTCTATCGACGTGTGACTCGGCGGCAAAATGGATAACGGCATTGCAACCACGCATCGCCGCTTCCACAGCGGCTGCATCGCAGATGTCGCCTTTCACGAATTCATAATTGGAACTGTCCGCTACTGATTCAAGATTTGCCAGATTTCCCGCGTATGTCAACTTGTCATAATTAACGACGGCAAAATTCTTTCCGATTCCCAGAATATGTCGTATGAAATTGGAACCAATGAATCCAGCTCCGCCGGTGACAAAAATCTTCATCGTGCTGCCTCCTGAATTAGGACCGCTGCCGTTCCCATGCGTTTGTCAACTTGTTTGCATCCGTCCTTGCAATTGCATTCTTGGCGGGCGGGGAGAGATTCAAACATGCCAGCGTCGGTCCACCACGCGCTGAGCATTTTTGTAGTTAAGGATTCGTCTTGGACGTAAAAGTCATTGACCTCTGTGAGTTATAGTTCTCCGCGCCCCGTGCTTCCCGCGTGTCCCACCTCGCCCGGCCGGAGTAAGTCTTTCGCTCTTATCGCGCTGATGCTGCAGCTAGCCTCAGTTCCTCCGCGAGGAGCACCTTCTCGCGCACCATCTTCGTGGCGCGCCAGAGCGATTCGAACGTTCCCGCGTCCGTCCATCCGCCGTCGATGACGTCGTAACTGAGTTGCTCGTCGAAAAGGTATGAATTATTGACATCGGTGATTTCGAACTCGCCTCGCCCCGAAGGTTTCAGCCTTCGCACTCGGTTGAAAACCGTTCCGTCGTAGAAATAAACGCCAATGACCGCGTAGGGCGAGCCGGGCACTCGGGGTTTTTCTTCGATCCGGACAATTCGCTTGCCTTCAAACATCGGCACTCCAAAGCGTTCCGGGTCCAGCACTTCTTTCAGCAGGATCAACGCCCCGCCCTGCTGCCGTTCGAATTTTTCTCTCGCTCCGAGGACACTCTTCTCCAGGATGTTGTCCCCCAGGATCACGCATATTTTTTCTCCCGCCGCGAAAGGTTCCGCCAGCCGCAGCGCGTCCGCAATCCCTCCTTCGCCTTCCTGATAGGCAAAGCTAAGTTGCTTCAGGCCGAAATCTTTCCCGTTGCGCATCAGCCGCAGAAAGTCTCCAGCGTTGTTGCCCCCGGTCACGATCAGGATGTCCTGGATTCCCGCGTCCACCAGTGTTTGCACCGGGTAATACAGCATTGGCTTGTCGTACACCGGCAGGAGATGCTTGTTAGTCACCCGAGTAAGTGGATAGAGCCGGCTCCCCGTTCCACCTGCGAGCACAACACCTTTCATCTGGACCTCCTGAAATTGATCGTCTACGGTTTGATTTGGCATGAGTGCTGCCTCAATGCAATTCTCGTTGCGTGTTGACACTCCGGGAATATCTGGTTGAGTAAATCCGGATTCCCGTTGTGTGAATTAGTAATAAAACCGCGTGCGACTAAGCCGCAGGTTATGAAAAAATAAACTAATCGTTGCCAGCCACGGCTCGGAAGTGGCGCGCTGCAAGCGATTCATCACCATTCTGTTTCAACTTATCGATCTCAAAGCAATACTCGGGAACAATTTCCTTTATCTTCGCCCGGATGGGGGCAGCACCATCGATCGACATTGAGGCGCGAAGTTCGTCCAGTTGACGGGACAGCTCCGTCCAGTTCCTCAGAGCCCCGTTAGTCCGCTTGATCTTTTCACAAGATGTGGGAACCACTTTTTCGTGCCCATAAAAAAGTTCCTCTTTGAGCTTTTCGCCCTCACGCAGGCCAGTGAACTGGATTTCCACATCATGTTCTGATTTGCCCGAGAGTCGGATAAGGCTACGGGCCAAGTCGAGAATTCGTACCGACTCGCCCATCTCTAATACTAGGATGTCACCATGGTTACCAATGGCGAAGGCTTGTAACACCAAGGCTACAGCTTCCGGTGTGATCATAAAGAAGCGCCTAATGTCTGGATGCGTGATTGTCAACGGTCTATGGCTGCAAAGCTGCTGCTTCAGCACGGGGATCACGCTGCCGCTGGAACCCAGTACGTTTCCGAACCTTACAGAAACGCAACGCATACCGTTGAGTGGTTTTGAAGAAATGATTAATTCACAGATTCGTTTAGTTGCGCCCATAACACTAGTCGGATTCACTGCTTTGTCGGAGGAAATCAGGACGAAACTCTTACAACCTTCCTCAGCAGCTAAATCTAAAAGGCCAATGAGCCCGAGTACGTTGTTCTTCACTGCCTCTTGAACGTTTGATTCCATCATGGGCACGTGCTTGTAGGCAGCCGCATGGAAGATAATCTCCGGTCTGAATTCCAACAACAGGCTGCGCACTCGTTCAGAATCGCAAACGTCGGCAACACGAAAGGCAAGCTGGGCACCATTCTTATGGTCTATGAGGCCCAAGCGGAGGAAGTAGAGTCCCGTTTCGCTTTGATCCAAGCAGATAAGCCGGGCGGGGCCGTAATCCAGGATTTGACGACAGAGCTCCGATCCGATTGAGCCAGCCGCCCCCGTCACAACAACGGTCCGGGAAGCAATCTCTCTCCGCACGGCCTCAAGATCGATCTGAACAGGATCTCTTCCCAGCAGATCTTCAAGGCGCACTTCGCGGAATTGATTAATGCTAGCTTCACCGCGAATGATATCGCTCAGAGTTGGTACGGTCTTGAATGGTAATTTCGCCTTTTGGCAAGCATCTGTAATGCGCCGCATCTGTCTGCCAGAGGCGGAAGGAATAGCAATTAGAATTTCCTCAGCAGGACTATCTTCAACCAGAATTTCTAGTTCCTCGATAGTGCCCAGGACCGGCACTCCCTGAATGTGGACACCGATTTTAGATTGATCATCATCCACGCAACCGACTGCCGCATAGCCGCTATTCGGTCGGGCAAGTTCCCGAATGACCATCTGGGAAGCAAACCCTGCTCCAACCAGAATTACCCGTTTCGAATGCGAAGAATCGCGTCGGACGGATTCAACCAATACCCGTGAAGTAAGCCGCGCGCCCGCGAGAAAACATGCCGTCAAGACCGCTTCTAAAACGTAAACGGCGCGCGGAAAGCCAACTGTGCCCATCAGATATCGGTTCAGAGCAAGGAAGGCGACAGATCCAGCAGTCACAGCTTTCAGGATATTTAATGCATCACTTACACTCGCGAAGTGCCACCAACCATGATTGAGATTGAATAGGCGTAGCGTGATCAGACGAACGACTACAAGCAGCAGACCGGAAGTTAGCAAGATACCCCGATAGGGTAGCGAGAAATCAAAGCGCAGCAACCATGACAAAACAAAAGACCCCAACACGAGCATCGCCTGGACGACCGAGATGAATAACGGTCGCTGGTGAAACAACAATCGCGGCAGTCTGATGAGGTACTTGCGAATTATAGACCTCAAGGCGTCTCCCTTAATTACTAGGATGCTGCGTACAATCGGGCCCCGGTGCAACCGGTCGCGGTCCTCTTGCTGGGGTCCATCTCTGATCGAATTGTTTGGCTTACCTAGAGCGCGAGTCGCGCTCCTGTTTTTCTACAAGCAGAAAAGAGGACGAAAAAGTTTTCACAATAATGCGAATATCGTTCTGGAAGGTGATCTTTTCAAGATAAGCCCTGTTACGCGCCAGTTTATCTGGCAGAATCTTAGTTCGATAAAACTGCTCCGGATCTGCTTGAGCAGCTAGGATCTCTTCTTCATGGCGATACGCAAGACTTGCAGGGTCTGTGATTCCGGGCCGTGCAGACAGCACTATGCGCTGTTCTGGCGTGTACTCTTCAATATAGACAGGCACCTCGGGCCTCGGACCAACGAGACTCATATTCCCACGGATTACATTCCAAAGCTGCGGTAACTCGTCGACCTTATAGCGGCGAAGGAACTTTCCGAGGGGAGTCACTCTCGAATCTCCGGCAACTGTAATCTTCAAGTCCCTGTTCGACGTTTGGCTTGTCATGGAACGAAACTTTAGAATTTGAAACGGGCGAGCGCCCTGACCAATTCGAACTTGGCGATAAAGCACGGGGCCGCGCGAGGTCAATTTGATGCAGCAAGCCGCGATCGCGAACACTGGCGACAACAGAATCAGGCCGCTGGTCGCTGCCAAAATATCTAAGAGGCGCTTGCCGTAGTTTGCATAAAAACCGTTTGCGAACGCCGGGTGTTGCTCGGAATCGCACGCCCGCCCACCCTGGTCCTTCTCTTGATCAATCACTTCGATTGACATGGGCTTCAACGGCGCGAACAATTCGGGACTCCACTGCAGTATTTAGCACTGCAGTTATGACGTGATTGATCTCCGTTTCTGTCATGCCCGGATAGATGGGCAGCGACAGGCACGAATGATATTCCATTTCGGCACGTGGAAAGTCCCCAGGATGATAGCCAAAGGTGCGTCGGTAGTAGGGCTGCAGGTGTAGTGGAATGAAGTGAACACTGCACGCGACGCCACGGCGATGCAACGTCTCAATGAATCCGTTACGATCTAAATTCAAACGGTCTAAGCGAAGTCGCAGGATATAAAGATGCCAAGAGGTACTGCGATCAGGGCGGACTGCCGGGATGACGAGCTCCTCGCATGGAGAAAAAGCATCCGAATATAGCCGTGCAATCCTGTCGCGGGCTTGCCGCATAGCATCGCACTTGGCCAGCTGAACGAGGCCAATGGCTGATTGAAAATCGGTTAGGTTGTATTTAAATCCAGCTTCCGACACTTCATAATACCAGGAGCCATCTCCGCGGTAGCGTTTCCAAGCGTCGCGTTCAATACCATGCAGGCGCATAAGACGCATGCGCTCTGCAGCTTCCGGGTTATTGGTAGTTATCATTCCACCTTCGCCGGTTGTCAGCGTCTTGGTCGCATAAAAACTAAAGCAAGTAAACTCACTGATCTGTCCCACCCGTATTCCCCGGTACTCCGAAGGGAGCGCATGAGCGGCGTCTTCGATGACTCGCAGGTGATGAACTCGCGCGAGCGCGTGGATCGCATCCATCTCGCAGGGCTGCCCAGCTAGGTGCACGGGAATTATCGCTTTGGTCTTCGGTGTGATTCGCCGCGCCGCGTCTTCGGTGTCTATGTTCATCATGACGGGGTCAATATCAACCAGCACAGGCCGGGCGCCGACATAAGTGACTGCTTCGGCAGTCGCCGTAAATGTTGTCGTTGGAAGCAGCACTTCATCGCCAGCCAGAACTCCAGCAGCTTCGAGCGACAGGTGCAGCGCCGCCGTGCCCGTGGAAACCGCGATGGCGTGTTTTGCCCCAACGTACTTCGCGAATTCTTTCTCAAATTCAAACGTCTTAGGCCCCATCGTCAGCCAGCCCGAGCGGATCACCTCACTCACCGCCTGCACCTCTTCCTCACCCACGGGAGCGCGATGAAACGGAACTTGCAGTTCGTACGAAGTGCTTTTCAATTCTTCTTGGTGTGGCATAAAGGGAGTTCGGATTGGATCTTTTTGACTCATTGCTGAATCGGAAGGCCCGGCCGTATGGGCTTGATGGAAGGCTGCCGGAATAGATACCGTAGGCCGAAAAGCGTCCCAGCCCCATATGCGATGTGGAAACAGAAGGTCGCAAATGGCTGGACGAGGGCCACATCCCAATTTCCTTCGGTCTTCGCGCGCAGTGAAAAATAGAAACCCGTCAAGATATAGGCGCACAGTATCCCGATCAAGAATGCCGGCGTCGTGGCACTTACAAAGGAAGCTGGCAACAAGAGCAGGAGCAGTAGCAGAAACACTGCTGGCGCAAAGTGACGCAGGCCCATGGATTCTCTATTCTCGCGGAGCGTGAAGATGTGCCACTTACTCGTCTTGAATGCATATTTCAACAGCCTCAGGAAGTTCTTTACAGGATGATAGTGAGTCGTTAGGGCAGGTGTGAGGTAAATCGTTCCGCCTGCTTTTCGGATTCGGGCATTAAGATCGTTATCTTGATTCCGAACCAGCTTTTCGTTGAACATCCCGATGCGGTCAAATATTTCTCTTCGAAAGGCTCCAAACGGAACGGTGTCAACGTAACCTTCCTCACGACTCGTTCGAAACTTGGAATCACCCACGCCAAAGGGACTGCTTAAGATGGCCGCGACAAGTCTTGCACTGAAACTCTCATCTGCCGGGACAGTCACACACGGTCCGCCAACATTGTCGGCACTTGTCTGTTCAAGGTACTTCACGCAGTTTGCTGCGTAATCGCGCGGATAGACGTTGTGCCCGTCGGCTCGAATGATAACCTCTCCACGCGCGGCCCGGATACCGATGTTCATGGCCGTGGGGACGATGCCAGCAGGGTTGTCCAAACAGCGAACCTGCGGATTCCGCTCACAAATCTCTTCGATGATTTCCCGAGTTCGATCTGATGACCGCCCGTCTACCACGATAATTTCGCAGCTACTAACCGGGTAGTTCTGATCCACCAGTGATTTCAGGGAGGCGCGGATGTAATCTTCCTCGTTCCGTATAGGTACAACAAAAGATACTATCGTCATGGTATTAAGGCTGGACCGGATGCAAACCAGCTCTGTCGCAGTGTGTCCATTACTTTGCCGATTCATAATTGCCAACTAATGGTGAAGAGAACGCAAAAAAGGACACTCGCCATTCCAGCCAAGCTTAGTGGGGCGCTGATCCGAGTAAATCGCTGTATCACTTTGCCGCTTAGCGTCGGATGCGCTGTCAAGGCGTCGCGGCAACGAGAAACCGTGGGCCGAGCATCAGACGCCCACGGGAAAGGTGCCATGCCGCAGCAGACAAAGCGGAGTATCCAATAGCGAGTCCATTTTGCAGAAGACTTGATTGACCCAAACCACACAAAGGTCGCAGCGATCTAACGCGAAAGCGCGAACCGTCCAGGATCGACATTATTGATTTGGGATTGTAAAAAAAAAGATGAGTGCTCTCCAAAAGCGCCGTCCGCGACTCAGAAAACACTTTGCTAATCCATCCGGTATTTCGCCATATGTGGATATCTGCATTAGGCATAACGATTACTAACAGGCCACTCGGTTTCAGGATACGGCGAATTGCGTCCAGTTCGCGCAATGGCTCCGAGAAGTAGTAAAACGTATCGAGAACAGTTACGACGTCAAACGAGGCGCATGGAAGATCTGCTGAGTGTATGTCCCCGACGTGCACCTGAATCGCCTTGGCCGTCGCTCTAGCAGCCGCAAATCTCGAAAGTTCCACGCCCCACTTCTCCCAAGCTGACGCTTGAAAATATTGGTCAAGAAAATAGCCCCCAGCGCAGCCAATATCAAGAATTCTGCCACGAGCCTTTCGGTCGTTGATAAAACGAGCGACCTGCTTGTTGCTTTTTTCCACTCGAGTGCCAAAGCGTACCTCCACGTCCTCATTCCTCGTGATGTACTCGTTGGCGAATAACTCGAACAGGTCACGCTTGGCCGGACGAGGGTCAAGGTAAGCAACACTGCAGTTGGAACACTTCATCAAGTTTCGAGCGATACTGGCAAGGACCACGAACGGCTTAGGCGCAAAGCAGAGCGGGCAGCGATTCCCAGCCTCTTCAAGCAGAAGTGGATTCACGCTGGCCACTGGTGGCACGGCGCAAGCAGCCCGTCGACGAGAAGCGGCCGGATTTTTCAAGTTTGTCATCACGTCTCGAATTCAGTGCTTCTGCGCACTAATTCGCCGATGGACTCGATCTCAGAGTCCGATAGCCACGGGTGATGTGGGATCGTGCAAACCGTCTCTGCGGCTTTCTCGGCGTTCGGGCAGCCGCCCGAGTATCCAAAATGGCGCGCGCCCGGGACGCAGTTCTGATAGAGCGGCCCTGTATCCACCCGGTGTTCCGTCAGAAATTCGCGTCCCGTCGTTCGGCATTTTCCATCTCGATACCGAGCAGGCAGCAGGAAGTGATTCCATTTTCCGTGCGAAGGTTCCTCGGGCAATTCTAGAGGCACACCTTGAATCGCTGCACGGAACTTCTGTGCATTTCGCGAGAGAATGGAGAGCTTCTCGCTAAACTCATCTAACCGGCCACCGAGCAAAACCTGATCGCTCTGGCGCATTCTTGCGAGCGAGTACTGACTTGTATCTTCCAACATCTCGCTATCTGATGAAACTCGGCCGTCGCGACGACGACCGAGCGGTGAGGCCAACAGCGCCCCGTAGATGACACGCTGATAGGCCAATGCCCGAACTCCACAGGTCACCACGTGTAGAAGCTCCCCCAAACGGCTCCCGGCAGCAGGGACGGATATCACTTCAGCAGCGCTCTTCGCCAGAGTTGGATCGTTGAACACGGTTACGCCTCCACCTCCCACGGCAGCCGGCTTATGCAGGCCAAAACTGAAAAACGATGCTTGAGTGTGGGTTCCGAGCAGGCTTCCCTGGTATTCGCTAAGAAATGCATGAGCACAATCTTCAATCATCGGAATCTGTTTCGCACCCAGGCATGTACGTATTGCACCCAGATTCGCCGGATAGCCGAACGTGTGCACGATCACGACTGCATCGAGGCCGTTCTTGTTGCGTTCGAGGGAATCGAGATCCAACGAATAGGTGTCGAGATTCACGTCCAGGAATACCGGCATGTGTCCGGCAGCGGTAATGGCTCCAAAAACGGATGGGCAACAGTAAAGTGGAACCCCAACACGCGCGTGGTCACGCAACCTCAGCGCTTTAAGGATCGCGTAAAGACACTCCCGGCCGCTTCGGAAAAAAAGGCAATCCGCGGGGAACTGCCTAAAGGCCACAATTTCGAAGTTGTTCCGAGCTATCAGCGCAGCAAGAGCCCGCAAGAAGTCTGTGACGCTGTATTCGGGCTCAAAGCGTGGAACTGTTTTCCAGAACGGCCAGCTCTCTTGGCTATTGGTCGACATACGCGTGATTGAGATGTCTTGGCGGACTTTGTAGGCGAACATTTTCTTGCAATGAATCCCTAACAATATCTCGGGTTTCCTCGGCGGATCGCCTATCACCAATTGCTCCACAACCTTGTCGGTTGCGTCCGTGGAATCATCCGACGTGAGGAGGACTTAACGGGGCCGCTCTTGCTGATTGCCAGTCGTCTGATGCAATAATCCGCGGTCCAATTGTCGTGATTCTGCCTTACTCGGCCCGGTGAAATATGTCCGCAAGGCGTACTCTAGACCCTGCCTGCTGTAATGGAACGTATTACGGTTACACATCCTGCCAGTCACTTGATGCGCGTCATGCCACACCTGAAGTGTCGGATCGTGAATAACGCGCAGGTTTAGGCGCTGGCAGATTTCGGCGATGGAGAATTCTTCGGCGTAAAGAAAAAAACCATCGTCAATGTAACCACCTGCATCAAAGTACGACCGACTGAATATCAAAAAGGACCCATGCGCGGCATAGATGGGCGCACATCCGTTCGCGTGTAATCGTCGGCGCCAAAAATGAGTGTGGTACCGGAGAACCCTCATGTAGGGCGAGAGCCATTGCAGGAACCAACTAAGGTAGTAGTTCGACAGCCAGAATCGATAGCGCCACAGTCGAAATCGCGACGGTCTCTTCCGGAGGAATGGATTACAGTCGAGGTTGGTTAAGCGCTCGATAATCGCTGGGGCGATGACCTTCGCATTCCCGGGATCGCGCTGGAAAAGCTTGGACAAAAACTGTTGGTCATCAAAAAGAATATCATTGTTGCAGACGATTACCCAGTCTGGTCTATCGCCTCTTGCCAAGTATTGCTGAAGCCCCCATTTCGCCCCGCCGAAGTACCCTCGATTCAGGGGGGATTCGAGCAGTTCGACATTTCTAAACCTAGCTACCAGGGCCCGCAGCGTCTCAGCCGACCCATCGCCCGACCCATTTTCCACAACAAGCAAATGAGCGGTATCAAAACATTCGAGTCTGGCCGCGCTTTCGAGAAACAGTGCTGTTGAATCTGCCCCTCTATAATTGACCGTGATAATCAGAGCTTTAGGCATGTTGGTGTCCCACAGTTTCCCACTCTACGAGAACCATGATTCAGTTGGCGAACAAGGCTAGCCTTGCACGCGCTTCCGCGCCGCACATTTCCTCTATGCTGAAGAAACTTTCTCTGCCATAGAGAAGCGAAGCATTCCCTTTGCCTTGGCAAAATGCCGATTGGCCGGAGTCCACTTGGCAATCCTGCTGACAATCGAGTAGCTGAACCGATTCGCGAAAACAGTAAGGCAGGGATGAAAGACCACACGCTGGTTGACCAATTTCGCTTTATAGCCCATATGAAACTTAAATTCCGCCACGCGGGCCGGCGCATCGAGAGATTCAAGGCCATAGAAGACCAATCGTACGCCCGGCCGAGTTGCAGCATTTTGTGATACGTGGAAAGTGATAGCGTTGTTGACGTTCAGTTCTAAGTAATCCCGATGAGATTGCTGCTCAATGATATAAACGCAATCATCCATCTGAAATGTGACAAGGTATGCAGCCAGACGATTACTGACGAAGGCCCCCCATGCTTGAAAGCCGTTCAGATCGGCCGCGTCGAGATACCTTTTCCGCCAGAATTCATAGTTGGTCTCCACGTGCCTTCCTTGACGGTCCAGGGTGTCCAGCCGCAGATCCCATCCTTCGTCGACCAGTCGTTGAAAGGACATAGGCTCCACGGTGCAATTTCGAAGTCCTCGGCGCACATTCTTACGGGTTCGGTAACCCAAGTGTTCAAATCCATAGTTTCCACCCTCAAAAACAATGCTGTAACTGGCACAGCCATGACGACAATCGGGAGGCATGGAATACCGGACTGCGACTGCCCGATGTCGGGAAAATAGATCCGCGAGTTCAGCCTTCGATGGTTCGATCAGCCAGTGGTATGGAAAGGCCTGATAGACTCCAAGGCCCTCACTGTGCCAAAAGGTGCTCGTGGTTCGAACCACCAAGTGACCTTGGCGGCGCAACCAATCAGCGTAAGTGTCCGCGTTCATGCTCTCGTACCATGTATTCCGGATGGCTTCGTACAGGAAAGGCGGCGGAACTACAGGTGACTAGAAATGTTTTTATCTGCAGTGTGTTAGGGGCCACGTCTTGAATTCTGCCCAGATGAATGTTCCAGGCTTGTTCGTGTGTTGCGTAGATCGGCTCTGCCGCCCAACTTCATAAACAGTTCCACATTCAAATGGAGCCAAGAGCTGAGGAAACCAACGATAGCAGCGAGACGATCTGTGGGGCTCTTCGATCTTAAGCTGATGCGAAAATGGGTCCGCGCCTCAGACCATTTCCTCCTGAGGAGGAGACAACGACCTTCCGAAAAGTGCAGTTTGGCTTCGGCTTGTCGCCAGTTTCGTTGGATGTTTTCACGCTCGGAGGGTGACAGGACAAGCTTGTCTCTGTGACTGCCGACAAAACGCATTGTGAAGTCAGAGACCATTTCGTGAATTCGTTGGGCATGGTGCACGGTGATGGAATTTTGGTGGTATCTCCGATACCCCATTGTTTGCGCCGAATAGTGGAACTTGCCAACTAAACTGAGCTCCATAAACGTGGGATAGTCGGTGAGAGGGAGACCAGGTACATACTGGAATCCCCCGATTCGCTCCAGGGCAGCACGGCGAATGATGACAGTGGAGGGGCTGACGAGACATCTTCCCTCTGCCAAAAACATGTACTGCGTGGCCGAGCCTACGGGATCGTTGAACAGAACTGAACGGGATTGGCCTTCTCTCAAACGGGCCGTACGGCTCTTCGTTCTTTGTTTCAGGCCTTTAGCGTCCACATCTGCCACTTCTCCGTATGCCATTACAACATCGTCATTAAGGAACGCAGGAACAAGAGCGCCCAATTTGTCGGGAGGCCAGAAATCATCTCCCTCAAGTATGGCGATGAGCTCCCCCTTCGCGAGAGAAAGGGCTCGATTGTATGTCCTTGCGAGTTCGAATGGGCCCTGGTTCTCTTGGCGCTCTAAGCAAATCCGAGAGTCACGAAATCCGGAAATCATGTTGGCCGTATCGTCAGATGAACCATCGTCGATGATAATCTGCTCCCAGTTGGAATAGGTCTGCCGGAGGACGCTCTCGACGCACTGGGCGATATAGTCCTGATGGTTATAAGTAGGAGTGATTATCGTTAAGAGCGGCTCAGAAGTTAGGTTCATCAAAGATGTCTGAGATAAAAAATACCAGAATTCTCTTAAGTGCGCGGCCTCAAAAGGTGGAAGCGCAGCACGTAGCGAGAGCCAGAAGTTGATCAGCGTCAGGGCGAGAAGAATGGCTCACGCGACGTAATATCTTGCGTTGAAAGCTATGACGGCAGGCACGACACACCGCCGAAGGATGGTTTTGGCCGCGCCAACCGGCGACCGTCCGTCTGCGTAATTAGCTTGTTGATCTGTAGGACCATCCATAACAGAACAAAGGTCACATAAATGTCGATCCAGACCAGCACGCTGATGATGTAAGAACTATAGAAGTAACCCATCATGAGTACGAAAACCGCAACGGTAAACACGGGTCTTCTGTTGCGTAACATGGCATGAAAGGTCCAATGAAGTAGAATCCCAGTCGCGAGCATGAACAGCACGGAGCCGATGAATCCGAAATCTTGGATGAGCCCGCGAAACATCGTGAAAATGTTCGTGGTCAGCCAATCCCCATAGGAATAATCGTCAAAAACGCCCATCGGAACCACCTTGTGCCTGCCCACCAGATCGAACACGGCCATGAAGGTGTAAAAACCATGAGCGGCACTTTCATGGGGGTAGACGAGCTCTGAGTGCCTCCCGACGATGAAGGCGAACCAGTCCGAAAAGGCGTAGATATGGCCTAAGGAATACGACGCAAACCGTCCAATTAAATTGCGCATCACTTCTTCATTATCTTCGATAGCAGTTAAACCTCTTGACATAAACGACGTGGTGACAATCAGTATCAGGATGGCCGCATAGAGCGTCAGAGACTTGACTGTGACTTTCTCAAACAAGAGCAGCGTGCCCGCAGACGCCCGGTATACCAATAGCCCGGCATAAAAAAAGACTATGCAAAAAAACAGGAGTCCCTTGGCCGTCTGGGTGACCGCTACTAGCGTGGGTGGGAGAAACGATAAGACTACGATGAGCCATCGTGTGATTCTCGACGGCGTACATGGAAACAGAAACCCGCCCAGAATGGCGCCCACGTACGCAAACACGAGGCTCAATCGATCGAAGATGTGGACGCGGAGGCTCTCGGAATAGTGCAGGTCCGCGTAAGCCGCGGCACTCGCGTACAAATCGAAAAACAAGTCATGGAGCGAGATGCCCTGCGCGGACAAATTGAGGGCAAGAAATACCAGCGACGCGAGGGTCGACACGTAAAAAACGACCTTCAGAAAGCGGCTGCCGTACACCAGCGGGGCCGTCTCGCGCTTCCACGCGTTTCTCTGGAAGGCTGTCTTCCAGTCAAAAGGCAAAGAGCCCATCGAAAACGCCAAAGTGCACAGAAACAGGAAGGCGATTGCATACGGGTTCACGGGCACCCAGAATAAAACAACTAGGGGAACAAAGGTGTAGACAAACCAGAACAGTCCGAAAAGGCAGGCTGGAAACAACCATGTACCTACATATCGTCGCACCAAATAGGCTTGCCCCAGGATCATTAAGCTGAAGACCAGTGCCAAACATTTTTCAAATACCTCCATCACTGGCGGCCGATCCACAAGTATTTTCTGGCGATTGACGCAAGCGTGGGAATCTCTCTGAGTGCAAAGCTAATGGGAGCGCCCACGCCCCCAAACAGGGCCGCCGAACGATATAGCTTCGCTGATAAACAGCGGCAAGACCCCATTGGAAGCTTATATGCAGGGCTCCAAACGTCTATGCAACACCAGCCAAGCCATTCCACAGATAGACCCTCCCCCACAGATACGCTCTCGGAGCCTCACCTGTTCTGACTAGAGTAGGAGATCCTTCGCCACACTTCTCCATCCTCGCGAATAGCGATGATAACGGCATGAAAGGAGTTCTTCGAGAATCCGAGGTAAGCGCGACAGCCTTTTCGTGGCAATCAGCGCCCGAGCGTTCAGGTGCTTGATCTTGATATCAAGTTGTGGAATCACGGCTTGAATGCGAGAACCCTCACCGGCCGTCAAAAGCCTCTCGCGCGCTGACGTGAACTGCTGGGCCAAAGCATAATACTCGTCTGCACCCGCTCTTTTTGCGCTCGCAATACTTTGAGCAAGAGTGGAATCCAGCGGTCCGATCTGCTGTCCCGGATGCCGCCGATACTGAATGAGGGGTTCGCCAATGAGAGCCAAATCTGCGATCGCCGAAACCAGCAAGGCAATCCAGGCGTCATGGACCCAAATCTTCGGGACTGGCAGCAACAGATCTCTGAACTTAGTGCGAAAAGCCATCGTGGCGCCTGTCACAACGTTGCGGTTTATCAACACCTGTGCGCCCCGACCGTTCGAGATGCCCTTCTGGCGAGCTGGACTGAACCCCACAGAAGACCAGAGCCGATAACCCAATGTAACCTGGTCCTCACCCATAACCTCGGCATCTGAGAAAACCGCCCCAACCGAAGGCCTGGCAAGAAAGACCGACTCGAGGAGCTCCAGTTTTTTGGGGTACCAGACGTCATCCTGGTCAGCGAGTGCGATGATCTCTCCCTGGCAAAGCCCGATGGCCTTCTCAAAATTCTTTGTTGACCCCAGGTTTTCTTCATTGATTTCAAGCTGGACAGGAAACGGCGCGTGGCGCGCGAAATTCCTTACGATTTCGACACTTTCGTCAGTGGATCGGTCGTCGCAGACGACCAGTTCATCGGGGAGTCTTGTCTGAACTGCAATGCTTTCTAGCTGCTCGGCTAAGAAACGGCCGCCGTTGTATGTGCACATCGCCACCGAAATTGGGAGCCTTTTCATACGGTCGTTGTCTTCTATTTCCTTACATGAAATCTTGAGCCAGTTTTCGTTCTTCAGGCGAGAGTACTCGAAACCATGCAACCAGTACAAAGCCGAAAATCGTTACCAGAAGGAACGCGCTCTTTATTAGGAGCCCCTGCGGCAGGCCAGCCACCGCCAGCGCCGCCAGCCCCAGAGCTGTTAGCAAAGCGGTTTGCGGCCGCATAGAAGCTTCGATCGGCAGCAACCGCCGCGCCATGATAAACAGAATCAGGGCGTCAAGAGCCACCCGACCGGTCCAGGCAATGGCAGCACCCTCAATACCGTATTCCTTGGTCAGCCAAACCAGTGCTGTCAGGTACACCGGCAACTCAAACACCTGCAGCTTGGCCGTTAGGTCGGGTCTTCCCACTCCCTGTATAAGCGCGGAAGGCACGAGAGCTAGACTGTTGATGAACACTCCCACCGCAAGCCACTGAACCACGTGAACACTGTTTGCCGCAAACTCACTTCCCAGCCAAACCGTCAGCCCATCCCGCGCCAAAACAATAAGCAAGAGGACCATCGGGAACAGAACCAATAGAACGCATTTCAAGCTCCGACGGAAGAGAACGGTGGTTCGGTTGCGGTCTTGCACTGAGCTGGTTGAAAAAGCCGGGAACATCACTCCGACCAGAGCTCCCGGGATCAGCCAGAGTTTCGTCACCACCTCATAGGGGGTGGCGTAATAGGCTACCGCGGTCATGGTGACCAGCGCACCGATCAAAAAGCGGTCGATCATGACCATCAGTGCACTAACCAGGTTGCTGACCGTCATCCACCCGCCGAAGCGCAGCAGCGGGCCGACGGCAGAGCGCTCCCAAGCAATGGCACAGCCCAATCCCGGTACAACCCGCAGGCAGAGCACTAGATGAGCGGCCCAAGCGACGATGCGTCCGGCAACCAGCGTGCCGACCACCGGAATCAGGCTCTTTGAGAATGGAAGGACTAGCAGCGGCCCGGCAAACGTGAACACCCCCATCGGAACCCGCAGCGCGTTGATCAGCCCAAAGCGCTGGTGCGCCTCCAGCAATCCGCGCAAACCCGCGGTGCTGATGACCACCGGAATGGATAGGCCCAGCAAGTAGAAGGATTGCAGTGTCTCGCCCTGCAACACAGTGGGCACATTCAGCGCGCGATGGACCAGCCACGGCGAGAGCAAACCCACAACTGCAGCGCCCAGCACGCCTACTAACAACATCAGGAGCAAGGAAGTCCAGACTAGCGCGGGAACCTCGCGGTCTTCCCCGGCGCCAAGTTTTTTTGCCACCAGTTGGGTGAGCGCGCGGCCCAGTCCGAGGTCAAACAGGCTCGCATAGCCTATCAGCGCCCAGGCCAGCGTCAGCGCCCCAAAGCGTTCCTTGCCCAGCCCTCGAATCAGGATCGGAATGCTGAACACCGCCACCACCATCGGCGCGCCGCTGCCGAGTAGGTTCCAGACGGTGTTGCGGGCCAGCAGACGGCCGCTGGTCAAATGCCCGTTATGGTTTTTGGGAGTTTCGGTCATCTCAACTGTTCTCGGTAATCTAGTAGACCCCTAGAAGGCTGGGGCCACGTCCGCAGCGTCCACGTCCACGGCCACAGCGCGCTGGATAAGACTAAGTGATACCACTACCCTCAGGCTGTTTTTCTTCTTCTTCAATACGCCCTCAAGCCCGGCGAAAGGACCGCCAGTAATCCGCACTCGCCGCCCAGCGGTCAAAAACGGATGCGGTTCTGCGAGGAGACCCTGAGAAAGCCCCGATCGCATGATTTCCATTTCCGTATCCGGCAGCTCCATTGGCAATCCGCCAAAGCCGACCAGCCGCACCACGCTCGGAATCTGCACAACCCGCAGCCGGTCGCACAATGCCAGACGCACAAATACGTATCCGGCAAAGAGCGGCAACTCCAGGTTCACGCGGCGATCTTTCCAGCGGCGCACGGAACTGTACAACGGAAGAAAGTGCTCGACCTCTCGCGCTTCCAGCTCCGCCGCGACGCGCTTTTCATGGTTTGCGCAGGTGTAGGCGGCGTACCAGCGCGGCTCGACCATCGCCATTTGCGTCTGCAAGGGATATGCCGACCATTCTGCTCTTTCCGCGATGCTCTGCACGACGATTCGCCTCCCTATAGCTCGTACGTAGCTTCGCCCCGTCACTTACAGGGCGATATGTGACCTAACCCTTTATTTCTAAATCAATTACGAACAGATCTAGCGATCAAACGGCCCGTTTGCTGGCGGCCGCCGACTGCCAAGCTCATCCTCAATTTCTTGCGGGCTCAACCCCGGAGCGTCCCCGTTTCGTGCCCCCCAGGGAATCCGCGCCTTCAGCGAACCGGCTACCTCTTGAACGAGCACCTTGCGCGGGTCTTGCACATCCACTTCTTCCCAACGCGCTGCTCCCAACACCCAAACAACGGACATGGCGCAAACCAGAAATGTGCCGAGAAACATGATTACCAAACGTGGAGGAAACGATTTCCTCTCCGGGATTCTGGCCGGATCCAGCACTTTGACGCTGGGTGTTTCCTTTGCCTCTTGGACTTTGGCGAGCTCGTACTGTCCGGTCAGTAGCTCATAAACGGTTTCCTGAATTTTCGCGCGGCGGTAATAGTCGGCGTACTTTGCTCCGAGCAACGGTAGACTCTTAATGGTGGGATAAGGCAGACCACCACCGGCCTTAGCAGCGGATGGATCCCCAGTGTGCTCCTGGGTTGCGCCTGTGTCGTTCACAGCATTCGCCTGCGTACCGCCGAGCTTTTCGAGTTGCCTGCGAAGCTCGGCGACGCGCGCATTCAAAGAACGGACGCGAGGGTTATTGTCGGTATAGATCTGCCGAAGCCCTTCGAGCTGCGATTGCGCGGCGATCATTTCGCCCGCGATTGCCCCCGCCGCGTCCAGCAACGCCTTTCCTTGTTGCTGGATGTCGAGTGTGTTGTTCTTGCTGGAAAACTGCGCGAGTTGATTGGTGGCATTGTCCAGATCTTGCTTTGCAAACTTGAGGCGCTCCTCGAGAAACACTCGTTCGCGGTGCGCGGAAGAAGTCGAGAGCTCGGAAACGAGCGAGTTTAACTGGTCGACATAGGCACTCGCGAGGGCCGCGGCCCGCTGCGGATCGTGATCCGTCACGCTAATGGTGATGATCCCGCTCTTCTTATCTTCCGAAATCGACGTATTTTCATCAAGATTCGTCCGCGCGTCGATGACAAGCCGCTTGCCGTAAACTTTCCTCAAATCAAACTGCTGTATGAGGCGATCTTGAGAAGTTTGGCTCCTCAGGACGCCGATAAAGAGCGCGCCCGAAGTCTTGAGCCCCAGCAAATCTCCCGCCACACCCGCCAGGCCACCACCGGCCTTCGCCGCCATCGCGGCCATCATGGCCACGCCCGAGGTAGACTGCGGATCGGGCGGCATGAGCTGCGTGGTCGAGGTGTAAGACTTCGGAATCATGAACGCGACTAGAGTCGAGAAGAGAAGACCGACTACACCGGCTCGGAAAAAGAACTTGCGACGCCCCCAAAGCAAACGCAGCTGTTCCGCTTGCCACTCACGCGAATCCTCGAGTGGCATTTCCGCCAGCAAAACCTCTCCCACAACCGGTTGCGGTGCGATCTCAGGCTGCGGCTTGGCGGCTGTCTGCGTCACGTCTCTCCTTCTCTCTGCTCTGTCCCTTCATGCCATCTACGGCCATCTCACTTCCAGGAACGAGGCCAGAAACTCAATTCGATCGATGTAGCCACGTTTGACTTTGCTAGCGGGTTTAGGACCGGGAAGTTCCACTTTTCGTATTGCACGGATCCCGAAAACTTCAGTGTGGTGTTCAGCCAAAAATCGGCTTTCACCCCTCCGTCGTTCAACGTTCCCCCCTGTGGTAGATAAAGAGTGCTGATTTTCTGGTGCCGATAGTTGAGCTGAATCTTGTTACGGGAGGTGAGCCAGTATGTGCTCCAAGCCTGTTCGCCCTGTCCGCCGCGCCCCAACCAACTGCCAACAAGGTTGCTAAGGTTCGTGTAAGAACCATCTGGGTATCGATTATTTACGTAGAAACATCCGTCACAGCCCGGGAAATTCGGCGGCACCGTCGAGCCCCCTTCCACTCGTAGATCAAGCTTAGGAATGCCTGGAATCCGAGGCATATATATCCCCCCCCTGATCGCAGACTTGCGGGGGTAACCCAAGGGAGAAAACTCATCTTCCGTAAGGGCGTCACCGTAGAATGTCAACCACCTGCGTAGCCCGGGAATCCTGTAGCTGAAGTCCACCCCCGAGCGGCGGTCACCTGGGTCTGAGGCGCCGCCCTGGTTATTGCTATTGCCAAGGGAATAGCTACGGAGAAATGTGTGCCAAGTCAGAGCGCCCGGCCCACCTGCAAAAACAGTCGTAGACGAAACGCTAAACTCAAAGTTCGGAGTAGGCTTCAAGCTAATTTTTTGTCCTTGCAGGAAAGGCTGCCGATCCAACTGACGGCCAAACTGCCCAACGATACCTGTATCGGTTTGGAATACGAAATCGTGGCCGTCGAACTGTCCGAGGAACCATTCCAAGCGAATCGGCCCCAGCCAACCCAGGACGCTGGGGAGTTTGAATGGTGAGACACGATTGATTCGAAACATATTCAGCGGCTCGGCGTTGTCGCTAAACATCAGTGGTCCGCCCTCGGTTGGGCTCCACCACAGGCTTTGTTTTCCAAACGAAACCTGCCAGTTCTCGAAATTGTACCCGACGTATGCATCGAGCAATCGAACGCGATTGACAGAAGAAATCGGCGTAGCGGGCGGAACCCCGGGGATGTTATTGACCGAAGCAATGAATTGCCGAGCGCCATCGGACTGGGCCGGAGCTGATGGGGAGTGTTGGTACTCAGCGCGCACGTACCCGACCCAACGTCCTGCTGTCGTCCAAGCCGAAAAGCCATCGACGGAGTTGAATCCTTCCTGATACGGCCTGCCGAAATCATTAATCAGCGTCTGCCCGAAATGATTGCCGTCCGTGAGAGGCTCCCCGGAGATTGCTGTGACCCGCGCGTAGACAGATTCGATGCGTCCGTGAAATTGTCCGTCGCCACTTTTTCCTTCGAGTTCGTCGCGGAATTCTGCTTCGAGCAGGCGATAAATCTTGTCTGCTTCGGGCCCGCCCTGGCCTTCCACCTCCACTAACTCAGAAGCTTCCTGCAAGAGGCGAACGCACTCATTGCGAGTCCAGGGCTTCATCCCTTCGAATGCGCTTTGGATTAAACCCATGCCTGCCAGCCGGTCGAGCGCGGTGTAGATCCAACTATCCCTCGGGACGTAAGGCGAACCTTGATTCGCGGGAGAAGAGTTTCCATCACTTCGAAAGATTTGGCTGATCGATCTCCAGTCACCACCGCCTAGGCCCGGATCATGATGGCGGCTATAAATGTTTTGGGCGACAAGGTTTCCGATCACGCTTCCCACAAGCACGTCGGAAGGGAAATGCTGGCGGCCACGAATTCGCGAGTAATCCACTAGAGACGCCAAACCGTAGGCCATGATTTTCATCAGTGGGCCGGGATACTCATGCGCGACGACCCCTGCGATGGACCACGCCGCTGCAGAGTGCTCCGAAGGGAACGAGGTACCGCCCTGAAAGAACGGCCCGGATCCGTCGCCCTGGAACGGTCGTTGACGACCCAAGGAATACTTCAAGGTTTCCACCGCCACGAGGCTATTGATCGCGGCTTCCCCCGCGAGAAATCCCGTCTCGCTCCAGTGTTCGTTGTGCCTGACGTGACCCAACAACCACATCCCGCCAGCTCCTCCGATCAGCGCTCCGACTCCAGCGTTTGACAGCGTCTTGTAATGGCTGATAGTCGTAGGATTTTGCGAGAGGTGCTTGCTGAAATCTCGATCGGTGACGAAGAGCCCCGCCGCTATGCCACTGACCGGCACTAGCCACTGAGTATCCGAGAATCGGATCTTCGCCGGACTCGTCCAGATCTGTTCTTGGTCCTCTAAGAATCGCTTACCTAATCCTTGGAGACCCGGGCGTGAGCTCTCAAACGGTTCCGCCTCTGGATCGCGCGCGATTTTGCTTGTCGTGGTCATTTTCTTTACATCCGCATCCGCTCCTGGACTGCTCTGTTTCGCATCCGCCGCCCGCTCTTCCTGAGCTTGCGGAGTTGCAGACACAGAAGATGTCAGCGTCAGACTCCACGCCGCGCAGCTAAACACCAGCACGATGGCCCTCATCTGCATCAAGAACCCTCGTCACGGATGGATGTACGCCACTGCCAAAGCTACAGACGAAGCCAGTTGCGCCGATTGCATAATTAGCGCCCAGTTACGACCACCGATCTTCGGCGCTTTTTCGGGCACAACGATCATGTCTCCTCCTCGCAGGGTCGCGCTCATCGGATCACCACCCCACCAACCAGAGCTGTTGTTTTTCGCGGCGATCACCGAACCGTCGGCGCGAATCACAAAAACGGCTTTTTTGTCCGCGAGCTGTGTCACCCCGCCGGCTTGACTGAGGTACCATTTGGCGCTGTGGCCTGGGCGATAACTAACGGCTGTAGGATTGAAGACCTGGCCGTTCACCATTACGTAGCCGGCTTTTTTGGGAACAAAAAGTACGTCGCCATCGCGAACCGCCACATCTGCCGTCGTGTTTTGCCAGTTCTTCATATCCGGCGAGATATGCATCACGACCCGGCCGATTGGGGCACTCGCTTGTAGTTGGGCGAGCGTTGCTTCTGTCTGCCCGATGGCGGTCAACTTCGCGTTCTTCTGGTCAGCATCCGTATCCGGCAGCGCTTTGAGCGTCACTTGCTCGGTTTTTACCCGCTGCACGAGTTCCATATGGGCCTTCAGTTGCAGCTCGCGCACTTCGCGTCTCATCAAGACTGCTCCATACGCATAGGCTTCCGGTCCAAGACCGCCGCTTCGCGCCAAAACAGAGCTCAGCCGCTCTCCCGGCGCGATGCCGTATGTACCCGCGTGCAGGACTTCCCCCCGCACGGTCATGGACGCTCCAATGTCGGTCCAACGCGGAAGCTGTCGAATCGTAAGGATGTCTCCGTCGCGCAAGGGCACATCGGTCTTCGGATCGCCGTTCATTGCCGCTGCCAGGTTGAGCTCCAGCCGATCGCCCGGCGCCTTCTGAGATCCGTTCATCTCAAAACGCGCCAGGTCGGCGTTTTCTGTATATGCGCTCCTCTTTAGTCCGCCTGCTACGCGAACCAGATCTTCGACGCGCATATTTGTTGTGAGTGGATAACGCCCCGGCTTGGCCACTTCTCCCTTGATGAAAACCGTTGGCGGATCAACGCGGCTCAGATTGCGATGCACCAGTAAGCGGTCGCGGGGCTGCATCATGACGTTGTCCATGGGATTCCCCGCGAGGGCTTCGCGGAGATCGACGCTCAGAATTTTCATCGTACCGTCGGGCTGCGTGCGAAAGAGTTGCGCAGAGTCCAGCGAAGCGTC
>WNFT01004242.1_pt1 | contig 30385 bp, 31 predicted proteins | sample 5400191 | NCBI WGS metagenome assembly WNFT01 (sample SAMN13153359, study PRJNA577476) | soil metagenome | isolation source: 80 cm saprolite under Madrone tree | place: USA:California | collected 2016-06-14 | reverse complement strand
CCTCGTCCTCGAGGGAAATGACCCGCTCGCCGATCGACGGCAGGAACAACACGGCCGCGACGAGGAGAGGCACGACGAGCAGAAGCCGCCCGCGTCGATCCCTGGTCTCGTCGCCGCGCGAATCCTTAGTCATCTGACCACTCCCGGGTGTTCGATCTCGTGCTGCGCCATCGCAACCCCGACGATGAAGACTACTACGTCGACGGTCCCGGCGCGCTCGACAACGGCCATCGAGGTATGCCCTACATCATGAGTGAGAGACCGGAGCCGCGGTTCGATTGGTTCATTCCGAGCAACGGGGACGGGGCGCACATCGGGACGCGCCGGGCGGAGAGGTGGTGGTGCCCGGGGGGATCCGGGGCGACTTCGAGCGGCGGGGCGTCACGATGGACCACGACAAGCGATACGAGCAGGCGGAAGAGTTCATCGCGGCGCTGCGGGCGCCGTGGGTGAAGCCGGCGCCGGTGGTATTCGAGGGAGCACGATCCGGTTGAAGGGGGCGGTCTCGCCCGGGCCGGTGGGGGATGGGTCACGGTTCTACCTGGGTGGCCCATCACCGCGCGTCGGGTGGGGCCGCCACAACCTTACCGGCCCGGCGGGGGTTGCCGCCACTCGCGAATCTGGGCCGCGTGCTCGCGATAGTGTCCCGCGCCGGCGCCTTCGAACGGCTGGCGGGCAGCGCCGCCAGTCGACGAACTCCCGGTGGGATGCGTCGAGCTCCGCGAGGACCTCGGTGGTCTTCACTCCCGTCTTCTGCTGGACGAAGCGCGCATTCCACGCGTCGAAGTCGTCGTACGTCCCCACCGGGTACGGCGCCTCCCCCTTCGCGATACGCCCGAGGGCGGGCGTCATCGCTTCGTGCCAGCCGGAGATGTGGATCAGGATCTCGCGCACGCCCCAGGTGCCGAGCCAGACGCGGCGCATCTCTTCGTCCGTCAGGCCCTCGACCGCCCGGCGCAGCTCCGCGAACGCCTCGTCCGCCTCCTGCAACAGTGTGGCCTTGTCGCTCATCTGTCCCTCCCTGCTGGAATGGTCTGGCCTACGTGACCTGAGACCCCGGTTGGGACCCTATGTGAAATCCGGGACGACTCGGAAGAAGAGACAGCCGGCCGGGCCTCGCCTGACTTAGAATGCCCTGCCATGAAATCTTCTCCGTAGGCCAACAGACGAACGACCAACAGGCAGAGGGGTGATGCGATGGACTTTGGACTGCAAGGTAAGCACGCGCTCGTGACCGGGGGGAGCCTGGGCATCGGCAGAGCCATAGCCCTGGAGTTGGCCCGCGAAGGCGTTGACGTGGCCATTGTGGCTCGCTCGAAGGACCAGCTGGAAGCGACGGCGCGCGAACTAGAGGCCAAGACGGGGCGGCGCGTTCTCCCGCTGGTAGCCGATGTGACCAGCAAGGAGCAGGTCGATCGCGCAGTCGCTCAGGCGGCCGAGCGGCTCGGCGGGCTGCACATCCTGGTCAATAGCGGTTCGCCGCCAGGCGGCTCGGCCAGCGCGACCGGCCCCATTGAAACCGTCGTCGACGCGGATTTGCTGCACGACTTCAACGTGAAGTACGTCGGAGCGTTGCGCTGCGCACGCGCCGCCATTCCCTACTTGAAGCAGCAGGGTTGGGGCCGCATCATCAATATCAGCGGCACCAACGCCCGCAACGCTGGCAATCTCAGCGGTGGCGCGCGCAACGGCTCCCTGGTGCACTTCACCAAGACCCTGGCGGTGCAGCTGGGCCGCTACGGGATTACCGTCAACTGCATCCACCCCGGGACGACCCGCACCGAGCGTACCCCGCGCCTGCTGGCCGCCCGTGCCGCAGAACTGGGCATTTCCGCGGATGACGTGGAGAAGCGTGACTTTGCCCACGACTCCCCGCGCGGCAATGCCATCGGGCGCATGGTGGACGCGTCGGAAATTGCATATCTCGCCGTATTCCTCGCGTCAGATAAGGCATGGGCTGTCACGGGCGAGCTGGTCGTGGCGACCGGCGGGGCCGGGCGGGCGGTGTATTACTAGGGCCGGCTAGGGACGCTTGGCGTCGGGAGAGAGCGTGAGCGCGTCCAGGACGACACTGGTTCGCGGCGCCTCGTCGAGGTGCCAGAGCGCTTGAAGCGCGGCGTTCACCCGCTCGGCGCCCAGGACGTCGAGTGAAAGGTCGCGGAACTTCGTTTCGACGTCGTCGTCCGTCATCGGGTTTCGAGCATGGCCCTTCGGGTACTCGGCCCGCGCGGTGAACCGCTGGCCGGAGCGGGTGACCACGTCGATCTGCGATCCCAGCTCCTGCGGGAAGCGTCGCGTGAACTCCGGGCTCTCGGCGACGCGGATCCGGTTCATGAGCGGCCGCAAGCTCGGATCCAGATACCGCTGAGGCTCGAAGCTGGCGGGAGTGATGCGGCCGTCCCGCAGAGCGACGGCGAGCATGTACGGGAGGCTGTGGTCGGCCGTCTCCCGAGTCCTGGGATCCCACTTGGCTGGTTCGCTCCCGATCTCGCTGTAGGCCATCGCGTAGATCTGCACCTCGATGGCTTCGATCTCTTCCGTTCGCACCTTGGCCCTCAGGGCCAGCGCCATCGCCAGAGGCGCCTGCGCGTGATACTCGGCCGCGAAGAACTTGAAGTTCGTGCGCTCGATGGCGAAGGGCCGGTCACGGCCGCCGAGGGCGCCGATCTCGAAGGGCCCCGTCACTTGCTCGCAGAGACCATGACGCCCCTCGAAGGCGGCCGTGGGTCCGGTCATCCCGGCCTTGGCCAGCTGCGCGGCGAAGAGACCGGCCTTCGCGGCCGCGGCCGTCGCGCAGCCCTTCCACATCGCGAGCTCGCCGGCCCGCGTTTGACGCGTAGCCACGTTCGCGGTCGCGGCGATGGCGATAGCGTCGGCCATCTGGACGGCGGAAAAACCCAGCAGTAACCCGGCGCCGGCCGCCGAGGCCGGAGCGACGAAGACGCCCTGGTCCCAGCCGCGGTCACGCAACGGCACTTGATCGGCCAGGGCTCCGAACACTTCGTAGCCGGCGACCGTCGCCAGCAAGAGGTCCTTCCCCAACGCGCCCCCCAGTTCGGCCGCGGCCAGAAGCGCGCCCAGCATGTCGCTGGGATGGCCGGAGCCGCGCGCGATGTACGTGTCGTTGGCGTCGAGAAACCGGATCATGACCGAGTTGGCGAAGGCCGCGGCCTCGGGCGTCGTCGGTCGCCCGTCGCCCAGAAGCCGAGCCGATGGGGCGCCACTCCACGCCGGCGACACCCGGCGAGCGATGGCGGCAGGCTCGCTGCTATAGCCGCCCATGGCGCAGCCGAGCGAGTCGATGAGGTGGCGCTTCGCCTCCTGGACCGTGCGGGGGCTGAGATCCGCGTACCGTAGCGAGGTGACGTAGCGCGAGAGCGTTTCGGTCGTCTTGTCCATCGGCTCACGGAATCAGGATCAATTTGCCCGTCGACTGCCGCGACTCGAGATAACGATGGGCCTCCGCCGCCTGGGCCAGCGGGAACGTCTTGCCGACGTGCAGCTTGAGCCGGCCCTCGCGCATGAGGGCGAAGCACCGCTCGGCGCTTTCGCGCGTCTTGTCGGGGAAGCCCCTCGTCAGCGTCGGCAGGGAGAAGGCGCTCACCCTTTGCGACTTCGGGGAGAGCACCGAGACGTTGAGCGGGTCCGGAGCTCCGCCGGCGCGCCCGTAGAGGACGAGGTGCCCGAACGGGGCCAGACAGCGTAGCCCCTCCTCGAACGTCGGCTTCCCGACCGCGTCGAGGATGAGGTCGACACCACGGTCGTCGGTCAGTCGCAGCACTTCGTCCGCGAACTTCTCCCTCGTGTAGTTGATGATCGCGTCGGCGCCGTTCTCCTTCGCGAGGCCTGCCTTGGCGTCGCTCGATACGGTTCCAAACACGCGGGCGCCGGCCACCTTGGCGAGCTGGACGGCGGCGAGCCCGACGCCGCCCGCGGCGGAGTGGACGAGGACGCTGCGGCCCGGCCCCGTCGAGTCGGCCGTGTGAAGCAGGTGATACGCGGTCAGCACCTGGATCAGGAACGCCGCGCCGTCGACGAAGCCCACCGAGTCGGGGAGCGGAATGACCATGAAGGCGGGCGACACACAGTACTCCGCGTACGCCCTGCTGGTGAAAGCGGCCGCGCGCATCCCCGGCCGGAGGTTCGTCACGCCATCGCCGACCGCTTCGATGACGCCCGCCACCTCCATTCCAGGCGAGTCGGGAAGCTTGGGCTTTATGGTGTACGTTCCCTGGCGAAAGCGCGTGTCGGCGAAGTTCACGCCGATCGCGTGGTTCTTGATCAGCACCGCACCGGGGCGGACGTCCGGCCTGGGGACGTCAGCCAGGGCCAGCACCTCGGGACCACCCGTTTCCGCGAAGACGATCGCTTTCATCGCTCCTCCTTGGCCGGCCCGACTGTGCCTGTCCGCTCGAGCTCGCGCAAGCACGAAATCGCCGGCCGCGCCTGTCCTTGACCGTGCCGGGTGGGGGCGCTAATGTCGGCTCACCATTCAGCGTGAGAGGGATGACATCATGAGCGACCCCATCGACGCGTTCGCGCCCGCCGTCGACATGCTCGCCGCGCTGCGCGCGCGCCGGGTGTCCGCCGTCGAGCTGCTCGAGCTGCACCAGATGCGCATCGAGCGCCACAACCCAGAGCTGAACGCCATCGTCGAGCCCGACTTCGAGCGCGCGCGCCGCGAGGCCGAGGCCGCCGACACGCGGCGGGCGCGCGGTGAGGACGCGCCGCTTCGCGGCCTGCCGATGACGCTGAAGGAGTCCATCAACGTCCGTGGCCTGCGAACCACGGTTGGGATGTCCGTGTGGAAGGACTTTCGCGCGGAGCACGACGCGCCCGTGACCACCCGCGTGAAGGGCGCGGGCGCAGTCGTGATGGCCAAGACGAACGTGCCCCAGATGCTGGCGGACTGGCAGTCGACCAATCCGGTTTACGGGCGGACGAACAATCCGTGGGACCTGTCGCGCACGCCGGGCGGCTCGACCGGCGGTGGCGCGGCTGCGCTCGCCGCCGGACTCACCCCGCTCGAGTTCGGCAGCGACATCGGCGGCTCGATCCGTGTGCCCGCCGCCTTCTGCGGCGTCTACGGCCACCGGCCGAGCGAGACGGCGATGCCGCGGAGTGGGCAGTTTCCGATGCCGCCGATGCCGAACGCCGCGGTCGTGATGGGCGTCCAGGGACCGCTGGCACGCTCCGCCGACGATCTCGAGCTGGCGCTGGACGTCGCGGCGGGCGCCGAGGTCGGCGAGGACGTCGCGTGGCAGATCACGATTCCGCCGGCGCGACGCGATCGCCTGGCAGACTTCCGGGTCGCGGTGCTGCCGCCCATCGGCTGGGTGCCGGTCGACGTCGAGGTGGCCGCCGCGCTGGAGAGCTTTGCCTCCCAGCTCGGTCGGCTTGGCTGTCAGGTGAAGACGGTTCAGCCGGCCGGCCTGGGCGATTACCGCCAGCCGTACGCGCTCTATCTGACGCTGTTGGCGGCCGTCACGTCCAGCCGAGTGCCCGCCGAGCAGCGGCGCGCGCGGCTCGAGGTCATGCGGACGCGCGACGACGAGTGGAGCGCCGCGTTCCAGCGCGGCATCGAGAGCGGTGCGCCCGACTACATCGCCTGGTTCGGCCAGCGCGAGCAGTATCGTGCGGCCTGGCGCGCGTTCTTCCGCGAGTGGGACGTGCTGCTGGCCCCCGCGTTCATCGCGCCGGCCTATCCGCACTGGGACAAGCCCTGTCCGAACACGCCCGCGTCGATCCGGAAGACGCTGGACGTGAACGGCACCCCCGTGCTGGAAGAGCTCGGCCTGTTCTGTGCGGCGCTGGCGACGCTGGCCGGCCAGCCCGCGACGGCGTTCCCCGCCGGCCGCACGCGCGGCGGCTTGCCGATCGGGCTGCAAGCGATCGGGCCGTACCTCGAGGACCGGACCCCGATCCGGTTCACGGCGCTGGCGGCCCGCGAGCTTGGCGGCTTCGTCCGGCCGCCCCGGTACGAGGGGGACTAGCCACCCCATGAAGATCAGCGCGTTCCACCTCATGCCGCACCGCGAGCTGCCGGCGGACTTCGAACGGCGTTACGAATCCGTGTGGGTGACGCCGCCCTGGTGGGAGCTGGCCGACGCGCGGCGGGTCGGCCAGTACTACAACTGGACGCTCGACGAGTTGTTGTACGCGGCGAAGTGCGGATTCGACGGCGTCTGCACCAACGAGCATCATCAGAACGCGTACGGCTTCATGCCGAGCCCCAACTTGATGGGCAGCGTCCTCGCCCGCGCGACGAACGGCACGAACGTCGCGATCGTGCAGATGGGCGCGACCCTGCCGACGTCCAATCCGCCGCTCCGCGTCGCCGAAGAGTACGCCATGCTCGACTGCATCAGCGGCGGACGGCTGGTGGCCGGCCTGCCGCTCGGCAGCCCGATGGACGTCAACCTCTGCTACGGCATCACGCCCATGGCGGGCTCGGGCAGCATCAGCACGTTCGACTTCGCCGTGGAGCACGACGTCTGTTACTGCTTTCTGAGCTACTCGGGCGCCCGCTCGGCGAAGACGATGATGGACGGCTACTGGCGCGTGGTCGCCGAGAAGGGGCGCGATCTCAACCCGTATCGCGCGGGGTTCCTGCAGCTCGTCGTCGTGGCCGAGAACGACGCGCGGGCCGAGGAAAAATTTGCGCGGCACGTCGAGTACTTCTACCACAAGTGCCTGCACGTGCCGGGCGTGTGGTTCTCGCCGCCGGGCAACCAGGACTATCGCAGTCTCGTCGCCACCATGGCCAATCCCGTGCGCAGGGCCGAAAATCCCAAGAATCTCCGGTACCGCGACTTCGTGGAGAAGGGCTACGTCATCGCCGGCAGCCCCGCCACCGTGCGCGACCGTTTGAAGGAGGAAGTGATCAACGGCCTCCACGTCGGGAATTTGATGGTGCTCCTGCAGATCGGGTCGATGCCGCACGAGCTAGCCATGGAGAACATCGAGCTCTTCGGCCGCGAGGTGCTGCCAGGCCTCCGCGATTTCTGGGACGACGCGGGTTGGATGAACCACTGGTGGCCGGAACGGCTGCGGCAGTCCGCGGCGCCGGTGGCCGCGGGCATCGCCGCGGGCGGGGCGTGAGCGCTCGTGTTCAGACGAGCCGCGTGAGCGAGACGCAGGAGCGCACCGTCTCGGTCTGGCAGGACCGCGTCCGCATTCGGGTCCTCTCGAAGGGGCGCGGCCCGGCGCTGGTGTTCTTCCACGGTCCCTGGGGACTCACATGGGACCCGTTTCTCGACGAGCTCGCTCAGAGCTTCACCGTTCTGGCCCCGGCGCACCCGGGCACGACGCTGGACGCCCACGACGACGTCTACCACCTCGACGGGCTCTGGGATCTCGTGCTCTGCTACGACGAGTTGCTGGAGGCGCTGGGCATCAGAGACGCCGCCTTCGTGGGCCACTCGTTCGGCGGCATGGTGGCCTGCGAGCTGGCCGCGGCGTATCACGACCGCGCTCGGCGGCTGGCGCTCATCGCCCCGCTCGGCTTCTGGCGCGACCCTGATCGCATCATCAACTGGATGCTGCTGGAGCCCGGCGAGCTACGACGTCAGATCTTCCGCGACCCCGAGTGCGACGCGGCCCGCCGCATGTTCCCGCGCTCCGATGAGCAGGACGCGGCGGCGGCCGCGGCGCGGGTGCGGATGGTGTGGGCCATGGGGACCACCGGGAAATTCATCTGGCCCATCCCGGACAAGGGGCTGAAGAAACGGATTCATCGCGTCAAGGCGCCCACGCTGCTCGTCTGGGGCACGGAGGACCGTCTGGTGCCGCCCGTCTACGCCGATGAGTTCGTCGGGCGGCTCTCGGACGCCCGCGTACAGATGGTGACCGATGCCGGCCACGCTCCGCATCTCGAGCAGCCCGCGGCGGTGGCGCGCACGGTGCGCGAATTCCTGAGCCAGTAGCCAGCTACGCTGGCTTGCGCTTGGCGAGCGCCAGGCGCAGCGCCAATCCCACGAACACCAGCCCCGCGACGCCGTCGAGCGCGCGGCGAATGCCCGACGAGCGCCGCAGCCAGCCCGCCATGGCGCCACTCGCCAGCGCGACTGCGCACAGATACGGTAGCCCCATCAGCCAGTGGCTCATTCCGAGTAGCAACAGCTGAAGCGTTGTGTGGCCCAGGTCGGGTGAGACGAACTGAGGCAGGAAAGCGAGATAGAAGACCACGATCTTTGGATTGAGGAGATTCGTCGCCAACCCTTGCCAGTACACGCGCGTCGCCATCGGCTCGGGCGCTGGCGCCGGCGCATCGCTCCGCTTTCGCCAGGCACGCACGAGCAACGGAACGCCAATCCAGACGAGGTAGGCAGCGCCCGCCCATCGGAGCACCTCGAACGCCACGGGCGAGGCCGCGATCAGGGCGGACACGCCGGCGACAGCGAGCGCGAGGTGCACGAGCAGACCGGTCATGATTCCGGCCGACGCGAGGAGCCCGCCGCGCGCCCCGCTGCCGAGGCTGGCGCCGAGCACGAACATCGTGTCGGGCCCGGGCGCGAGTGTCAGCAGCAGCGCCGCCGTCAGGAACAGCGCGTACAGCTGAGGATCGAGGATCACGCGCCGGCCCTATCCGGATTCGGGGCGCCGCCGGCTCAGGAGGGCAGGCTTTGCTTCGCCCGCGCGCGGTAGTGCTCCGGGACCGCGTCCAGCCGATCCGTCCAGTGCACCACGCCTAGAGTGTCGGTCCAGCGATAGAGCTGGCCCTGGCGCGCCGGCGGCGGGGCACCCGACGAGGGCGCTCCTTCCGGTGGTGCGGCCGGCGGCTCGGCTGGCGGCGGTGGTGTGGCCGGCGGAGGCGGCGGGGGATTCGGGATCCACACCCACCGGTAGGGTACGGTCACCCCGTCGCCGCGAAGCTCGTACCGCCCATGCGGATACTGGACGACGTTCTGCGTGGGCGCGGGCGCAATCGAGACCGTCCCGCTCGGCGGCGGGCTGTAATAGGTCGTCGGCGGATCGTAGTAGGACGGCGGGGCGTAGTACGGCGCGGCGTAATACGCGGGCGGCGACGCGTAGACGACGGCGGGAGCGGCGGCGACCACGGCGAAGGGGAAAAACGGCCGAACGAAAGGGCGGACGAATGAGCGCGCCACAAAAGGATGATGATGTGCGAACGACTGCTGCGACCCGGCCGGGCGTCCGCTGCCCGGGGCGCGGACGGAGGCCGCGCCCTCGTTCCGCCGCTGGGCGAGGGCGGCGGCCGGCGCGAACACGCCGCCCACCGTGAGGGCCAAAGCGGCGGTGACAATCAGCGGGCCCTTCGTCATCGAATTCCCTCTTCGCCTGTGAGCGCAGTGTGCCCCCGCGAGCCGGCGCCGTCAAGCCGCGATCGTCGCTCGGTGACCGTGCCAACCCCTGACGGCGCGTGCGCCCCTCACCGCCACAACCGCCGCGTCGCCGATGCCGCCCCGTGCGCGAGCGATTCCAGCTTCGCCCAGGCGATCTGGGGGTGCACGCGGCCGCCGAGACCGCAGTCGGTGGAGGCGATGACGCGCTCCTTCCCCACGAGGTCGGCGAAGCGCGTGATGCGTTCGGCCACGAGCTCGGGGTGTTCGACCACGTTGGTGGCGTGGCTCACGACGCCCGGCAGGATCAGCTTGCCGTCGGGCAGCTTCACGTCCTGCCACACCTTCCACTCGTGCTCGTGGCGGACGTTGCCGGCCTCGAACGAGTAGGCACGGCACTTGACGGCCAGCATGACGTCGACGATGTCGCGCATGGCAATGTCGGTGGTGTGGGGGCCGTGCCAGCTGCCCCAGCCGAGATGCAACCGGATCCGGTCCTCCGGCAGGCCTCGGATCGCGTGGTTGAGCGCCTCCACACGGACCATCGAGAACTTCTTGTAGTCGGCCACCGCGGGCTCGGGGGTTGACCATGTCCCAGTTCTCGGCGATCGCCGGATCATCGAGCTGCAGGACGAGCCCGGCGTCGACGATGGCCTTGTACTCCTCGCGCATGGCGTCGGCGCAGGCGAACAGAAACTCTTCCTCGGTCTTGTAGTACCGATTGGCGATCCGCGAGGCGCTGCCGGGGGCGATCGAGGTCATGAAGCCCTCCTCGAGGCCGGCAGCCTGCAGCGCCGCCTTGAAGTTGGCGATGTCGGACTTGATCGCCGCGTGGCCCGTATAGATCAGCTTGTCGACGCACACCGGCCAGAGGGTGGCGCGGGGCCCGGTCGTGATGCCGAGTCGGGGTCGCCGTAGGCGGCCGCGAACTTCACCCGGTCGCGCCGATGGGCGACGCTCGTGAGCACGATCTCACCGGGCCGCGACCGCTGTGGTGGCAGATCGTAGAGCCCGGTGGTGCCAAGCTCGAGCCCGCCCAGACGCTGGAACGAGTAGCTCCACCACGCCCGATAGTTCACGCGGTGCCCCATCGACTTGCCGAATTCGCCGTCCCCGGGAATGGCGATGCCCAGGTCCTTCCGGCGGCGCACGACGTCCGCGACGCTCGAGTGGAGCTGCGCCTGGAATCGACGCTCGTCGCTCGCCTGGCCTGATTCGCGCGCGCGGTTCGCCTCGATCACGTCGTCGGGGCGGGGCAAGCTTCCGGCGTGACTGGTGAGGATGTGGTCGCGGTTCTGCTTCATGACCCTGCCTCCCGGCGCGAGGAAGGATGGCCCGCGCCGGCGAAAGCGTCAAGGGGTCGGAATTGGGCTTGCGTTCGTCTCGGAGCAGGGCCAGAGTAGCGCCCGGTGACCACAGGGTCGGCAGAATCGTAACGGACCCGGCCGCAACGAGGGCGCGCAGCGTTTCCTATGCTCGCCGATCGCAAATATCCGCTCACGCTGGCCGCGCTCTTCGGCCTCTATGTCGTCGCCGGCAAGCTCGGCCTCTCTCTCGCGTTCGTCCACGCTAGCGCCTCGCCCGTCTGGCCCCCGACGGGGATCGCGCTCGCGGCGCTTCTGACGCTCGGGTACCGCGTCTGGCCCGCGATCTTTGCGGGCGCATTCGTCGTGAACATCAGCACGGCCGGCTCGGTGGCGACCTCGCTCGGGATCGCCGCGGGCAACACGCTGGAAGGGCTGCTCGCCGCGTTTTTCGTCGATCGCTACGCCAACGGGACGCGGGCGTTCGACCGCAGCCAGGACGTCTTCAAGTTTGCCGGGTTCGCCGCCCTGCTGAGCAGCACCGTCAGCGCGACCATCGGCGTCGCCAGCCTTGCGCTCGGAGGTTACGCGGCGTGGGGCGACTTCGACCAGATCTGGCTCACCTGGTGGCTCGGTGACGCGAGCGGCGCTTTGATCTTTGCCCCCCTCCTGGTCCTCTGGGTCCGCGACTGGCGGTCTCCCCTGTCTCGGGGACGTCTGCTCGAGGTCACCGCCCTGTGGTGCACCACGACGCTCATCGGGCTGGCAGTGTTCGGTGAAGGCCTCTCGCACTTCGGGCTCATGACACTTCCACTCACATTCCTGTGCACACCACCCCTCGTCTGGGCCGCGGTCCGCTTCCGGCAGCGCGAGGCGGCGATGCTCGTCGCTATCCTGTCGGGCATCGCGATCTGGGAGACGCTGCGTGGCTTCGGGCCCTTCGCGAGCGCCACGGCGAACGAGGCGCTTCTGCTGTTGCAGATCTTCATGGGCACGGTGTCCGTCATGGTCATCTCGGCTGGCGCGCTCGTGGAGGAGCGCCGGCGCGCCGAGCAGGAGCACGAGGAGCTTCTCGTGCGCGCGCAGGCCGCGCGGGCCGAAGCGGAAGCCGCCAACCGGGCCAAGGACGAGTTCGTGGCGATGCTGGGCCACGAGCTTCGCAACCCGCTCGCGGCCATCATCAGCGCGGTCAGTGTCCTCGATCGTATCGGGCAACAGGACGACGTGACCGTGCGGGCGCGAGGAGCGATTCGTCACCAGATCACCCATCTTGGCCGGCTGGTCGACGATCTCCTCGACATCGCCCACGTCACCAGCGGAGACATCGTCCTGACCTGCGAGCCACTGAATCTCGCGACCAGCGTCCAGCGGTCGGTGAGCAACCTGGCGAGCACGGGACGGTTCGAACGTCACGTCATCGACGTTCGCGCCGAGCCGGTCTGGGCGAATGCCGACCTGTCGCGACTGAACCAAGTCGTCGCAAATCTCCTCACGAACGCGATCAAGTACACCTCGCCCGGTGGCATGATCCGCGTTCGCGTCGGCGGCGAGCAGGATCAGGCAGTGATCGGCGTCGCTGACACCGGGATCGGCATCCCGCCCAACTTGCTCCCGCACATGTTCGACCTGCCCGTTCAGGGTGAGCGCCGGCTCGACCGCGCGCAGGGTGGGCTCGGTGTGGGACTCACGCTGGTGCGCCGGCTGGTGGAGCTGCACGGTGGCCGGGTCGAAGCATTCAGTGAAGGGCCCGGGCGCGGGAGCGAGTTCGTCGTTCGGCTCCCCCGTATCCCGCCCGCCAAGGCTATCGACTCGCAGTCGGTGCTCCGAGTGGTCGGTAACGTCTCATCCGCCCGGTGAGCGGCCAGGGATAGCGGTACCCAGGCCATCTATCCCCAGTCGTCCAGTTATGCACGGCTGTGGATAACCCTGTTGGTAAGATCGGAGATCTTGGCGGCAAAGTACTGAAAATACTGATTTTATAGGCATGACAGGGACACCTATGATCGCGGTCGTCGGAGTCACTCTGATCGATGGGACTGGGCATCCTCCGGGCGAGGCAGCCACCGTTATCGTCGATGGGAACCAGGTTACCAGCGTCGGTCTCGCGAGGACCACGACGGTCCCGCCCGGCGCGACGGTCATCGACGCTCGGGACAAGTTCCTCACACCGGGGCTCGTGGACATGCACGTGCACGTGCACACCCCGGACAAGTGGCACCCGGAGCTCTTCCTCGCCGCCGGCGTCACCACCGTGCTCGACCTCGGCGGTCAGCTCCGCGACGTTGCGGGGTATCGCGCGGTCGTCGAATCTGGAGCCAGGCCCGGCCCGCGAATCCTTTTTACCGGGCCGATGCTGGAGGAAGGCGAGATGTACCCGGGATTCGCTGGCTTCTGCCGTCGGTTCGATGCGACGCGCACCGAAGCCGAGGTCGACGCGCTCGCGGACGCGGGCGTGGACGGGATCAAGCTCTACGTCACCGTGCGGCCCGACACGGCCCGCCGCGCCTGCACGCGCGCGCACGAGCGCGGCCTGCCCGTCTTCATGCACCAGCACGCCACCTGCGGCGCCGAGGCCGCGCTCGCCGGTGTCGACTCGGTCGAGCACGTCAACGTCTTCGGGCAACTCGCGCCCGAAGGCTTCTGGCTCGCGGAGCCCGCGAAGCTCAATCCGTTCGAGTACGGCGGCTGGCTCTGGCGCTGGCTCGGCGATCTCGATCCGCGCTCCGACGCGGTCCGCCGTCTCTACGACGGCTTGATCGCCGCCGGCACCGCTCTCGATCCGACGCTGGTCCTGTACGCCGCACGCCCAGGCGCGATCGGTGACGACGTCGGCGACACGTCGATGGATGATCCCGAGCGCACGCGACTTCTGACGCTTCTGCCCACGCCGGTGGCGACGGAGCTCGTTACCCGGTGGGCCGAACGCCGCAGCGCCGCCCTAGGCGCCTCCGAGCCCGCGAAGTATCGGATGCGGCGGGCGTGGGACAACATCCTCGCGCTCGTCGGCGGCTTTCAACGGGCGGGCGGAATGGTTCTCGCGGGAACCGATTGTCCGAACGTCGCCATCGTCTCCGGCTTCTCGCTGCACCGCGAGCTCGAGCTGCTGGTGCGGGCGGGGCTCTCACCCATGGAGGCGATCGTGGCGGCGACGCGGCGTCCGGCCGAACGGCTGGGCAAGCGCGACGTCTTCGGCACTATCGCGCCCGGGCACGCCGCCGATCTGCTCCTGCTGGCCGCCGACCCACTCGCCGACATCCGGAACATCCAGCGGATCGAGCGCGTGATCGTGGGCGGAATCGTCTATGAGCCCGGCAAGCTCCTCGAAGGACTCCGGCCGCGTTGAGGGGGAACGCCTCGGCGCGCTATCCCGTCGCCGCCTGGGCTGGCGGCTCGTGGCCGCCGACTCGGGTCAGGGGCCTCTTCGCCCCGGTTCCGCGATTGACCCAGTAAAAACAGGTCTGCGCGTGGGCGACGACGACCGGTGTCAGGTCGCTACCGCACAGGGGGCAGGCGAACACGGCGGGGTCCGATCGAGAGATCCAGCCGAGCCGGTAGGTGTTCTGACATCGCTGACAGGGAACGGCGTGCTGGCTGCAGCAGAGGAACAGGATTGCCTTCGCATCGGGGTCGCGAAAGTCGATCTGCCCCGAGGCGCGGGGAACCGCAATCCATCGGTCGCCTCGAAGCTCCGCATCCGCGTCGGTCCGGATCCTCCGATCGCCCTGGCGCCGCTCCGGTCGATGTCCGCCGGTTTGCACTCGCCGGTCGGTGAACCGGCGGTCGACGACCACCTGCACCGTGTGATCTTCCCCAAACGTTTGGCTCAGCGACCGGCCCGCGTCCTGTCCGGATCTCGGGACCACGATGAGCAGGGAGCGCTCGCCGTCTTGCATACCGGATCTCCTTTGGTGAGGGTAAAGCTTACTCCCAGGGTCCGGGGAAACCAGCAAGAAGTATCAGGGGTCGATCAGCCGGCCCACGCCCGATGGACGGTACCCACCGCCGCCCGCAGAGCACTGCGGATTGTGTCCCAATCCGCGCTCGCGTCACCGAGCAGGACGATGTAGCCGACTGGCGTACTGCCTAGAAAGGCGGTCCCGGTGCCGCTGGCGAACCGCGCAATCGAGAAGGTTCCCCGCCGGAGCCGGGGGTCACGCAGCTCGAGCTCGCGCCCGAGTATGGCCGCCAGCGCCGAGAGTGGCTCGGGGGCAATTTCTCCGGGCAGCCGGGCGGCGATCAGGAGCCCGTCGGGGGCGACGATGAGCCCGCCGGTGATGTGGTTGAGGGTCACCAGCTCGCCGAGCAGGCTGCGGAAATCTCGACCGAGGGCCGGCTGTGCGTCGATGGTAGAGCTCACGGTGTTGCCCGTCTGGGCCATCACGCCACCCGATTCGGGGCCGCCTGGCGCGCCAGCTCGGAGTGGCAATTGACCCACACCCGTTCCAGATGGGCGAGCGCGGTCGCCCCCTTTGCGTCACCGCTGAACGAGAGCGTGAGGACCGTTTCGCCGTCGGCACGGAGGTACGTCGTTTCGGCGGCGCCCTCGATCACGGCGTGATGCAGCGAATCGCCGAGCCCCGCTCGCGCGAGCATCGCGGACGCCATTCGCGCGAGCTTCGTGGCGCGGGCCGCGACCTCCTCCGTCCGCAATCCCCGAGGTTGCGCGAAGATCAGCGTCGCGTCGGCCCGCGCCAGCAGCGTTTCGCGGCTCTCGGCGGGCAGGCGCAACCGGTCCGCGCGAATCGGGCTTTGCTCGAGAGAGCGGGGGCGCTTCGCGGCCGCGCTCGCCGGAAGACTCAGGGCGACGTCGAGCACCGCCTTGGCCTCGGGGAAGTCCGGATAGCGCGCCAGCGCCCGCGTCACGAGATCGGTGCAGGCTCCCGTGTCGCCTTCCTCGAGCGCTATCCTCGCGAGGCCCAACAGTGCGCGCGGGTGGGTCGGCTCGATCGCGAGCACCCGCTCGAACGAGGTCCGGGCCTTACCCATCTCGCGGAGCATCGCGTGGAGCGAGCCAGCCAAGAGGTGGCCTACAACGTTGTCCGGATCGAGGAGCAGTCCACTGGCGACCAACGCCGCGGCCTCCTCGAATCGTCCCTCGTCCCGAAAGCGTTTGGCTCGCCGGAAGACCTGCACGGTCGTCCGGAACCGCCGTTTGCCTCGGACCATGTGCCAAATGCGCGCCAGAATCATGCTCGCCTTTCGAAGACTTTCAAGTTCTTCGCCACGTTCAGCGACCTCCAAGGACGTCTGAGCCGTCGCGCCCTTGACCATCGTGCGCCAGGCTGGCACGGCACAGTTATGACAGAACTTGTCAAATGGTCGGACCAGTTGTCACGAAGAAGAGTCCGGACGACGAGCCAAGTCGCGTTACCGCCGCGTTTGTTCGAGTCTAAAGCCGCGTCCCACCGACCCTCGCCCTGGCAGATGTGTTGCACTGAGGCACATATGGCGGACACGAAGGCAGGAGGCCTGCGCCCGATGGGCAAAGTGATGGTTGTGGACGACGCGTACTCGGAGCTCCAGGTCATGGAGACGATCCTCCGATCGGTGGGTCACGACGTGCTGACGTACCTCGACGGCGAGCAACTGGAGGAGAAGATCGTCAAAGAGCGGCCAGACGTCGTGCTGCTGGACATCGTGATGCCGAAGCGGAACGGCTTCGAGGTGCTCCGCAGTCTGCGCAAGGACGAGCGCACCAAGCAGACGCGCGTGGTCGTGGTCAGCTCGAAGAACCAGGAGAGCGATCGCGTCTGGGGCATGCGCCAGGGTGCGGACGAATACCTGCCGAAGCCGTTCACGTCCGAGCAACTCCTCACGATCGTCCGTCGGTTTCTCAAATGACGACGAGTTTGCTCGACAGCTCCGCGGCGGTTCGGGCGTGCGTGTTCGCGCTCGCCGGCGAGCCGTTCGCGATCGACGTCACCCAGGTGCGGGAGGTGGCGATCTTCGAGGACTGGACGACGGTGCCGCTGGCCCCGGCGCATCTCGTGGGCGTGGCGAACCTGCGCGGCGATGTCCTGCCCATCGCCGACCCGCGCGGGGTGCTGGGGCTCGCGGCGCGCCGCGGTGGGCGCAAACTCTCGACGCTGATCGTCGAGGCCGAGGGATTCGAGGTGGCACTGGTCATCGACGGGGACGTCAGCCTCGAAGCCTTCGGCGGGATCACGACGCTCGACGAGTCGAGCCCGCAGCCCCACGCCCAGTGGGCGCTCGGGTTCCTGCCCGACGGCGAGCGGCTCGTGCCGCTGCTCGATCCAGCCCGGCTCCTGCGCGCGCTCCGGGAAGAGTGCAGAGAGGAGAGATGACGATGAAACGGCGGACGGTGCTCCAGATTCTTTCCGGGGTGGTGGCCAGTGGCGTGGGCCGGGACTGCCTGACCGCGTGGGCGCAGGCGCCCGCCCGAAGCAGTCTCGAGCCGCGCCTCATCGGTTCTCTCGGCGTAAACGCGAAGGATATCAAGATCGGCATGAGCGCCGCCTTCCGGGGGCCCTCCGCGGGGCTCGGCATCGAGCTCTACCGCGGGGCGCAAGCCTGCTACACCGACGTCAACCAGCGTGGCGGCGTGCACGGGCGCACGATCTCGGTGGTCGCGCTCGACGACGGCTACGATCCGACGCCGTGCATCAAGAACACGATCGAGCTCGTCGAGAAGGAGCAGGTCTTCTTCCTCTCGAACTACGTCGGCACGCCGACGCTCACGCGCGCGCTACCGGTGATCAAGCGCTACGCCGACCGCCAGGTGATCCTGGTCGGCAATTTCACCGGCGCCCAGCCGCAGCGCGAGGAACCCTACAGCGAGCAGGTCTTCAACATTCGGGCCTCCTACCGCCAGGAGATGATGGCGCTGGTCGACCGCTTCTGGCAGGCCGGCGCCCGCAAGTTCGGCGTCTACTACCAGATCGACGCCTACGGCCGCAGCGGAACCGACGGCGTGGCCCGCGGCCTCGCGCAGCGCGGGACCAAGATCGTCGCCGAGGCGACCTACCGCCGCCACGACAAGTTCGAGGACGACATGAGTCCGGCCGTGCAGGCGCTCCGCCGGGCCGGCGTGGACGTAGTGTTGTGCACCGGCTCCTACCAGGGCTGCGGCGCGTTCGTCCGGACCGCGCGTGACCTCGGCTGGACCGTGCCCATCTCCAACGTCTCGTTCGTCGGCTCCGAGGCGATGCTGAACCTGCTCCTCAAGCACGGCCAGGTCACCGCGCGCGACTACACCCAGGCGCTCGTCAACTCGCAGGTGGTGCCGAGCTACGACGACGTGAGCCTGCCCGGTGTCGCCGAATACCGCGCGCTGATGGAGAGGCACAACCCACAAGTGCCGGAGGCGCTGCGCGACGCCAAGCACGCGCCCGAGGGCCTCAGCTTCCGCAGCCTGGAAGGCTTCGTCAACGCCAGGGTGATCGTCGAGGCGCTGCGCCGCGCCGGACCGAGTCCGACGCGCGTGGGCTTCCGCCAGGCGCTGGAGTCGCTCAAGAGCTTCGACCTCGGGATCGGCGCGCCGCTCACCTTCGGGCCGGAGCGGCACCAGGGGCTGGACAACGTGTACTTCACTAGTGTCGTGAACGGACGATGGGCCCCCATCACTGACTGGGCGGCCGCGGTGAGAGTATGAACAAGCCACGCAAGCTGCGATTCGGGCTGCTTCCGAAGATCATCCTGTTCCTGGCGGCGACGCTCGTCCCGCTGGCGGCGATCACCTGGTGGATCTCCGTGCAGGCGCTGACCACGAACCTGACGGAGGAGTTCACCTCCAAGGGCTCCGCCATCGCGAAGAGCCTGGCCAGCTCCGGCGTCGACCTCTTGCTCACGCGTGACGCCTCGACAGTGCAGGGGATCGTCGACCAGTTCGGCGCCATCAACGGCGTGAAGTACGTCATGGTGTACGATCCGCAGAGGACGCTGGTCGCCCACACCTTCTCGCCGCTGGTGCCCGCCGGCATCGTCGAAAAGAACCTGGTCCCCGGGGAGGCGGCACAGCAGATCAGAGCCATTGCGTATCCCGATCCGGTCACGGGCGCGATCCAGCAGAGTCCGGGTGGCCGAGCGGGTGGGTCAAGGCGACCTCTCCAGGCTGGCGATCGTGACCTCCCGCGACGAGATCGGGCAGCTCGCGACGACGTTCAACGACACCGTTGTGCGCCTGCGCTCGCTGGTGCAGACCGAAGCGGAGCGTGACGAGGAGCGGCGCAAGCGCGAGGAGCTCCAGCGCAACATCACCCGCTTCCTCGACATCGCCACCGAGATCGCCCGGGGCGACCTCACCCGGCGCGGCCAGGTGACCTCGGACGTCCTCGGCAGCGTCGTCGACGCCATCAACGTGATGGTCGAGGAGCTGGCGACCCTCATCGACGACGTGCGCGAGGCTGCGCATCAAGTGTTGACGAGCGCCACCGAGATGATCGGCGCCATGGAGACGACGGCCGGCGGTGCCCAGACGCAGTCGCGAGAGGCGGTGGGCGTGAGCGACGCGATGGAGGCGCTCACCCGCTCGATGCGCCGGGTCGCCGAGGACGCCGAGGCGTCGGCCGCGGCGGCCAACCTCACGCTCGAGTCGGCGACCAAGGGCGAGGGCGCGGTGCGGGCGAGTCTCTCCGGCATGCAGCGGATCCGCGGTGAGGTGCAGGGTATCTCGAAGAAGGTCAAGAGCCTCGCCGACCGCTCGCTCGAGATCTCCGAGATCGTCAACACGATCGAGGACATCTCGTCGCAGACGAATCTCCTGGCGCTCAACGCGGCCATCGAGGCCGCCGGCGCCGGCGAGTTCGGCCTGCGTTTCGCCGTCGTCGCCGAAGAAGTCCGGAAGCTTGCCGAGCGTTCCGGCAAGGCGGCCAAGGACATCGTCGTGCTCATCAAGGCGGTGCAGGCCGAGACGCAGCAGGCGGTGGTGGCGATGGAGGGAGGCACGCGGGAAGTGGAAGCGGGCTTCAAAGTCACCGTCGAGGCCGGCGAGCGCCTGCACCAGATCGGCGAGATCTCCCAGAAGTCGGCGGCGCTTGCCCGTGACATCTCGCAGACGACCCAGGAGCAAGTACGCGACGTCGAGAGCGGCGCGGTCGCTGTCCAGTCCATCGCAGGGGTGGCGGTCGAGACCGAGAAGGCCGTCCTCGAGACCCGCAAAACGATGGACCAGGTGGTTCGCGTGGCTCAGGCCCTCACGTCGAGCCTGTCGCGCTTCAAGCTGGCCACCTGAGGCGTCGATCCACTGGAGACACAGCGTGGCTGACGGCGACCGGCAGTTCCTGCTGAGCGTCTTCCTGATGGAGGCGTGGGACACCCTCGCCGCCGTCGAGGACGGTCTCGCCGCGCTGGGGCGCTCGTCGGGCATGCCGGCGGCGATCGAGCACCTGGTCGTGGTGACGCATCGGCTGCGCGGCTCGGCGGCGCTCAGCGGCTTCCCTCAGGTGGCGGCGCTCGCCGCGGCGATGGAGGAGACGGTCGAGCGGACGGCGGCCTCGCCGGCCCAGGATCAGCGCGCCCTCGCGGCGTTGTCCGACATGGTGCTCTCGCTCAAGACGGCGCTCGACGTGATCGGCGTGACCGGTGTCGAGGATGGGGAGGCGATCGCCGAGGCGCTCGATCGTATCGTGCCGGCGGCGCCGCCCGAGCCGGACACGGAGACGACGCGGCGGCTCACCGAGCTGGACCGCTTCTTCATCGATCAGCCGGATGTACTCGAGTACTTCGTCCCGGAGGCGGTCGAGCATCTCGAGTCGATGGCCCAGTCGCTCGTCGCGCTGGAGGACGATGGCTCGACCGACGCCGAGGTCGCGACGCTGTTCCGGGCGGTCCACACGCTCAAGGGCGCCGCCTACACCGTCGGGTGTGGAATGATCGGTGACCTCGCGCATCGCATCGAGGACATGCTCGGCGAGATCCGCGAGCACCGGCGGCCCCTCGGCCGGGGGGCGATCGAGACGGTCTTCGTCGGGCTCGACGCCCTCAGGCTTCTCGTGCGGAGCGGCGAGGACCCGGCGGACGGGCGGGCCGCCGCCTACGAGAGGGCGATGGCGGTGCTCGCGGCGTTGCCGGCGATTGAGGCGCCCCCGACCGACGCGCCCGCGATGGCGGAGACCGTGCCCTATCTCGCGCCGGCGAGCGCCAGCATGCCGCGCGAGTCGGTTGTCGCCGAGGCGGTGCCCCAGCTCGAGTCCGTGGTCGTGTCGCGCGCTTCCGCGCCCGCGCGGTCGCCGCGCGAGGCGGGCGCGCGGAGGTTTCGTCCGAGCATCCGCGTCAGCCTCGACCGCCTCGACGCGCTCATGAATCTCGTCGGCGAGCTTGTGATCACGCGGAGCCGGCTGGAACGCCACTTGATTCAGCTCGAGGAGGCCGGCGAGCTCCTGTCGTTCACCCAGTCACGCATGACACAGGCCGTCGCCGAGTTCGAATCCAAGTACGCGAACCGCCCCCTGCCGTCGGCCGAGGCGACGGGGTACGGAGGTCCGTCCGACCGGAGCGCAGCGTCGGCGGCGCCGCTGAGAGACGTGTTCGCCGAGCTCGAGTTCGACCGCTACGACGACTTCAACTTGCTGGCGCGCCGGGTGGGCGAGATCTCGAGCGACCTCACGGAGATCCAGCTCCAGCTGGGCGGGCTCGTGCGCGTCGTGCGCGAGGACGCGGGCGGCGTCCAGCGACTCAGCGGCGAGCTGCGCGGCCAGATCACCCGCGCGCGCATGGTGCCCGTCGGCCGCCTCTTCGGGCCGTTCGACCGCGTGGTCCGGGAGGCGGCGCGAGCGGCCGGCAAGAGCGTCGAGCTCGAGGTCAGGGGCGAGACGGTCGAGATGGACACCACGATCGTGGAGCTGATGGCCGACCCGCTGATCCACCTCGTGCGGAACGCCGTCGCCCACGGCATCGAGACGGAAGAGGTCCGGCGCCAGCAGGGTAAGCCGCCCCAGGGCACGCTGCACCTCGGCGCCGCGCACAAAGGCGGGTCGATCTACATCGAGGTGGCGGACGACGGCCGCGGCATCGACCTCGAAGCCGTCAGCGAGGCCGCGCGCCGGGGCGGTTTTGTGACGGCGGAGACGCTCGCGCGACTCGGTGAGCGCGACATCCTGGATCTGATCTTCCTCCCGGGCCTCACCACCGCGGCCTCGGTAACCACCGCCGCCGGCCGCGGCGTCGGCATGGACGTCGTGCGCACGAACGTCGGCCGCCTCGGCGGCGAGATCGAAGTCCAGACCGAGGCCGGCCGCGGCACCCGCTTCAGGATCCGGCTGCCGCTGACCGTCGCCATCTCCGACGCGCTCATGGTGCAGGTGGGGCCGGAGACGCTGGCGATCCCGGTGCCGGCGGTGAAGGGCGTCGTCCACGTTCAGCCGGAGGAGATCCGCGCCACGGACGGCGCCGAGTCGGTCGAGATCGACGGCGGGTCGGTGGATCTCGTGCGTCTCGATCGCCTGCTCCGGATCCGGGGCCGCGGCGCCGACGGACCCCTGTCGGTCGTCACGCTCCGCACCGGACGGAAGACCCTGGCCGCGGTGGTGGACGAGTTCCTGCGCAAGGAAGAGATCGTCATCAAGAACCTCGGCACCTTCTTGCAGGGCGTCGGCCCGTTCTCCGGAGCCACGGTGACCGGCGAGGGGCATGTCATCCTGCTGCTCGACTCCCTGAAGCTCCTCGAGATGAGCGTGACCGCGCCGGCGACCCGGGCCGGCGACGTGGGCGGCGAGCGCGGCGTGTTCGGCGCCCCCGCTCCCGACGGCAGGCGCTGCGTCCTGCTCGTGGACGACTCGGTCAGCGTGAGGAAGTTCGTGGGCGGCATGCTCGAGCGGGCAGGCTTTCGCGTCGTCGTCGCGAGGGACGGCGCCGAGGCGCTGCAGCAGCTCGGCGAGCACACCGTCGACGTCGTTGTCACGGATCTGGAGATGCCGCGCCTCAACGGCTACGAGCTGATCCGCGACCTGAACCGGGAGCCGACGACGAGGGACCTGCCGGTCGTGGTGTTGACCACCCGCGCGGGCGCCAAGCATGTGGATCTCGCGCGCGAGCTCGGCGTGGAGCACTACGTCGCCAAGCCGGTCGACGAGGCCAGCTTCGTCCAGCTCGTCGAATCCCTGGCGGCCCCGATCCGGGCGGGGGTCTGAGGCGATGCCACGCGTGCTGCTGATCGATCCCGACCGCAACGCCCTCGGCGTCCTGCAGGCGGCGCTGGGCCAGGCCGGCTTCAAGGAGATCGCGGCTGTGACCAGCGGGTCGTTCGCGCTGACGATGCTCGAGCGCAATCGCCCCGACCTCATCGTGAGCCGCGTCGGCGTCCCCGACATCGACGGCTACGAGCTGTGCTCGATCGTCCGCAAGGACCCGTCGATGAAAGGCGTGCTGTTCCTCCTGCTGGCGAGCCCGGGCGACGACGCGCCCCCGGCCACGCTCGAGGAGAAGCCCGATCAGATGCTCGCGGGAGACCTGCCGATCGCCGCGATCGTCTCCGAGACGGCCAGGCTCTTGCAGGGCACGCCCGAGCCTGTCACGCGGCCCCAGCCGGCTCCCCCCGCTCGACCCCAGCCGGCTTCGCCCGCCGCGGGGCTCGAGGGGAGCAACGGCCTGCGGGGGTCGCTCGGCGTTATGGATCTGCCGGACATCACCCAGGCGATCGCGCTCGGCCACAAGACCGGTCAGCTGCTGGTCACGCTGCCGTCGGGTCGGGGCGTCATCGTCTTCGATCGGGGGCGGGTCGTGCACGCGGAGTTCTTCGGCCTCATCGGTGAGACGGCGTTCGCCGCCCTCGTCGTCGCCGCCGACGGCGACGCGCACGGGAGCTTCGTCTTCAATCCGCTCGAGACCGGGCCGGACAAGGCCGGACGAACCATCAACCGGGATCTCAGGCAGCTGCTCCTCAGCGCCGAGTCCGGTTTCGACGACGGCCGCGCGGACGCGGCCGTGGCGCCACGCTCCTAGGAGAAGGTGTGATGCAGAAGGTCCTCGTGGTGGACGACAGCCTCAGCGTGAGGAAGGTGGTGGAGAAGGCGCTCGAGGGGCGTGGCCTGCACGTGCTCTCCGCCGCGTCCGGCGCCGAGGCGATCGAGACGATCGAGCGCGACCGACCCGACGTGGTGATCTGCGACGTGATCCTCCCGGACAAGGACGGGTATCAGATCTGCCAGTACGTGCGGACGCACCCTGCGATCAGCTCGACGCCCGTGCTACTCATCTCCGGAATCGACAACGGCTCCGTGCAGGCACGGGCCGCCGAGGTGCGGTCCAACGGGGTGATGTTCAAGCCGTTCGGCATCGACGATCTCGTCCGGAAGATCGATGGCCTCCTCGGGCGGGCCAACGGCTCGAGGCTTCCCGCGAGCGCCATCCCGCCAGGGGCATCGGCTTCGGCGCCTGCCGCGGCGCCGAAGGCGCCGAGCCCGACCGCCGCCGCGCCGGGGTCGCGAGACGACGCGCGAGATGGCGGAGCCCTCAAGCAGCGCCTGGCGTCCCTGGCCGGCACGCCCGGCGTTCGCTTCGCGGTGCTCACCGATCGCGAGGGCTTTCTCATCGAGACGGCGGGCGATCTCACCCCCGACACCGACGAGGTGGCCGGCGCGCTCGCGTCGTGTCTCGCCGAGGCCTCCGACGGCATCGGCCGCGAGCTTGGGCAGGGCCAGCTGGTGGGGACGATGCTCGAATATGAGTCCGGCACGCTTTTGCTGTACGCCGTCGGACCTTCGGCTTTGCTGGCCGTCCTGGTCGGCGATCTGGGCGCGGTCGGCAAGGTCCGCTACTACGTGAGGAAAGCCATGCCGGAGCTCGTGCGGGCTCTCTGATGGCCATCCCGCGCGCCTCGAGGGTTCGGCTGATCTGGTGGCTCGAGCTCGGGCTCGGTCTCGAGCTCTACGCCTGCGCGGTGCTGGCCGTCCACGCGCGTGGTCTCAGGGCGACTCCGCTGCTGGCGGCGCCGGCGCTGGTGATCCCGGCGCTGGTGATCCCGCCGCTGTTCTACCTGCTCGTGGGGCTCGTGAGCCTGCGTCCGTTCTCGCTGCGGCAGGTGCTGGGCGCCGCGGTGGCGATGTGCGGGTTCCATGCTCTGCTCATCGCGGCGACGGGGGCCCTCTACACGATCCCGGACCTCCTGGACTTCGGGTCGGCGGTCGCGTTCGCGCTCTGGGGCTCGCCGGCGGTGACGCTGCTCCAGCTCACCGCCGCGCCCCTGGTGTTCGCGCGCCTGCGTCCGTTGCTGTCATCGCCCCGTCCGGCGCCACGTGCCCAGGCGCGGGCGACACCGCCACGGCGCCGCGCCGAGGTGCCTGGTGGCGCGGCCGCGCGGGCGCGGGATGCGGCGTGGTCTCTGCCGCCACGCGAGCCGGCCGCGATGATGCCGTCCGTACCTCCCTTGCAGCGCGTGCTGGCCGTCTCATCGTCGGCGTCCGCGCACGGCGTTCAACCCGTCGTGGCGTCACCACTGGTGCCCCAGCCCGTCGTGACGCCGCCGGCGCCGGCCCCGCCCGCGCCTCCGACCAGAGCGCTCGTGCGGTCCGAGACCGGGGAGCCGATGATCCGCATCTCCTTCGGCCGGATCGCGGATCAGCTGCCCGTCGAGATGTTCGCTCGTGGTCGCGAAGGCTTGCACGCCACGCTCCGTCCTGGGGTCTCTCTCCTCGTTCCCAGGCGTCTCCTGCTTCCGTATCTCGGCGAGGCGCTCGCGCCGGTGAAGTGGGAGGTCGTCGCCGATCAGTTCCCGCGCGCCGAGCTCGCGCTGTCGCACGAGGAGATCGCCGGTCGGCTGCCTCACCGCTCGCTGCTGCTCCCGCTCGACGAGGTGGTGCCGCAGATCCCGGCAGAGCTGCTCGCGCTCTCGACGCCGGCCGCCAACGTCTACGGCATCGAGGAGTTCCCGCCGCCGTTCCAGCCGCACGTGCCGCCACCGTCGGAGACTCCCGCAGTCGATACGAGAGCGCCGGCAGAGCCCGTGGCGGTAGCGCTTGCAGAACCCGAGCCTCCCCTGGTATCGGAGCCTCGTGAGGAGCCGGAGCCGCCGGCCGAGCCCGAAGCCTCGGCCGAGCCCGAGGGCCTCGCGGAGGCGGAGCCGCTCGCGGAGCCGGAGCTCTTCGTGGAGCCCCTGGCCCCCGCGGAGCCCAAGCTGCCCGGGGAAGAGGAGCCGTCGCAGCCCGAGCGCGGAGCAGAAGCGCTGGCGGATCGCGGCCGGACGGCCGAGGCGCGACGCATCACCGCGCTGCTCGCGCCGCTGATGAACGGGCTCGAGATCGGCGAGCGCGACGAGGCCGGGACGACGCTCGTCACGGTCGTCGCGCCGACGCTCAGCGAAGATTCCGTCGTGCGGACGGCCGCGCGCGTCGTACCGTTCCTCGCGGACGCGCGGTTGTCCGACCCCGTGGCGCAGGCCACGCTCACGGGGGCCGAGGCGACGATCGTGCTGACCCCCTTCGGATCGCCGGGTGCTGGCGGCGCGCTTCTGGTGACGGCGGTCCGCTCTCGCGCGTCGCTCGCATGGCTGGAGCGGCTCTCGCGTAGCGCCGCCGGTGAAGCTCGAGTGCCCGCCGAAAATGGCGGCCACTCGAGCCCGGTCGGCGATCCCGCGGAAGAGATGGAGCTGCGCGCCACGAGCGTGCCCCAGTCGGTGCGCGAGCTGGCGGGCTCGTTGACGGCGTTCGGTCCGGTGGCGCCGACCGTGCTGCGCGACACGGCCGGCTCGCTCCGCGCCTGTCTCTTCCTTCCTCGCTCCCTCGAGGCCATACCGCTGGCCCAGTTCGCGCGGGACCTCTACGCGGCGCTGGAAGAGGCCGAGATCGGCCAGGTGTCGTCGGTGATTCTGCGAGTGGGAGCGCACCGCCTCGTCGTGCGGGCCATGGATGGCGGGCCCGGGCGGGCGGCGATGCTCGTCGGCGGCGGGCCCATCGACCGGCCGGGCCTGGCGCGGATCGAGCTGGACCGCGCGGCGACGCGCCTGGGCGCGCTCGTGCGGGGCTGAGCCGTGTCGGTCATCAACTACGCGAAGAAGATCATCGACTTCAAGATCGTCTACTACGGGCCGGGTCTCGCGGGGAAGACCGCCAACCTCCAGCACATCCACCGCTGCCTGCCCCACGACAACAAGGGCAACATGATCTCGCTGGCGACCGGCGACGACCGCACGCTCTACTTCGACTTTCTCCCGGTGTCGGCGCTCACGGTTCGCGGGTTCGAGACCCGGTTCCAGCTCTACACCGTGCCGGGGCAGGTGCAGTACAACATGACGCGCCGGCTGGTCCTGCGCGGTGTCGACGGTCTCGTGTTCGTTGCCGACTCGCAGTTCGAGCGTCTCCGCGAAAACGTCGAGAGCCTGCGCAACCTCGAGGCCAACCTCCGCGAGTACGAGTGCACCCTCGACGAGATCCCGTACGTCCTGCAGTACAACAAGCGCGATCTGCCCAACGTCGCGCCGGTGGAGTATCTGGAGTTCGTCCTCAACCACCGGGCCAAGCGAGTCCCGTTCTTCGAGGCGTCGGCCATCGAAGGGAAGGGAGTCTTCGACACGCTCAACACCGTCTCCCGCATGGCTCTCGCCAGCGAATTCGGGGGCGCCCGTGAGGCACGCAATGAAGCCTCGTGACATGGTCATCCAGGAAGAGGACGCGACGCGCATCACCCAGATCCTCACGCGGTTCCTCGGCGATTCCGGCGCCGGGGAGGCGCTCCTGATCGACCGCGGGGGCCAGCTCCTCGCGATGGACGGCGTCTCGCGGACGCTCGACACGGTGTCCATCTCGGCGCTCGCGGCCGCCGCCTTCAGCTCCACCGCGGCGATGGCCCAGCTGCTCGGCGAGACCGAGTTCACCATGCTGTTCCACGAGGGGGCGAAGTGGTCCATCCACGTCTCGACGGTCGACAAGGAGGCGATCCTGCTCGCCGTCTTCGACGAACGGACCACGGTCGGCATGGTGCGGACTGACAATGGCGATACTGACAATGGCGATCAGCGCCCGCCCGCCGATCATCTCGGGCCTGGGCTGAGATGCGTCTGGTGCGGGTCGGCGGACGCTACCTGGGGGGCCGCGAACAGCGGTTGTGGATGGCGCTCGCCTCCCTGCTCGGGCTCGCGACGGCGGGGATCCTCGTTGCCGTCGAGACTCCTGGGGGGCGGCCGCTGTATCTCGGAGCCGGGATGGTCGCCGTGCTGACGGCGCTCCGGCTCGGTGGACCCGTCACGCGTCGCTTGCGGAATGTCCGCAAGGGCCGCCTCGGCGAGCGTCTCGTCGTCGATCTGCTCCGCGGCCTGCCCGACGACTACTGGCTCGTCAATGACGTCACCCTGGGCCTAGCGCGAGGCAACATCGACCACGTGCTGATCGGCCCGTGCGGGGTGGTGGTCATCGAGACGAAGCGGTTCGCGGGGAACATCCGGTGCTGGGGCGACGATTGGTCCATCAACGGCGATCGGCGAAAGAGCGTCAGCCAGCAGGTCAACTCCGGAGCGTGCGCGGTGAGATACTTCCTGAGCGAGCGGCATCCCGACCTGGCGCCCACGGCCTTGCGGTGGGTGGAGTCCCTCATCGTCTTCACCCACCCACTCTGCCGCCTGGAGGTGAACCACGCGCGGGCGACGATCGTCCGCTACTCGCAGCTGTTCCAGGTGGTGCTCGAGCTCGGCAAGAAGCACCGCATGGCGCCGGCGACCGCGGCGCAGCTCGCCCATACGTTGACCACCTCGCAGAAGCGAGGCGCCGAGGCAGGCCAGGGGTCCCTTACAGTCGCGTCTTGATCCGCTCGACGGCCTCTTCGGTCTGCGGGCGTGAACCAAACGCGGTGAGGCGAAAGTAGCCCTCGCCGCTCGGGCCGAACCCGCCGCCCGGCGCCCCGACCACGTGCGCCTCCGCCAGGACCTTGTCGAAGAAGTCCCACGATGAGACGGCCGGCGGCGTGCGGACCCAGAGGTACGGCGCGTTGCGCCCGCCGTAGACGGTGAAGCCCGCCGCCGCGAGTCCCCCGCCGATGATCCGCGCGTTTTCCATGTAGAAGTCGATCAGCGCCCGGACTTGCTGCTGGCCCTGGGGCGTGTACACGGCGGCGGCGGCCTTCTGGATGATGTACGGCGGGCCGTTGGACTTGATCGCCGTGCGGCGCGCCCAGAGCGTGTTGAGGCTCATCGGCGTGCCGTCGACTCCGCGTCCGCGCGTCTCCTTCGGCACGACCGTGTAGGCGAGCCGCATGCCCGTGAACCCGGCGTTCTTGGAGAAGCTCCGGCACTCGATCGCCACCTCGCGCGCTCCCTCGATCTCGTAGATCGAGTGGGGGACTTCCGTATCGACGATGTAGGCCTCGTAGGCCGCGTCGTACAGAATGACGGCGTCTTCGGCGCGGGCGTACTCGACCCAGCGCGTGAGCGCCTCGCGCGTGACCATGGCGCCGGTGGGGTTGTTGGGGTAGCAGAGGTAGATCAGATCGACGTGCCGGCGGGGCAGCGCCGGCTGGAAGTGGTTCTCCGCGGTGCAGGGGAGATACACGATGCCCGCGTAGCGTCCACCCGCGTCCGCGCGCCCAGTGCGCCCGGCGACCACGTTGCTGTCGGCGTACACCGGGTAGACCGGATCCATCAGGGCGACCACGCAGTCCGGGGCGAAGATCTCCTGGAGGTTCGCACTGTCGCTCTTGCCGCCGTCGCTCACGAAGACCTCGTCGACACCGAGCGTGACGCCCCGGGAGCCGAAGTCGTGCGTGGCGATCTCGGCGCGCAGGAATTCGTATCCGACGTACGGGCCGTAGCCCTTGAAGGTCTCGCGGCGCGCCATGTCGTCGGTGGCCCCGTGGATGGCGCGGATCACGGCAGGGGGCAGCGGCTGGGTGACGTCGCCGACCCCGAGGTCGATCACCCGGACGTCGGGATGGGCGTCGGTGAACGCTTTCGTCCGGCGCCGGATCTCGGCGAAGAGGTAGCTCTGGTTGAGGTTCAGATAGGACTCGTTGAATCTGGCCACGGCGTTCTCCTCGTCGACGGCTGCGCGAATTCTAGCAGAGCGTGTTACTGTTGGCGGCGTTCGGCCTCGAGGAACTCGAAGGAGCGCTCATGCGGCGACCGCCTCGTCTCGGTCTCGTCCCCGCGGCGTTCTTTCTCGCGGGGTGGCTCGGCGCTGGAGTCGTCATCGCCCGGCCCGCGGCCGCCCAGCCGGTCTCTGCCCAGCCTCTGGGAGAGCTCACCTACGCGATGCACGTGACGGTCGCGTCCGCCTGGTTCGATCCCGCGGAGAACACGGGCATCGCCACGCCGTTCATGGTGCAGGAGGCGCTCCACGACGCGCTCGTGAAGCCGATACTTTTGACTCCTGAAGAATCGCAGAGATAGCGTCCAGCCCGCACTCTTTCAAGAGCGCCGAGTAATTGGTCATCGCCTGGAAGCGCCAGCCGCCGCTCTCGGTCGGCGTCGCCTTGATCTTCTCGGGGAGAATCTTCCGGAGCACCTGTTGCGCCGTGCTCGTGTTCCGCTTCAGATGCTCTTGCCAATCGAGGACGACGGGCATCATGCGCTCGGCGAAGGCGACCACGTCGAAGTCTTTGGCGACGCCAATGCCGGTGAGCGTGCCTTGAATGTGTTCGAGCCGAGCGCGGCGGGCGTGGATCGCGTCGCGTACATCTTCGACTTCGCCGTCAGCGCACGCCTTGACCAGGTTGCTGATTTCCTTCTTCAGCTTCTCCTGCTCGCGCTTCAACGGCTCGGGGTCCTGGGCGCGGCGCTTGTGCTCGTCGAGCGCCTGCTCTAACTGGCCCATGATGACGGAGCCGACGAGCCCTTCCTCGAACGACTTCAGGATGGCACGGTCGGCATGCTCGACCAGGATGCCCTTGCCGTTCGAGCACGCG
>WNFT01000650.1_pt1 | contig 30426 bp, 24 predicted proteins | sample 5400191 | NCBI WGS metagenome assembly WNFT01 (sample SAMN13153359, study PRJNA577476) | soil metagenome | isolation source: 80 cm saprolite under Madrone tree | place: USA:California | collected 2016-06-14 | reverse complement strand
CTAACGTCCATGTCGTCGTTGATAGCGGTCAGATGTACGTGCGCACTGAGCAGCAGCCCGAAGGCACAAACAATGTGGTGGAGACGCCGAAGACTAAAAATAAACTGGGCGAACAGACTGGCGCCAGCTTTGGCGTGAATCCTGAGGGCACGGAAGAGATTCGCGTCAACAACGGTGCGATCGAAACCACAAATCGATCGGGAGAGAAAACCACTCTACACGGTGGCGAGTATGTCTCAGTAAATCCATCGGGAACGATCTCGCGACCGCAGCGATTGCTGGACATCCCTGCGCCGTCCGAGCCGCGCGATCTTGAGCGCGTTTTCGTCGGTGACAACGGCGCAGCCAACATTTCTTTGAAATGGCAGCGGCCACAATCAGGCACCGCGTCGTTTTATCGAGTTGAAGTCGCGACTTCTCCTTTCTTCGTGGCTGACGGCAAAGTAATCGAGCGCGATCAGCTTGCTTCAAGTGAATTCATCGCCAGCGATCTGCGGCCCGGCACTTATTTCTGGCGCGTGCGCGCCACTGCTTCGAGTGGTCAAACCAGCGACTGGAGCGACCCGAAAAAATTTATTATCGCGAACCGCGGCACGGGCTCACGCGTTGCAGTTTCAAATCTGACTGCTGAATTGCTGGGCGGTAATGTTTACCTGGTTCGCGGGCACTCGGAAGTCGGCAACACTATTCGCGCCGCTGGTCGCGACACGCTGGTAGCCACCGACGGTTCATTTCAATTGCAAATTACCGCCGCGCCGGGAACGCAGGAAATTGTAGTTGACGCGGAAGACCCGCGCGGCAACAGCAGTCAGTATCGTGTGTCGCTTTCGGCTCGCGGCGGACGCGGGCGCGGCTAATTGTTTTAGTTTTAGTTATGCCCAGACATGTCATTCTTCTAACTGATGCGCACGAAGCTCCAGCCTACGAGCTGATCGAAGCGCTGCGCCTGGCCGGCGTCCAGACACTGATCGAAGGTCTGCGCGAAGTGGAAGCCGAAGCTGCTCTGATTCGCCGGCGCGAAACTGAAAGCATGAGCGATCAACTTCAGAAAGCGCCCGTGGCAATTCTTTATGAAGTGTTTGCGGGCGCCGACATGGTTGAGCTTCATTCGGCCATCGATCATGCGAAAACTTTCTGGCCGGGAACACCGGTGATTGCTTGTCGCAGGCATTCGACCGGCTTTCATGGTTTCAGTGTCCGGGGTGTGGATGGCGCGACGCTCAAGCGGCTGGGCTTTCGCGCAATTGCCGACAAAGCGGCGCAATTGCCGGCAATTTTGCACGAAATCGAAGGGCACGGCGCCACTGGAGAATTAAGACTGCCGGAAACGGTGAGACCGGTAATGGATTCAGGACTGGCCTCCCTGCCCGCAAGAATGAAATCGGCGAGCTTGCGGGCGGCGTTTGATCTTGTCTCTTCGCTGCACTTCATCGGCGATCAGAGCGACGCTGCACAAGTGGCCCTCAGCGGATTGACGTCGTTGGTCCAGGCTGATCATTGGGCCATCTACCTGCTCGCCGATGAGAAAGGTCCCGAAGCAGCAACGTTGGAAGCCATTGCCACGCTCAAGCCGGCAGACAAATCTGATGAACTGCGCGATGACTGGCGCGAGATGTTGCTTGCCGGAGAAGAGGTGCGCACAAGCATTGAATCCAAAGCAGCGAAACTCGCCGGCGCCGGGATGGGCGCGATGAGAAAAAAAGAGCATGGCGAATACGTGGTTGCGGTTCCGCTGATTTGTGGCGAACGGATTCTGGGCGTACTCGAAGGCAAACGCGAGAGACGCTCCTTTAAGAAATCCGAGCTTGCTCTGCTTGATGCTCTTTCGTTGCCGATCGCGTCAGCGCTGGCAAACGCGGTGCGCATAGGCGAGGCAGAACGGCTTTCGCAAACCGACGATCTAACTAAACTTCACAACGCTCGTTACCTGCGCCAGTTTCTTTTGAACGAGATTCGCCGCGCCCGGCGTTATGGTTCCAGTGTTTGCGCTTTATTTCTGGACCTTGATGACTTTAAACGCGTCAACGATGCGCACGGACATCTCGCCGGTTCGCATGTGCTGATGGAAATGGCGGGCGTGATTCTTTCATCGATACGCGACACAGATGCGGTGGCTCGTTATGGCGGGGATGAGTTTGTAGTCGTGCTGCCTGATACGGGAATCGAACTCGCCGGCACGGTGGCCGAGCGCATCCGGGAAAAAATCGCGAAGCATTTTTTCAATGCCGGCAGGAATTTGAAACTGTCGTTAACAGCTAGTTTTGGCGTCGCTGCTTTTCCCGAGCATGCCTCGTCACCGCAACAGTTGATCTCGTGCGCCGATACCGCCATGTATGAAGCGAAAGCGGCGAACAAGAACTGCGTGCGCTTTTCGCCGCTGCTCCGAGCGCCAGACGAGAAGCTGCCGAACGAGGTCAACGTGCAGACTATTCTGGACGCTGACGAAGGAAAAGCCTTTTCTTGATAGCGCAAAGATCGAAGTTCAGGTATCTTTGATAGTTCGGAGTTGGTTTAAGGTTTCCGAGGTAAGTTGTAAGTGGTAAATGGTGTTCGGGCGCCCGGAGTTTCAGCCCACTTCCCCGAAGCCGTCAGGTCAGTTGCTATTGCCGCTCACAACTTTGCGAGTTGCCGCCCGCCGAAGTTTTCTGTTTCATAACACTGGAAGTGAACAATTTAAATGGCTCTTAAATCGATTTTTAGTCTGTTTTCCAGCGATTTAGCAATTGATCTGGGAACGGCCAACACACTGGTCTATGCCAAAGGTCGAGGCATCGTCGTTTCCGAACCCTCGATCGTGGCGATCAATAAGGTCACTAACCAGGTCGAAGCCGTCGGCCGCGACGCCAAAGACATGCTCGGCCGCACGCCAGGCAACATCGTTGCGATTCGTCCGATGAAGGACGGCGTCATTGCAAACTTTGAAGTAACTGAAAAGATGCTGCAGCACTTCATCCGCAAGGCTCACAACGGCAAGACGTGGGTCAGCCCCCGAGTCGTAATCGGCATACCATCAGAAATCACTCAGGTTGAGCGGCGCGCCGTAGAAGATTCAGCTTATCGCGCCAAGGCTTCGGAAGTTTACCTGGTTGAAGAAGCGATGGCCGCAGCCATCGGCGCCGGGCTGCCGATTACCGAACCGCACGGCAACATGGTGGTGGACATCGGCGGCGGCACAACCGACATCGCGGTCATTAGTTTGAGCGGCATCGTTTACTCGCGCGCAGTGCGCGTGGCCGGTAACGAGATGGACGAAGCAATCATCTCCTACATCAAACGAAAATATAATTTGCTGATTGGCGAGCGCACCGCGGAAGCGATCAAGATAGAGCTCGGCTCAGCTTACCCCCTCGACGAGCCGCTGTCGTATGAGGTGCGCGGCCGCAACCTGATTGAAGGAATCCCGAAGACGATCACGATGACGGATGAAGAAGTGCGCGAGGCACTGGCTGATTCAGTCTCGACAATCATCAACGCTGTGCGGGTCGCACTGGAACGCACGCCACCTGAGCTTTCAGCCGATATCGTAGAGCGCGGCATCGTGCTGACCGGCGGTGGCGCGTTGTTGAAAAATTTAGACAAACGTCTCTCGATTGAAACCGGCTTGCCGGTGTCGCTCGCTGACGATCCGCTGGCGTCAGTAGTGTTGGGTACCGGCAAAATGCTTTCCGACTTTGACCTGCTCAAACGGGTGAAGTGGGAAAATACATTGACTAGCGGCATGTAGAAAAATGGTAAATGGTGAATAGTAAGTAGAAAAAGCTGTTCCCCAATTTCCACGACCATTTACCATTTACGATTTACCATTTACCTCCTCAATGGCCGCCACTCGCACACAAAGAGAAATTCGCCAGAAGGCGCCGCTGTGGCTGGTGATGCTGCTGCTCACCAATCTGGTGATCATGGCGGTCGATGCGCGCGACAACACCACCAAGCAGCGGATGTTTCGAGTTTGGATTCAGGCCGCGGCTTCGCCAGTCCAGGGCGTTTCATCGCGAGTCAGTGGCGCGGGCAGTGGCTTTCTTCGGGAGATCATTAACTTCCGCAGTGCTGCGGCCGAAAATGCTCAATTAAGGGAAAAACTTTTTGCCACTGAGTTACAACTGCAAAATGCGCGACAAGCGGCGGGAGAAAACGAACGCCTCCAGGGTCTCCTCAATCTCAAACAACAAACCGGATACGATCAGGTAGCAGCGCATGTTATCGCGCGCGACTCCTCGATCTGGTTCAATACTGTGACACTCGATCGCGGCAGCTCTTCCGCAGTGGCACTGAACATGCCGGTGGTAACCGCGGGCGGAATCGTCGGACGTGTGATTGCTGTTAGTCCCTGGACGGCACAAGTGATGATGGTCACGGATGAAAAAGCTGCGGCCGGCGCAATCGTCGGACAACTCGGCGGTTCTGGCGCGCTGGGTTCAGTTCGCGGCATGGGCGAGAACGGACTGATAGAAATGCGCTACGTTTCCGGATTACAGAAAATAGAAGTTGGCGACTCGATACTCACGACCGGCCAGGATGGAATTTATCCTCCGGGCCTCAGTGTCGGAGAAGTTGTCGACCTCAAACGTGGCACTGCCACGCAACCACACCAGATCTTCATCAGGCCCGGTGCAAACCTGGACCACCTGAAAGAAGTGGCGGTTTTGCTTTATCATGCGCCACAGCGGCCTGCACCCGAACAGACCCTGCCAAACGTAGAGAAGACTAAGAAGCAGTAAGTCATTGCCGATTTCCAATTTCCGATTGCCAAATTTTCATCTGCAAGCCGTTAAACTACCGCGGAGTGCTGGTTGGAAAAACCTTTAAATCGGGAATCGGCAATCGGCAATTGGAAATCTAAAATCGCCCATGCCTCAACTTAAGATCGCGGGTGTTCTCGCGCTGGCAATAATTTTACAATTGTCTTTGCGGGCGGTTTGGCCGCCACTTTCATATATTGACTTTCCCCTGATGGTAGTTGTTTATATCGCTTTACAGCGCCATGCCTGGCAGGCGCTCATTGTGGGAACAATTGCCGGGCTCGCGGTTGATGCTGCCGGCGGCGGGCTCTTGGGCGCAGGCGGCTTTTCCAAGACCTTGATTGCCTACGTGATTTATTTTGCCGCAACTCGCGTTAACCTTGAAAACACGCTGCTGCGAATTCCAGTGCTGGCTGCCGCGACGGTGCTCGACTCGGCAGTTTATGTTTTCTGGCACCGTTCGCTTGGATACGCGCCAAGTGTTCCGTTCGTCCAAACCGTGTCGTATCGATTGATTGCCACCACCGTGATGGGAACCTTATCGCTTTATCTGTTGGACTCGCTTTTTACCGAAGGCGGTCGTCAACGTCGCGCCTTCGCTTCGCGTCGCAAAGGCGCGCGACGAGTGACCGGGTCACTCGGTAGAAGATGAAATGAAGTTCGAAGACTCTTCACAAAACCTGCGCGGCCGCATTTGGCTGGTGCAAATCTGCGTCGTGCTATTGCTGGCGTTGCTCGGCGTCAGGCTCTACTACCTGCAACTGGTGCGCGGTCAGTATTACGCTGAGATCGCGCAAAACCAGCGCATCCGGTTGCTTCCGATTCCAGCTCAACGCGGGGTGATATTCGATCGCGAGGGACATCCGCTGGTCGACTCTCGTCCTATTTATAGCGTCATCCTTTCTCGCGAAGATTTGCGCGGCCGCAATCCAATGACGCTGGTGGCGCCGCTTGCCGATGCGCTCTTCATTGATGGCGATATTCTGCGCGACCGCTTTGAACAAATCGCCTCCCAACCAGCCTTTGAATCAATTCTCGTGAAGCAGGATGCGACTCAGGGAGACATTGCCTGGGTCGAAGCGCACGAGCTCGAGTTTCCGGAACTGCGTGTCGAGCAACAGCCGCAACGTCGTTACCCGCCAAACGGATTGTTGGCCCATGTGCTCGGTTACGTGGGTGAAGTCAGTCCGGAACAGTTGAAGCAGAACAGCTACAAAGACAAGGGGCTCAGGCCCGGCGATCTGATCGGCCAAAGTGGGCTGGAACAAACTTACGACGACTACCTGCGCGGCAAGGACGGCTATCGAAAGGTAATCGTCGATAGTCGCGGGCGCATCCAGGATGAGATCGAAACGGTCGCGCCGCAGCCGGGCCAGGATTTAGTTACGACTATCGATTTGGATTTACAACAGGTTGCTGAAGAACAACTGCGCACCTCGTCCACCAACCGCGGCGTGATCGTCGCCCTGGATCCCAACAATGGCGAGATTCTAGCGCTTGCTTCTGCGCCCACGTTTGATCCAAACCTCTTTTCGGAACGCATCGGGACGAAAGAAGGCCGCGCCGAGTATGCCGCGTTGCTTAACGACCCCGACAAACCGCTCATCAATCGTGCGGTGCAAAGCCGTTATCCGCCAGGCTCGACCTGGAAAGTGCCGATGGCTATCGCCGGATTGCAAGAGGGCGCGATCACGCTCGATCATTCCAATCTTCTTTGCGGCGGCGGCATTCAAGTGGGCAATAAGTTCACCCGCTGCATGGGCAATCATGGGATGCCTGACCTGAAAACTGCCATCACCAAATCATGTGACGGTTATTTTTACCGGCTGGGTTTGAAGATGGGAATCGACGGCATCATGAAAATGGTCGATGAGTTTGATTTGAACAGGCGAACAGGGATTGATATTCCCAATGAAGTGATCAGCCTGACTCCGTCACCCGAACTCAAGCAAAAGACCCAGGGGCAGAATGCCGAATGGAAAGACATCGACACGGTCTACGCTTCCTTCGGCCAGGTCTATGACATCATCACCCCGATAGCTTTGTTGCGCACAATCGCCGGCATCTCAGTGGGTGGTAATCTCTACGTGCCTCACTTCTTGAAAGAACTCAGGCCCGTGAACGCCACCGGCCCATTCGAACTTCGCGCCGGCCGATCTTTTCAACCAATTGACGGCGCGCGCCCAAACCCCAAACACCTTTCCATTCCCGAAGATTTCCATCATCTCGTCGTAGAAGGGATGTGGGGCGTCGTCAATAATGGCGGCACGGCAGCGGCAATTCGCATGGCCGGCTTTGACATCGCCGGCAAGACAGGAACGGCGCAGGTTGTCGGACTCGGTAAAGACACTGGCAAGAACAAGGACCACGCGTGGTTCGTCTCATATGCTCCGGCTTACAAACCTGAAATCGCGCTGGTGGCTTTAATTGAAAATTCCGGCTTCGGCGGCCAACACGCTGCGCCTGCTGTTCGCCGCGTCTATGACGTTTACTATCGCAAGACTCGAAATGAAGAACCGCCGGGCGCGTTGCCGGTGGCAAAGACGCCTAAACCCGAAGATAAAGCTCAACCCAAGAAAGCGCCGACTGAGATAGCGCGAAATCAGTGAAAACTAGTTTCGGGTTTCGAGTTTCAGGTTTCGCGTTTCGAGTTTCGAGTTCCGAGTTTTATCGCGTGCTGATTTCTGACTTCTGACTTCTGACTTCTGGCCTCTGACGCCATGGTTGCAATGATTCAAAAACGAGGGCTGCGCGACTTTGATTGGCTGCTGGCCATACTGGCGATTGGCATCGTCTGCTTTGGCACCATTCAAATTCGTTACGCGCAGCCGACTGAAAACTTCTGGGTCAAACAACTAATTGGTCTTGGCATCGCGATCGTTGCCATGCTGGCAATCGCCTTTAACGACTATCGCAAATTACTGAACATCGCTCCTGCGTTCTACGTCTTTGGGTTGCTGCTGCTGTTGATTGTTCTCATTCCCGGCATCGGTCTGAAGATTAACGGTCAACGCGCCTGGATCAGGGTTCCGGGCATCGGACAGTTTCAGCCCTCCGAGTTTGTGAAAGTGACGACCGCGATGATGCTGGCGCGCTATTTTGGCAAGCACCGCACCAGCGTGCTGACGCTTAAGGAATTGGCGATAGGTGGACTAATACTCGGCCTGCCGATCGCATTGATTTTGCTCGAGCACGACGTCGGCCAGGTGCTGACATATTTCCCAATACTGATCGTGGTGCTCTTTCTGTCGGCGATAAGAATGCGTTTTGTCGTCGCCGCAATCGTGCTCGGTGTTTTAATGCTGCCCTTTGCCTATTGGGTCGGCGTCAAGACTCACCTGGTCAAGAATTATCAACAGGAACGCATCAACGTCATACTCGATCCAGAGAAAGCGGATCGCCGCGGCTTCGGTTACAACACCTGGCAATCAATCCTGACTGTAGGCGAAGGCGGCTTGCTTGGAGCCGACAACTCGTCCGGACATTCGCAGAGCAGCCTGAAGTTTTTGCCCGAACCGCATACCGATTTCATTTTTGCCGTCACGGCCGGCAGCACCGGCTTTGTCGGCTGCATTATCGTTTTGCTGGCTTATGTATTGTTACTGTCGCGTTTGATCACAGGCGCCAAGCGCGCGCCCGATCGTATGGGCATGTTGGTCATCATGGCCACCGTCGGCGGGGTGACCTGTCAAATCTTCATCAACGTTGGCATGGCGTTGGGCATTTTGCCCGTGATTGGTGTGCCCTTACCGCTGATGAGCGCCGGCCTGGCCTCGCTGATCGCCACCTTCATTGCTATCGGTTTCGCCATGAGCGTGCAGTTGCGAAGGTTTGTAAACTAGCTGCTACAGCAACGATTCGCTTCGCGTTTGGCTCGTCTTCGGTTTATACTCGCCTTAGCTCGCCTCTGCGGACTTTTCGTTTCAGCATTAAGAAACTTGGAAAACAAAGCAAGCAGCACTGCGGAACTCGAAGAAGAGTACTGTGCTCCCGGCAAGCGAGTTACGAATTTTATCGTCGTCCGAATAAGTGACGATGTGCCAATCAACTTTTTTGGTAAGCCGCCTCGGCGATTGACGCCAGGCAAGCGTGCTAACGACAGTAGAGTCCTTTGACAACGATGAGACGAAGTTGCGGCGACCACTTTTTTTAGTGATTGCATGCTGCTCTGGAGGCCGCGTTGTTGCAAGTTTTTGCTGGATGCCAGTTTTGCTGGATGCGCGCGGCTAGTTAGGTTTCCTTTTTGAATAGTTCCATGGTCCGGCGCTTTCTGATCCGATGGGATCCAGATCAATCGGCGCCCCAGCGACAATCCAGTTTCTTTCGGCCCGCGGGCGAGCAGTCCCTTTGTTTGCCTGACGCCGGGCCAAAAAGTCCATCCAACTCATTTCACAGCGCGACGCTCAGGCGTCTCGTTATTCACCGCTCTGCGCGCCTCGCTCTGCTGCTTGAAGCGCGCGTAGATCACACCACAATTTTTCATAGCGCCTATAGACCAGCGAAACTACGCCGTCGCCGCATCGCGAGAAGCCTGCCAGGCTTCCGCGTCGTCGACCGTTTTCAAGCTGGGTCCGCGCTTCAGGAGATCACAAGTACACAATGGCAAAAGAATTAATAGTTAGCGTCAACGGACGCGAAAAGAAAATCGCGATCATTGAAAACGAGAAAGTCACCGAGTTTTATATTGAACGTGGCGAGGGCAATCAGGGCATCGTCGGCAACATTTACAAAGGCCGGGTGATGCGCGTGCTGCCCGGCATGCAGTCGGCATTCGTCGACATCGGGCTCGAGCGCGATGCGTTTCTTTACGTCTCAGACTTCTTCGATGAGGAAGAAGAATTTGAACGCATCGTCATGGACAAGTCCAAGAAGGGCGACGCCGAGGACGCTCAGCGCATCGCCGCTGAGCAGATCGCTCTCGGGCGGGTTGAGCGCGAACACCAAATGGAGGCGACGCAGGAACGCGCTGAACCTTTACAGGAGATTGAAGCGTCAGCACCTTTGGTCGAAGCCGAGGCAATTGATGACGATGAAGCGAACAAGCGCAGCAGCCGAAGAGCCCGACGACGTGGACGCGGCAAGGACGATTTTGATTCCCCGCAACAAACTGCCGAACCTGCCAGAAAACGCATCACGCCGGAAGACATTGGCACTCCTTTCGTCGCCGCAGATCCATCGATTCATCGCATCATCGATGACGAGGAAATAGCCGCCGTCAACGGCGAGATGTTCAAGGACGCCCGCCTGCAAGAGCGACTGCTGGATCAAATTCATGCAGGTGAATTCAATCTGGAAGATGACTTTCGCACGGCTGAAGTTGGTTCAGTCATCTCGTCAGAGCTGCGCGATGGCTCTTTTCAACGTATCGCCGACGATGAAGAAGATTCGACAACAGCTTTTGATGTATTACCGCGCACGCGAGAGCCGATCGCCGCGCACATCCAGGGTTTCGTTGATGACCTGGATGCGACCCCGCTGCAAGCCACTGGCTTTCACCGCATAAGCGACGACGAAGAGAACGCAAACGAGTTTTCGACAAGCGGAACAGACATGACTGAAGAGGAAGAAACTGAGAGTGCTTCCAAAGGCCGAACGTCTGCAAAGCGCTCACGGTTAGGCAAACTGCTCAACAGCGTAGCGGGAAAAAAGAAACCTGCCAGTAAGCGCTCAATCAAAAAACCTGCGCGTGAGTTAGCGGCAGAAGCAGCCGACGACAACGCCGCAGCAGAGGTGGAAAGTTCCCTCGAACCTTATGACGACGCTGAAGCTCGCCTGACAGACGGCGGCTCGCGTGCTGAGTTTGCTACCCGCCGAGGCGGCAGGCGGCGCCGGCGTCCCACGAAAACCAGTGGCGCAGAAGCAACGACGGAGGCCGCGCCAACAGACGAAATGCCTGAAGCTGAACCGGAGGTGGCCAGCGAACCAGTTGTTGAAGAGCTCGCGGTTGCTGCCAGTCCAGTCGTCAGTTCGGCCGCCAAGCCGGCGCCGCGCGAACGTGCGCGCGGCGGCCGCAGTCAACGCGGTGGCTTCTCGCGTCGCGATCGACATCAACCTACAATCACCGATCTGCTGCGCGAAGGCCAGGAGATACTGGTCCAGATCGCCAAAGAACCAATCGCCAAAAAAGGCGCGCGCATCACTTCGCACATTGCGCTGCCCGGCCGCTTTCTGGTTTACATGCCGACGGTGGAGCACGTGGGCGTTTCGCGCAAGATTGAATCCGATAGTGAAAGGCAGCGCCTGCGCAAACTGATTACGCTGATCCGCGGCACCGAAGATATTCCCTCGGGAGGTTTCATTGTTCGCACGGCCGGAGTGGGCATCAGCGAAGCGGATTTGCGCGAAGACGTTCGCTATCTGGTGCGCACCTGGCTCGACATTCGCGCCACTGCCGAAAAAACTAAACCGGCCACGATGGTCCATAAGGACCTGGATCTGGTGCAGCGCATTCTGCGCGATCAACTGTCCGACGATTTCGCTGCCATTCGCGTCGATTCGGAAGAGGAATACGAGAACATTGTCGAGTTCATAAATCGCATTCAACCGCGCCTCGTCAAACGAGTGAAGCTTTACACGCGCGACCGGCCGATTCTTGAAGCCTATGGCGTGCAGGCAGAGATTGACAAAGCAATCAAGCCGCGCGTTTGGCTCAAGTCCGGTGGTTATCTGGTCATTAACCAAACGGAAGCGCTGGTGGCAATCGATGTCAACACTGGGAAGTTTGTTGGCCGCGGCAGCGGACGTTTGGAAGACACTATCACGCGAACTAACCTGGAGGCCGTGGAAGAAATAGTGCGGCAAATTCGTTTGCGCGACCTGGGCGGCATCATTGTGCTGGATCTAATTGACATGGAAGAGCGCCGCAATCGCCAAAAGGTAATGCAGACGTTGCAGGATGCGCTGCGAAACGACAAGTCACCAACCAAAGTGCTTTCGTTCAACGACTTCGGACTGGTGATTATGACGCGCAAGCGCGTCAAGCAGTCGCTGGAGCGAACTCTCTGCGCGCCGTGCCAGTATTGTCAGGGCGCCGGCCTGATCAAATCGCCGCAGACTGTGTGTTACGAGCTGCTCGAAGAAGCGCGCACGCTTGGCAAAGCGATGAATGGCGACAAGGCCAACAAGCAGGCGACGTTGCGCATTCATCCCGAAGTCGCGAAAGCGCTGCGCAGCTCAGAGCGCGATGTGCTGAATGAGATTGAGGAATATCTCGGACCGGTGGATATCAACAGTGATCCGATGGTGCATCAGGAACAGTTTGATTTTGCGTTCATTTAAGATCAGAGGTCGGAGATCAGAGGTCGGAGATCAGAGGTCGGAGGTCGTTTTATGTCCAAACTGGGAAACGTCTGGAAAACTTTGCTGGCGGGCGGCGCCGGAGTTGCCGCTTTGGCGGCGGTCAACTCGGCGATTCAACGCAACGCCAGCGAGCCCGACGACAGCGCCCTCGGTGGCGACGCGCGATTCTATGACTGGAAGCACGGGCGCGTTTTTTACAAGACCGCGGGCGCCGAGCATGCCGGGCCGCCATTGGTTTTTATTCACGGAGTCGGCGCCGGAGCGTCCAGTTTCATGTGGCGCAAGAACTTCGACGACCTCGCCAGGGACTTTCGTGTTTACGCTTTTGATTTGCTCGGTTTCGGCTTTTCCGACAAACCTGCGGCGGCGGCGTATTCCGCAGATCTTTATGTGGAACTAATTGCTGATTTCCTGCACGAGGTGGCCGGGCATCCGGCGAATGTGATCGCCAGCTCGCTCGGCGCTGCCTATGCCATTCGCGTCGCTGACGAACATCCCGAGCTGATCAAAGCGCTGGTCCTCAATGCGCCAACCGGCGCCGATAATCTCAACCGCCGGCCGGGCATGGCCGGCGCCGCATTTTATGGATTGCTGCAATCGCCGGTGCTCGGCACATCGTTTTACAACGTGATGGCCAGCGAGCGAAGCATTCGTGATTATGCCCGCAGCAATCTTTTTTATGACCATCGTCGCGTAACCGACCGGCTGGTCACCAACTTTTACGCGACCAGTCATCAGGCAGGTGCGCAACACGCAATCGCCGCCTTCCTTTCGGGTTACCTGAATACCGACACGCGCGCGCCCTTTGCGCGACTCACCCAACCGATAGTCCTGGTTTGGGGAAAACAGGATGCGACCACATCGATGGAAAAGCGGATCGCTCTATTGGAATTGAACGAGCAGGCGCGTCTGGAGATTTTTGACTATTGTCGGATGATGCCCGAACAGGAACATCCCGAAAAATTTAATACGCTGGTTCGTGAGATTCTCCTCGGTACTCCGAAGGAACGTTCGATTGCTGCCACCGAACAACTCTAAGCCCGCTTCTTTTCACCCTACAAGTAAACCTAAAAATGATCTAGCAGCTCGTTGAAGGATTTGAGGAAGATGTCGGGATCGTAACTTTCCAGTTTCCAGCTCGTCGGATACTCGCTTCGCACTCCCACCGTCAACATTTTTGCCCGTTTTCCCATTTCGATATCTTCGGGACTGTCGCCCACGTAGGCCGACTGTTCCGGCGTACAGCCAAGTGCGCGCAGTGCCGTGTCCAAACCTTCCGGGTGTGGTTTCTTGTTTTCCATCTGCTCGTTGCAAACGACGACTTCAAAAAACTCCGCAACACTAGACTCTTTTATCTCGCGGGTAACGCGACAAACACTGCCACTGCTAACTACGCCGAGGCGGTAGTTCTGCTCTTTTAAGGCAGCGATGGTGCTCTTCGCGCCTTCGACCAGTTGTGCGTTTTGTTCGCCGTAGTGTTGAATCCAAAGTTCATCCGCGCGCTGCCATTGATCTGGCGGCAAACCCATCGCTTCGTAAACTGAATACCAGTTAGGCGAGTAAACGCGCGCATAAATTTCGCGGTCGAAATTTATTCCGAGGGTTGCAAATGACTGTTCGAAGGCGATCAAACTAAGCTGTGCGGAATCGACCAGGGTGCCATCCCAATCGAAAAGCAGCGTATTGATCGAGGCTGTTTTCTGGCTCATGAAATGTAAGGATTTCGGCAGGTCAATCGGCTATGGCGACCGTTAATTCATCCAGCGGCTGTGATTGAGGCAGGTCATCAGCAGTTGCTGATTGGCGGTTGACTGGCACGTAGAGAATGTCCCGCTGTTGCGGAACAAAACCGGCTTCGCGAATCAGATAGCGCAACATCTTTTCGTCAGCGCGATTGTGCGCGCCCGCGGCCGAAACGACATTTTCCTCAATCATGATCGAGCCCATGTCGTTAGCGCCAAAACGCAGCGCCACCTGGCCGAGCTTTAGCCCCTGTGTCAACCACGACGATTGGAAATTCTCAATGTTGTCGAGGAACAAACGCGAGACTGCCAGCATCTTCAGATAATCAACGCCGGTCGGTTCATCTTTAATGCGGCGGCCCAACGCAGTGTTCTCGCGCTGAAATGTCCAGGAAATAAACGCAGTAAAGCCGCCGGTTTCGTCCTGCAAATCCCGCACCCGCTGCAAATGTCGAACGCGATGTTCGATGCTGTCGCCGATGCCAAACATCATCGTCGCCGTCGAGCGCAAACCGACACGATGCACTGCTCTCATTACTGCCAGCCATTCGTCGGTCGTGCATTTCGTTGACACGCGCTTGCGCACTTCGTCATCCAGAATCTCGCCGCCGCCGCCTGGCAAACTGTAAAGGCCGGCATCTTTCAGACGCTGTATGATCGTTTCGTAATCCAGATCGGAGATCAGATGGATGTTGTGAATCTCCGGCGGTGAGAAGCAATGCAATTGAAAATTCGGATACTTCGCATGCAGTGTGCGCAGCAGATCTTCATACCACTCGATACCGAAATCCGGATGCAGCCCGCCCTGCATCAAGACACCGGTCCCGCCTAAAGCAATCGTCTCGTCGATCTTCTCGCAAATCTGGTCGATGGTGCGTACGTAAGTGTCGGGTGCACCTGGCCGGCGATAGAAAGCACAGAAAGTGCAAACTACGTTGCAGACATTGGTGTAATTGATATTGCGATCGATGATGTAAGTAATGATGTTGTCCGGATGCCGGCGTTGGCGGATTTCATCGGCGGCCGCGCCAATGGCTGCGATATCGTGCGATTCGAGCAGCGCCGTACACTCATCCGCAGTCAGACGAATGTCAGCGAGTGCGCGTTCAAGAATCGATTTGACTTCGATCATTTTCGGTTGGTCTCTTTGACTGAATACTATCCTCTGCCTTCTACAAATTCAAAGGCTTGAGCGCCGGCACAAGCCCGTGTTTGTATGCCAGCTCGTAATAGAGCTCCAAACCTTTCCGCAGATCGTCGTCCAAAAAGAAGGTAATGTTCTCAGTCAGATAAGTTTCCAGTTCGCTTCGCGATAGTCCCAGGCTCTGTTCATAGTAGTCGATGATTTCATTACGCTGCGCCAACCCCTCGTTACATGCTTGCACGAAATCTATCGCGGGCGTAGCGCTTGTCGCTCCAGCCATCCACAGCGCGAAGACAAATCCCAGGCCGGTGAAATCGTGCCACAGCGCGGCCATGTCCCAAACGCGCAGGCCCTCGCGTGCAAATGTCATTGCCGGATCGCCGATTATCAAAGCCGCATCGCTGTTGCGCAGCATTTGTTTGAGATCGGGCGAACGCGTGGTCCACTCGGGCTCAAATTGCAGAAACTCTTTGAAGATTATTCTCACAAGCGCAGCGGAGGTTCGCGAGGAATCGTCAAGCGCAACGGTCCGCACCTTTTTCAGATTATTGAGCCGCGATACCAGCACGACACTGCGCACTTTCTCACGCGAGCCAACGCAGACACCCGGCATCAATTTAGCGTCATCGATCCGCTGGTACTCGATGGAGGGGACCAGCGCACAATCCACTTCGTGCCCGGCCAAAAGGTCCGCACATGACGAGGGCACCGTGTCAACAAGGCTCACATCGTCTTTGCGCGAGCCGTACTTGAAGCTCCAGATCAGTGGTGCTGTGTTTAAGTAACTCGACGCAGCTAGTCGCGGCTTGCTCTCAGCGTTCACTTCTTTCTCTCGGTTCCGATTCAGCAATTTGTTTGGCCGATGCTAACGAAGCTCCGCACTCATCGCAAGCGTCGCTGTTTTCCAGGTGAATGATTGACACTCTTCAAAGACGACAATTACTATGCGGCGCGCGACACTTGCCCAACCGGTTTGATTCAATGACCATTTATGACATCAGCGTGCCGCTTTCGGCGGCTACTCCGACTTATCCCAGCGACCCGACGATCGAGATCAAATCGTGGTCGGCGTTGGACCGCGGCGACTCGGCAAATGTTTCGCTACTCCACTTTGGCGCCCACTCCGGAACGCACGTCGATGCGCCGGCCCACTTCATCGCTGGCGGCTCCAAGGTTGAAGCGTTGCCGCTTGAAAGTCTGATGGGTGAAGCGACAGTGGTTGAATTGCCAGCGGACACGATGGCGATCGACGCGGATTTCATTAGCAATAACTGTAATCAAGCCTCGGAAAGAATTCTTTTCAAGACGCGCAATTCCAGTTTTTGGAACAATTCCGAAGAGGGATTTCGTACTGACTATACTTATCTGGAACCAGAGGCTGCGCGTCGCTTGACCGAAATGGGAATGCGGCTTGTCGGCATTGACTACTTGTCGATTGAACAATTCAAGTCGGAAAAACATGAGACGCATCGGATTCTGTTAGCAAAGGGCGTTGTAATTCTCGAAGGCCTGGACCTGCGTAATGTTTCAGCCGGGCGGTATGAATTGATTTGTCTGCCGCTGCGAATTGCCGGCGGCAGCGGCGACGGTGCCCCGGTGCGGGCGGTTTTGCGAACGTTAGAATAAGCAGCAATGAAAGCGGCGAAATCAAATCGCAAGCGCGACCCTGACAGCAACTATCGAGAGCGTGTCTATCGTATCGTTCGCTCAATACCGCGCGGCCGCGTGATGACCTACGGCCAGCTTGCGGAAATCCTGGGCGAGGGTTACACGCCGCGAACAATTGGTTTTGTAATGCATGGTTCAGACGACAAAACTCCCTGGCATCGGGTTATCAACGCGCAGGGCGGCTGCTCAACTGGACGACTGGTGCTGCCGGCTGACAAGCAACAACGCATGCTGGCGGCGGAAGGTGTAGAATTCAATGAGCGCGGCCGCTGTGATTTGCAACGCTATTTGTGGATTCCTCGCGAGCGAAAAACGAGCGGCAAATCGTCGCAAAAAAATAAAAACTCTTTCGCAAAATCAAGAACAACAACCAAAAGGAACAGAATATGAACAGTGATCCTCTTGACCGGCGAGCGCCTTACAACATTAGTCCGCCGCGCTATTCAGTTTCGCATCAGATGGTGACCGGCGCTTTTGAGCTGCCAAATTTTCGCATCGCGCAAAACCTAGGCATTGTTCGCGGCATCGTTGTTAGATCGCGAAACATTTTTGCCACCATCGGCGCCGGATTCCAGATGGTGGTCGGCGGAAACATCACTGTCTGGACAAAACTGTGCGAACAAACTCGCGCCGATGCGTTTGAAATCATGATCCAGCACGCAACGGAAATTGGCGCTAACGCGATCATCGCAGCGCGTTACGATGCAACAGAAGTGACTTCCGGCGTCACTGAAGTACTCGCTTATGGCACCGCCGTGATCGTTGAGCCGACAACTGAAGCGAGTTATCGATCATGACCGGGGCCAGCTTGACGGCCGAACGGCTTGAACGTATCGAGCGAGCCATCGAAGCAGTTCCTTATGCTCGACTGCTCGGCATTCAACTTGAAAAAGCGGCTCCGGGTGAGGCGACTCTAACGCTTGCCATTCGCCCGGAGCTTACCCAGAACCATGGCGTGGTCCATGGTGGGGCTATTGCCTCGCTGCTCGATACAGCCACCGCCTTTGCCATTCTCACTTTGCTCGAACCGGATGAGCGAGTCACAACCGTAGATCTAACAATCAGCTATCTTCGTCCGGCCGTTGAAGGAAAGCTGCTGGCGACCGCCCGGGTGCTGCGACAGGGCCGCAGGCTGTTTACCGTTTCGGCGGAGTTGGTTGATTCGGGAGGAACTCTACTTACGACAGCACTTAGCACCTACATCAGACTTTGACGATATCAGGAAAAACCTTAGGTTTTTGCGAGGAATTTCGGTAATTATATACTTGACACAAGGTAAGGTAGCCTGTATACTGTTGTTATGGTCAGGCTGTTAAAAAGTGTTAATCCTCAGATTCCGGTTCTTCTAGCGGTTCGCACTTGGCTGCTTCGGCCCGTAAAGCCTCAGCAATTTCGGGCGCAAACACGTAGTCAATCGCCTCTTCTGTGGTCATCTCAATCGGTTCTTTTTTCTTTTCCTCGTCTTGCATAGGAGTTTCACCAATGGCTAAGCATACCACCAAACGCAAATCTGAAATGGACTTAATGACGCTTTTCGAAAGATTCGGCAACGATGAAAAGTGCCGCATGTATCTTGAGAAGTTGCGCTGGCCCGAGGGCGTTCGTTGCGTCCGATGCGGCTCCGAGAAAATCTCGCATATCTACAAGCGTAATCAATTCCATTGTGACTCATGCAAGTATCAATTTTCTGTTACTGCCGGGACTATCTTCAAAGACAGCCATTTGCCTTTGATGAAATGGTTCGCAGCGGTCTATCTAATCTGCGAATCGAAAAAAGGCATGAGCGCGAACCAACTCAAGCGCACGTTGAAAGTTGCCTACAAGACTTCATGGTATCTCTGCCATCGCATACGCGAAGCAGTCAAGGATGCCGATGGCGCTGCACTGCTTAGCGGTGTTGTGGAATGCGACGAAACATGGATCGGCGGAAAAGCGCGCAACATGCACAAGCGCGAATGGCAACGAAAGAAAGATCAACGCGGCGGCGACGTAAACAAAACTATCGTTGCTGGTGCGATCCAGCGTGGCGGCAGTGTAAGACTTCAAGTTGTGCCGCGTGTAGATCATGAGACAATGCTTGCGTTTATAAAGGCGAAACTTGCCGACGAAACGGAACAAATAATGACGGATGACGCTCAAGCATATTACGGCGTGTCGGATGACAATACCCTGCATCGCTCGGTAGACCATTCCAAGCGCGAATACGTGCGCGGCGATGTCCATACGAACACGATGGAAAATGTCTGGTCACTGTTCAAGCGATCCATCATTGGTTCTTACCATCAACTGAGTGTCAAGCATCTCGACCGCTACCTGCATGAGTTTGAGTTTCGTTTCAATAATCGAAACAACCCTTATCTTTTCCGCGATACGTTGCTGCGATTGCTCAACTCATCAAACCTTGAATACAAAAACCTGACGAAAGATAAAGTCGCCTAATGGTCTTCTTTCTTCCGCAATTCGTTAAGTGTATCTATCTGTCTCCCGATTCGATCTTCTAAAGATGCGGGCTGCGGTGGCGTCCGCGAATAACGACTGTTTCCGTGTTTCTCAAAAAGAAATTTCGATTTCCATTTCTCGCTATAGTTGTGCCTGACAAACGCAGCAGTATCGGTTTGCCAAGTCTCATATTCAGTTATTATGTCTTCATTCGCTCGAACCCGCTTCAAAAAGTCGTAACCCGCCAAAACGTGCTTCGTTAAGGCGAAACCCTTCCAAGTAGAAGTTCCAAGTACATGAGGCGTAATGGCTAAATCTTCATCACGCTCGAATATCCAGTCATAACGTGCTACGGGTTTCGCTTCTGACTCTGCATAGAATGTTATTTGCACGCGCCAACACGAACCAAATAGCTTACTGTCGCGAATCGTCTTACCAAGCGTTGCCGCCTGCCGTTGAACGCCATAGAGGTTTGAGTAGTCAGCAAGATCGGTGCTGACAAGTACTAACTTGTGTGCTGGATCGTCTCGATGAAAAGAAAGTTTTTCTCTCTTTTCTGACAGCCATGCGACTGGCCCTGACTTTAGAACGGTAACGCTACTATTGCCCCAACTGCTCCAAGAAATTTCTGCACTTACTCCTTCAATATCGCCAACCCTGCGAAGCGAGCGATGATTGCGGTTGTTTCTATAAGGAATGACCACGGCTCTAAGCGTTGCGTTGCTTTCGACCGTCTCAATTATGAATCCTTGGTCATCCGTATACGCTAGGACAGTTTCCATCGGAAAAGGCTCTATATTTGATTCTGCGATAACACCGGACACTGACAAAGGTTGCTGAGGGTGAAATTGCGATTGCCGCATCCTCTGATAGCGCCGAACGCGCTTTTGGCTACGCTCTTTTTCTTCTGCTATTTTGACGCGATTGGCGGTGGGGGCAATAAAGAGAATCAGGCCGATTAGATATAACAATCCAAAAATAGCATACCAATGCCAGTACCAGCGGAACGGCGGCAGGAATTGTAGGACGTATGCGTTTCTATGCTCCGGCGCGAGTACTCCGTCGCGCACCAGGATAAAGACACCTAGCAACCAAAGCGGTGCGGTCACTAGCGCCCCCCAAAACCAGTGCCAGCGGCCAAAGCGATGCCGGACGCCTGTTTCCCAATAACCGTGACGGCGAGACATGCTGCCGATTTTAGCCCGTCCGGTATCCCTGTGTGAAGTATATAATTACCGGAATTTCGCTGGACACACACTGTTCATCCGTGTAAAATGTCTTTGGTCTTCAGTTGCGCCGCTCCCCAAGACGGTGTTCGCCCTCGCAACCAGCCACAGCCCAAAGCCTTTCGGTGATCGACTCACCTATGTACTCCCTGTACCACTCCCTTCTGGCCCAACACTCCCGACAATTGACTCCCGTCTCTTGTGCGGGTTCTACCATTGCGCAACTTCAGCGTTACTTTGAAGACGTGGTGCTCGAAAATAATTTGAGCGCGCTGGTAGTCGAAAGCTTGCCGGCCACCGGCGTGCGCCCCGCGCGCGACGTCACTCGCATCAAGGAACTGGATAACGCAGCAAAGAACTTCTTTTTGTGGGTCAGCCCACAAGATGCGCTTTCGAGTCTAGTGTTGAGCCGCGGAAAAGAAAATACAAAGTCGGTTGTCTTTGAGAGCACTGATTTGGATAAAACCTACGAGCGGTTTGTAGTAATTGCCGACGCGCGTTTCTCTGCTTTGCTTGCCTCAGTCAAGAATGAGGACACCGACGATGCCTCGCGTGATTCAGTCATCTGGACTTTTGAGCCTGACGTTGTATATTCGGCGCTCGAGTACCTGATGGCCCGCGTGACGGCTGAACACTCTTTCTACTCAAACGCCTTCTCCAAAGCCGTGCGCACCTCAATGCCAAAGGCGACGTCGCTGCAACTCACTCTGGGCGTCACTACCAAACTCGCACGTCTGTTACAGGAACAAGCTGAACGTGAAATCGCCGTCAATCGGCTCGCAACTGCTATCCGGAACTCGCTCGAGCTCGACAGCGTCTTACAGACTGCCGCCGACGAAGTAGGGCGCGCGCTGAATGTGCAGTGCTGCGCGGTGCGAGTGGAAGGCGCGCTGGTGGGCCAGCAGATGACCAAGAGTTACTTTCGCCATGACCTGGCCGACGATGGGGCGCGCGCATTACTGCTGACCGATGTTGATTCCATCAGCGAACGCCTCTCGGCATCACCACAAGCGTACGCGGTCGATGGCGACAGCTCCAAAGAAGGACCGGTATTGGCGGATGCGGTTGTGCCGTTGATTTACCAGGGAAGTTTTGTTGGACTTTTGTTAGTGCGTTCCGATGATGCAAATCGCATCTGGGCAGAAAATGAACTGCTGCTGTTGCACACGGTCGCGGGTCAGCTCGCGGTTGCTGTCAATCAGGCCCACTTGTTTGCACAGATGCAACAACAGGCATTGACCGACGGCTTAACCGGTTGTTACAACCGGCGCTCGTTTGAGTTACAACTTGAGCGCGACCTTCACCTCGCAACGCGCATGCGCCAGCCACTTTCGCTGATCATGCTCGACCTCGATAACTTCAAATATATCAACGATCAAGCTGGACATGAAGCCGGCGACGAAGCGCTTTGCATGCTGGCGGATAACCTACGTGCGGAATTGCGCGCCGTCGATACGGCGGCCCGCTTCGGCGGAGATGAGTTTGTCGTCATTCTGCCGCAAGCCAACGCCGAGGGCGCGCTGTTGGTCGCCGAACGCCTGCGCTTGCGCATTGAACAGATGGAAGTCACCGGATTCGGTCGTGCGACTGCATCTTTTGGCGTTGCAAGTTTTCCGTTCCATGCATCTTCACGCGACACGCTGGTGGTGGCCGCAGACCGCGCCCTCTACAACTCCAAGCGTGGCGGCCGCAATCGCGTTAGCTTGCCTGATGAAGAAACGCCGGAAGTCGGCCCAGATCCTGTCCAACACACCTCTATCGACTTCGATTCGACCGACGCACTTCAGCGACTTTAATAGTTCATAAAACTTAAGCCGTCCTTCGTTGTTCCCCTAATCTCGGCTTCCCTTCTGGCGTCCAGCGTAAAAATCGCGCATCATAACCCTTCGCTTTATTAGCCAGGGTTCATTGGGTCGCGTTTTTTTTTTGCGCATGGACGATCTACGAAAATTCGGCCGCTATTTTCTTCATTATAAACTTTCGTTGACAGTTGGGATTGCCTGCATCCTCGCCAGCGTTCTCTTCAACCTATACATTCCGATAATTGTCGGCCGGGCCGTCGACGCCAACTGGAAGCAGATTTCCTGGTCGGTCCTTACGCTGTCGGCCGCAAAGGTGCTGGGCGCCAGCCTCCTCAGCGGCAGCTTTCTCTTCTTACAGCGCCGCATCCTGATCGGCATGTCGCGCAAAGTTGAGTATGACCTGCGACAGGATTTTTATGCCCATCTGGTAGACCAGCCGCAATCATTTTTCCAGGAACATCGCATCGGTGATTTGATGGCGCGGGCCACAAACGATCTGGCAGCGGTCAGGCAATTAGCCGGACCGATGATCATGTACTCGCTGCAAACCGTTTTCGTGGTCGTCATCGTCATGCCGCTGATGTTCATGATCGACTGGCGCCTGACGTCGCTGTTGCTGGTGACGATGCCGCTTGTCTCGTTGACGGTGAAGTTTTTCGGCCAGCAGGTTCACATTCGCTTTGAAAAGATTCAGGAATTCTTTTCGCAAATCACCGCCCGGGCCCAGGAAAACTTTACGGGCGTGCGGGTGGTGCGCGCTTATGCGCAGGAAGGCGCCGAGATCGCGGCGTTCAACAAACTGAACCGGCAGTACGCGGAAAAGAATTTGAGCCTGGTCAGAATTGATTCTTTGATGCGCCCGCTCATGACGTTTCTGATCGGCATGGGTTTCGTACTCATCATCTGGGTCGGCGTGCCGGCGGCAATTCGCGGCGAGATTAGTGTCGGCCAGTTTACAGTTTTTAATATGTACTTGTTCCGCTTGATCTGGCCGTTGATTGCGCTCGGGTATGTGGTGAATCTTTATCAACGTGGCACGGCCAGCCTGAAACGAATGAACTCGATCCTGGCCATTAAGCCAACAATTGCCGATTCGCCCAACGCCATCGATAAATCACCGGTGGCAGGGGAAATCGAGTTTCGTCATCTGACTTTTAGTTACAAAGCAAACGACGAAATCGTATTGCGCGACATCGACCTGCGCATCGCACCCGGTCAAACCGTGGCCTTTGTTGGCCGCACCGGAAGTGGAAAATCGACACTGGTCAACTTGATACCGCGGGTCGTCGACGCGCCGGAAGGAACAGTGTTCATCGACGGCATTTCTGTTCGTGATTATCGCTTGGCAAAGTTGCGTTCCAGTATTGGGTATGTGCCGCAGGAAACGTTTTTGTTCAGCGAAACGCTGGCCGAGAATATTGCGTTTGGTGTTGAGCATGCCGAGCGCCGGCAGATCGAGTGGGCTGCGGATGTTGCCGGTTTGATGGAAGACGTTGCCGGTTTTCCCGATGGCTTTGACACGCTGGTTGGCGAACGCGGGTTGACACTTTCCGGCGGGCAGAAACAACGCACTGCCATTGCACGCGCGGTGTTGCGCGAGCCGAAGATTCTCATTCTCGACGATGCGCTGTCTTCCGTCGACACCTACACTGAAGAGAAGATTCTGGGAAAACTTCGCGGCGTAATGCGCGGCCGCACGAGTTTGATCGTCTCGCATCGTATTTCAACCGTGCGCGATGCAGATCTGATTTGCGTGCTCGATGAAGGCCGCATCGTTGAGCGCGGCACCCATGACGAACTGCTGGCGTGCGGCGGCGAATATGCTGCGCTGCATGAGCGGCAGTTGCTTGAAGAGGAGTTGGCAGCGACTTCGTAGTTCTATGTCTACAGCAGCAAAACAATTTCACGAAGAAGAAGCGATCGGCAAGACCTACGACTTTCAGGTCGCGCGCCGGTTGCTGCGCTACCTGCGTCCATATATTCGGCCGCTGAGCGTTGCATTGTTGCTTACCTTCATGCTCAACCTGCTGGGAATTCTGCAGCCAAAGTTCACTCAATACGCCATCGACTGGCACATCCTCCCCCGTAAGTACGCGGGACTAGAGTTGCTGGTGGGTCTTTACGTTGGGGTCCAGTTGCTGCGGCTGGTGTTCTCGTATTTCCAGTCCGTCATGCTCAACACGGTGGGCCAATACGTGATGTTTGATATGCGTCGCGAGCTTTACGACAAACTGCAGCATCAGGAAGTGGCCTACTACGATCGCAATCCTGTCGGCCGCATCATGACGCGGCTCACCAGCGATGTTGACTCGCTCAACGAACTCTTTACCGCCGGCATCACTGACCTGCTTGGCGATCTGGTAATGATCGTCGCCATCATCGGCGTGATGCTTTGGATGGACGTGCGCCTGACGCTGGTGACTTTGTTGACTGTGCCCATGTTGTGGGCCGCGACCACCTGGTTTCGCAAAGGCGCGCGCAAGGGCTACGACATGGTGCGCACTCGCATCGCGCGCATCAACGCATTTCTTCAGGAGCACTTTGCCGGCGCGCAGACGGTGCAGATTTTCAACGCCGAAACAAAGTCGCTGCGAAAGTTCCAGGAGATCAACGCCGACTATCGCACGGCAAACATCGATACCATATTTTTCTACGCAGTCTTTTTTCCGCTGGTCGACTTTATCGGCGCAGTCGGCATCGCCCTAATCATTTGGTATGGCGGTTACCGCGTGATGAACAACACGCCGGCGCATACCGTGCTGACGCTGGGCGCGTTGGTGGCTTTCATCCAGTATTCGAGTTTTCTCTTTCAACCGATTCGCGACATTTCTGATAAGTACAACGTGCTTCAGGCCGCTGTTGTCGCCTCGCATCGAATTTTTCGCACGCTTGATTTGCCTATTGCCATTACGTCACCGGAAAAGCCCTTAAAGTCGGGACGCGTCAGTGGGCACATCGAATTTGAAAATGTTTGGTTCGCCTACAAAGAGGACGACTGGGTACTGAAAGACGTTTCGTTCACCGTCGCGCCCGGACAATCTATCGCGCTGGTGGGCCACACCGGTTCAGGCAAGACGACGATTACAAATCTATTGATGCGCTTTTACGATGTGCAGCGCGGCCGCATCCTGCTCGATGGTGTCGACCTGCGCGAATGGGACCTGCAATCGTTGCGAGAAAACTTTGCCGTAGTCTTGCAGGACATCTTTCTCTTCAGCGGCACGGTTGCCGGTAACATTCGGCTGGGTCGCGAAGACATTTCCGACGAGCGCGTGCGTTGGGCGGCGCGCGAGGTGCGCGCTGAACCGTTCATCATGCGGCTGAAAGGTGACTACGAGGCAGAAGTGAAAGAGCGCGGCGCCGGACTCTCGGTAGGACAGAAGCAGTTGATTTCGTTTGCGCGCGCGCTGGCGTTTGATCCGGCAATATTGATTCTCGACGAAGCCACTAGTTCCATCGATACGGAAACTGAGCAGTTGATTCAGCAGGCCATCGAACGCGTGATGCGCAATCGCACTTCAATCGTCGTGGCCCATAGATTGTCAACTATTCAACGTGCCGATCAAATCATCGTGTTGCATCATGGCGAGATACGCGAGCAGGGTACGCATCAGGAGCTACTGGCGCTTCGCGGGCTTTATTGGCGACTCTATAAATTGCAGTACGCGGATGGCTCGCGCTCGGACAATCGTGCCTTGCCGGAAGCAGACGAAGCGAATATTCGTCCGGCTGGTCAAATGCAATTCAGCGAGTAGCAGTAGGACAGGCATTCCTGCCTGTCCCTTGTAAAGCAAACTGTCAGTTTGCAGGGGCTCGTTAGCACTCAACTTGCGGCTTAGCAACCGACGCAACTAACAGTTTGCTTTACGCAAGGACAGACAAGAATGTCTGTCCTACTTCATTCGAGAGGAATAATTCATGCCCAGAAAAAAGCGAGATCATGAGAAGTCATCACTAATTGATCTCAGTGACGAAGAGTTGCTTGAGGCGTATCGCAGCAGCATTGCAAATGCCTCATGGACGCCGGCAAACTATCGCAAGGAAATGTTCTGGCGCAGCCAGGAACGGAACACCGACGCCTATAACCGCTGGACGAAGATCATCGCCCTCGCAACCTTAATCAACACCATCGCCATCATCGTGCAGCTTTTGAAGAGCTTGGGTTGGTTGTGAAGACTCAAGACTGTTTTTAGATTTTTTTCATCCCCCTGCCCCTTGGGAAGGGGGAAAGAAGGGAAGGGTTTTAGCCGAGCATTAAAACCCTCTCCCCTTCCCTCTCCCAAACGGAGAGGGAGATCAGTACAATCTCAAAAGTGAAAAAACAAAGACATTATCGTGGCGGATATCAATTCGCAGGTTCGGACCAACGGGAGAGGGTGACCGTTACCTCATACTCATCACTCATCACTCATCACTGCCTTTTCCCATTTACGATTCACGATTTACGATTTACGGCCTTTGACGATTTACGGCCTTTGACGATTCACTCTTTACCATTTACTATCCCCAGCCATGTTAAAGAAAGCGTCCATCACCCTGCTCATCGTTATCGCCTGCTGTGCACTCGCCTTCGGTTTCCAACTACCGAGCGATTGGGTGAGTTTCAATTCACCCGAGGGACGCTTCAGCGTTGGCATGCCGAACAAACCCGCGGAGGACGTAAAGGAAGTTGATTCTGTCGTCGGCAAGTTGCAATTGCACTCCTTCACTGCGTCGAATGCAGTAGCCTACTTCATGGTCTCTTACGGCGACTATCCCAACGAGCCAACGGCTGACCGGCGCGAAAAGGTGCTTGATGGCGTGCGTGATGGCGTCGTAAGCAGCTTGGAAGGCGGTTTGATTTCGGAAACGAAGACTACGATCGACGGCTATCCGGGCCGCGAATTCCTCGCGAAGAAAACAGTTGACGGCGACGAACTGATTTTCAACTGGCACATTTATCTGGTGGGCCCTCGCTTGTATCAAGTGGCCGCCGTCGCCAAAAAATCTGACTCGACTTCGCCAGAGATCACCAAATTCTTCAACTCATTCCGCCTGACGAACTAGCTCGGCCAGAGGACAGAGGTCAGAGGTCGGGGGGCAGAGATCGGAGGTCGGAGGTCGGACGTCAGAGGTCAGAGGTCGGACGTCAGAGGTCAGCGGTCGGAGGTCAGCGGTCGGAGGTCGGAGGTCGGAGGTCAGAGGTCGGAGGTCAGAGGTCAGAGGTCAGGGGTCAGAGGTCAGAGGTCAGAGTTCGGAGGGGTCAGAGTTCGGAGGTCAGAACTCAGCACTCAGCACTCATCACTCATCACTCTCTTCCCTTCTGCTTTCTGCCTTCTGCTTTTCCTGTCACCTGTCACTTGTCACCCCGTATTGCCCCATCCCATACCGTACATTCGTGAATCATATCGTTGCATTTTTCCGTCTCAAACTCGCTCCCACAAACATTTCAGCCGCTGGAATAAGACTTGCCAAATGAAGGGAGCAAACCTCTTCGCGAGAAGGGCCATTATCAAAAGGGGTATATTAATGAAAGTTAATTACAAGAACCTCGCAACCTCGACAACACTCGCCTTCGCAGTGCTCGTCGGCGCCACCAGCGTCACCAGCGCGCAGGGTCGCCACGGTCGAGGTCAGGATCAGAGCCAGGAAAATCAGGATCAAAAAGACCAGCGAAAAGCACAACAGGACGCTCGACGGTCCGGGCCACGGCAACAGCAAGACCAGCAGCAAGCTCAACAGGCGCAGCAACAACAGCGCCAGACTGAACAACAGCAAGCCGAACAGCAACGCGCCGCGCAACAGCAGCAGCGCGAAGCACAGCGCGCGCAGCAAAATGATTCGAACCAGCGCGCCGAACAAAATCGTCAGCGTGCGCAACAGAATCAGGACCAGCAACGCGCTCAACAAGAACAAAACCGCCAACGTGTCCAGCAGAACCAGGAACAACAGCAACAACGTTGGGAACAAAACCGCCAGCGTGTCCAGCAGAATCAGGATCAACAGCAACAACGTTGGGAACAAAACCGCCAACGTGTCCAGCAGAATCAGGATCAACAGCGCGCGCAACAGGAACAGAATCGCCAGCGCCTTGAGCAGAATCAGGCACAACAGCGGGCCGCACAGCAGCAACAGCGCTCGGAATACCAACGCGAGCAGCAACGGCAGGCGCAGCAGAATCCGCAGAACGAGGATTTGCAGCGACGACAGCAGCAACAGCGTTGGGAGCAGGAGCGCCAGCAGCAACAGAACCAGCAGAGCCAGGATTGGTGGCGGCGGCAACAGTCAACCGGAACCTATTCCGATCGCACAAACAACAATCAGCAGCGCGATTGGCGCCGCTATCAGGAGCAGCGTGCTAATCAGTATCGGCAGGAACAGTATCGCCAGCAGAGTTGGGCCCTCCAGCAGCAGCGTTTGCTCGAGCAGCAACGGCGCCGCGCCCAGTTGGCTTATCAGCAACGCTATCTACAGCGCGTGAGACAGGACCAACTGCGGCTGCAAAACTGGCGGTATAACGATTATGGACCAAACAACTATCGCTATTCGCGTGGCGGCAGTTATTACGAAACGAATCGTTATGGCGCGCAGATGCTGCAACAGGCAATCAACAGTGGCTATGCCGAAGGCTTCCAGGCCGGCCAGGCCGACCGCCAGGATGGTTGGGCCTTTAGTCCGCAGGACGCCATCGGCTATGAGGACGCCAGCTATGGTTACAACGGTTACTACGTGGATATGAATGAGTATCAGTACTACTTCCGCGAAGGCTTCCAACGTGGCTATGAGGATGGCTATTACAACGGTGAGAACACAAAAGCGCCCGGCCTTGTTCCCCAGCAAGGCTGGGCGCTTTTCTTCTTAACTCAGCTCAACATTCAGTACTTCAGCACTGAGTACTCATCAATCTCACTCCCTGCGTGTCATGAAGTCAGTACCACCTCGCGGTAGCGGGTGGGTCCGTACGTTAGGAGATTTCAGCGCATACCCACCCGCTACCGCGAGGTGGTACTGACCTCATCACACATCAATCATTACTCATCATTCATTCCCTATCCCTCAGCACTCATCACTCAGCACTCATCACTCAGCACTCAGCACTCGGCACTCAGTACTCAGCACTCAGCACTTTCTCAACCAACCTACGTCCATATTTCTGCATCAACATACTGAACGCCGGAAACGATCTACCTCTCCGACGCGCTTTCAGTACCAGTTAGTCTCCCTCTTACACGGTCTCCCCCCGAACTCTCTCTCGTTGTAGGAGGCCACCACCATGAAACGCGTTCTACTGTTTGTATTCCTCTGCCTTTTTCTAATCGACCTTCAAGCTCAAACAAGACACAACTCGAATTTATCAAAAGCGCAAGCGCTCGCAAGGCGAAGTTCGCAAGTCGCAACTGCTGCTTCGCCAGCCGGTCTGCCCATTCGTCGCGTCATTCTTTACAGCAACGGCGTCGCCTACATCGAACGCCGCGGCCTGGTCAGCAACCACGCGGAGATTTCTCTTTCATTCAAGCAATCGCAAGTTGACGACGTCTTGAAATCGATGGTGGTACTCGATCTTGGCAAAGGCCGCATCGGCGCTGTGAGTTACAACTCATCCGCGCCGCCGTCTGCGCACCTGGCCGAGATTCCTTTTGCCATCGCCGCCGCGACGGAAGGCAACAACGGCGGGCTCGCGGGTGTCTTGAGTCAGCTCCAGGGCGCGCGGGTTACGGTTGTTACTGCGAGCCGCACAGTTACCGGCTCGGTGCTCAACGTCGAGACGCAGCATTCGCAGGTGGATTCAAACACGCCGCCAGTCACTATGAATCGACTGGTCATCGCCTCAGACAACGGCGCCTTGACGGCCTTTGATCTCGCTGAAGTTCGTTCAGTACAACTGGTCGACGAAGGTTCGCGCCGCGACCTGAATGAGTTTGCGCATGCAGCGGCATCTGCCCGGCGGCGCGATGCCAAAACGATTGTGGTCACTTCCGACGGTCACGGCGAGCGGGAGTTAGTGGTGAGTTACACCATTGCTGCGCCAATTTGGAAAACGACTTATCGCGTGCTGCTGGACACGACCGGAAAACCATTCTTCCAGGGTTGGGCCATCGTCGATAACGTCAGCGAAGAAGACTGGACCGGCATCGACCTTTCGCTTGTCTCGGGCACACCCGTGTCGTTCATTCAACCAATTCAAAATCCGGTCTATCGTTATCGCCCGGTCATTCCGCTGCAAGAGGATCTAAATCTGAAGCCGCAAACTTACGAGCCCGGCGAAGGCGGCGGCAGCAGCGGCTCGTTAACGGGAACACTCAAAGATCCCAACGGCGCGATCGTTGCTGGCGCCCACGTCACCATTACAAACACCACGACAAATCAAAGCTTCGAAATTACTACCGA
>WNFT01000802.1_pt1 | contig 30449 bp, 27 predicted proteins | sample 5400191 | NCBI WGS metagenome assembly WNFT01 (sample SAMN13153359, study PRJNA577476) | soil metagenome | isolation source: 80 cm saprolite under Madrone tree | place: USA:California | collected 2016-06-14 | reverse complement strand
CGCATTTACATGCACATGTGGCTGACCGGGTCGCTCCAGTCGCTGTAGTTGGTGGAGCCGCCGACGGCGCGCACGTGAACGGCATAGATAGTACCGGGCGTCAGGCCGCTGAGAAGCATCCCGCGGGACTTCGTAAACAAGCCGCCGGCCTGCCAGGGGCCACGGACACCGTCCGGTCCGATCGCGGCCTTCTCCACGTCGTACGTCCTGGCGTTCACGACCTTTTTCGCGTCTACCCGAAGCTGGCCGGAGTGGCCGTTATCGACGACGGTGATGGTAGGCTTCGGCAATGGCAACTGTGCACGGGCGGTGGAGACGGCCTGGAACCCGCTGGAGAGCAACGTGGTGATTTCGTCGTTGCAGTTGCCCTGAACGTAACTGGCGAGCTTGCGCAAAAGCGCAACCAGCTCACGGCGCTTTTTGTTTTTGTTGGCGGTGGCATGGACGCCGCCCGAGGGCTGAGCCGCAAGGGCGGCGGTGAAAGCCGTAAGTGCCTCCTGCACGTCTGCGAGATCGACAGGCGGGTTGGGATAGTTTTTGTTTCCGGTCATCCCGGTGATGACGGCGCCTGCGATTTCCACGATCTGATGATCGCTTTGCCGCGTGAAAGTCAGAAGAACTCGGATGTGTTTTGTGGCCATGATGCATCCTCCTTTTGTTTAACGGTTGATGTTTGTAAGTGTTTCTGCGAAGAAGCAAGTTTCTTCGTCAGAAACGAATGTTGCTTGGTGACGAACTCATGAGGCTTCGTCACGAACTCATGAGGCCTGGTGACAATCTCATGAGGCTTGGTGACAAACTCATGAGGCTTGGTAACAAACTCATGAGGCTTCGTGACGAACTCATTTGGCTTCGTCACATACTCATGAGGCTTGGTGACGAAACGATGTTGCTTTGTGACGTCAAAACATGTGTTCGTCGCTAACCAAACATCGATTGACGGGGACTTAATTACGAACGCGACGACAACACTTTCGTCGAAAGGGAAGATTGCCGGAGCAGGGACGGATTTGTGAGACATAACGCGCTCACCAATGTGTGAACTCTCGACGAATGTCATCTTCCCTTTCATGGCAGGCCTATAAGGCACGGCCCCTGCCAATTCCCGCTTTCCGGTTTTTCAATGACTTGCGACTGTCACAACCATTTCCATCAGCCGTTTTGTTGATGGGTTTTTTGCGGATCGCGAACAGTGATGCGCGTTCCTCATTCTCGCGTCAGCAGTTAGGTCGATTTTGGCCAGTAGCCAAATGGCTACTGGCATCAGTAGCCATTTGGCTACTGACAGTCGGGGAAACCCAGCGCGACAGAAACATCTTCAAAAAATGTTGACATCGCCGAAGTTATGTTCACCATGTGCATCATCACCAAGTGGGGTATATGAGAAAAGCAGCGGATTCACTCGGGGAAGTTGAACAACTCGTGCTGACCAGCGTGCTGTTGCTGGGCGAGCACGCGTACGGTGTGGCGCTGCACGAAAAGATCAGCGAGCTTGCCGCGCCGAGGAACATCCAGCTCTGAACTTTACGAGCGCCGGTGGACCAGAGGAGCGGAAATAAGCTGGGCGGCTGTTCTCGCGGATCAAGAGCGATGGCTAACCGCAACGCATCGAGCGTTCGGTAGTCGGTCAATTTGAAAGTGACCCACTACCCAGGACAGAACACCTGTCAGCTTCGCTTCGGGGCATGAGACCTGCCAGGGGGTCGGCACAATGGAAATTCCCAAGATGCCGGCTCGATGAAGTGCCGCCTGGGACGCGCAAGTCTGACGCACAGAAAGGGAGACAACATCAGGGTTGGCCTGAGGCGAGCGATGCGTCGGAGAAATTCGCGAAGATCGGGAGATCTTCGCGAATTTCGGAACGCTGCGGGTTTAGAGCGAACGCAGAAAGTTTAGAATGTCCTGCTTTTGTGAAGGGCTAAGCAGCAACTGGAACGTGTCGATGACTCCGTCAGCCTCCGATCCTGGACTGTCGTGGGCCCTGATGGCTTGCAACAGGTCTTTCGTTCGGCCATCGTGCAGGAAAAATGCTCGCTGACCGAGGCCCCACAGGGGAGCCGTACGAAATTCATCCGGCCCGGCATTGCCTTGACTGACATTATCGGCAAGCCCGATTCCCATATTGTGAACGGCAAGATCAGAGAACAGGTTAGCCTGCTTCTGGTTGAGCGCAGCGATAGGGGATAGCCCTGTCGGGAGTGAGGGCGTGTGGCAGGTTGCGCATCCAATCCTGTTGAACAGGTTTCTGCCGTTGTTGATGGACGGCGAGCATGGGGGCCCGGATGCGCCGCATGCTGGCGTGGGTTGATCAAGGAAGCGCATGACGCCCGTGAACGCGACGATGTCAGCCGGGCCGTTCTCGTTGTCAAAGTCGGTGTGATTCTCAGCCAGATGGTTGGTCGCACATTTCGGGTCCTCTTCCCTTTCATTGGGGAAAGCCTCACTAGTGACACCCATCTCGACGTTGTATGCCTCGCTCGCGAAGATGAGAAGCGACTTGTTCTGCGCTTTCCAGCCGAAGCGAGTGACTGTTCCGTCGTTGCCGTTCCTGTTCAGATGCCCCGTTATGCCGAATAAGGCCTTCAATCCCGTGGGGTCGGAATTGAGATTGCGCCTGATGACGGTATCCGTGATGCTTTCAATCAAGCCGGCACCGAAAACAGGTGTCGGTATGCGAAAGATCATATTGGCCGTGTTGGAGAAGTTGGGCTGGCTGATCGCGCAGCCAGTCGGACTGTCGGGCCGTCCTGTGATTGTAAAAATGGAGTGAACGCCTCCATCGGGTGTCCCATTCGCATGGCGGATAAAGCGCACCTCTCGGATCGGCCCGTCGATCTTGAGGAACGATGGAACACTGTTGCCTGGAGCCATAGTGGGGGCGCGCATAACCTGGGGATTATTCGTCGGCGGGCTGGATCCTCCGACGGCTGGATGTATGTGGCACCCCGCACAAGAATCGAGGTTGAACCGCGGCCCCAAACCATCCTCGTCCACACTTTCCACTTGCGTAAACTGCGGTATTCCGACCTTATCAAAGAACTTCAGATCGCCGGCTGTCAGCCCTGCGGAAAACGGCTGGCCGGCTCCTGGAGGGCCGCCCCGGATCCCCGGGTCTACCTGTGCGTAACCGCCCGCCGGCGCCAGCAGCAAGAGCAGCACGGCGAACCCCAGGTACATTATCGTGTTTCTGATCGATTTTCGCATTCCGTCTGTTGAACATTGAAGCATACAACTCCTTTTCGGTTGGCGTCCGACACTGGACACACGTGGACTCCATTCATTTCAGGGTGATGCTTCTTGCACTCCTCTCGAGGATTGAAAACGCTCGCGTACCGTATCTGAGTCCCGGTAGAAAGAAAATGGGGGGAAACCCGCAGTCGCTGGTCGGAAACTACTCCTGGCGTAGCAGACTTCGAGTGCCAGGACGGTGCCTAGGGAGGGGGCATAACGAGGCGGTGGAGAATCGCATGCCAGACAAGACTAGCCGTGCTATGGACGCCGAGGCGCCGCATCAACTCTGCGCGATGCTTTTCGATCGTTTTAACACCCACGTTCAAAATGCCGGCAATCTCCTTATTGGTTCTACCTTCCACGACGAGCTGCAGAATCTCTCGGTGTCTCAAGGTCAGATGCTCTGGTTGTAGACGGACGGCTGATTGGCGCAAGAATGATTCCGCCATCTCGGGCGTGATGTACATCTTGCCATTGGCAACCGCATGAATTGCGATGCCCAGTTCATCAACGCCGGAAAGTTTGAGCAAATACGCTGCTGCACCCGCCTCCATGGCTCGCACGCATAATTCCGGATCCCGGCTCGCTGTGAGAATTACCATCCGCGTCGGGAGACCTTTCTGGCGGGCCATGGCCACCAGGTCGATTCCATTCAGGGTCGGCATCATGAGATCTACCAGCGCAACCTGCGGCAGCAGCTTCTCAACGAGCGCTAAGCCGTCCCGGCCATCGTTTGCTCGCCCGACGACCTCGATCCCCTTGACTTTCTCACATAACGCACTCATATTTCATCGTCGTCGACTATAACGACGGAGATCAGATTACTCATCGAAAGAACCACCTTTCGCTGAACAAGGTTCAAATCGCGTTGGAAGTTGTCGAACGCTTGCGGTTAAGAGACAGCCTGAGGGAGGTCTGAACTTGCTAGGAATTGATCCGCAACAAAAGTCCAGGGTAGTCCTTACTGTGGATTTTCCCGGGTACTATGCCTCCGTGCCCTGCTGTAGGCAAGCCCTTTTTTGAGGGGTTACTGGCGAAACGGCTATTCCCGCCGCAGTGCGGACATCGGTTCGATTGTCGTCGCACGCCGTGCCGGCACCCAGCAGGCAATTGCTGCCGTGAGTGAGACCACACCGGCGGCGATCCAAATATGCACCGGATTTCCGCCTTCAAGCCCGGCCACCAGTCCGCGAAGTATGCGCATCGACGTCAGAGCCAAAACCAGGCCAACAGCGAGTCCAGTCGCGACCGTCAAGAAGGCCTGACGAAATACCAGGTTGTGAATCCTGCCCGGAGTAGCGCCCAGCGCCATCCGAATGCCGAACTCCTGTGTCCTGCGCGCTGTCGTATACAACGTGACACCGTAAACGCCGGCTGCAGCCATCAAAAGTGCAAGGCAGCCGGTGATCGCGAGCAAGCTCATGATGAAGCGCCGATCCGCGACAGACTCGGCAATGAGAGATTGCATCGACGTGCTCAATAATACCGGCTGGTTCGGATCAATTGCGGCGATTGCGCGGCGAATTGCTTTTTCCAGCTCTGCCGTGGGGCGATTGATCCTGACAACCACGAATACCGCCTGCTCGAAAGCGCCTTCGGAAAGATAAACATTTGCCTGCAAAGGTCCATCCAGTGACGCATGCTGCATGCTGGAAACAACTCCGATGACTTGTTTCCAGTTACGCGGGTTCTGCGGTGTGCAGTAAACGCAAACTTGAACGACCGACATTTCCGGCGAATTCTACTATCTTTTGTGTCCTTTGTGTCTTCGTGGTGAACCACTAAGACACAAAGAGCACAAAGGTCCGCCTCTCTGTCCCGTTTTCGGAAGCGGCCGATATGATGATGGACGTCACTCCTTAATCAATTTGATCCATCTTTGCTTTGTTTTGCTCGAATCGGTGCCTAAAATACATCATCCTTGGAAGACATCTGCAATAAAGGAGTTCGGCTATGAAGAAACTGTGGCTTGCACCCATCATTCTCGTTTGCTTTGCGATCACATCGTTCGCGGAAAAAAAGGAAGTCGCGATCAACGCAGACGATGGATTCCCGTTGAAAGGGACTCTCTATACGCCTGCCAAGTCCGGACCCGGAATCCTTCTGCTGCACCAATGCAATGCGAATCGCCAGATCTACGACCATCTTGCCACAATGTTGAGCGATGGCGGATACACCGCGCTCACGTTGGATTTTCGCGGCTTTGGCGACAGCAAGAGCGGCGAGTATACCGACTTCGCGTCTCAGCGGCAGAAGATTCAGGCGAAATGGCCGTCTGACGTAGATGCCGCCCTGAAATTCCTGGGCAATCAAAACGGTGTCAACAAAACCCTGCTCGGAGTCGTAGGCGGCAGTTGCGGTGTGAACCAGGCGATCCAGGCCGGCCGGCGTCATCCGGAGATAAGAACTCTTGTCCTGCTTTCAGGCGGAACCGACGCCGAAGGGGAAGGCTACATCAAGAACTCCGCTAGAGTTCCAATCTTTGGGGCCGCCAGCGAAGAAGACACGGATGCCGCGGCATCGATAAAGAAGATCGTGGGCCTTTCCACAAACAGAGACAGCCAATTGACGATGCTCAAGGATGCCGGACATGCCGCCTCCATGTTCGCGAAGCAGCCGGACCTGGAAGCCGATATCGTGATCTGGTTCAGGTCCAATTTGCCTGTAAGCGGATATGCGCTGACTCCGCGCTAACGTCAGGAGAGACGTGCCATGTTGACGAGTTTCAGAACCGACAGCCTGGCATTTGCCGGCTTCCTGGCATTCGTGCTGGTGTTCTCATGTTTCGGGCGCGCCACTCGCCTGACGGCACAAGGCGCGACGGCGACCCTTCTCGGCACCGTAGTCTGATCCGCGAAACGACGCCGTCGGCGAGGTCTTTGCTTCAGAGTTTGGGTGTCGTAGAATAAAATGTTCAGGTTTCTGATGCCGAGGTAGCTCAGTTGGTAGAGCACTGGATTGTGGATCCATAGGTCAAGGGTTCGAGCCCCTTCCTCGGTGTTTTTGCCCGCGGACGCCACGCCCGCGGGTTCCGCATTTTGGGAGACAATATCCATGAACCTCGTCCAACCCCGTCTGTCAAAGGGGCTACGAGATCTATTGCCCGAAGACACGCTGGCCCGTCAGGCCATGATCGATGTTGTTCGGTCTGTTTACGAACTCTACGGATTCGTACCGCTGACCACGCCGGCAGTCGAGTATCTCGATGTGCTCTCCGGTTCCAGCGGGAAAGAAATCCAGGAATCCATCTTCCTTGTGCAAAACCCGGAAGAGGAGCAGCTTGGCTTGAGGTTCGATCACACCGTGCCGCTCGCTCGCGTCATCGCGCAGTATAGGGATTTGCCAAGACCGTTTCGCCGATACACCATCGGGCCCGTGTGGCGCGCGGACAAGCCGGGGCCAGGCCGTTTTCGCGAGTTCGTGCAATTCGACATCGACGCGGTCGGCGTCCAGTCGGAGATGGCAGACACGGAGATCATTGGTGGGATCTGCGACAGCCTTGAAGCCTTGGGCGTTTCCAGGTACCAGGTTCGGTTTTCCAGCCGTCGCGTCCTGAACCTGCTGCTGACCTACGCCTCCATCACACCGGAACGCGCTGTGGACGTATTTCGCGTCATCGACAAACTGGAAAAGATCGGTATTGCGAAGGTTCGCCTGGAACTGACCACCGGCTACACGGACGAATCCGGCGACAAAATCGCGGGCCTTGGCCTCACTGCGCCGCAAGTGGATCAGATCGAACAATTTCTCGGAATCCAGTCTGACATCAGGTCCGACGTCGTTAAGCGATTGCACGACACCTTCGGCTCCATACCCGGCGCCAACGAGGAGATCGCGGTTCTCGAAAAGATGTCGCACTACCTGGATGTCGCCGGATACCACGACGATCGTGTCGTCATCGATCTAAGCATTGCCAGAGGCCTGGCGTATTACAACGGGCCTGTCTTTGAAACGATCCTGCTCGACGCGCCACAGTTTGGGTCCGTCTTCAGCGGCGGGCGCTACGACGATCTGGTCATGCGCTTCCTCGGCGAACGCGTTCCGGCGACGGGCGCATCCATGGGCGTCGATCGGCTGCTCGCGGCATTGCGGGCCCTCGACAAGGTAAAGCTCCGCAAGTCGACGGCAGACGTCCTCGTCACCACCTTCGATCCGCAAATGAACGACGACTACATCGCGATGACGTTCGAGCTCCGCCGCGCCGGAATCCGGACCGAAATGTATTTTGGGACCGACCGGGCGGGTAAGCAGATCAAGTTTGCCGACAAGCTGGAAATCCCGGTTGTCCTTCTCTACGGACCCGACGAAAAGGCAAAGAATGTCGTTACGATAAAGGACATGTCGGTCGGCCGCGCCCGCGCGCAACAACTGACGGGCAGCCGCGATCAGTGGCTGCAGGAACGTCCCGGGCAGTTTGAAGTGCCTCGCCAAAACCTGGCCGCCAGCGTCAAGGAGTTATTGTCGAAGATCGGCATCTGAACGCGTACTCCTTATAAGGCCCAGGCGCTCGGCCATTTCTCGATCCACGGGAGGACGTTTCGTTGGGGGAAGGTAAAGCGTTGAAACCCACGTCAAGGCGCTCGGCCGCAGTGACGACAGAGCTACGCGTCGAATGAATGGTTGCCACGCTGTAACAAGCGCGGCTTCATAGATCACTACCGGATGTGTTGCCGGATACTTCTCGCAGAGCATTTCTTTCAGAGAACGCAGCGCGCCCCGGCGTCGGAGAGTTCCCACCTGAAACAGAATGAGGCCGGTCTGCGGGTCCAGGCTGGGCCTGCGCGCCAGGAATTCGGTAACGTCGAACATGCGGCAACCGTCACGTCCGGGATCGACTCCCAGGTCGGCAAACAGGCAGTCGGCTGTGGAGATCGCCGGCAACATCGTTGTCGCAAAGCCTTCCTGCCGCGCACGCCGCATTGCTTCATGGGACGGATAGACACAAAGCGCCGGATGGCCGCCAAACGCCGCACAGACATTCAAATCAATTCGCAGATCGCCCAGAATCGCCTCGACCATCTTGTCGCAACAATCTCGCCAGTGTTTTTTCGGCCTATAAAATCGATGGAGAGAAACGGCCGAGGGCTTGAGTTCGTCCAGCCAGCGGGCGCTGACAGGATCGTAGACAAGATAGAAAAGCCGATCGCATCGCCGGATAACTTCGTGGGCTTGCGGAGTGAGCTGAGTGCCAAATTTCAGGCCCGTACCTACGACTGTTAATGACGCTGAGGTCATCGTCTTCCACCGTTTGATGCAATGGGCGGAACATAAAGCGTCGATGCCGTGGTTACCGCCGCTTTCGACAGACAGGCAAGAGGCACGCTTTGAATTACCGGCCTGCCCAACGAAAATCTTCCGGCTTCGTAGATGACTACTTCGTGGGCCGGACCATACCGCTGCTCCAGCACTTCGCTCAAGACGTTCAAGCCAAGGGGGCTCCAGTTTTCTTGTTTCCTCTTGTGCGTCGGGACACCGATTGCGCCGATCTGCCAGAGAACCAGAGGGCTGGACGTATCGATTGCGCGCTTCCGGAGCAGGAAGTCCGTCGCCCCAAAACTCTGACATCCGCTCGCAGGGTCGATGCCCAGGTCTGCGAACAGGCAGTCCTCGGCAGAAATCCCCGGCAGCATCGTCGCTTCAAAACCTTCGGAACGAGCCCGGCGCACTGCTTCATGTGAGGGATCGACAAAAACTCCCGGATGACCGTACAGCGCCATGCATACATTTAGATTTCGTCTGACGGGCTTGAGGACGCGCAAGACCATTTCGTCGTAGGATTCACGCCGGTCCTTGCCGGCCGCATACGAATCCTCCAGTGACTCCGCCGACGAATTGACCGTCTCCAGCCACAGCGCCGTCACAGGATCGACGAGATAAAAAAGCTTGTCGGCTCTCTGAATGTGAAAAAGAGCTTCGGGGGTGGTGTGAGTTGCGGGCTGGTACCCCGTCCCAACGACTACCAGAGACCCCGCGCCGCGCATGCCGTGCCTAGATGGGCTCGAACTCACTATCGACAAGGAAGCCCAGCATTTTAAGGTGCTTGCCAAGCTTTCTTGAATCGCCGGATCTCAAGGTTGCGATGTCTTTATCGGAAAGGCCGGCGCGTTTGGCCTCGGTGTCGTCTCGCTCGAAATTGTCCCGCAGGGCCGGATTCATACCCATCTTCATGGTAAAAGCAATCAGCTTGTTCGCGGATGCCGATCGTTTCGGCGATGATCGCTGCGATTTTTTCTTCTTCGCAGTCGGTTTTGTCGTCGGTTTGCGTGGGGGCATACTGCTTTCCTTTCGATTGTCTTCATTTGTTCAGTCACGGCAGACTGAGAAGCCAGATATCAGCTTGCCTCATACGCACACTAAAATAGATAAAGCGATTGTCCTTAGGCAGTGAGACACCGCCGCGGCCCAGGTCGCGAACGCCATCGGGCCGGAACGCGTCTAATGTCTCTACCTTCCTGGACGTCCGGTCGACGATTCCAATTTGTCCTGTTCGGTCAAACATCAGCCGCCGGTTGTCGCCGAGCCAGACAGGTCCGGTACCTTCATTGGTAAGGTCCAGGTAATTTTTCGTTTCAGTATCGTAGAGGGCGATTCCTCCAGGCTGGCCTGATGAACTTGCTCGCTTATGGCCGGCAAGCCAGCGGCCGTCCGGGGACCAGGACCAGACATCGAACACCATTGATGGATCGGCCATGGAAGGCAGAACTTCACGGGAGCCGGTTGACAGTTCCAGAATGTATGAACCCCTGCCCTCATGGAATCCCGCAAGGCGCAAGCCGTCCGGCGACCACACGGAGCGAGTGTTGGTAGCGTTACCGTCTTTGGTGATCTGCTGCAGCCCGCTGCCGTCCGTTCCGATGATCCAGATTTCGAAATTTCCGCTGCGATTCGAAAAAAATGCGATACGCCGGCCATCCGGAGAGAATCGTGGCAATCGGTCTTTATATATATCGTTCGTAAGTTGCTTTTCACCAGAACCGTCGGACTTCATGACATAGATGTCTTCCTGGTGACCCCACGATTGAAAGGCCACCCACTGTCCGTCGGGAGAAACATCGGGAATGGTGACGGTGGCCGAAACTTCTGTGACGACCTCCGGTTTCCCAAGCGTTTTTCCGGAGGCGGGATCGAAGCGAACTCTCTGAATATTCTCCGTTGCCGACTGCTCGACATACGCCAGCTTTCTGCCGTCGCCGGAAAAACTGGCTTGGGCCCGCTGTGTCAATCCTCCTCCGGTGGTAATCGGTTCGGCAGGCCCCGTCTTCCGGGCGGTGTTTTCGTCTATGGGAATCCGCCAGAGATTGACTATTCCGTCGCGATCGCTGGAGAAATAGAGGTACCTGCCATCAGGCGACCAAACCGGATTCCAGCTTAGAGGCACGTCGCTCGTGACTCGCACGGGACTGCTGCCGTCGGGTTTGATTGTCCAGATGTCTCGTTGTCCCGCGTGCGAGGCCCAATAGGCGATCCTGTATCCGTGCGGTGACCAGGATGGTTGCATCGCATCGTCGCGGGTGACCAGCCGGCGTTTCCCAGAGGAGACTTCTATTGCCCAGAGCGCACTCACACCCGCACGGTTGTTCGGATCTTCGGTCATCCCTGTTTCTGCGATGGCGATTTCTTTTCCGTCAGGAGACCATGTGGGGTTGAAGCCGAAGTCGCTCAGGCGCCGCACGGATTCGCCCGTGGCGCCCATGACAAAAATGCCGCCGCCATCCCGCTCCGATCGGAACACGATCGATTCCCCATCGGGTGACAGGGCCGGCTGCGTGTCGTCGGCCGGTGAATCCTGTGTGAGGTTCGTCGCATTCTGGCCGCTGACGCGTTGGAGATAAATGTCCCAATTACCTGCCCGAGCGCTCGCATAAAGAAACGATTTGCCGTCGCGGGAGAGCACGGGAAAGAGCTCGGCACCTACCTGGTTTGTCAGTTGCGTAAAGACAGCATCGTGCCGTGGCGGGCTGGCGGGTCGAAGATTGGTCCATGCGAAATAACCCAGAAGCCCGAGCATCACCGCAACCGCCGCGGCCCCGAGCGGTCCGCGGACAGAACTCCTGGATTGATGCCGGGGCCGTTCGATTTCGATGCGCGCCTTCACCAGCGCAGATTTCACATCGGCGGCCGATCGGTAGCGGAAGGCCGGATCCTTTTTCAGAAGCTTCTTCACTATCTCGTCAAAAGATTGCGGACAACCCGATACGATTTCTCGAACCGGACGCGGCTCTCCATTGATAATGCGCTCGAACACGACGCCCACGGATTTGCCGGGAAATGCTCTCTTTCCGGTGATCATTTCGTAGAGCACGACGCCGAACGAGAACAGGTCCGACCTGGCATCGATATCGTCGGCGCGAACCTGTTCCGGTGACATGTATGCAACCGTGCCTATTGCGGCTCCGGGCAGCGTGAGTTCCTCCGCAAGCGACGTTGCGGATTGCACGTCAGCTTCGTCTTCGAAAGGGGTCAGCTTGGCAATCCCGAAATCGAGTACCTTGACTTGTCCCGACGCAATGATAAACATGTTGCCCGGTTTGAGATCGCGGTGCACGATTCCCTTTGTATGCGCGGCTTCGAGGGCTTCAGCAATCTGCATCGCCCAGTCCAGCGCCTGCCTCAACTCAATCCGGCCTTGAGCAATGCGTTCTTTGAGCGAGCAGCCATCCAGCAACTCCATCGCGATGAACGACTGGCCGTCATGTTCCTCGATGGCGTAAACCGTGCAAATGTTCGGGTGGTTCAAAGCGGACGCGGCTCGGGCTTCCCTCTTTAAACGCAATAGCATGCGCGGGTTTTTGGCCAGGTCGTCCGGTAGGAATTTCAGGGCGACCATTCGTCCAAGGCTCAGGTCCTCGGCCTTGTAAACCACGCCCATGCCGCCCCGGCTCAGCTTCTCAATAATCCTGTAGTGCGAAATCGTCTGGCCGATCATCTTGGAACTCGCAGGGGGCGGTTTACGTCAATACGTGGGAATCGCGCCGTCATTCTATTTACCACTCTATACCCAGGGAAGCGAAACACTTCGTTCGCTTTCGGAAAATTTCGGCGTCAGAATCACCAGGCCAAATCGTACTCTTCGGGTGGCCGGTTCCTCATATGAAAGACCTTTTCCAAAAATGTTACGAACCCGGTGGGTATTTCTCTCTCCTCCGCGAAATGAATTTCCGCGGAAAGTCGGTTTGGGTGACAGGTGCGTCGAGCGGAATCGGAGAAGCACTGGCGCGTCGATTGGCACAACGCCAATGCCGGCTGATCTTGTCGTCGAGGCGCGAGAGCGAGCTCACGCGCGTGGCAGGATTGTGCTCCGGTGCACAGGATGTTGCGGTGCTCCCGATCGATTTGAGCAGGCCGGAAACGATGTGCGACGCGGCCAGGCAGGCTCTCATGATCGCCGGTCACATTGACGTCATGGTACACAATGGCGGTATCAGTCAACGCTCGTATGCTCGCGACACCGCTTTTGAAGTCGACAACCTTCCGATGCGCACCAATTATCTCGGGCCGATCGCGCTCGCGAAGGCGATCCTTCCTTCACTAGTGCGCAAACGCTGATTCCTGTAGCGGCGGTCTGTGACCGCCGAAAGTCCGGCGCTCATAGAGCGCCGCTACAGTTCTACTGCAACCGGACCGAATCCATCACCGCGCGAAATGCGTTCTGGTATTGGTTGAATTCGCCGGAAGGCGCGGTCTGGACAAAATACAGGAGCTCACTCGCCGAACGAAGGACGGTGATCACGATATCCGTTTCCTGCCCGCCCTTCGGGCTTTCATTCGAGAGTTCTGTCCCCAGCGCAGGCTGGCGGCCAACGCGTGTTTGAATACGGCTTCTAACGACCTTCATTGCAGGGTTGCCCTGCCGGAGGCTCTCCAGAAACTCGGCTGTCGCCTGATCGAGATTTGTTGCGCGCTGCGGCTTGAACACATCGATGATCATGCCGTATGCGAGATCTCCCTGACCGACGATGCCGCCGTCGGGAGCGAGCGTCACATGATTTCCCTGAACGGACGGTTTCCAATTGTCGGGATGCCGAAGGCGCAGTCCTGCAACCTGTAAATCCACAAGGCGCGCTGACGGAAGCGCAGGCGCTGCCGCCCCGGCGCCGCTCTTGTCGGCGGTTGGCTTCGGCGCGGGTTTTGGTGCGGGAAGCCCGAGCATGATTTTTTTCACTTCCTGAAAATCGGGTGAGTCCGTGCGCACATTCGACCGGCGGCCGCCAAGTTTGCCGATCTCCTGGTTAACCCTGGTGACCCGGTTTTCGGGAATCGGGTGGTTACTGAAGAACTGCTCTGTCTGTGAACCTTTGTGCTCCTTCGCGAGCTTTTCGAAAAACTGCGCCATCGCGGCAGGATCGTAACCGACGTCGTACAGGATCTGCGTGCCCATCAAGTCTGCTTCTGTTTCAGCATCGCGCGAATACCGAAGCAAAATGGAGCCAGCGGCAAAACCGCCGATTTGACTGATGATTTGTGCCACGCCGCTGTTGCCGAGCACACCGCCGAGGATGGCCAGCGGCGCTTGGGTGAGCTGGGCTTTTGTAGCTTGATTGGTGCCGTGACGCAAGACGACATGTCCCATCTCATGCGCCATCACGCCGGCGATTTGCGCTTCATTGTCCGCCGCTTCGATCGCTCCGCGATTTACGTAAACCGGCCCTCCGGGAAGCGCAAACGCATTAATCGACCGGTCGTCGACGATCTTGAAAGAGAACGGAAATTTGTTTTCGTTCGGCGCCTTCGCCGCGAGCTGTTGTCCGAGCGCCGAAATGTACGTATTCGCGCGGCCCTGGTTGATCAGGACGAGTTGCCGTTCAGCATCCTTCGCGACTTCCTTGCCCATTTCAATGTCCTGCTGTGGACTGAAGACGTTTCGGCCTGGACGCAAGCGCGTGCGTTCAGCGAGCAGCGTCGCAGAGAAGACAAACACACAGAGCACCACAAATCGGGTTCGATTCATCATCTTGAAATTTTCATTCCAATGTCCGTTCCATGGCAAGTGTCTTGTGAACGGGTTGCTGCGGAGGTCGATTTTACGACTCTGATTTCGGAGAAACCCTGGCACGGTAGTGCACGATACACGAAGGAAGCGGTGCGGCTCCTGAAAGCACCTTTTCAACCGCCGACTTGTCCGTCACGAGCGGCCAAAGAGGCTGTTCCACAGTTGGAATGAGTGGAAAGGCCGAACTCACAATTCGATCCCACTCGGGGCCGTACTGCAGGAAGTCGTCCGGAAGGACAAGGTCGCGGCAACGGGCGGAGTCGCAGAGGCATTGGAAAGGTTCGGAAAGGTTCAACGTCCCGTAATCGTCGGTTAATTCCTCTCCAGGAAGGATGTCCCGAACGGCAATCTCGAAATCGAATCCGGCGCTCAAACAACTGGCCTCGCACGAGTGATTGATGAAACGGGCGTGATCCCAACAGAGAATCGATTGGCCCCTTCCGTTGATCCAGGAATACTTTTCGAACAATGGCCGCAGCGTGGGCGCGATCTGTTCGATTTGCGCCCGGGTGACAACCTGGTCGAGGACATCTCCCACCCACGTGATGGTTCCGCGAGGGATCAACCGCGTCGCCACCACGCCGTAGCCGATTTGATCATTGATGTAGCGTAATTCCGAATTGGGATGAACCATAAACCAGCGATTGTACCGAACATCCCGCGCGGTGAGAAATACTGGCCCCCCGGCAAGTGCTCAGGCTGCATCCTTTCTCCTGAGCTCGAGGGCGCCTAACTCAAGTATCTTAATTTTACCTACAATGCGAGATGGTCGTGCCCGATAGGTTCCGGCTGCGCTGAGTCTTGACTGTAACAGGCGTTACATGTAACGTCTGTTACATGACGGATAGCAATAAATCCAGGCGCGACGAACTGTTGGACGCAACCGTGGCCTACCTCCTTCGCCAGGGAGTGGCGGATCTCTCCCTGAGGCCGCTGGCGGCGGCAATCGGTACGAAAGCACGGATGCTGATCTATCACTTCGGCTCGCGTGACGCGCTGCTTGCGGAGGCGATGTCTATTGTCCGCCAACGCATCCAACACACTTTTGTTGCGACTTTTCAAGAGACCGAAGGATCCGTCAATGACATGGTCGTTGAATTTTGGAAATGGGCAGTTTCCAGGAGCAATGAGCGCTACCTTCGGCTGATCTTTGAAGTGCAGGGTCTCGCACTGCAGAATCCTGATGCTTATGGCGGCTACATGCGCGGGTCCCTCGAGAGCTGGATTACCGTCGTCACCGAAAAGATTGATCGGAAACTTCCTCCCGCCCGGCGCCGCGTTCTCGCCACCCTCGCCATCGGCGTGATTGACGGACTTTTGCTGGACTACCTCTCAACAGGGGATTTGAAACGAACAACGCGTGCTGCCAGGACATTTGCGCGGCACTTTGAACGTGATTTGGTGTGAAGGTATGAGAATAAGACAAGTTGCTGTCATGGGGTTCCTGATATGGCTTATTGCCACCATCGCGCTACGCTTCACGGGCCAGTATGTCTTTCGCTCCACAGCGACCGGATCCGCGTTGTTGCTTCTCCTGGTCAGCCTCCCAGTGATGGTGTGGATAGCCCGAAGAGTCTTTCAATCCGGAGTATCCGCTCAGGAACGCGCGTTCGCGGCGATCGTCCTGGTAGCCCCCGGCATGCTTCTGGACACATTCAGTACAATCTGGTTCTCGCGCGTTTTTCCGAACATCCGGGCCGACGCCGCGCCGCTTTTTGGGGGATGGCTTCTCTTCTGCAACATCGTTGTGCTGCTCACAGCAATTCTCAGCCGGCGGAAGCCACTGGCGGAGTAGCGCGGAGCATTCTCGGTCCGGGAAGTATCCGCATCGACACGGGCCTCTCTCGAACATTGCGGGTTCGCGAGAATCAATCCGTACAGGTGCGCATCGAGGCGTTCAACTTCCCGAACCATGTCACCCCGGCAACCGAATGCTAGAAGTCGTCGTCACCACCGGTATCCCGCGGGGCGAGTACGACCACCCCTCCGGCCGGAATCGTTATATTGTTGAAGGTGCTCGCGTTCTGGCCATTCAGCTTAGCAGTCAAAGGCGTGCCATTTTCTTTGAAAAGATCTACGCGCACGGTAAGACTGCTCGTGCCCGTATTCGCAAGAACGAGTTCGGTCGCCCATCCACCCCCGGCTGCAAACTCTGGGATCAGGATGGCGCCGGGCCCGCCCACACCCGTTGCCATTGTCGGCAGGGGAGTCGTAGTACCCGACAAACTGGTGATAGGAATCGTGCTGAAGTTCTCTCCGCGGAACCGGAGACCGATCACGGACACTGGAAGATTCGACGAACCTGCAGTCGTGATAGCCAACATCCCGGTGACGTCTTTTGGTACAGAGGACTGGCTCGCAAATAGTTCCGTTATAAACTTCGATACGTGCTGAAGCGAGGGAACATTGACATTGGTTGTCCCGAGCTGTATCCCATCATTCCCGCGAAGCGTCAACGTCACATTCACATTCGAACTGTTCGGATTTACGATGGCAACGCCCAGATTCTTGGCCAGCCGCCTGTTGGCGTCGACAAACATAACGGCATTCGTGGTGAGCTCCGGCGGTAGCACACCGGCCTGAGTCGTGCCGGAATTTCCGTGGCGCAGACCAAAGCTCCCAAATACCACTAAGCCGCTCGTTGAGCTGCTGGTCGTGACAGCGACCGGCGTTATCACGGCAAAGCCGGCCTGGACCGGGCCATTGTCGTCGTGATCATCGCGGTCTTCGCCTACGTTGCCCGAGTTCCCCTGGCCTTGAGCCAAACCCAGAGTTGTAAAAACGAGAATCACGGTGAAAATCAGCAAAAGTTTTCGCATACATTCTCCTTGGCCTGCAAATGTGTTGAAAATTTCCATGACATTGGGCTGTTTGAAGAGTCCGATCGGGGTCACTTACCTCAACAGGACAGTCACTTATAGGAAATAAGCCTACATACCCTGCCCATTTCGGTCCGACGTAGTGCATGTGGCGGTCCATGGTCGGACGGCGGTCCCAGAACCTAACTTGTTGAAGCATTTGGCAAATGATGAGGTCCGGATTCGCCGACGATGTCTGGCGGCTTAGCGCCGTTTGCCAGGTTCTCTAACGTCTTTGCAAATGTTCACCGATAACAACACCTGGAGGCTTACTGGGTAGCTTCCATTTTTTGGGGGGGGCTGGTCTATGAAACGTAAAGTATCTGGCTGCTCGCTGTTACTCATCCTGTTGTTCGTGTTCGATTCACTGCCTGCCATCGCAAGCGAGTTCCAGCTCAGCAAGGATGGCGTCGGACCTATTGTCATCTCGATGAAGATCGATGTGCGGAATGAAAAGGAGGAGTTGACTGCCTTTCCGCGCAAAGTGGCCGAACTCACTCTGTCCGCACGCAATGATTCAGGCCAGGAGATAACTTACTCGAAATTCTGCGTACAGGCGGAGCGGCGGATGAAAGGTTGCGACTTTCAGTTAAAGACCCCTAAGAAGAAGGTCTGGGAGCCTGGCGAAGAGCTGGTATGGACGCTCGATGCCAAAGCGCGGCGTGGAATCGAAAACCCGAAAATTACGATCGTTGAACTCAAGAGCGCGACGGCTGCCAAGGACGTCGAAGTTGGGACAAAGACGGGCGAACAATTGGAAAAATGAGGAACAAAGCGCGCTATTCGGCAGACTTGGACGGGGGGCCCTACACCAGCAGCGCTTCCACCTCAAAATTATCCGATCGAAGCTTGACATATGTTCAACCGCGTTCAAATCTAGCGCGGGTTTCACAGGGCCACCCATGGAAACATCGTTGAAATTTCGTCAGGGCGAACATATCGACCAGCGTGATGCTGGTGTAGACATTCTCAAGAAGTACTGGAAAGCGTTCGCTCCCAGAAACGTCAACGAGTGGGGCGAAAGGATCGCGAATTCTGGCGGTTACGTGGTCGCGGCTTATATTGGAGACGTGATCGCGGGGGTTCTTGAAGCGATGAGGCTTGATATCGGTGGCGATCCACACCGGGTCCCAGCAACGTTCCAGGAACTCACCGCAGATGGCACCTGGAAAACCCACAGGGACTCCGGCGACACGGTCATTCTCGTCGATCTCACAATAGCTCCCGAATACCATGGCTTTGGGCTTTTCGAAGCTTTCGCAAAGTACGCCCGACAGAGTTTTGAATCGCCGTCTGGTGTAATTCTGACCTACAGCCCCCTCTTTTTCGCTGAGAAACGATACTGGGTAGTCGACAAGCATGAACGCCTGGGCGCCAAACTTACAAAAGAACTGCCACGATCACGACCGGGATTGACCATGACGATGGGCGGCGAAGAATTAATCGCTGAAGACGTGGGAATCACCGCCTATAGCCTCTAGAACGCTCACGCCCTGTTTGCTATCCGTCTAAACTACTTCTGTTTCGCCGCTTCTGCCGCCCTTTCCTCCGCACGAGCCCCGCTAAGGCTGTTGGTCATCCCGTAATTTGTCTCGTGGCATGTGTATTCGAAAAGTTCGTAGCCCGGTTCCTGCGTTATCGGAAAGGCGACCTTCCAGGGTTTCGTGTAGATCTTCGGATCGTCGATGGTCAGTTCGTAGTGCATCGTGTTTATGTCGACACGCGTGAAGCGTTCGACCAGGCGGAGGGCGTCGCTCGTAGGAATGCCATTGCCGTTCCTCCCGATGCCGGTCCTGTTATCGAGGAAATTCGTCGTCTCGACCACCAGTGTGTTGCCTTCCCAATGGCCACGCGAGTCCCCCAGATAACTTCGGACGTTCTGTCCGACGTGTGGCCGCTTGTCCAGGGGAATAATGCGCGCTTCATGTACTTTCTCGTGGAGAAGTGTTACGTATCCGGGAGCTTGCACAATCTGAGTTCCATTGTCGTAGCTCGACGGCAATATGGAGCCAGCCAGACCGCGCGTGATGCAGCGGATGTAGAAGTCATAATCCTCCCACGACGCGGGCGGCCTCTGAGGACTGAGGGCCGTTTGCCTGGCCGCTGACTCGGCCTGTCTCTTTTGACCTTCCGGCGTCAATGGAGGCATTCTCCCATTTGGCGGATCCACAATGAGTGAGGTTTGACGCGGCGGTCTTCGTGCCCGCTCGCCCCAATGTCCCGGAGGGCCTGTGCTAACGCGAGCGTTCGGACGAACGAACTCTTGAAGATCTGCCTCGGCTTCCTTTGCTAATTGGGCTGCTGCCCGAGCGAGCTCATCTTCGGTAAAGTAGAGTCGCTCTCCAAACTCAGCAGGCCGCTCGAGAGAGGTGTCCATCAAGTCGTCGCTCACATATATCCCCTGCAGATCCGGATCGCCCCACGGCGTCTTTGGCGGCGTCACTGTTTTGGCCGCAGGCGCTGTTTTGGCCGCAGGCTTGGCGGGCGTCGAGGGTCGAGCCTGGCCGGCGGCGGAGACGATTGCCAGCGCCACGAATGCGATTGCGACGGCCAACATCAATATAGATGTTCGAAATCGAGGGCTCATACGATCTCCTTTATTTGTTCGTCTGCTTGCGCAGATGCCCATAGATCAGTTCTTCCGTGAATTCAACGCACTTGAATTCCGTAAGTTGTGCATTCCTTTCTTTACGCCGATAGAGGGGCAGACTAATCTTCCAGGGCCGCGCAAAGACGGTTTTATCCTCGATCGTGGCTTCGTAATTGAGATGATCCGGATCGGCGAAACTGTAACGTTCCACAATGCGCAAGTTCTCGCTCGCGAAATTTCCGACCCGGTCGAACCACGACTCGCCGTTCAATCCGGTGACCTCGACAATTAACGTGTCCCCTTCCCAGTGTCCGTTCGATATTCCCATCCACGTATCGACCGCCGGTTCCCGCCGCTTGACGACATTGATGACGCGGTTGGCGGTCCGATACTCGTAGACAATCACGAGGTCCGACTGGGACTGAATGATCTGAAATGGAAAAGGCATATAGGTGGCACGGGGCACACCGGGCAAGTAGCACTTGAGTTCCGGATCCAGCATCAGCCGGTTGGCGAAATTCTCCTTCTTCTTTTCCGCCGCCCAGGGCTGGTATGGAATCTCGTTGCCTTCAACGATGCCTTGGCCTCCAGGAATGGCGCCAATGGCACCGAGTTGATAGAACGGTCCTGCTTGCGGCGAATGGTCCTGGATATCCCAGTAAGCAGTGCCGAGCGCCTGCCACACGCCGGTGAAGTTGGGCTTGTTGTCCGGCATCCGAGGAATCCGCGGGACTTGGACCTGCCCAGCGGCTGGGCTCACTGCCAGCCACAACATCACCGGGACCAGGACAGCCTTCGTTATGAGGTGGCCTCGAAAGCGGCTTCGCATTTTAGAGATCTCCCTGCTTGCGACGGATAATTCAATGTTAGATTCGAATATTGCTATCGAATGCTAGGTTCAACTGTTTTTCCATGTCAAATTTTCCCGCAAAGGCTAAAGTTGTGCGGCCTTTAATTGGAGGTGGTATGGGAAAGAGCTTTCACGACCAACTCGTCACAACGCGGGACAGTAAACATAGCAAGGACCATCTGTTTTTCGAGCTCTGGTCGCAAGGGAAGCTGACGAAGAAGCAGACCGCAGTCTATTGCGCGCAGCACTACCACTACGTGAGCGAGTATTTGAACTGGATGGCGTACGAGGCGTCTCAAATTCCGTTCCGAGACGTGAAGGCCTATCTTTTTGAGAATTTAGGAGACGAAGAGAATCCGGACGATCGCCATCTCGATATGTTGAAAGATTATGTCGCCGCTACCGGATTGAGTCGTGACAGTGTAGAGGATTCGGTAGTGCTTGCTGGAACGGAGGGCCTGCAGAACTGGGGCTGGCGCCTTGTTTATCAAACCCCGTGGCAGGCTGCGGTAGCAGGCATGTTTGTCGGCCTCGAGTCCCAGTTTCTGGATATCTGCCAAAAAATCGTCCCGGCGCTACATAAGCACTATGGTTTTGCTCCAGGCGACCGGCAGATCCGGTTTTTCGAAGAACATGTACGCGCCGACGAAATTCATGGCGCCAAAGGTTTCGTTATCGTCGAGAAGTATTGCAATACTCCCGAGCTGCAGTCTCTTGCCCTCAGAACCGTGGAAGCGGCGACCGTTCGCCGCTGGCGCTACATGAATGGCATCTATTGGTACGCGCTGCACGGCAAAGAAGACGATACGCCTTCATTGCAAGCGTAACCGGCAACTCGCGGGCGGTGAATGGCCGAAATAGGCCGGAGTGTCCCGCATGTTGTCGGGCGCACTTGGTTTCGGGGCCCGGTCGCTCGCGCGTCGCACATCAATGCACATCTCGGTCGAAGGTCACTGTAAGGATTTCCCCTTCGCGTACAGGTAATCCTGATTGCGGAAGAACCAATCCGCGACCGAAGCACATCGGTCAGAGCCCCGGGCCGAGAACATGTAGCGTTGGCGATGCGACCGGGAACAAATACCCGAACATCAAAAAACCACAGGAAGAGGCGGCACATGCTATTTCTTTTATCGATAGTCTGAATTAGTCTGAATTAGAAGCACGCCGTGTTATGAAATATTTCAGGAAAACCGCGCCGCCGTGCGTCCTCGTTCTTCTATTCGCTCTTCGTTGTCCAGCCCAAACGTTGACTATCGGAACTCATGCGGGAGCGCCCGTGCCCGTGGCGGGAATGCAAGGCACGGCTTATTCGGTCATCGCATTTTTGTTGGCGGTCGACCCGAATGGAGGCTTCTACGTTACCTCCGGCGCGGGACCATATAGTACTGAGGTCATCTACCGCGTCTCACCCAATGGCACGCTCCAATGGATTGCTGGTAGCGTTTGGCCCGACAACGCAGCCGACGGCCTGCCGGCCACGACAGCGTCGCTGTCCTTGATGAGAGGACTGGTTGCGGATGGTTCGGGCAACCTGTATCTGTCGGACCTATCGAGGCGCCGCATCCGCAAAATCGACAGGAACGGTACGATTTCCACTGTCGCTGGAGCTATCACACATGTAGGTTCCAGTGGCGACGGTGGGCCGGCCATGGAGGCGGGCTTCGACACTCCAACCGGTTTGGCGGTCGGTCCGGAAGGCAACCTCTACATCGTCGATCAGCATCGCGTTCGAAAGATAGCGCCCTCAGGTGTCATCTCGACGGTAGCGGGCACCGGCGACTTCGGCTTCAGCGGCGATGGCGGCCCGGCGACAGCGGCCCGATTATCCAATCCTACCGGTCTGGCGGTCGATCGGGGCGGCAATCTCTACATTTCGGATTTCGGCAACAATCGCATCCGGAAAGTCGCTGCCGACGGCACGATCACAACAGTGGCGGGTGGCGGCACGTCTACCGACGCCGGTTCTGCCACGGCCGTGGCGCTCTCCGGTCCTTCCAGCGTTGCTGTCGATGCAGCGGGGAACTTATTGTTCGTGGAGCGGTATAGGCATGACGTCCGAAAGGTAACGCCTCAAGGAGTCATCACGACTGTCGCAGGCGTTCCGTCCCGTGACGGTTTTGCCGGAGATGGCGGACCCGCAACTGAGGCGAAGCTCAACACTCCGACAAGCGTCATTGTGGACGGCGGCGGCAACCTGCAGATTGCCGACTCCGGAAACATGAGAGTTCGCAAGGTAACAGTCGACGGCCTAATCACTACAATCGCGGGTAACGGCTACAGTTCATTTAGTGGAGATGGCGGGCGCGCCACTCATGCTCAGCTTCTCTTTCCAAGCGGGACAGCGGTGGATCCTGAAGGAAATTTATACATCGCCGACCCCGGAAACGGCCGCGTCCGAAGAGTGTCGGCTTGCGGCGAGATCACCACAGTAGCTGGAAAGGGCTCTTCCGGCTTCAGCGGAGATGGAGGCCTGGCAACGGCCGCCAAACTTGGAGCCATAAATGGCTCGGGGCTGGCTCTCGCTGCGGATGCGGCAGGCAGCTTGTATATCGCAGATTCTTACAATAACCGCGTGCGGAAAGAGACTCCAGTAAACGGCTTCATCGACACCATCGCCGGCGGCAGCGACCGCGGTGATTCCGGCGACGGGGGGCCGGCGAAGGCAGCCCTTCTGTTTGGTGCGTCGAGCCTTGCGGTGGATCTTCGGGGAAACCTGTACATTGGTGGTGGAAACCGCGTTCGCAGGGTGACGACGGCCGGCATAATAACAACCGTGGCGGGCAACGGGCAATATCCCTATCAGGCCGGCGTCGGGGACGGCGGGGCGGCGACGGCTGCATCATTCCCCGGTCCCGATGCTATTGCGGTCGATGCTTTCGGGAACCTCTATATCGCCGATGGCCTCAACGGAAGCATCCGCCGCGTGGGCCTCGACGGGCGCATCAGCACGGTGGCGGGAGGCGGAACAATGTCTCCGATTCCGGATGGAGCATCCGCGACATCCGGCAGATTGCAGAGTCCGAGCAGCATCGCGATCGATGCCGCCGGCAATCTTTACATTGCCGAGACCGGAACCAGCCGCATCCGCAAAATCACACTGCTGGCGTGATCACAACTATTGCCGGTAATGGTGAGAGGGGCTTCAGTGACGATGGCGGCCTCGCTGCGTCTGCGCGGCTCGCACGTCCGGACGGCGTGGCATTGGATGTGATGGGTAATCTCTACTTTGTGGAGCGGGATACGTTTCGAGTCCGGGTCGTCAATGGAGTTACCTCCCCGCAGACGAACTTCTCCATCTCCAACCGGGGCTCCATTTCGTTGAAGACCGCGGGCTGCTCTCGAACAATCGATGTTGGTTACGCGCGATTGCAACCGGGGCCGGGCGGCACGGCGCCTGCCGGCGTTGCGGTTATGCAATTCCGGCAGAATAACGTCCTTGTCAGCGAAGCGAGCGTCCCCGCAGTTCGCCCGATTCTCAGCGGACGGACCTATGCGGAAATCGGCGGCAGGGTGAACACAGGCCTGGCAATCGTGAACCCGAACGCCCAGGCCGTGACAGTGTCCTTTTATTTCATCGGCGAAGATGGCAGCCCGAGGAACGGAAGCATGACGCTTGCGGCCGGTCAACAGACCGCGGCGTTTCTGGATCAGCCGCCATTCAGTGTTGCGACGTCAGGCCGCGGGACTTTCTCTTTCGCCTCCTCGCTTCCTGTCGGAGTTGTTGCCGTGCGCGGCCTCACGAATGAACGCGGCGAATTCCTGATCACGACTCTGCCGGTCGTGGACTTGTCGTTGGCAGCGCCGCCGGGCCCGGCTGTCGCGCCACATTTTGCGGTAGGCGGAGGCTGGAGTACGGAAGTCATCCTCATCAATCCCACGGATTCGCCGCTCACAGGCACGGTTCAATTCACAGGCCAGTCCGGAAGCCCGGCAACAGTAACCGTGAACGAGCAGCAGGGCAGCAGTTTCGGATACTCGATCGGTCCGCGTGGGGCGCAAAAATTCAAGACTTCCGGACCATCGGAGTCTCCCCAGGTTGGGTCCGCACGGATTGCTCCCCTCAGCGGCCAGACGCCGTCCGCGCTGGTGATCTTCTCCTACGCCAGAAAAGGCATCACTGTGAGTGAAACGGGTGTTCCGGGTGTAACCAGCGGAACGGCGTTCAGGCTTTATGCCGAAGCTTTCGGAGACTTCGAGCACAGCGTTGAAGGAACGCTTCAAACGGGTGTGGCTGTCACAAATCTCTCGAACGCGCCGGCTCGAGTGGATTTCGAGCTGTATCTTTTGAACGGTTTGCCGAGCGGCGTGTCCGGAACGCTGACGGTGCCTGCGAACGGCCAGGTGGCGAGATTTCTGTATCAAATTCCGGGATTCCCGCCGGTCGTGCCGCGCGGAGTTTTACGAATCGTGAGCGCATCGGAAATCGCCGTTGTCGGATTGCGAGGCCGTTACAACGAGAGAGTGGATTTCCTTACTTCAACGATGCCTGCCATCAATGAAGCAGCGGCAGCGCCGGTGGAATCGGTGTTTCCGCATTTTGCGGATGGCGGCGGCTACACCACACAGTTCATTTTGTTCTCCGGCTCCGCCGGACAAGCCTCATCCGGAGACTTGCGTTTCTTCTCCCAGCCTGGCCGGAACCCGAATCCAAAACTGCGCTGAAGCGTTCGGTGTATCGTGCCCGCGCTATCGGAGCGGCACGACGGGCAAGGTGGTGAATTCGCCCGGTCGTCCACCGAGTTGAATGACGACGCCGGCAATCGGACCGTTTGCGGAGGCGACCGACAGGGATCCCACGAATTCTCTCGTATCGGATTGAGGAAAGAGTTCGTGGATAAACTTCGCAACATGGCCGTTTGCAGGGACGGTCAGTTGCACCTCCCCACCCGGAACGAGCAACCCGCCTTGATCGCGTAAGGTAAGCGTGAGGTTTGTGGTCGTCTCCGTTGAGATGAGGGCCACACCGGTGCTGAAACTCGATGCCTCGCTTCGGGACACAGGCGCTATGAAACCGCTACCCGTCTGGGCGGCGCCAACGCCTGCAATTCCCAGGCCCGGAATGCTGAACCGCACCACTCCCCCCGCGGGTCCGTCCGACGTCACTTTTCCCCAGCCGGTATTCAGGGTTGACTGACCGCTCGCCTCGACAAGGGCGCCACCTCCCTGGTTTATGGAAAACGGACCGCTCGGTATAATGGGCACGCCGCTATCGCCGAAGGATTGCACGGAGCCATGAATTGCCCCGCCGGACGCATTCAGCAGAAAGAGTGATGAACTGATGCCGTCCCCGCTTGCCAGATGAGGAAAGATCAACTCGGTCGTGCCTGTCGCCGATTGAATCGGAACGACGGGCATCGTTGTGAACTGGCCCGGCGTGCCGCCCAATTGAAGTGCGACGGCGCTCAAAGTAGTTCCGGGCGTCATCGAATTCAGGACGAGCGTTCCCTGAAAAGCGGCTGTGGCGGCAGTCGGAAACAACTCGTGTATGAACGCCGACATGTGGCCGTTAGGAGGAAGTGAGAAGCTTCTGTAGCCCCCGGGTATGTTCGCGCCCGTCATCGTCCGCAGCGTCAATCCGAACTCGACGGCCTGCGAGTTTGTGTTGTGAATCGCCACACCGGTATTCATGCCTTTCGCTGAATCCCGGACTGCGGGAACGATCATTGCCGCTGCCGGCCGGCTATCTCCCACGCCCGCGATGCCAAGGTTTGTCGAACCGAATCGCACCACTCCACTGATCGGGATGTTCGTAGTGACGCGGGCGGCGCCTGTCAACAGTGACAGCGAGTCCGGCGCCAACGCCACCGTCGTCGATCCGAGGGGCGGGATTGCAAACGCGATTGTCGTGACACCACTATCCCCTGGCACCGGAACGGATTGGGCAAAACCGTCGTTTCTGAAGAAACTGACATTGCCGTGTGCGGCTTCCGACGGCGATGGATTGGTCAGAATGACCGGTACTCCGACAACGGGCGGATCGGGAGTGGCGACTACGCTGAAATTCACAGCGTTCGATAATCCTCCGCCCGGTGGCGGTGTGAACACCTCCAGACGCAGCGATCCCACGGCAGCAATATCGGCTGCCGGCAATATCACGTCCAGCTCCCCCTGTAGTGGAAATGTTGTCGTGCGGGCTTCGCCATTGATCCTCACGACGGAGTTTCCCGTGAAGCCGGACCCCAGAACGCGGACAAAAGCCGCGGGCGCGCCGGCCCGGACGAGCGATGGAACAAGGGACCTGATCGCAGGGACTGCGGCATCCCGAACCCCGAAAGTCACCGCGTCCGAAGTACCGAGCCCGGGCGTGGTGACGCGTACATCGTGCGGAGTCGCTGAAGTCAGCTCCGATGCCGGTATCGAAGCTTGCAACTCTCCAATGGTGACGAACGTGGTCTTACGCTCGATTCCATCCCAGGTCACTACTGAATTGGGTTCGAAATCTCTGCCCAGGACGGTCAGTTGGAGGGTGGATATGAACGATGCCGGTATCCCGGATGATGGGCTCAGGGATTGCAAAACAGGCGGGCTCGGGACCGCGGAGATTTTCGCAACGAAAGCATCAGCTCTCCTGAAAGTGCCCAGGCGCAGCGAGGTTTGATAGCTGCCCGGAGTGACCGGAAAGTTTACCGAGTCGGTAAAACCGGTGACAAACGCGTTGCCCGCAGAGTCGGCCGCAATAGCTGAGTTACCTCCCGATGGAATTCCTCCTGTTAGTTGCGTCTGGTACATGATCGATGACGTTGATGCATCGAACCCGGTGATGTAAGGAAGTGCGAGGAGATAGAAGCGGCCCTGCGCATCTCTTGCCGCATCTGAAAGAGAGGGAAGAAACGTTGAATAGAGCAGCGTCTCGCCGGATGCGTTGAACGTACTCAGAAAGCCGGAACCGCTGCCCGCTTTGGATCTACGGTATGCGCCGGGTGTGGTGGGAAGATCCGTCGATCCGGTAAAGCCCAGTAAAGTCGCGTTTCCCTGGCTGTCCACGAACAAGGCCCTGACCTGATCTGTGTTGTTTCCTCCAAAATATGTCGAATACACCGGCGCTGTGCCGGCGGGATTGAGCTTCGTCAGAAACGCCTCGTCGGTCAAAGTGCCGCCCGAAACAATCTGAAATGCATTCGGAGTCACGGGGAAATTCATAGACCGCGTCAACCCCGCGACATACACGTTCCCCGCTGTGTCCACCGCGAGTGCGTCTCCGGACTCATCATTTGCGCCTCCCAGGAAAGTCGAGAAAACAAGACCTGTCCCGGCCGGGTTCAACTTCGAGACAAACGCATCGGCCTGTCCTCCGAATCCGGCCTTCTTTGTCTGAAATGCACCGGGCGTCGTGGGAAAGTCTTCCGCCTGCGTCTTCCCGGCTACGTACGCATTACCTGTGGCATCAACGACGACGCGATTGCCGGCGGTCTCCCCCACGCCGGTCCGGCCTCCGAGGAAAGTGGAATAGACGAGCTCCGATCCGGCCGCATTGAGTTTCAAAACAAAGCCTGAATATGTAGAGCCTCCTGCAGGTTGGAGCGCTCCCGGAGTTGTTGGAAGATCCTCTCCGGTGGCCGTGCCGGTGATGTAGGCGTTTCCTTCGGAGTCCACTGCGATTGCCCTCGGCGCCGTTGGAGTCCGCGTGTTGGCGTCAGATCCGATATAGGTCGAATATAAGATTCCAGAACCCTGCGCATTCATCTTGGTAATGAATGTGTAATTCCGAACGGTGTTTTGAAAATCAGGCCTGGATGGCTTTAACGCGCCGCTCGCGGTTGGAAAGTCTACAGAATCCGTTCGGCCCACAATGTATGCGTTGCCCGCGGAGTCCACCGCAATCGCAACCGGTGTCTCTCCTCCCGTTCCACCGAGCAAGGTGGAATACGTTAGTGTAGGATCGATAACCAATGATCGCGTGCCGTCGTAGCGCGCGACATCGAAAGCGACGACGTTGCCGGCCATAAGCCGGTAAAAGCCTTCAACGCGCTCCCGCCTGTTTTCCGCCATCTGGTAGACGACCGGAGGTCCAAAGCGAAATTCGCCCGAGTCCCCCTGAATCACGAGGTCGCCCGCGTGACTCAGGCCGAGTTGAGCAGCATCTTCGACGGCGAAACGGATGTTGTCGGGGTTCGCTCCCGGTTTCAGAACGAAGTCGTAACGGAATTGGCCGCTTTCGCTGTAAAAGACGAGATCCGTATCGGGATAAACGTTTTCATAACGGACTCGCGCAAAATGCTGAACGCCTTTCTTCCATAGGCGAGGATCATTTCCGATCAGATAGTTGCTTGTTTGACCCGTAGGCTCGAGCGCGGAAATCCGGGCAGGTTGACCATCGATGAAACGCATGCGAAACGCTTGTCCCGGCGAATGGCGCGGAGCGATCACCACCTCCCGCTCCGCCAGAAACACGGCATACCGATCGGTCTGCGCAAAGAAATGCACGGCGGGATCGGCTTGTCCCCGGTTTTCTTCAAAGCTGAACGGAACAACCGTATTCTGGTAAAAAGGTGCCGATTTTTGGCAGGAGCCTGCTAGAAGAAGAACCCACGCGCCGAAAACCGCTTTCAACTTCCACTTCATAAGGCGAGACAAGATAGCATGAACGGGCGGTTTCCGTGCACGCGCCCGATTGTCTCTAGCGCGCCCGGTGAGGGCCTTTCCGTTCGATAGTGTGATCGACATGAACTGGCCCCCTTTCTCGTCCGCGCGAACTCCGCCGTGCCCTCAACGCAGCTGTCCCTCGAAGGTCATCGTCAGGGTTTCCCGTTCGCTCACAGGTAATCCTGATTGAAGAAGAATCAATCCGCGACCGAAGCACATGCGTACGCGGAATATTGTCGCTGTGACTTCTTGTCCGCCTTGACGGCGAATGCGAATCGTGGCGTTGGGACGGGCTTGGAGCCACTTCGCAAAAACATCGCGTGTCTCCGGTTCTGCATGACGAACGAGCAAGGCCACACAGGAATCGTCGATCTTGAATGTTTCCAATACAGCGATCCGGACCGGCTGATTCTGAGAAGGACGAGCCACCAGGATCGAAAGGAATCGTCGCCGGTTGATGTTCATTGCTTCTTCTCCTTCCTGTCGCGGTCAGAAGCTTGAACGAAGCCAATCTGTCGTCCCTGCTTCACTGGCAGCATCATGAGTTCTCGGAACGCATCGAAAACCGCCTTGAATTTGCCATCGTACTTCTGCTCGAGCGCATCGATTCGACGTGACAAATGCGCGTATTCGATGAGTGCGGCCCGCATCTGGACGAAGGCGCGGACAACGAAGACACTGGCCTGGACTGCGCTGCGGCTGTTGAGGACACTCGCCAGCATGATGGCGCCATGCTCGGTGAAAACGTGCGGCGGATGCTTGATATGCTGGCCGCGCTTTAAGGTTGCATTTTGCAACCTTAAAGCCGCGATCTGCTTAGCCTCAGCAAACGTCAATCGGAACGCGAAGTCTTCTGGGAAGCGAGTGCGATTACGCTTGAGCTGCTGATTGAGCTGCTTTGTCGTCACTCCGTAGAGTTTGGCGAGATCGCGATCCAACATTACTCGGTGGCCGCGAATGAGAAAGATTTGCTGTTTGACAGCATCAATATGATCGATGCGGGTTTGTTTAAGGTCACAATTTGTGACCTTAAACTTCGTAAGACTTGGCATGCCCCTCCTCCTCTCGTAGCTCACAGCCAAAGATTTCGATCGAGCGTTCGGTACTGCACGGCTTCGGAAAGATGTTTCGGTGCGAGGTCCTCTGCACTTTCGAGGTCCGCAATCGTGCGAGCGACTTTCAAAATGCGGTCGTAGCCGCGGGCGGAAAAGCCGAGTTTGGTGACCGCGTTTTCCAGGATCTTTTCGCACTCGGAAGTCAGCACGCAGAACTTTCGAATGTGGCGCGGGCCCATCTGCGCGTTCGAGTAGATGTGTTCGTCGAAGAAGCGGCGGAGTTGCGTATTGC